>Ga0307506_10000005_pt1 | contig 111426 bp, 110 predicted proteins | sample 25_S_MG_FD_202175 | JGI IMG/M metagenome (GOLD analysis project Ga0307506, IMG submission 202175) | Soil microbial communities from Populus trichocarpa stands in riparian zone in the Pacific Northwest, United States - 25_S | ecosystem: Environmental > Terrestrial > Soil > Riparian zone >... | reverse complement strand
AAAGTTAGCGCCTATGCCCCCTGGCCCCCCCCTGGCCCCCTGTCCCACCCGCATTCACGCCCGCCCGGGAGAGGGGGAGGCCCAACAAAACCGGGCCGGTGGCCGGCCCAACGGGCCGGGAGAATCTAGCCCAGGGCTGAGGCCGAAGGCCGATGCCCTGGGTCAACCGGCACCACCTCCGGGCGGCCTGAAAGGCCGCGAGAGCTCCCATTTGACAAATCCGCAGACAGGGTGCTGGAACACTCATCCCGGCCGACGAGAAGAACGCCTTCTAGTCGAACGGGGGGCCGCGCTTCCTCGACCGGACCGGGGGCAAGCTCCATCGGCCCCCTGGCAAGTCGAGCTTGCCCGCTCGCCTATGCAGCTTGCCCCCGTGCATGTTCAGCTTGCACGCGTGCAAGCTCAACTTGCCCGCTCGCAAGTCCAACTTGCAAGCGGGCATATGCAACTTGCCCGCTGACAAGTCCAACTTGCACGCGGGCAAACTCGACTTGCACGCGGGCAAGCTCGACTTGCCAGGGGGCAGATGGAGCTTGCGCGAGGTCCGGGCGAGGATGCGCGGCCCCCCGTTCTCCATGGCAGGCGTCCGCCGCACTTCGCCGGGGCACCCGGCCTCCTAAGGGAGGGCTATTCCGCCGCGCCGCCTTCTTCTTCCAGCGGCCGCCAGGTGGTCTCGTCCTCGTCGAAGATCGGCAGGTTGGGCTCGTGGCCGCGGGCGGCGTTGACGTGCCAGCCCCAGAGGAGGGCCCACTTCAAGTAGGTGCCGTAGCCCTGGAGCATGCAGAAGACGACGCCGTGCAGGCCGTCCAGGATGCCGAGTTGGAAGATGTAGGTGCGCAGGAAGCGCCAGAGGGAGCGGCCGAAGATCTGGGTGAAGCCCGACTTCTTGCCCTCCTTCCAGTTCTGCGCCGCGCCCCAGAAGCTGTACTTCTCGATGCGCCGGATGTACTCGTCCAGCGTGTCGGTCATGAAGTGCTCCATGGGGTGGCGGAGCACCGGCGCCGGCCCGCGGGTGATCATGTCGGCGTGCACGCGGCGGTTGGGATAGCGGGCGGTGCCGGTGCGCACCAGGCGGACGACGCGGTCGTGCTGCCAGCCGGAGAAGCGGATGACGCGGCCCATGAAGTGGACGCGCCGCTTGATGGTGTAGGCGTCGTGCGACGGCCTGGAGGCGAGGAGGTCCTCGATCTCCTTCTGCAGCTCCGGGTTGCAGCGCTCGTCGGCGTCGTAGATCAGGATCCACTCGTTCTTCACCTGGTCCATGGCCCAGTTCTTCTGCGACGCGGAGCCGAAGTAGGTGCGCTGGGAGAAGAGCACCTTGTCGTAGCCGCGCGCGATCTCCGGCGTCCGGTCGGTCGAGAAGGAGTCGACGACCAGGATCTCGTCGCACCAGAGGAGAGACTCGATGCAGCCGGCGATGTTCTGCTCTTCGTTGAACGTGGTGACGATCGCCGAAACGGCGGGACGGGAAGGGCGGTTGGGCGTCGGCGCGGACATGCGGGGTAGTCTCCTGGGGGTCTCCTCGGTCTCCGGGAACGCGGAAGGCTATCATGCTCTAGAATACCCTCCGTTCCTGACCGTCGGTTCCAGACGAAATCGCCTCGAGGAGGCTTGTGCGCGCATATCTGGTCTTCACGCTCCTGATCCTGGTCAAGCTCTTCGCCCGCGTCTTCTACCGCATCGAGGCGAGGTTCATCGGCGACGTGCCGGCCGATCCGTGGAGCCACCACCGGCTGGTGGCGATCCTCAACCACACCAGCCTCTACGAGGCGCTCTTCGCCGGCGTCTGCCCGAGCCGCTTCCTGTGGCGGATGGCCCGCCACGGCGTCGTCCCCATCGCCCGCAAGACCGCCGACCGCGCCCTCGTCGGCCGCTTCTACGGCCTGGTGGCGCAGCGCGTGATCTCCATCACCCGCGAGCGCGACGAGTCCTGGCGCGAGGTGCTGCGCACGATCGACCCCGACGCCATGGTGATGATCCTCCCCGAGGGGCGGATGAAGCGCGCCAACGGCCTCGACTCCGAGGGCAAGCCGATGACGGTGCGCGGCGGCGTCGCGGACATCCTGGAGACCATCGGCGAGGGGCGCATGCTCCTCGCCTACAGCGGCGGCCTCCACCACGTGCAGATCCCGGGCGACCGTTTCCCCAAGCTGTTCAAGACGATCCGCATGAACCTGGAGGTCGTCGACATCGGCGCCTATCGCGACGCGCGCATGGCCGAGGCGGGCAACCCGCGCGGCTTCAAGCGCGCCGTGGTCGACGACCTGGAGCGCCGCCGCAACCTGTTCTGCCCCCCCGAGGAGCGGCCGGCGGTCTGACCGGAGGCGCCCGGGCACCCGTTGTGCATCGCCTTCGGGTGGGGGACCATCACGTGTTCGGCAAAGGATTCGAGCTGTTCAAGATTTTCGGCGTGCCGATCCGCGCCGACGGGAGCTGGCTCGCGCTGGCGGCGCTCGTCACCTGGACGCTGGCGACCAGCGCCTTCCCCCACCTCCACCCCGGCCTCGCGCCGGCCGCCTACTGGGGGATGGGACTCATCGGCGCTCTCGGCCTCTTCGTCTCCGTCGTCCTCCACGAGCTCTCCCACGCCCTGGTGGCGGAGCGTTTCGGGATCACGATCCGCGGCATCACTCTCTTCCTCTTCGGCGGCGTCGCCGAGATGGCCGGCGAGCCGCCGAGCCCGCGGGCCGAGCTCCTGGTCGCCGCGGCGGGGCCGGCCGCCAGCCTCGCCCTCGCTCTCCTCGGCCTCGTGGCCACCACCCTCTGCAGCCTCGCCGGACTGCCGGCTCCGGTGCAATCGGTGCTCGCCTACCTGGCGGTGATCAACGCCGTCCTGGCGCTCTTCAATCTCGTCCCCGCCTTTCCCCTGGACGGCGGGCGGATGCTGCGCGCCGCCCTCTGGCACTGGCTGGGGAGCCTGCGCCGGGCCACCCGCATCACCTCGCACCTCGGCGCCGCCTTCGGCCTCGCGCTCATCGCTCTCGGCATCTACCAGATCGTCGGCGGCGACTACATGGGCGGCCTGTGGTGGTTCCTGATCGGCCTGTTCGTGCGCAACGCGGCCCAGGCTTCCTACCGGCAGCTCCTGCTGCGCCAGGCTCTGGAGGGCGAGCCGGTGTCGCGCTTCATGCGCCGCGATCCGGTCACCGTGCCGCGCTCGATCTCGGTGCACGAGCTGGTGCAGGACTACGTCTACCGCTATCACGACAAGATGTTTCCGGTCGTCAACGACGCCGGCCGGCTCCTCGGCTGCGTCACCACGCGGCAGATCCGCGAGCTGCCCCGGGACGAATGGGACTCCCAGACCGTAGGCGCCATCACCCGGGCCTGCGAGCCGGGGAACACGGTCACCGCCGACTCCGACGCCTTGCGCGCCCTCTCCCAGATGAGCCGCACCCGCGTCTCCCGCCTGATGGTCGTCGACGGCGACCGGCTGCTGGGGATTCTCTCTCTCAAGGACCTCCTGCAGTTTTTCGCCTTCAAGATGGAGCTCGAAGAGCCGGCCTGATCTGGCGGGCGTTGCGGGAGCGTTTCAGCTCGGCTTCTCGATCGCCTCGATCGCCTCGATCGCCTTGATCGCCGCGATCTCACGCGCGATCTCGGAGTTCACCTCGCCGCCCATGAGGATGGCGAAGGCGATGAGATAGAACCAGGTGAGCAGCAGGATCACGGCCCCCAGGCCGCCGTAGGCCTTGGTGTAGGACTGGAAGTAGACCAGGTAGAGGCGGAATCCCAGGGAGGCGCCGAGGAAGAGGACGACGCCGGTGACGGCGCCCGGTGTTCCCCACTGCCGGTTCGGGGCGTCGCCCAGATCGGGGGCGTAGTTGTAGACCATCTCGAAGGAAAGGAGGAGGAAGAACGGCACCAGCAGCCAGCGCGCCAGGTGCCAGGTGATCAGCAGGTACGATCCGGCTTCGAGGCGCTCGGCCAGCGCGTCGGCGATGACGCCGCCGTAGAGGATGAGAGCGAGGGCGGCGACGATCTGCGCGGCGAAGAGGACGGTGAGGGCGACGGCGATCAGGCGCCGCTTCCACCAGGGGCGCGTCTCGCGCAGGCCGCAGGCCCGGTTGAGCGTCCGCGACACCGCGATCATGCCGTTCGAGGCCACCCAGATGGCGGCCAGCAGGCCGAGGTAGAGCTTGCCGCCGCTGCGCGCCGTGGTGATCTCGTCGAGAGTGTCATTGAGAAGCTTGGTCACGTCGTCGCTCGGGGAGAGGCGGGCGATAAACCAGAAGAGGTCCCAGCGCAGGGCCGCATTCTTCCCGGCGAGATAGCCGAGGAGGGTGGTGAGGAAGAGCAGCAGAGGGAAGACCGAGAACAGAAAGTAGTAGGCGAGCTCGGCGCAGCTCCCGGGCACCTCGTCCTCCCAGAGCTGGTTCCAGAGCCGCAGGGCGAAGCCCCACCAGGTCAGTCCGGCGCGCGTCCACAGAGTGGTCATTCGGATCCCCTCGCGGGTTCGTTCGGCTCGCTTTCGCCCCGTGCTAGCATCCCCTTCGCTGCGACAGATCCGGAGGATGGAACGTGGACAAGACAGCTCAGGAGCGGATCGCCAGGCTGCGTTCGGAGATCCGGCACCACGATTATCTCTATTACGTCAGGGATCAGCCCAAAATCTCCGACGCGGCGTACGACAAGCTGTATCACGAGCTCGTCGCCCTGGAGGAGAAATTCCCCGATCTGGTCAGCGAGGACTCCCCCACCCAGCGGGTCGCCGGCCAGCCGCTGACCAGCCTGCCGACCATCGAGCACGCGGCGCCCATGCTCTCCCTGGACTCGAACCAGGACGAGGCGACGCTGCGCCGTTTCGACGAACGGCTGCGCAAGGGGCTCGGCCCCGAGATTACGGTGGAGTACGCCGTGGAGCCCAAGCTCGACGGCCTCTCCGTCGAGCTGGTCTACCGCGACGGCCTGCTCCAGCACGCCGTCACCCGCGGCGACGGCCGGCGCGGCGAAGGGATCACCGCCAACGTGCGGACCATCGCCAGCCTCCCCCTGCGCCTGCGGGGAGACGAGAGGCCGGTGCCGCCGTTTCTCGCCGTGCGCGGCGAGGTCATCATGCACACGGCGGAATTCGACAAGCTGAACGAACGCCTCCTCGCCGAGGGGAAAGAGCTGTTCGCCAGCCCGCGCAACGTCGCGGCCGGCGCCGTGCGCCAGCTCGATCCCCAGCAGGCCGCCGCCCGCCCGCTCGACCTCTACGCCTACGACATCCTGGCGTCCGAAGGGCTGGAGATCACCTCGCAGTGGGAGGTGCTGGCGGCGTTGCGCGACTGGGGGCTGCGGGTCAGCAACCTGGTACGGCGGGTCAGCACCCTGGACGAGATCCTGGCCTATCACGCCGATCTCGAAGCGAAGCGCGACGACCTCGGCTTCGAGATCGACGGCATCGTCATCAAGCTGAACGATCTGGCGGCCCGCGAGACGCTGGGCTGGACCTCGCGCCACCCGCGCTGGGCCTTCGCGTTCAAGTTCCCGCCGCGCAAGGAGATCACGCGCATCCTCTCCATTCTGCCCAGCGTCGGCCGCACCGGCGTGGTGACCCCGGTCGCCATCATGCTGCCGGTCGAGATCGGCGGCGTCACCGTCTCCCGCGCCACGCTGCACAACCGCGAGGAGGTGTTGCGGAAAGACGTCCGCGAGGGCGACCGGGTGCGCGTCCAGCGCGCCGGCGACGTCATCCCCCAGGTGATCGAGCGGATCGAAGAGCCGGACCGGGAGCGGGCGGAGCCCTGGAGGATGCCCGCCGCCTGCCCCTCCTGCGGCACGGCGCTGGTCGAGCGCGGCCCCTTCACGGTCTGCCCGAACAGCTTCGAGTGCCCGGCCCAGCTCGCCGGCCACATCGTCCACTTCGCCTCGCGCAACGCCCTGGACATCGAAGGGCTCGGCGACGAGACCGCCAAGCAGCTCGTCACCGAGGGACTGGTGCGCCATCTGCCGGATCTCTTCGACCTCCAGGCCGAGAAGCTGATGACCCTGGAGGGCTTCGCCGCGAAATCGGCGGGGAATCTGGTCGAAGCCTTGCACAAAGCCGCGCACGCCGAGCTGCCGCGCCTGCTCTATGGGCTCGGCATCCCCGAGGTCGGCGTCTCCGTGGCGCGCGACCTCGCCCGCCACTTCGGGACCTTCGCCGGCCTGCGCGGCGCCGACGACGCCGCGCTCCAGGAGGTCCCCGGCGTCGGCCCGCGCATGGCCGAGCAGATCACCGCCTTCTTCCGCGATCCCAAGACCGCCGAGGTCCTCGACGCTCTGCTCGCCAAGCTCGAGCTCATCGAGACCACGCCCGCTCCGCTGAACACCCCATCCGACGATCCATCCGGTACAGGCGCGGCAGCCGTATTACCACTGGCGGGCAAGAAGATCGTCTTCACCGGCGGGCTCTCCCGCCTCTCCCGCCCCGAGGCCCAGGAGCTCATCGAGCGCCTCGGCGCCCGCGCCACCGGGTCGGTCTCCAAGTCGACCGACTGGGTGGTGATCGGCGAGGACGCCGGCTCCAAGGCCGACAACGCCCGCAAGCTCGGCGTGGCGACCCTGGATGAAGAAGGGTTCCTCGCGTTGTTACGAGAGCACGGGGTGGAGATCGCGACGAAAGGGGAATGACATCGTGGACAGAAGAGCATTTTTGGGCACACTCGCTCTCGGCGCTCTGGCGGCCTGCGCCCGGGATCTCGCGGGAGGGGAGGCTGTGCGGAAAGGATCGAACGTGATCGAGAAAATCCACAAGACGGACGAGGAGTGGAAGAAGATCCTCACCAAGGAGCAGTACAACGTCCTGCGCCAGAAGGGGACGGAGCGGCCGGGGACAGGCGAGTACGCCGGGAACCACGACAAAGGCATCTACAACTGCGCCGCCTGCGATCTGTCTCTCTTCGACTCCGCCACCAAATTCGAGTCCGGCACCGGCTGGCCGAGCTTCTACCAGCCGATCGATCCGACCCACGTCGAGACGGAGGTCGACAAGTCCTTCTTCTCGACCCGCACCGAGGTCCACTGCGCCCGCTGCGAGGGGCATCTCGGGCACGTCTTCGACGACGGGCCGGCTCCGACCGGCAAGCGCTACTGCATGAACTCGGTCTCCTTGAAATTCAAGAAGGCCGCGTAGCCGCGGGAAGAGCCGAGGGTGCGCTACGGCGCACCCTCTCATTTTTGCTATTCTTTGCGTACTTGACAAATCCTCCGTACGCCGTCCCGCGCATCCCCTATCTGCGCCTGCGCCTCACATTGCGCGCCCAGCAGGCGGCGACGCTTCCCATTTACAAAGGCTCGATGCTGCGCGGCGCCTTCGGCCACGCGTTGCGCAAGGCGGTCTGCATCATGGAGCCGGAACAGGCGTGCTCGAGCTGCCTCATCCGCCAGACGTGCTACAACACCCAGCTCTTCGAGCCGGTCTATGAGAAAGAGCTGCCGCCCGCCCTCGCCGATCTGCCGATCCTGCCGCGCGCCTATATCTTCGAGCCAGCCAATGAGGCGAGGCGCCTCCAGGAAGGCGACCTGCTGGACTTCGACCTCCTCCTCTTCGGCAAGGCGATCGACCTGCAGCTCTATGCGATGCTCGCCTCCGAGCGCATGGCGGTCACCGGCCTGGGCCGCAACCGCGTCCCCTTCCGCCTGGAGCGCGCCCTCTCCCGCGCCGCGGACGGCACCTGGAAAGTCGTCCTCGAAGACGGCCGGATGCGCGGGCGGGGCACCTCGCGGCCGACCTTCCCCTCCCAGGAGCCACTCGGCCCGCGAGCCACTCTCCGCTTCCTCACCCCCACCCGGCTGCGCGTCGAGCACCATCGCATCGAGACCACCACCTTCCCCGAGCTCGTCGCCGCCATGGCCCGCCGCCTCTTCGAGGTCGCCCACTTCCATGTCCGCGACTGCCCGGTCGACTGGAACATCGAGCCCCTCCTCGCCGCCGCGCGCGAGGTGAAGCTCACCGGCCTGGATCTCCACTGGCAGGACTGGGAGCGCTACAACGCCCAGCGGAAAACCGCGATGAACATGGGAGGCTTCCTCGGCAGCGTCGACATCGAAGGCGACCTCACCCCCTTCACCGCCCTCCTCCGCACCGCCGAGATCCTCCACATCGGGCGGGGGACACCGTTCGGGCTGGGGAAGATGGAGGTTGTGGGCACGGAAGGCTGAGAGAGGTGTCAAGATCGGTCTGTCTCTGTCAAAATACCCGGAACAGCATCCAGCATCGTCCGCAGGGAGGCGGAAACCGAGATGAAGTCGCAGGGAGATGCATGAAGCTCCTCATCGACACAAATGTGTTCATCCCTCTTGAGCCGACGAGCCCTTCCGGGCTCGAAGCGTTGACGGAGAGCATCACGCGGCTTGTCCGGCTGGCGGCGGAAGCCGGCTTTCAGATCTACCTCCACCCTGCAACTCGCGCCGACCTCGAGCGCGACAAGGATGCGGAGAGGCAGCGGCTCCGACATCTGCTTTTCTCCAAGTATCTGGCCGTGCCCGATCCGCCTCCCGTCGGCGCGAAGCTGGAGGCCGTCTTGGGTAAAGCCGCTCTCTTGACCAACGATTGGGTGGACCATCAGTTGATCGCGGCGCTTGACGGCGAAGCCGTCGACTTCCTGGTCACCCAAGACCAGAAACTCTCAAAGAAGGCAAAGAGGGCAGGCCTGGGCAGTCGTGTCTTCACAGTTCCAGAGGCGATCGTCCTGATCGAGGACCTCTCTGAGCGAGTCCCGAGCCCACCGCCGGCCGTGCGCCAAGTCAAGAGCCATGCGATCCCCGTGACAGACCCAATCCTCGACAGCTTTCGCGACGACTATCCCGGCTTTGATGAATGGTTCAAGAAGTGCAGACGAGACCACCGCCAAGCTTGGATCATCGAAGGGCCATCCGGTGGCCTTGCCGCCTTTTGCGTGGTCAACCCCGAAAAGGAGCCCCCTTCGCCGCTGGAGGGAAAGGTCCTTAAGCTGTGTAGCTTCAAAGTGTCCGAGCGGTACAGCGGCGTCCGGTTTGGAGAGCTGCTACTGAAAGCAGTCTTCGAGCACGCAACCAAGAATGGCTACGATTGGAGCTTCGTCACGGTGTTCGAAAAGCACGAGCGGCTGATCGACCTCTTCGAGACCTTCGGCTTCTCGCGAATCCAGGCGAGGACCCGACTGGGAGAGCTCATCCTGGCGAAGCCAATGCGTCCTGTCCAGGGCTCGGATTCGACCTCTCCTTTGGCGTTTCATATCCGGTATGGGCCAAGGTTCTTTCGGACCGATGTTTCATGGTTCGCCGTACCGATTCAGCCCCGGTATGCTCGCGTGCTGTTCCCGGAATCGGCCGAACAGAGAGATCTCCATCCTGGCGCGCACTCCTTCGGCAACGCTATCCGGAAGGCATATCTCTGCAGGGCGCCGATCCGGACCATGTCCGAAGGCTCAGTCTTGCTGTTCTACCGTTCGCTTGAGGGCAGAGGGGCGATCGCCTTGGGCGTTGTCGAGGGAACACTGATCTCCACTTCGCCCGAAGACTTGGCTCGAACGGTTGGAAAGAGGACCGTTTACAGCCTCAAGGAGATCGAAACAATGTGCACCCGGCCTGTCCTGGCGATCCTGTTCCGGCAGGCGCGCGTCTTCGAGGAGCCGATCTCGACCCAGGAACTTGTACGGCAGGGTCTCTTTGTGAGGCCTCCACAGTCCATAATGACGCTGGAAGGAGGAGGCCTTGAATGGTTGAAGAAAATAGCGGCGGAGTAGCCTTGTTGCCGATCCAACCAACTTACGTGGATGCGATTCTCGAGGGGCGCAAGAAAGTAGAGTTTAGGCGCAGAGGCTTTGGCAGGCCCGTCCGGCACGTTGTCGTTTACTCCACCTCTCCCGTGCAGAGGATCGTCGCTTTTTTCCGGGTCGCTAGAATCCAGGAGGCATCACCTCGCGAGCTTTGGGAGCGCTACTGGAAAGTAGGAGGCATCCGTGAAGACACCTTCAACACCTACTACCAGGGGACCCAAAAGGGTGTCGCCATCGAGATCGATAAGGTCGTCTCTCTGAAGCAGCCGATGCGGCTGAGAAGCCTGAGCGAGACACTGTCCCCCCCTCAGAGCTTCCTCTATTTGTCGGGCTCCCTCTTTCATCAGATCGTCGAACACGCTTGAGAGGACATCCACATCCCACCGCCGCCGGGTGCCAAGGTCACCCTTAAGAAAAATCTATATGCCCAACTCCGACGCTCCCAGTGATGCCGAGCTTGAGTCGAAGGAAGGAAGCTGCGAAGGCTGGACCGACCGCTCGCGTGGACTCGGCGCTGACATGTGGAGGCGGGCAGGAGGCGTGGAGGCTATCGAGAGAGAGCGCGATTCATGGGCGAGAGACGAACGGAGCGAAGACAACAAGGGCGGCCAACCCAGGTAAGGCGCAGACTGTTTCGGCTAACCAGTCTTCAGACATAGCCTCAAACGACCGATCCTTTCCCAAAGATAGGGCGGGGACGGGACGGAAGGGTGCTACCAGGAGGGATCTTCAGAAGTACGCGGTACCGGAGCCGATCCCTCTGGGGATCGCAGGAGGACACGGTACTGGAGACGGTCCCTCCAGGGATCTGCAGGATCACACGGTACCGGAGAAGATCCCTCCGGGGATCGAGCGAAGTACAACAGGGATCTTCAGGAGTACACGGTCCCGGAGACGATCCCGCCGCGGATCGAGGGAAGTACGACAGGGATCTTCAGGAGTACACGGTACTGGAGCCTGATAGAACCGGCGCTGCGCAGCTCCTGATCGCCGCTTACTCCCCCCGCGCCGCCTCTTTCGCCGCGGCGCCCAGGGATTCGAGCTCGGGGACGTCGCGGCCTTTGAGCGAGGGCCAGGCGACGCTCCGGCCGGCGAGGATGGCTTCGAGGCGTTGCCAGAGGTCGCGGTTGAGGACCGGCTTGCCTTCCTGGGTCTTCCAGCCGCGCTTCTTCCAGCCCTCGATCCAGGCGGCCGCTCCGTTCCTCAGATAGTCCGAGACGGTGTGCATGGCCACCGAGGCTCCCGGGGGCACGGTCTCCAGGGCGGCGGCGGCGGCTTGCAGGTCGAGCTGGTTGGAGGTGGCTCCCGGCTGGCGGCCGGAGAGGACGGTCTCCACGCCTCGGTGGCGGATGAGAGCCGCCCAGCCGGCCTGGCGGCCGGAGCAGGAGACGCGGAGAAAGACGTCCACCTCCGCCGGTGGGGGCGGCGGAGAGGCGGGGCCGGCCGCCTTGGCAGCCGCGGCGGGGTTGCGCTGGGCGCGGATGGCCAGCGTCGCGAGCTGGTCGGCGCGCTCGTTGTAGCGGTCGCCGGCATGCCCTTTCGTCCAGTCCCACTTGATTTCGTGCTCCCGGATCAGCTCCGAGAGCCGGCGCCAGAGGTCTTCGTTCTGCAGCTCGCCGTCTTTCCTCTTCCAGCCCCTGGCGATCCAGCCGGCGAGCCACTGGGTGACCCCCTTCCGCAGATACTGGGAGTCGGTGATCAGACGCACTTTGCACGGCTGCTTCAACGCTTCCAGGGCGCGGATGGCGGCGGTCAGCTCCATGCGGTTGTTCGTGGTGCGCGGCTCGCCGCCGCTCAGCTCGCGGCTCTTGCCGCCCACCGGATCGAGGAGGATCGCGGCCCAGCCACCGATCCCGGGGTTGGGGTCGGCCCCGCCGTCCGTGTAGATGGTCACCTGCGGCCTGGGCGGGGAGGGAGTGGTTTCCGGCATGGCGGGGGATGGTACTCCATTCCGGCGACGCAGACGATCTTCTTTCGAGTTGGGCCGCACTCCGGTAGAATCTTCTCTCGTCGGCGGCCAAAGTCTTTCAATTTCTCTCAAGAAGGCTCAAGAATGGAAACAACCGGGATCGAGAAAGCGCCGTCCGGGATTGCAGGTTTCGACGAAATCACCGCCGGCGGGCTGCCCGCCGGGCGGCCGACGCTGGTTTGCGGCGGGCCGGGTTGCGGCAAGACGCTCTTCGCCATGCAGTTCCTGGTCAGCGGCGCCACCCGCTTCGGCGAGCCGGGTGTCTTCATGAGCTTCGAGGAGCGTACCGACGAGCTGGCGAAGAACGTCTCCTCCCTGGGCTTCGACCTCCAGGACCTGATGGACCGCGGGCAGATCGCCATGGACACGGTGGTGGTGGAGCGCAGCGAGATCGAGGAGTCCGGGGACTATGACCTCGAAGGGCTCTTCCTCCGCCTCGACTTCGCCATCCGCTCGGTCGGCGCCCGGCGCGTGGTGCTCGACACCATCGAGTCGCTCTTCTCCAGCTTCACCAATGAAGCCATTTTGAGGGCCGAGCTGCGCCGGCTGTTCCGCTTCCTCAAGGAGCGCGGAGTCACCGTCGTCCTCACCGGCGAGAAGGGGGAAGGCCTGCTGACCCGCCAGGGGCTCGAGGAGTACGTCTCCGACTGCGTCATCCTGCTCGACCACCGGGTCAACGAGCAGGTCTCGACGCGCCGCCTGCGCGTCGTCAAGTACCGCGGCTCGGCCCACGGCACCAACGAGTATCCGTTCATCATCGACCAGCACGGCCTGGAGGTGATGCCCGTCACCGGCCTTCATCTCCAGCATTCGGCGACCGGCGAGCGGATCTCCTCCGGCGTCGAACGGCTGGACCGCATGCTCGGCGGCAAGGGCTACTTCCGCGGCAGCAGCATCCTGGTCTCCGGCACGGCCGGCACCGGCAAGAGCAGTCTCGCCGCGCACTTCGCCGACGCCACCTGCCGCGGCGGCGAGAAGTGCCTCTACTTCGCGATGGAGGAGTCGCCGGGGCAGATCATCCGCAACATGCGCTCCATCGGGCTGGACCTCGAGCAGTGGGTGCGCGCCGGGCTCTTGCATTTCCACGCCAGCCGGCCCACTCTGTTCGGACTGGAGATGCATCTGGTGACGATCTTCCGCGCGGTCCAGAAGCTCGAGCCGGCCGTGGTGATCCTCGACCCGCTGTCCAACTTTTCCTCGGTCGGCTCCTACAACGAGGTCATGGCCATCCTCCTCCGCCTGGTGGATTTCTTCAAATCCCTGCAGGTCACGGCGTTCTGCACCAGCCTGACCTCGAACGGCGACGAGGAGAACGAGACCCATCTGGGGGTCTCCTCGCTGATGGACACCTGGCTCTCGCTGCGCAACCTGGAGAGCAACGGCGAGCGCAACCGCGGGCTCTACGTGCTGAAGTCCCGGGGCATGAGCCACTCCAACCAGATCCGCGAGTTTCTGCTGACGGATCGCGGCGTGCAGCTCGTCGACGTGCACGTGGGGGCGGACGGAATTCTGACCGGCTCCGCCCGGCTTCAACAGGAAGCGCGGGAGAGAATCGCGGCGGCCACACGGCAGGAGGAGCTCGCCGCCTTGCAGCGCCGGCTCGATCGCAGGAGGGTCGCGGTCGAGGCGCAGATCTCCTCCCTGCGGGCCGACATCGAAGCCGAAGAGGACGAAGTCCGCAGGAAGCTGCAACAGTCTATTCAGCAGGAACAGCTTCAGGCGGCGAGCCGCCTCGACTTGGCGTCCACCCGTGGAGCCGACGGCGTCTAGCCGGGGAGAGAGGAAACCGTGGATACTGAGCTGAAGAAATGGAATCTGCGCCTGTACGTCGCCGGACAGACACCCAAGTCGCTGACCGCCCTGGCGAACTTGAAGCGCATCTGTGACGAGCACATGAACGGGCAGTACGACATTGAAGTGATCGACCTGATGGAGAACCCGCAGCTCGCCCAGCGGGACCAGATCGTGGCCATTCCCACGCTGGTCCGCGAGCTGCCGTCCCCCTTGAAGAGGATCATCGGCGATCTCTCGAACACGGAGCGGGTGCTCGTGGGACTGGACGTGGTCCCCCGCACCTGAAACGGCGGCTCGCGAATTGCATGTCATTTTTACGATGGAAAACCCTGGGACCGAAGGCCTGATCGAGGTAGACGGCCGGCCTGTATCCACTGCGGTCCCTCTCTATGTGCTGCGCCTCTATGTCACCGGCAAGGCGCCGAGCTCTCTCCGGGCGATCGCCGGGGTGAAAGAAGTCTGTGAGCGCCATCTCCGTGGCCGCTACCATCTCCAGGTCATCGACATCTACCAGCAGCCGGCGCTCGCGGAGGAGGATCAGATCATCGTGGCGCCCACGCTGGTGAGAAAGTCTCCGGGCCCCATGCGCAAGGTGTTTGGAGATCTCTCCGATCGGGATCGGATCCTGCTGGGTCTGGATCTGCGCCCCGATCCCGAGGATTGATGGTCGGCACAAGCTCCCGGGAAGCACAGTTGCTCTCCGAGCTGGAGGGTCTGCGCGCGCGCCTCGGCGAGGCCGAGGAGACCCTGCGCGCCATCCGGGGCGGCGAGGTCGACGCTCTCGTGGTGGCCGGGACGCAGGGCGACCAGATCTTCACGCTCAAGGGGGCCGACCACTCCTATCGCGTCTTCCTGGAGCAGATGCACGAGGGCGCCGCAACGCTCACCGCCGATCACGTCATCCTCTACTGCAACCGCCGCTTCGCCGAGATGCTGGCGACGCCGCTCGAGGAGGTCATCGGCAGCTCGATCGACCGTTTCGTCCGCGCGGGGGAGCGGCCGGCGCTGGCGGCGATCCTGCGCGAAGGGGCCGCGGAGGCGGGAGGCAAGGGGGAGATCTCCTTCATCTGCCGGGAGGAGCCCATTCCCGTCTATCTGGCGGCCAGCGCTCTGCCCTGGGACGAGAGCATCGAGGCGCTCTGCCTGGTGGTGACCGACCTCACGGAGCAGAAGCGCAACGAGCAGCTCTTCGCCGACGAGAGGCTGGCCCGCTCGGTCGCCGAGGCCGCCAACCAGGCGAAGGACCGTTTCCTCGCGACGCTGAGCCATGAGCTGCGCACGCCGTTGACGCCGGTGCTCGCCGTGGTCTCGAGTCTCCAGGAGGACGCGCGCCTCCCCGGCGACGTGCGCTCCCATCTCGCGATGATGCGCCGCAACATCGAGCTCGAGGCGCGGCTGATCGACGACATGCTGGACCTCACCCGGATCACCCGCGGCAAGCTGCCGCTGCACCGCGAGATCTCGGATCTGCGGCAGGTGCTCGACGACTCTCTGCAGACGGTGGGCAAGGATTTCATCGACAAGCGCCTGCGGCTCGCGATCGACCTCGCGGACGCGGACCATCGCGTCTGGGCGGACACGCCGCGGCTGACCCAGGTGTTCTGGAACCTGTTCAGCAACGCCGTGAAGTTCACTCCCGAGGACGGCGCCATCACCGTGTGCTCGCGCCGGGAGGCGACGCCGCGCGGCCCGCAGCTCGTCGTCGAAATCGCGGACACGGGGATCGGCATCGAGCCCGACGTGCTGGAGACCATCTTCGACGCCTTCCAACAGGGGGAGAAGACGATCACCCGCCGCTTCGGCGGGCTCGGGCTGGGGCTGGCGATCAGCAAGGCGATCATCGAGCTGCACGGCGGCTCTCTCGCCGCCGAGAGCGCCGGCAAAGGGCACGGCGCCACCTTCTCGGTCCGCCTGCCGGCCGGCGATCTGCCCGCGGCGGCACCGCCGCCGCGGGAGACGCCGGCGCCTTCGGCGGAGACGGCGGGCGAGGCCGCGGCGGCCGGTGCCTTCCACATCCTGCTCGTCGAAGACCACTACGACACGGCGGAAGCGATGGCGGACCTGCTGCGCGCCATGGGTCACGAGATCACCGTCGCCGGCTCCGTGGCCGCCGGGCTGGCCGCGGCGGAGCGCCTGGCCGGCCATCTCGACCTGGTGGTGAGCGATCTCGGGCTGCCCGACGGCAGCGGCCTCGATCTCATGCAGCAGCTCACCGGCCGCTACCACGTCCGCGGCATCGCCCTCTCCGGCTACGGCATGGAAGAAGACGTCCGCCGCAGCCTCGACGCCGGCTTCGAGAGGCACCTCACCAAGCCGATCAATCTGCAAGCTCTACAGACCGCGATTCAGGAGGCGCTCAGGGCCGCGCCGAGTCGCTGATGTCCCGAGGAAGCAGGGCGGACATGCTATTCTTTCCTTACAGGAGGTAAGGAATGCCGACCGCGACCGTCACCAGCAAAGGCCAGATCACACTTCCCAAGGAAGTCAGGGATCATCTCCATCTCGCGGAGGGGGATCGGGTGGAATTCGTCATTCAACCTCAGGGCGACGTCCAGATCCAGCCTTTGAAGGGTTCGGTCCAAAAGCTCTTCGGAATGCTCCACCGGCCGGGCATGCGTGCGACAAGCCTCGAAGAGATGGATCAGGCTCTTCTTGAAGCGCTTGCCGAGGACGACGCCCGGGTCCGGAGAGGTGAGGATTGAGAGGGCTCGATACAAATATCCTCATGCGCAGCCTGACAGGCGACGATCCCGAACAGTCGCCGATGGCCCAAAGATTTCTCCAGGAAGCCGCAGAAAACGGTGATCGCCTCTACGTGAGCACAGTCGTTTTGCTCGAGCTGTGCTGGACCTTGCGAAGCAAGCCCTACAAATATAACCGCGAGGCCATTTCCGACGTGGTCACGACCCTTCTCCAAACGCATTTGTTCGAGATTCAGGACCGTGACCTCATCAGGAGCGCCGTCGCGGATTATCAGTCTGGCGATGGCGACTTCCCCGACTACCTCCTCGGCCGACAAAACCGCCGCGCCGGTTGCAGCGATACAGTGACGTTCGACGGCACGATCGCCAAGACCCCAGGCTTCACCCTGCTGACGGACTGATCCCTGCGCACCAAGGCTTGATCTGGTGGTGAGCGATCTCGGGCGATTCAGGAGACCCTCAGGACTGTGTCGAGTAGCTGATGCTCACGAAAGTGTCCTGGTCGTTGCCATTGCTGACGTCGGGATCGAGGAAGATCTGGAGATTCAGGGAGGTCGGACCGGGCGGGACGGTAAAGGAGACCGGCAGCTCCACCTCGCCGCGATTTCCCGTCACGGTGAAATGAAAAACGATCGGGGGGATCACGGTCGGCCTGGGACCGGAGCCGAAGACGAGGACCGTGATGACACCCTGGGTGGAACGCGCCATGGCGTAGCGCAGCCGCGGCCGGATGGTGACCTGAGCGCCTTGGCGCAGGACCGTCGAAGTCGCCGGGTCGACCCGCACCAGCGTCAGTTTGTCCGCCGTCGGCGGAGCGTCGGGCTCGGACGGCGAATGGCCGCCGCCGCAGGCTGAAAGGATCAGGAGAACGGCGCAGGCTGCGACCTTCGACAGAGCTCGAACCGTCATGTCTTCTCCTCCAAGAGCTGATCTTTAGTTTACCCGAAAGAGCCGGCTGCGAGAGAGGTGATATCTTTTCGTTCCTGAGGTCAAGGAGCGCCTGCTTGGACAACCCCCAGATCGCCCGCGTCTTCGAGGAGGTCGCCGACGTCCTCGAAATCCAGGGGGCCAACCCGTTCCGCATCCGCGCCTACCGCAACGCCGTGCGCACGGTGGAGGGGCAGGCGACACCGTTGCGCCGGATGGTCGAGGAGGGCCGGCCGCTGACCGAGCTGCCGGGGATCGGCAAGGAGATGGCGGCGCACATCCAGGAGATGGTGGAGACCGGCACGCTCGGTTTCCGCGACGAGCTGCTCGCCGCGGTGCCGCGCTCGCTGATCGAGCTGATGCGCCTTCCCGGGCTCGGTCCCAGGAAGGCCCGCAAGCTCTGGGACGATCTCCAGATCGGCTCGGTGGACGCGCTCGAAGAGGCGGCGAAGGCCGGGCGGATCGCCGCGGTGCCGGGCTTCGGCGCCAAGACGCAGGAGAAGATCCTCGCCGGCATCGCGGAGCACCGCCAGCATGCGAGCCGGATGCTGCTCTCCGCGGCCGAGCGCTCGGTCGAGCCGCTGCTCGCCTACCTCCGCGAGCTGCCCGCTCTCGCCCGCCTGGAGGTCGCCGGCAGCTACCGGCGGCGGCGCGAGACGGTGGGCGACATCGATCTCCTGGCGATCGCCGCCCGGCCCGCGGAGGCGGCGGCGATCATGGAGCATTTCCGGTGCTACGGCCAGGTCGACAAGATTCTGATGGCCGGCGAGACGCGCTCCTCCATCGTCCTCGGCTCCGGCCTCCAGGTCGACCTGCGCGTCGTGCCGCCGGAGTGCTACGGCGCCGCGCTGGTCTATTTCACCGGCTCGAAGGAACACAACGTGAAGCTGCGCCGCCGGGCCGTCGAGCAGGGGCTGCGCATCTCCGAGTACGGCGTGTTCAAGGTGGAGGACGAAGGGAAAGAGGGCGAATGCATCGCCGGCCGCGAGGAGGCGGACGTCTATGCCGCCGTCGGCCTCCCCTTCATCCCGCCCGAGATGCGCGAGGACCGCGGCGAGATCGAAGCCGCCGCCGCCGGCCGCCTCCCCCGCCTGCTGCGCCGCGAGGACCTGCGCGGCGATCTCCACATGCACTCCACCTGGTCGGACGGCCGCGACACGATCGAGGACATGGTGCAGGCCTGCACCGACCGCGGCTACGAGTACATGGTGATCTCGGACCACAGCAAGGCGCTGGCGATGACCAACGGCCTCGACGCCTACCGCCTGCGCCTCCAGTGGAAGGAGATCGACGGGATCCAGAGGCGCCATCCGGAGATCCGCATCCTCAAGGCGATGGAGATCGACATCCTCGCCGACGGCTCCCTGGACCTGGAGGACGAGATGCTCGCCGGCCTCGATCTCGTCCTCGTTTCTCTCCACTCGCGCCTCGACCTGCCGGAAGCGGAGCAGACCGCCCGCGTCCTGCGTGCCCTGGAGCACCCCGAGGTCAACATCTTCTGCCATCCGACCGCCCGCCTCATCAACCGCCGCAAGCCGGCGGCCCTGGACGTCGACACCGTTCTGCGCCGCGCCGCGGAGCTCGGCGTCGCCGTGGAGCTCAATTCCAACCCCCACCGCCTGGACCTCAAGGACTCCCACCTGATGCTCGCCCGCTCTCTGGGCTGCAAGATCGTGGTCAGCACCGACTCCCACCGCACCGGCGAGCTGGACCTCCTGCGCTACGGCGTCGAGCAGGCCCGCCGCGCCTGGCTGGAGCCCGGGAACGTGCTGAACACGCTGCCGTTGGAAGAAATGCTGCGGGCGTTCGAACGATAGCGCTACAATCACCCTCCGACAGACCGTACCTCTCGGAGGCCCCTACAGATGGCTCGACTCCCTGGAAGCGCATCTCTCTGGCTCGGAACGCTCGTCCTCCTCACCGCGCTGCCGGCCGCCGGACAGGACCTCGCGTCCTTCGAGCGGCGGACGACGATGCACACGCTGGCCAACGGCTGGACGTTCCTCATCGTCGAGAGGCCCGGCGCTCCCGTGTTCTCCTTCTGCACCGTGGCCGACGTCGGCTCGGCGCAGGAGGTGACGGGCATCACCGGCCTCGCCCACATGTTCGAGCACATGGCGTTCAAGGGGACGCGCAACATCGGCACCCGCGACTGGGAGAGCGAGCAGAAGGCGCTCGCCGCCGTCGAAGCCTCCTATCAGGCCTGGCAGAGCGAACGGCTGTCCCGCCGCCCCGACGCGAAAAAGCTCGCAGCGCTGCTCGCCGACTTCCATCACAACCAGAAAGAGGCCTCCCGCTTCATCGTCGCCGACGAATTCGACGACATCCTGACGCGGGAAGGCGGCGTCGGCATGAACGCGAGCACCGGCGCCGACGACACCAAGTACTTCTATTCTCTCCCCGCCAACAAGCTCGAGCTCTTCGCCTACATGGAGTCCGAGCGCTTCTTCCATCCTGTCTTCCGCGAGTTCTACGAGGAGCGCGACGTGGTGCAGGAAGAGCGGCGCATGTCGAGCGAGAGCAGCGGCTTCGGCCGCCTCTTCGAGCAGTTCACCATCGCCGCCTTCCAGGCTCACCCGTACCAGCATCCCGCCATCGGCTACGTGAGCGATCTCCAGTCGTTCACCGCGACCGACGCCGAAGCCTTCTTCCAGAAGTACTACGCGCCCGCCAACCTGGTGACGGCGATCGTCGGCAACGTCAAGGCCGCGGAGGTCGTGCCGCTCCTCGACAAGTACTTCGGGCGCATCCCGGCCCGGCCGGCCCCGGCTCCCCTGCGCACCGTCGAGCCGCCGCAGATCGCCGAGAAGGTCGTCACCCTGGAAGACTCCGCGCAGCCGATCTACCTGGAGGCCTATCACAAGCCGGCCGGCACCGATCCGGACCAGGCCGTCTACGACGCCATCGACGACGTCCTGTCGACCGGCCGCACCTCGCGCCTCTACCGCTCCCTGGTGCGGGACAAGAAGATCGCCGTGGACATCGATTCCTTCTCGGGCTTTCCGGGCGAGAAGTATCCCAATCTGATGGCGGTGCTGGTGGTGCCCGCCTTCGGGATCGGCAACGAGCAGGCGCAGGCGGCGGTGCGCGAGGAGATCGAGCGCCTGAAGAGCCAGGACGTCACTCCCGAGGAGCTCACCCGCTTCAAGACGCGGGCGAAGGCGCGGCTCCTCCGCTCCCTGCGCAGCAATCAGCAGATGGCCGTGCGCCTCGCCGAAGCCCAGGTCCTGTTCGGCGACTGGCGCGAGCTGTTCCGCGGCTTCGACCGCCTGGACAAAGTGACCCCGTCCGACATCCGGAGGGTGGCCGGCCAGACCTTTCAGCGCTCCAACCGGACGGTCGCCATGATCGTCACCCAGAAGGAGCAGAAGCCATGAGAGCTCGACATCTCCCCTTGCTGGCCGCCGTCCTGATCCCCGGGCTCGCGGCGGCCCAGGCGGCCCGGGTCGACGAGCTGCACTATCCCCCCTTGCCCGCGTTCGAGATCCCCCGGCCGCAGCGGATCGTCCTCGACAACGGCCTGGTGATCATGCTGCTCGAAGACCACGAGCTCCCCCTCGTCGAGGTCACCACCCTGATCCGGGCCGGCGGGCGTTTCGATCCCGCCGACAAGATCGGCCTCGCCAAGCTGGCCGCCGGCGTGCTGCGCTCCGGCGGCACCGAGGCGCTGTCCAGCGACCAGCTCGACGACTGGCTGGACAGCAAGGGAGCGACGATCGAAGCCACGGCCGACGGCGATTTCGTGCGCGCCACGCTCTCCTCTCTCGCCCAGGACTTCCCCGCGGTCCTCCGCGTCTTCGTCGACGTCCTGCGCCGGCCCGCCTTCGACGCCGGCAAGCTGGAAGTGGCGCGCAACCAGGCCATCGGAAATCTATCGCGGCAGAACGACGAGCCCGACGACATCCTCTTCCGCGAATTCAAGAAGGCCGTCTACGGTCCTGATTCCCCCTATGCCCGCACCGAGACCTACGCCACTCTCGGTGCCATCCATCGCGACGATCTCGTCGCCTGGCACCGCCAGGGCTTCCACCCCGAGCGCGCGGTGCTCGGCGTGGTCGGCGACTTCCGCGCCGCCGACGTGCTCGCCCTCCTCCGCGCCGCCTTCGGAGACTGGCCGCGCGCCGCGGCGGCTCCGCCGCCCTCCTCCGCCGCGGCCTGGCGCGAGCAGCCGAGCCCGGGCGTCTACTGGGCGGAAAAAGCCGACATGACCCAGTCCGCCGTCATGCTCGGCCACCTCGGCGTGCGCAACGACGACCCCGACTACTACGCGCTGGAGATCCTCAACGGCGTCTTCTCCGGCTCCTTCTCCTCCCGCCTGATCTCCCATATCCGCACCCAGAGAGGCCTCGCCTACAGCGTCGACGGCCGCGTCGCGAGCGACTGGGACCACCCGGGCCTCGCCTACTTCTTCCTCAGCACCAAGACGCAGACCACCGGCGCCGGCATCCAGGCGCTGCTCGACGAGGTGAAGGACATCCAGACCACGCAGCCGCCCACGGAGGAAGAGGTCGAGAAGTCGCGGCAGCGCCTCCTCAACTCCTTCGTCTTCAATGCCGACTCGGCGCGCAAGGTGCTCGGCCAGCAGCTCCTCCTGGAGATCACCGGCTATCCGCTCGACTGGTTCTCCCGCTACCGGGCAGGCCTCGAAGCGGTGACGCCGGCCCAGGTGCGCGACGCCGCCCTTCACCATCTCCACGCCGGCGACTTCGCCCTCCTCGTCGTCGGCCCCGCGGAAGGCCGCGACCGCCCCCTGACCGACTTCGGCACGGTCACGAAGCTGGATCTCACCATCCCCGGGAAGACGAAGAAGTAGCGCCCCGCCCCTCGCATGTAAACGTGCGTCCGGACGCCGGCAAGCTTTACAAGCTTGCCCGGCCCGTGGCGCTCGTGGCCCGGGCTCCGTAGAAGAGAAGGGAGCGGCACGGTTCTTGGATACGTTCCAGGCAACGCAGGGCGACCCGGGAGCATCAGCATGACGGAGACTGAGTTTCTTCCTCGCAAGGTTCTGATGACCGCGGATACGGTCGGAGGGGTCTGGAGCTACTCGCTCGAATTGGCGCGCGGGCTGGGCGAGAGAGGTGTCGAAGTGGCGCTCGCCACCATGGGCGCCCCCATCAACGATCTGCAACGCGAGAAGGCCGAGCGCATCCCCGGCCTCCGCGTCTTCGAGGGGCACTTCAAGCTGGAGTGGATGGAAGAGCCCTGGCGCGACGTCGAGAAGGCCGGCGACTGGCTGCTCAACCTCGAAAGCCGGATCAGCCCCGACCTGATCCATCTCAACAGCTTTGCCCACGGCGCCCTCCCCTGGGTGGCGCCGACCGTGGTCGTCGGGCATTCCTGCGTCCTCTCCTGGTGGCAGGCCGTCAAACGGGAACCCGCGCCCGCCAACTGGGACCGCTATCGGGAAGAGGTTGCCGCCGGCCTCGCCGCCGCCGGTCTCGTGATCACTCCCTCGGAAGCCATGCTGGCCTCTCTCACCGAGCACTACGGTCCGTTGCTGGAGGCCCGCGTCATCCCCAACGGCCGCGACCACCGCCTCTTCCGTCCGACCCCCAAAGAGGACATGGTCTTCTCCGCCGGCCTCCTGTGGGACGAGGCCACGAACCTGGAGTCTCTGGAAAAAGTCGCGCCGCGTCTCCCCTGGCCCGTTTTCGTGGCCGGCGAGAGCCAGCATCCGGACGGCGGCGAGTTCCGCCCGCACAACACCCGGTCCCTCGGCCGCCTCACCCAGCGCGCTCTCTCCGCCTGGCTCGGCCGCAGCTCGATCTACGCCCTGCCCGCCCGCTACGAGCCCTCCGGCCTCTCCGTGCTCGAAGCCGCCCTGGCCGGCTGCGCCCTCGTCCTCGGCGACCTCCCCAGTCTGCGCGAGACCTGGCGCAACCGCGCCGTCTTCGTGCCGCCGGACGATTCCGAAGCCCTGGAGCGCGAGATCCTCAACCTCATCGAGAACCCCGACCGCCGGCAATCCCTGGCCGCCGGCTCCCACAAGCGCGCCCTGGAATACACCCCCGAGCGCATGGTCGACGGCTATCTCCAGGCCTACAGCCATGTCCTCGCCCGCGAGGACAGCTATCCGGTGGACGACGTCTATCCGCAGCAGGTGGCGGTGTAAGGAGGGGGGGCCGGCAATCGCTCTTCCATGCTATCGTGTCGTCTATCGATAGACCTTCTCCAGGGATAAGACATGGACCAAGAGCTGGTTGCCTATCTCGACAGGCGATTTCGCGAGACCTCGCAGCAGATCAGCGAGGAGATTTCCTCGCTCCGGCAGGACACCACGCAGCAGATCACCTCGCTCCGCGAGGACACCACGCAGCAGATCACCTCGCTCCGCGAGGAGACCACGCAGCAGATCACCTCGCTCCGGCAGGAGACCACGCAGCGGTTCGAGAAAGTCGACGAGCGCTTGCAGGAGCTTAAGGATACAGGCCGCCATACCCTGGTCTTGGTGGAAGACCTGCGCAAACAGATCCAGCAGGTTGCCGAGGGCGTCGCGGGAGCCAACCAGAGGCTCGATGCCTTCAAGGTGGAGGCTCGGGCAGAGGTTATGGAAGTCCGTAGCTTCTTCACCACCCACAACAAGAATCTCGAAGGCCGGGTTCAGATCCTGGAAGCCAAAGCCGCCCGGCCCCGGCGATCCAACCCTCGGCCGACCTGATCCCCCTACTTCCGCAACACCGTCGGAATGTCGTAGTCGTCCTCGTCCGACCAACTGGAGTCGAACGCCTTCGGGCTCTCCGGGGCTGCCTGCGCCGGCGGTCTCGCCGGCTCCGCGCGCACCGGTAACGGCGCCGGCGGCCTCTCGTAGCCAGCGTGGTCGAACCCGGTGGCGATGACCGTCACCTTCATGACGTCGATGAGGTTCGGGTCGATCACCATCCCCGAGATGATATTCGCGTCCGGGTCCACCGCGTCCGACACGATTCGCGCCGCCTCGGCCACTTCGTGGAGCGTGAGATCGGGACCGCCGGAGATGTTGATCAGCAGCCCCCGGGCGCCGTGGATCGAGGTCTCCTCGAGGAGCGGCGACGAGATCGCGCGCTGGGCCGCCTCCAGAGCTCTGTGCTCCCCCTTGGCGATGCCGGTCCCCATGAGGGCGATCCCCATGCGGGTCATGATCGTCCGCACGTCCGCGAAGTCGACGTTGATCTCGCCGGGGAACGTGATGAGGTCGCTGATCCCCTGCACCGCCTGGCGCAGCACGTCGTCGGCGATGCGGAACGCGTCCGAGAGCGGCGTCCCCTTCTCCACGAACCCGAGCAGCCGCTCATTGGGGATCGTGATCAAAGTGTCCACCGCGTCGTGCATCGCCGCCGCTCCCTGCAACGCCTGCTGCATCCGGCGCCGCCCCTCGAAGCTGAAAGGCTTGGTCACCACCGCCACCGTGAGCGCCCCCAAGCCGGAAGCCAGCGACGCGATGACCGGAGCCGCCCCCGTCCCCGTGCCGCCGCCCAGCCCCGCGGTGACGAACACCATGTCCGCCCCCCCGAGAGCCGCGAGGATCATGTCCGTGTCCTCGATCGCCGCCTTGCGCCCGACCTCCGGGTCCGCGCCGGCGCCCAGCCCCTTGGTGAGCTTGCCGCCGATCTGCAGCTTCACCGGCGCCCGGCACCGCCCGAGCGCCTGATGGTCCGTATTGGCCGCGATGAACTCCACCCCCCGCAGCCCCGCCTCCATCATCCGGTTCACCGCGTTCCCGCCGCCGCCGCCGACTCCCACCACCTTGATCCGCGCCAGCGCCGCCGCCGTCGTCCTGTCCTGCGCCATGTCGACCATCGTCCTGAGCCACCCTTTTCGAGATGTGACCGCCAGTGGTCCAGTTTCTCAGAGGAGAGTGTGTCACAGGTGGCAGAAAAGCCGAGGCAAGGACATAAAGGACCGCAAGGACTGCAAGGACGAAGAAACCGCCGTCTCACCGGCAACCTTCGTCCTCGATGTCCTTGCAGTCCTTATGTTCTTGCCTTCAAGCCTCGCCGCCCTCTACTCCTCCCCCTTCCTCTTCCTCAACGGTTTGATCCCGAAATGAATCAGCCGCTCGTCCCGGGGACCCAGGGTCCCTTTCACGGCGCTGCGGATGCGCATGGCCAACTCGCCGCCTCTGGCGAGCGCTTCGAGGCCCTTCTTCGTAGTCTCCTGGCTCTCTTTCACCAGGCGGTCTCTCCGGAGCAGGGTTGCCCTGGCTTCCTTGGTGGCTTGGCCGAGGAGCTGGATCTCTCTCTGGTAGAGGGCGCGCAGCTTGGCGTTGGCCTGGCAGGCTTCGATCAGGCCGTCCCAGGCCCCGAGAGTCTCTTTCTGTGTCGTGCTACGCATCTTTCTTCTCCTTTCGTTGGATAAAGGGTGGGACGCACCCGAAGGTGCGCCCCACCGGTTGTCAGAGGCTCAGGGCTTGTCCGGCGTGGGCTTCGTCGCCAGCTCGCCGGCGGGTGGCTTGAGGAGGAGGTTCTTGGGGGCCTCGTGCTTGCGGAGCGGGGCGACCCGGAACTGGGTGAGCTTCGGGTTGCGGGCTCCGAGAGCCAAGCGTGCCGCGCTGCGAAGCTGAATGGCGGCGTCGCGGCCACGGGCCAAGGCCTCCTTGAGGTCCTGCGTGGCCCGCTGGCGCTCGGAGAGGTGAAGGTCCTGCCGGCGCAGCGCGTCCTGGGCGAGGTTGAGGACGGACCCCAGCTCGAGCGTGACGACGGAGATGTCCGGCAACACGGCTGCGTTCTCCGCGGCGGCGGCGAGCAGGCGATTCAGGTCGGCGATGGCGTCTCCCTGGGTGCTGATCTTGGGCATGACAGTGCTCCTTTCTTGTCGATCGATTCCGCTTACCCGAGGGTGGCGGCGAAGTCGAGTTGGTGGTCGGTGACCCAGATCCCTTTCCGCGCACCGGAAGAGATCGGACTGAGAACAGACAGGAGGAGGCGGGTACCCTGGATCTCCACGCGGACGACCTGCTTGTCGCGCGCCGCCTTGCGCAGGACGAACCCGGCGAAGTCGGCGGCGTTCTCCGCGTTCCCGAGATCCTTCACACGGTCGATCCCGCGTCCGCCCGGGAGGAGCCTCCAACCGGGCATCCGCCGCAGACGCTCCTGCACCCGCTCGGCTTTGAGCCGGTTGTCCACCCGGGCCGTGAGCTGAACGCGCTCGGCCTTGAGCCGGTTGTCCACCCGGGCGATCTCGGTCTGGACACGCTCAGCCTTCAAGTCGGTGGTCGGGGCCTGATCCTTCATCTTCGTCTTGCTCATCTCTCTATGCTCCTTTCGGAAACTTCCGCACCTTGGGCGGCGTGGAAGGGACAGCCTCTTTCGGGTGGCTACGCGGTCAATTTACGGCCCGTCAGCAGCTCGTCGACAGAGACCTCGAAGACTCTGCTCAGAATCAGAAGAGCCTCCGCGGGCGGCACGTGACAGCCGGATTCCCACTTCGCCAGTCGATCTCTCGAAACTCCCAAGCGATCCGCGAGGTCGAACTGGTTCCAGCCCCTCGCCTGCCGGAAGCTCACGATCCGTGCTCCTATGGAGCGCCGAAAGCGCCTCGTCTGCACCGCCTTGAACATCTCCTTCGTTTTCGGAATCGGCATTTCTCGCTACCTCCATTGCACGAACGGAATGATATTGCGGCCATGGCGGTTTGTCTACGGAGGAATTCTCACAATTTTCGTGGCGTAGAACAGAAAATATTCGGAGCGTGGTCGGGATACTTCTGCCTTTACAACGTAATGCCGTAGCAGGTGCAGTGGATCGAATTCTCCCTGCTGATGCCTCAGAACACTCTTGTGCATTGAGAGTGAGACAATTTGTCCTCTGAGCGGCGATGCGAGAGGAGGCGATTTCGGACCAAGCCTTGTGAGAGAATGCGGCCCGTCGAAAGGACTTCCTAATTTGAGCCAACATGTCTCGTGCGACGAGCTGTCCGCCATTTCCCTCGGAGTACTTCCTCCCGGGAGAGTCAAAGCCTTAGTTCCTCACCTTCTCCAGTGTGCGAGCTGCCTTGCGAAGGTGAGCGCTACACAGATGCAGCCAACTCCGGACAAGACAACAGAAGAAGAAGAGGAGAAGGCGTACGATGCGGCGATCGATAGTGCTTTCCGGCGAGCCCAACAGGCCGTGCGGCAGGTAAAGATCGAGCGGGCTCGCACCAGGAAGCTCGTCAAGCAACTCGAGCTGCATGGCCCGGGAGCCCTGCCTGCCGTTCCACGCAAAGGGTGGGAGATCCCCATCGTGGAGGCACTCCTTGAGCAAAGCTGGGCTCTACGCCACGAGGCTCCGGCGCGGATGACGGAGCTCGCTGAATTTGCAGAGCTGGCAACGAGACGCTTGGAGGCCGAGGTCCATGGACATACTCGGGTGGCTGATCTCCGCTTTCGCGTCTGGACGGAGCTCGGCAACGCTTATCGCATCTCGGATCGCTTCGAGGAATCCGAGCAGGCCTTCGAACGCGCGCTCGATCAATACCTCCAAGGCACTCGAAACAAACTACTTCTCGCGCGCTTTTTGGATTTCAGCGCCTCTCTCCATCGATCGAGGAGAGATTTCACCGCTGCCCACCAGCATCTCTACCTGGCTTACACCACCTATCGCCGTCATGGGCAGACGCACGTCGCTGGTCGGATTTTGATCAACATGGCGATCACGGTCGGCTACAATGGCCAGCCGGAGCGCGCCATCCGCTACATCCAGCGCGGACTCTTGATGATCGACCAGAACCAGGATCGGAGGCTCACAGCGGCAGCCCTCCACAATTACCTCTGGTTCATGACGGAGTGCGGCCTCTTTGAGGAGGCCCGGGAAGCTCTTTGCTTGCATCGACATTGGTACGAGGGACCAGGGCGGGTCAATGCAATCAAGCTGCAGTGGCTGGAAGCACGAATTGAGGCGGGAGCAGGAAATCTTGAACGAGCCGAGATGGAGCTTCGTGAGGTAAAGAGCAGCTTCGAGGAGATCGATCTCCACTATGACGCCGCTCTGGTCGGCTTGGATCTAGCGGCTCTTGTGCTGCAAGATGACCGCAGGATGGAAGCGCATCATCTGCTCTTCGGCGCTGTCGATGCGTTCTCCGCCTTGGGCCTCTGCCGTGCTAAGTCGCTGAGGTGATCAGCCCATCCGCCCCAGGATCTTCTGGAGGGAGCGGGCCATCATCTTCTCGAGGGCTTTCTCCAGCTCTGACACCGTTCCCTCCATCCCAGGGCTCTCCGCCGCGGGCTCCAGGTCCAGGATGTCGCCGGTGCGGCCGCCGCCGAGGGCGTCGCGCAGGTGGGCGGCGGCGACGCTGCTCGGCCGGCTCCGCTTCGGGAAGGCGATCTGGAAGATCTCTTCCGGCTCGATGCCGATCGACTTGGCGATGTCCACCACGTGCTCGACGCGCAGCTCGATGAGGCCGGAGAAGAGCCGGCTCAGGTAGCTGCCGCTCAAGCCGAGCTTCCGCTCGACGTCACGGTTGGTGAAGCCGAGCACTTTCATGGATGTCTTGAGGACCTGCAAGAGGCGCCGGACCTCGGGAGCGGTCTCTGTCTTCGGCTGGTAGTCCTTCCTTCTCGGTGGCATAGGAACAACAGCTTACTCCAAAAGCCCGTCAACGAACAAGTTGGCCTGGAACAGGACGGAGTATTGACTATCAAGGAAGGCTCTGGTGTAATCAACGCGCTGTTACGAGAGTCGGGAACTTGCTGGGACCCAACGCGACTTCGGAGGAGGAGCGATGAACAACTCACCGATTACGATCATCGTCGTGCAGGACAAGCAGCCTGGGAGCGCGGACCGGCCGGCCGCCCCCACCGACATGCAAAGGGGCCTGCTGGCCCCTCTCGACGAGCTGATGAACGTCCAGGAGCTGCTGAGCCACCACGTGGCCCGGCTGGCGGAGCCGTCGGAGGCCATGCTCGCGGAGGAGGTTCCGTACGATGTCCCGGCGGAGCTCCTGGCCACGATGCAGCATGTCCTGGTCTCCTATATCGGCCCGGCCGTCGACAGGCTCCGCCATCTGGTGGCGGTGACGCCCGAGCAGCTTCGCCAGGAATGGCAGGCCGCCCACGGCTCCGGCCAGCCGTCTCCGTCTCACGACTGAGGCGACTGCGCCATCCCCCGAGGGGGCTGGAGCGTCCCCCGCGACCCATGGAGCGCAGGCCGAGGGGGACAGAGCGTCAGACAGGTCTGACGCTACACAGGCCGAGGGGGACGGAGCGCCGGACAGGTCCGGCGGAGCGCAGGCCGAGGGGGACGGAACGTCAGACTCCGCCAACGCCGCGCAGGCCGAGGGGGACGGAGCGTCAGCCGGGTCCAATGGAGCAGCCGACGTGGGGGCAGGAGGAGCCGCGCCTGATCCCAGCCGCCGGATCGAATCGCGGCGGCACGGATCTTGCGATTGCATCTCTCCGTCACAAGACTCGTTCCGCGGACGGCCGTGGCGAGGATCACAACAGGTAAGACAACAAGACGAGGAAGGGACGCGCAATGAAGCTTGAATCTCTGAAGGACCTCTATCTCGAACAGCTCAGGGACCTCTATAGCGCCGAGACGCAGCTCGTGGAAGCTCTGCCGAAGATGGCCGAGGCGGCGACCGCGACCGATCTGAAGAAGGGGTTCCTGGATCATCTCAAGCAGACGCAGGAGCACGTCAAGCGTCTGGAGCGGATCTTCAAGGGCCTCAAGGAAGACGCCGAGGGGGAGAAGTGCAAGGGGATGGAGGGCCTCATCAAGGAAGGCAGCCAGATGGCCAAGATGAAGGGCGAGGACGCGGCGCGCGATGCCGGCCTGATCGCCGCGGCCCAGCGGGTGGAGCACTACGAGATCGCCGCCTATGGCACGGTCCGCACCTATGCCGAGCTGCTCGGTCAGGACGAGCACGTCATGCTCCTTGAGAAGACCCTCAACGAGGAAGAAGAAACGGACGAGCGTCTGACGCAGCTCGCCGAGAGCCATATCAACGAGGACGCGCTGGTCGGCAGCGCCGAGTAGGGGGGAAGCGACACGCACTCGAGCCCCCTTTCCTCCCCGCCGGGCGCTCCCGATCGGGGAGAGGGGGGTTTTCCATCGCAGGCAGGGCAGCCGGAAGAATCACACCGCGCTCTGTGTTTCAAGCATCAGACGATTCGTCGTCCATGACGGGGTGAGCTCGTGCACCTCCGATCGGGGGACGGAGAGCGTCAACGGCTGACACGTCCAGAAAGGGGAGCCCGATGGCGGACAATATTCACACCACGGATCACGACGAAATCCGCAGGTGGGCAGAAACGAATGGCGGACGGCCTGCGAGGGTGGCGGGCAGCGAGGCGGCGTTGCGAATCGATTTTCCCGGCGAAGAGGACGGAGAAACCCTCGAGACCATCAGTTGGGAGGAGTTCTTTGCCACCTTTGAGCAGGAAAATCTTGTCTTCTTGTACGAGCAACGCTGGGTTTCGTGAGCCGACACCCTCCGCGCCGCAACTGCGGAACGGAACGAAAAACACCGAGGGGAGGAGCTGAGAGGCTCTTCCCCTTTTTGTTTACGCCTTCAGCAACGCCAGCACCTGAGCCTCCAGCTTGCGCAGGCCGTCGCTGTTGCCCTCCTCTTCCGACTCCTCCACCACGTCGTTCAGAAGGTCGATGAGCTTGCCCTGGACGAAAGTGTCGATGACCAGGGGATGGACGTAGTACTTGCGGCAGATGGCGGGGCGGTTGCCGAGGTTGGAGGAGACCTGCTTGACCATCTCCACCACGGCGCGGTTGGCGTCTTTCTCCGATGCGCAGGCGCCGATCTCGAGGAGGGCGGAGAGGGCGAGGACGGTGCCGCCCCAGGTGCGGAAGTCCTTGGCGGTGAAGTCCTGGCCGGTGATCTCCCGCAGGTAGGCGTTGACGTCCTCCGAGCGGATGCTCTGGCGGGCACCGTCGCCGTCCAGATACTGGAAGAGCGTCTGGCCGGGGATGTCGCGGCACTGCTTGACGACGCGGGCGAGGCGGCGGTCCTGGATCTCCACCGAGTGGTCCTGGCCGCTCTTGCCGCGGAACTCGAAGCGCAGCGTGGAGCCCTGGATGTCCACGTGGCCGTCGCGCAAGGTGGTGAGGCCGAAGGACTTGTTCTGCCTCATGTACTCCCGGTTGCCGACCCGGATCAGCGTCGTCTCCAGGAGCTGGACCACGGCGGCGAGGACCTTCTCGCGCGGCAGGCCGCGGCGGGAGAGGTCCGCGTCGACGCGGGCGCGGATGGCGGGCAGGGCTTCGCCGAAGACGGTCATCTTGCCGAACTTGGTCTCGTCGCGCACCGTGCGCCACTCGGGGTGGTAACGGTACTGCTTGCGGCCGCGGGCGTCCCGCCCGGTCGCCTGGAGGTGGCCGTTGGCCTGGGCGCAGATCCAGACGTCCGTCCAGGCCGGCGGAATGGCGAGCTTCCGGATCCTCTCCAGGACCTTGAGCTGGCGGACGGCGAGGCCCTCGGGATCGGTGTAGGAGAAGCCTTTCCCCTTGACCCGCCGCCGGAGGCCCGGCGCGTCATCGGAGACGTAGCGCAGACCCGCGGCCTTGGCGCTCTCCACGGGATCGACGAAGACGGCGATGGTGAGGCTGGAATCGAGACCTGAATCAGTGGTCTCGACAGTTTCTTCCGCGAGCTGAGCTGCCGGCATGGTGACCTTTGCAGGAAGTCGGACGTCCGCTGTAAAAATTTCAGACCCTCGGGGTTTCGTTCTCCCGGGCGCCTGGTCGATCCGCCGCGAAGAGGTGGCTTTGCATTGCACGTGCCTGTCTCCGGAGGGTGGCACGGTCCCTGCTTGAGGGAGGGCGACGATCGAAACGAACGAAACGAGCCTGCGGACGATACGATGTAGGACTGATGGGCACGACCGGAGAACGAGCCATGGATGTCGTACAGAAAGACCCTGTGACCGAACGGCGGCAGGAGGCGGCCAGCCTCGCCGGGCTGCTGCGCCCGGGCGTGCTGGTCCTGGAAGACGGGCGGAGCGGCGGCATCGCTTTCGCCGACCCCCGGGCGCTGGAGCTCCTCGGCTGTGCCGATGAGGCAGCCCTGGAAACGCGATGGCGCACCCTCCGCGGCCGTCTGCAAGGAGCGGGCGCTGAAAGCACGGAGAGCACGCTCGACGTGGAGGGACGGCGCCTGACCTTCGACTGGCGGCAGAACGGCGCCGGCGGCGTGCTGCTCGTGCACGACGCCGCGGTCGGCGAGTCGCTGGCCGCCGATCTGTGCCAGGCGTCCCTCCTGCGCTCGCTCGCCCAGATCACTCCGGCGGTGGCGCACGACCTGCGGGCGCCGGTCAACGCCATGGTCTTCAACATCGAGGTCCTCAAGGAGACCATCGCGGCGGGCAAGGGGGCCGAGCCGGCCGGCCGCGACAAGCAGCTCCGCTATGTCGGCGTGCTGCGCGACGAGCTCCACCGCCTGCACCAGGGGATGGAGACCTATCTCGCGCAGATCTCGCCGCGCGGCGACCGCGAAGAGACGTTCGATCTGCGGGAGCTCCTGGCCGAGCTCGCGGCTCTCCTCGTGGGGCCGGCGCGCAAAGGCCAGGCGCGGGTGGTCAGCGAGCTGCCGCCGGATCCGGTGACCGTGACGGGCAACCGCCACCGGATCCGGCAGGCTCTCCTCCCTGTCGCCGTGGCCGCTCTCGCCGTCGTGCCGCGGGACGGCGCCCTGGAGATCCGCCTCGAGCGCCGGCGCGGCCGCGCGGTGGCGCGGCTCGGCGCGGAAGGGAGCGGCCATCTTGTGGGAGCGGCGGCGGGAACAGCGGCGGGAACGGCGGAGGAATCCGGCGAATTCGGGGTCGCCGCCTCGCCCGACGGCACCCGGGCGCAGCTCTGGTCCGCCCGGGCGCTCCTGGTGGACCTGGGAGGGGAAGTGCGAGCTCTGAAATCAGAAACCGGGGCGCCGTTCGCGTATGAGGTAGAATTGGCCGTCACCCAGGATCTTGGTTCTCAGGAGAAGGAGTAGAGATGCCTCATGCACTGGCGGTCGATGACGATCCCAATTTCTTGTCGGCTCTCGCCGAGCTGATCGAATTGCAGGGGTTCACCACCAGGACCGCATGCAACCTGCGCGACGCGCGAGCCCAGGTGAGCCACCGCACGCCCGACGTCGCCCTCATCGATCTCTACCTGCCGGACGGCAGCGGCATCGATCTGTTGAAGGACTTCGAGGTGGGCAACTCGACCGAGGTGGTGCTGATGACCGGCCACGCCGACGTCGAGAGCGCTGTGCAGGCGCTGCGCCTGGGGGCGAGCGACTACCTGACCAAGCCGCTCGACATCGGCCGCCTCAAGAGCATCCTCGCCAACGTGGCGAGCATCCAGCCGTCGGCATCGGCGGCGGCCGACGAGGAGCAGATCGAGCAGCCCCAGGGGCCCGACCGCCTCGGCCTGCTCCTCGGCGCCTCGCCGCCGATGCAGGCGCTCTACGAGATGATCACTCGGGTGGCACCGACCGATGCCTCGGTCTTCTTCATCGGCGAGAGCGGCACCGGCAAGGACATGGCGGCGCAGACCCTGCACCACTTGAGCAAGCGCACCAAGGCGCCGTTCCTTCCCCTCAACTGCGGCGCCATCTCGCCCACCCTCATCGAGAGCGAGCTGTTCGGCCACGAGCGCGGCAGCTTCACCGGCGCCGCCCGCCGCCACCAGGGCTATTTCGAGCGCGCCCATACCGGCACCCTGTTCCTGGACGAGATCACCGAGATGCCGATCGAGCTCCAGGTCAAGCTGCTGCGCGTGCTCGAGACCGGCACCGTGGCGCGTATCGGCGGCGACCAGCAGGTGAACGTCGACGTGCGCGTCGTGGCGGCCACCAACCGCGACCCGCAGAAGGCGGTCAACGAGGGCAAGATGCGCGAAGACCTCCTCTACCGTTTGCAGGTCTTCCCCATCCTCATGCCGCCGCTGCGCGACCGCGGCGACGACGTCATCCTCCTCGCCGATTTCTTCCTCGGCCAGCTCAACGAACGGCAGGGGACCGCCAAGCGCTTCACCGAGGAGTCGATGGACCGGCTGCGCACCCACCCCTGGCCGGGCAACGTGCGCGAGCTCAAGAACGTGGTCCATCGCGCCTTCATCATGGCGGACCAGGAAATCAGCCCGCGCTGCCTGCCGCGCGAGGTGGGGGGAGATTCTGGTATTCTCCGCAGCCTCCACTTCCAGGTGGGCGCCTCGATCGAAGAGGTCGAGCACCGCCTGATCATGGCGACCCTGGATGCCTACGGCGGGAACAAGAGGAAGACGGCGGACATCCTGGGGGTTAGCTTGAAGACGCTCTATAACCGGCTGAACAGCTATCGCGAGGTCTGAAAATCTGGAAATCCACCCCCTGACCTGAGGACCGGCGGGATTCATCTTCGCCAAGACGATGAGATCCCTCTTGAGGAGTCGCATGGGAGGTTGTATACTCCCTCCCCGTCCGACACCTCGGCTGTAACCCGAACACGAGACTGTGGCACAGATTCTGCTTTCTGGGTCGAATGGGTCTGAGCCACAGACCTCCTGAACGGGAAACAAAGAAGGTTCACAGCGAGGAGGACGACAATGAGTCAGAAGTTGCTGCGTATTCAGGTTGTCTGTGCGGTGCTGGTGATGGTCGCGTTGGGGTTGAGCGCTTGTAGCTCCACCCGGACCGCCGGCCGGCAAATCGACGACGCCGCGATCACGGCGAAAGTCAAGGCCAAGCTGGCGGCGGACGGGGACATCAACCCCTTCAATATCGACGTCGACACCAACGAGGGCGTGGTGACGCTTCAAGGTCGTGTAGCCAAAGAGGAGGCCCGGACGAAGTCCGAGCAGTTGGCGAGAGACACGGAAGGTGTCAAGCGAGTGATCAACCTGGTCAAGGTGGGCGATAAGTCGTAGGGTCGCCCTGTCGTCTCTTCATCTAGTTCTATTAACAAGGGAGAAACACGCACATGAAGAAGCTGTATGTTCACCTGTCGATGCTGGTCCTGTTGGCGGCTCTGCTGGTCCCGATGATTGGCTGTCACAAGGAAGAGGCGGAAGTGGAAGAGACTCCGGCCGCCACCACCGAAGAGGCGGTCACCACGACTGAGGCGCCGCCGATGGCGAGCGACATGGGCACCTCGGACACCATGGGCACCGGCATGGGCTCCGACATGGCGCCCATGGGCACCGAGATGTCCCCCCCGGCCGGCCAGTAGCACCGAAGCTTCGCACTGCTACAATTCGATGAGGGCGTCCGCTGGCCGGACGCCCTTTTCTTTTGCCTCTACGACACGGGCCGGAGCACCTCGCGCAGGAATTCGCCGGCGGCGGCGCGGAACTCGTTGGTCCATTCGTGGCCGCCGGTGAAGACCACCGGACGGATGTCGACCCCCTTGCCGCGCAGCAGCTCGACGTCGTGCTCCATCTTGGCGGCGTCGTACCACTCCTCGCTGCCACCACGACCCAGGAGCACCGGCGGGAAGGCGGGGAGGTCGCGGCTCTCCAGCTCGGGCGGCACGTCGCCGCCGAGCACCACGACGCCGCGGCAGAGATGGCCGCTGGCGGCGGCGGCGCGGTAGGCCATCGCCGCCCCCTGCGAGAAGCCGAGGAACACCAGGCCGCCCGAGCCCGGCAGCGTGCGCCGCAGCTCGTCGACGACGCTCGCCACGTAGTGTACGTTGTCGGTGATCGCCAGCTCGCGGTCCAGCCGCGTCATCCAGCTCGCGATCACCTCGCCCGTGCGATTGTAAAAAGGGTGCAGCGCCTGCACCGCGCAAAGCACCCACTGCGCGGCGCCGGGGATCTTGCGCAGCTCGTCCATGTGCTTCTCGGCGGTCTCGCCATAGCCGTGGAAGCCGACCAGGAGCGGCGCTCCCGTGGTGTCTGAAGACGCCGCGGGCGCTTCGACCAGGAAACGACCGTGGACCAGGGCCGCGATGTGCCGTTCCTCCCGGCTCATCCCTTGCCTCCCTTGCCCATGCGGCGCAGCGGCTCCGACAGCTCGCGCGCCTTCTCCTCCAGGAGAGCGGGCAGGCCGGCGTTCCCCGCCTCCTCCTCGATCAGCCGCACCAGGGCGCTGCCCACCACCACGCCGTCCGCCACCTCCCCCACCGCCGCCACGTGCGCCGCGGAGGAGAGGCCGAAGCCGACCGTGATCGGCAGTTCGATCTTCTTGCGCAGCCTCTTGATGTCCTTCACCAGCTCCACCGGCAGGGCGGCGCGCTCGCCCGTGACGCCGGTGCGCGAGACGTAGTAGATGAACCCGCTCGACACCGCGGCCACCTTGGCGATGCGCTCCTTGGTGCTGGTCGGCGCCAGGAGGTAGATCGCGTCCACCCCCTGCTCGCGCAACGCCGGGACGAGCTCGCGCTCCCCCTCCTCCGGCGGCAGGTCGACGCACAGCACGCCGTCCACGCCGGACGCCGCGGCCTGCTCGGCGAAACGGTCGACGCCGCGGGCGTGGATGGGGTTGAAGTAGGTGAAGAGGACGATGGGAATTCCCAAACGGTCGCGGTGGCGGGCGACCATCTCGAAGATGTTCGACAGCTTGGTGCCGGCCTTGAGCGCGCGCACCGCCGCCCGCTGGTTGATCGGGCCGTCGGCGATCGGATCGCTGAACGGCACGCCGATCTCGATGATGTCGGCACCGCCGGCGGCGAGCGCCGTCATGTAGGAGGCGGTGGCGTCCAGGCTCGGATCGCCGGCCATGATGAACGGGATGAAGGCGGGCCTTCCCTCCTTCGCGCACTGGGCGAAGACGTCGTCGATGGCGGTCATCCCTTGCCTCCATGCACACGGTCGTACTCGATCACGGATTCGACGTCCTTGTCGCCGCGGCCGGAGAGGTTGACCAGGATGATGCGCTTCTGCGACAGGCGCGGCGCGTGCTTGGTCACCTCGGCGATGGCGTGGGAGCTCTCCAGGGCCGGCAGGATCCCCTCCGTGCGGGCCAGGAGATGGAAGCCGGCGATGGCCTCGGCGTCGGTGGCCGAGGTGTACTCGATCCTCCCCTCCTCGCGCAGGAGAGCGTGCTCCGGGCCGACCGCCGGGTAGTCGAGGCCGGCGGAGACCGAGTGAGTGTCGGCGACCTGCCCCTCGTCGTCCTGGAGGAGGAGAGTGCGGGTGCCGTGGAGGACGCCGAGCCGGCCGCCGGAGAAGCGCGCCGCGTGCTCGCCGAGCCCCGGACCCCGGCCGCCCGCCTCGACGCCGATCATGCGCACGCCGCGGTCGTCCAGGAAGGCGGTGAAGAGGCCGATGGCGTTGCTGCCGCCGCCGACGCAGGCGACGGCGAGGTCCGGCGCCTCGAGGCCGGTCTGTTTCTTGAGCTGTACCCGCGCCTCGTCGCCGATGACGCGGTGGAAATCGCGCACCATGCGCGGATAGGGGTCGGGGCCGAGCACCGAGCCGAGCACGTAGTGCGTGGTGCGCACGTTGGTCACCCAGTCGCGCAGAGCTTCATTGATGGCGTCCTTGAGCGTGCGGCTGCCGGAGCTCACCTCCACCACCTCGGCGCCGAGCAGGCGCATGCGGTCGACGTTGAGGCGCTGCCGGCGCATGTCCTCGCTGCCCATGTAGACGGAGCAGGTGAGACCCAGGAACGCGGCGGCGGTGGCGGTGGCGACGCCGTGCTGGCCGGCGCCGGTCTCCGCGATCACCCGCTCCTTGTCCATGCTCTGGGCGAGCAGGCACTGGCCGACCGCGTTGTTGATCTTGTGCGCGCCGGTGTGCAGGAGGTCCTCGCGCTTGAGGAAGATGCGGGCGCCGCCGAGCTCGTCGCTCAGACGCTCGGCATAGAACAGCGGCGTGGGGCGGCCCACGTAGTCGCGCAGAATGTCATTGAGCTGCCGGCGGAAAGTGCGCTGCCGGCTCACGCGGTCATAGGCGCGGATCAGCTCGTCGAGCGGAGCCATCAGCGTCTCAGGGACGAAGCGCCCGCCGTAAGGGCCGAAATAGCCCTCCGGATCAGGGCGCGGACGGGGCTTGGGCATGCTGTACCTCCTGGAAGAGCCGCCGCAGCAGCTCGGGATCTTTGATGCCGGGCGCCGACTCCACGCGGGAGCAGACGTCGACGGCGAAAGGGCGGCAGGTCCGGACAGCCCGGCGGACATTGTCCGGTCCGAGCCCGCCGGCGAGGAAGACCCGCCGGTTTGCTACAGTGGGGATCTCATAGCCCCACGCCTCGCCGGTGCCGCCGTAGAGCGTGCCATGCGGAGCGTCGAAGAGCAGACCCCAGGTGTCGTCATAGGGAACGAGGGCCGCCGGTCCTGGGTCGCCGCCGCTCCTGAAGACCTTGATGGCGCGGGAGGAGAAAGGGGCGATGTCTGCCGGCCCCTCGTCGCCGCTGAATTGCAGGAGATCGAGGCCGACTTTCTCGGCGACGGCGTGGATCTCGTCCCGCGAGGCGTTGACGAAGACGCCGACCAGGGGGACCCGCCCGCGCACCGCGTCGGCGATCAGGCACGCCCGCGCCGGGCTCACGTAGCGCGGGCTGCGGGCGCAGAAATTGAGGCCCAGAAAGTCGGCGCCGAGGTCGACGGCGGTGACTGCGTTCTCGGGATCGATGACGCCGCAGATTTTGACTCGAGTCCGGCTCATGGAGCGCCACCGGTGAGCTCGCGCAGCTTGGCGCCCGGATCGTCGGCGAGGAGGAGCGACTCGCCGATCAGGAAGGCGTCGAAGCCGCTCTCGTGCAGGAGCATGACGTCGAGCCCGTCGCGGATGCCGCTCTCGGCGACCTTGAACGCCTCGGCGGGGATGCCGGGGAGGAGGGCGATCGAGCGCTGGAGGTCGACGTCGAAGGTGCGCAGGTTGCGGTTGTTGATCCCCACCAGCTCCCACGGCTCGCCGAGCAGCTTGCCGAGGTCGTCCACATCGTGCGTCTCGACCAGTGGAACCAGCCCGAGGCCGCGGCAGAGGCGGGCGTAGCGCGCCATCTCCTCCGCCTCCAGCATGGCGGCGATGAGCAGGAACGCCGAGGCGCCCGCCTCCTTGGCCCAGACGAGCTGGATCGGATCGACCAGGAAGTCTTTGGTGACAGCGGGCAGCCCGGAAGCCTCGCCGCACAGGGAGAGCAGGTCGTAGCCGCCGTGGAAGAAATCCGGCTCGACGACGACCGAGAGGCAGGCCGCGCCGTTCGCCGCGTAGCTCCGCGCCTGGGCCACCGGATCGACCCGGCCATGCAGGTTGCCGAGGCGCGGCGAGCCCATCTTGACCTCCGCGATCACCGCCGGGGAGCGCGAGAGCCGCTTGACGGCGAGCGCGGCGAGGAAGCGGTTGTTCGCCGGGGTGAGCGGCGGGCCTTCCGGAAGGTCTTCCGCTCCGCCGTGCCGGGAGACCGCCGCAGCCACCACCTCGCGGCGGCGCTCGGTGATGCGGAGGAGGACGTCCGGGGCGCTCATGGTCCCAGGTGCTCCTTAAGCTCCGCCAGCTTGCGCGCGGCGCCGCCGGAGGCGAGGGCGGCGGCAGCCTGGTGATAGCCCGCTTCGAGGCTCGGCGCCAGGCCGGCCACGTACACCGCGGCGCCGGCGTTGAGAGCGGTGATGTCGGCGAGGGGGCCGGTCTCGCCGCCGAGAACGCGGTGCATGAGGGCGGCGTTGTCCTCCGGCGAGCCGCCGACGAGGTCTTCGAGGCGGGCTCGCGGCACCCCGAAGTCGGCGGGGTCCATCATGTAGACGCGCACCTGGCCGTCGCGCACCTCGCCGATGTGGGTGGGGCCGGTGGTGGTGATCTCGTCCAGGCCGTCGGTGCCATGGACGACCAGGGCGTGCGCGGCTCCCAGCTCGTGGAGCACCTCGGCGATCAGCTCCACCATGCTGTCGGCGTAGACGCCCATCACCTGGCGGTCGGCGCCGGCCGGGTTGATCAGCGGGCCGAGGACGTTGAAGATCGTGCGCATCCCCAGCTCGCGGCGCACCGGCATCATGTTGCGCATGGCGGGATGGAGCATCGGCGCGAAGAGGAAGGTCAGGCCGACCGTCTCCAGGGCGCCCGCGGCGACCTCGGGAGTGATCTCGATCTTGAGACCGAGGGCGGCGAGGACGTCGGCGCTGCCGGAGCGGCTGGAGATGGAGCGGTTGCCGTGCTTGGCCACCTGCACGCCGGCGGCGGCGGCGACCAGCGCCGCCGCGGTGGAGATGTTGAAGGTGCCGCGGCCGTCGCCGCCGGTGCCGCAGGTGTCGACGATCCCCCGGCAGGTATGGGGAATGCGGATGGCGCGGCGGCGCATGGCGGCGGCGGCGCCGGCGATCTCGTGCACCGCTTCCCCCTTCATGCGCAGGGCGACCAGCAGGGCGGCCTTCATCGTCTCGCTGACCTCGCCGTCGATCAGCCGGTCGAACAGGGATTCGGCCTCCTCGCGGCTCAGGCTCTCCCCGGCGGCGAGGCGCCACAGCGCTTCGCGGGGCTCAAGCATGGACAGGCACTTCCTGATGCAAGCGGCAGAGCGCGAGGAAATTGCCCAGGAGGTGCGGCCCGGCGCCGGTGAGCACCGACTCGGGATGGAACTGCACGCCCCAGTAGGGCAGCGAACGGTGGCGCAGGCCCATCAGCGTGCCGTCCTCGCTCCAGGCGATCGGCTCGAGCTCCGCCGGCAGCGTCGGCTCCTTGACCTCCAGACTGTGGTAGCGGGTCGCCTCGAACGGGTTCGGCAGATCGGCGAAGACGCCACTGTCGTTGTGGCGCACCATCGAGGTCTTGCCGTGCATCTGCTTCGGCGCGCGGTCGACCACGGCGCCGAAGGCGACACCGAGGGCTTGGTGGCCGAGGCAGACGCCGAGCAGCGGGATCTCGGTGCGGCTGCGCAGGATCTCGATGCAGACCCCGGCGTCCTCCGGCCGGCCGGGGCCGGGCGAGAGGACGATGCCGTCGGGCTCGCGGGCGAGGAGCGCGCGGGCGCTCTCGGCGTCGTTGCGGATCACCTGCACCTCGGCGCCCGCGGCGGCGAGCAGTTGGACCAGGTTCCAGGTGAACGAATCGTAGTTGTCGATCATCAGAATCATCGGCGTTCCCTCCTTCAAAGCATAAAAGGACCTGCAGCGGAATTCACGAAAAATCTTCCAGCTCCTGCGCGAGAGCGACGGCTTGCAACAGCCCCGCCGCCTTGTTCTCCGTCTCTTTCTCTTCCGACGCGGGGTCGGAGTCGGCGACGATGCCGGCTCCGGCCGTGATGGACGTCCGGTCCCCTTCGACGACCAGGGTGCGGATGGCGATGCAGGTGTCGACGTCCCCCGAGTACGAGAGATAGCCGACGGCGCCGGCGTAGGGGCCGCGGGCCTGCGGCTCCAGCTCGTCGATGATCTGCATGGCGCGGATCTTCGGCGCGCCGGAGACCGTGCCGGCCGGGAAGCAGGCGAGCAGAGCGTCGAGGCCGTTCTTGTCCGCGGAAAGCTCGGCTTCGACGCTGGACACCATGTGCATGACGTGGCTGTAGCGCTCGATCTCCATGAAGCTGGCGACGCGGACGCTGCCCGGCACCGCCACCTGGCCGAGATCGTTGCGCCCGAGATCGACCAGCATGACGTGCTCGGCGCGCTCCTTGGGATCGGCGAGGAGATCCTCGGCGAGGCTCTTGTCGCCCTCGGCGTCGACGCCGCGCGGGCGGGTGCCGGCGATCGGCCGCGTCTCCAGGCGCCGCCCTTCCTTGCGCACCAGCATCTCGGGCGAGGCGCCGGCGAGGGAGACCTCGGGCGATTCGAGGAGCAGCATGTAAGGGCTGGGATTGACCATGCGGATGGCGCGATAGAGGGCCAGCGGCTCGATGCGCCGCGGCACGGTCCAGCGCCGCGCCAGCACCACCTGGAAGATGTCGCCGGCGGCGATGTATTCCTTGGCCTGGAGCACGGCCTTCCGGTAGCTCGCGCCGTCGAGGCTCGGCGGCTCGGTGTCGAGCGGCGGCAGGGCGTAGCCGGGCATGGCGACGCCGCCGCTGCCGGTCTCGGTGGTGAGCAGCCGGGAGAGGCGGGCGAGCTGGCGCTCGGCCGCGGAGACGCCGTGCTCGCCTTCGATCTCGTTGGCGATGGCGAGCACGCGCTGCCGGGCATGATCGAAGACGACCAGCGCGTCATAGCGGCCGAGCATGGCGATGGGCAGCCCGAACGGATCGGGCGGGCGGTCCGGCAGGCGCTCCACCATGCGGATCAGGTCGTAGCCGAAGTAGCCGACCAGGCCGCCGGTGAACGGGATCGGCCCGGGGTCGGCCTTCACACTGGCGACGACCGCGTGGAGCGCTTCGAGCGGCGGGCCGGGGAGGTCGGTGCGGCGGCCGTTGCGCTCGACCTCGAGGCGGTCCGGGTACAGGCGGTAGATCTCCTGCGGCGCGGCGCCGAGGAAGCTGAAGCGGGACACCCGCTCGCCGCCGCTGACGCTCTCCAGGAGGAAGCGGTGGGGAGAAATCTTGGCCAGCCGGCGGTAGACGCCGAGGGGCGTCAGGCTGTCGGCGAGGAACTCGCGAATATGTGGCACCGCACGGCGGGGCCGTCGCGCATCGGCGTCAGACATGGTCGAAAGATCTCCCTGAGTCGTATCGCGTGCTCTCCTAGAGTGCTACGGAGGGGCAAAACCGTGTCTCCGCAGAAGCTCCGCGGTGACTTCCCCCGGCTCGACGCCGCTCGCCTGCAGCAAAACCAGCAGGTGGTAGATCAGATCCGTGGCCTCGCCGATCAGGGCCTGGCGATGGTCAGCCACCGCGGCGATGACGGTCTCGACCGCCTCTTCCCCCACTTTCTGGGCGATCCGCTCGACGCCCTCGGAGAGCAGCCGGGCCGTATAGCTCTCCGCCGGGTCGGCCCCCGCCCGCGCGCGGAGGAAATCGGCCAGCCAGCCGAGCTCGAGCCGGGCCGGATTGGGCTCGAAACACGTCCGCGTCCCGCGGTGGCATGCCGGACCGGCCGGCCGCGCCCGCACCAGCAGGGCGTCAGAATCGCAATCGGCGGTCATCTCGACTATCGCGAGCGTGTTCCCCGAGGTCGCCCCCTTGCGCCACAGCTCCTGCCGCGAGCGGCTCCAGAACCACACCTCCCCGGTGGCCAGCGTCCGCTCCACCGCCTCGCGATTCGCATAGGCGAGCATGAGCACGGCACCGCTGCCGACGTCCTGGACCACGACCGGGATCAGGCCGCGGTCGTCGAATTGGAGGGTGGCGGGATCGATCATGCGGGTCTCCTTGCCGGTGTCTTTCCGGGTGGGCGGATCGGGAACCCCGCCGCCGCCAGCCGCTCTTTGACCTCTCCCACCGTGTACGTGCCCTGGTGGAAGATCGACGCCGCGAGGACCGCCGCGGCACCGGCGGCGAGGCCGGCGGCCAGGTGCTCGGGGGTGCCGGCACCGCCGGAGGCGATGACCGGGACGTCGACGGCGGAGGTGACGGCGGCGAGGAGGTCGAGGTCGTAGCCGTCCTTGGTGCCGTCGCGGTCGATGCTGGTGAGGAGGATCTCGCCGGCGCCGCGCGCGACGCCTTCGCGGATCCAGGAGAGGGCGTCGAGGCCGGTCGCCTTGCGGCCACCTTGGGTGACCACTTCCCAGCCGCTACCGTCTGGACGGCGCCGGGCGTCGACGGAGAGGACGACGCACTGGCTGCCGAAGCGGCGGGCGAGCCGGCGGAGGAGATCGGGATCGGCGACCGCGGCGGAGTTGATGCCGACCTTGTCCGCTCCGGCGAGGAGGAGGCGGCGGGCGTCCTCCTCGCTGCGCACGCCGCCGCCGACGGTCAGGGGGATGAAGACCTGCTCGGCGGTGCGCCGCACCCAGTCGAGATCGGTGTCGCGGGATTCGGGTGCCGCGGTGATGTCGAGGAAGACGATCTCGTCGGCTCCCTGCTCGGCGTAGCGGAGGGCGGCTTCGGCGGGGTCGCCCTGGTCGGTGAGGTTCTCAAAGCGGACGCCTTTGACGACGCGGCCGGCTTTGACGTCGAGGCAGGGGATGACGCGGCGGGCGAGGTTGGAAAGGGAGGAGGAGCCTGCGGCTCCTGCCGGCGGGACGCCGGCGCTCCCAGAGGTCGCCGCTCCAACTTTCAGTGCCTCCGCCAGAGTGAAAGCTCCTTCGTAGAGCGCTCTCCCGACGACGGCTCCGGCGATCTCGGGGAGGGCGGCGGCGGTCTCCAGGTCGGCCAAGCGGTGGATGCCTCCCGAGAGGAGGCCGGGGAGGCCGGTGTCGCGGGCGACCTGGCGGGTGAGATCGAAGTTGGGGCCGGTCATCATGCCGTCGCGCGCCACGTCGGTGACCAGGACGGCGGGACAGGGGAGGCCGCGGAGGAGGGCGCAGAGGTCGGCGAGGGTCCTTCCCGCTCCTTCTCTCCAGCCGGCGATGCGCACCTGGCCGTTCTCGACGTCGAGAGCGGGCACCAGCCTGCCGGGGCATTCAAGAGCCAGGTCGCGGAAGCGCTCGGGCTCGCGGGCGACCAGGGAGCCGATCACGGCCCGTTCGCAGCCGGCCGCCAGCGCCCAGGCGATCGCCGCGTTGTCGCGCAGGCCGCCGCCGAGCTGGACGGGGAGGAGCGCCGCCATCTTCTCGATCAGCGCGCGCTGGGGCGCTTCTCCGAAGGCGGCGTCCAGATCCACGACGTGGACACGGCGCACGCCTGCATCCTTATAGAAGGAGACCAGGGCGAGCGGATCTTCGGCGTAGACCGTCTCGCGGGCTGCATCCCCCTGTTGCAGGCGGACCGCCCGGCCGTGGCGCAGGTCGATCGCCGGCAGGAGATCAAATTTGAAATTAAATCGCGCCACGCGCCATCTCCAGGAAGTTGGCGAGCAGCCGCAGCCCGGCCTCACCGCTGCGCTCGGGGTGGAACTGCGTCCCCATCACCCGCTCCCTTCCCGCCACGGCGGGGAAGGCGCGGCCATGGGTACAGCGGGCGATGCACAGATCGTCCGGCACCCCTTCGGGGGCATAGCTGTGGACGAAGTAGACGTACTCGCCGACACCGGCCACCAGGGGGTGGTCAGTCAGATCGTGCAGGCGGTTCCAGCCGATGTGCGGCACCGGCACGTTTGCGGGGAGCCTGGTGACGCGGCCGGGGAGCAGGCCGAGGCCGTCCAGGTCCCCGAACTCCTCTCCCGACTCGAACAGGATCTGGAAGCCGACGCAGATCCCGAGCAAAAACGCGCCATTGTCGAGCGCCGCGCGAAGCGCCGCCTCCAGAGGGCCGCGCAGCGCCTCCCGCGGCGGCGCGAAGGCGCCGACGCCGGGCAGCAGCAGGCACCGCCCGGCCGCCACCCGCGCCGGATCGATAGTGATCTCGGCGGCGCCGCCGATGTGCTCGACCGCGCGCACCAGATTGCCGAGATTGCCGACCCCGGCGTCGATGATCAACGCCTTCATGCCGAGAGCGTCCCCTTCGTGCTCGGCACGTCCGTTCCACCACGAAGCGCCACCGCCTGGCGCAACGCCAGGGCCACCGCTTTGAACGCGGCCTCGGCGGCATGGTGCCCGTTGCGCGCCGAGAGCACATCCAGATGCAGCGTCAGTCGCCCACGGTCCGCCACCGCCTGGAAGAAGTCGGCCACCAAAGTCAGAGGGAAATCCGCCGTCACCCATCCCGCCGCCACGTCCTTGGGCGCCGTGTAGGCGAACGATCCCCGCCCCGAAAGGTCTACCACCGCCCGCGCCAGCGCCTCGTCGAGCGGCGCGTAGGCATGAGCGAAACGCACGATCCCCTTCCGCTCCCCCAGCGCCGAAGCCAGCGCCTCGCCGAACGCGATCCCCACATCCTCTACCGTGTGGTGCAGATCCACGTGCGTGTCCCCCACCGCCTCCACCTCGAACCCCATCCCGGCGTGCGTCGACAGCGCCTGGAGCATGTGAGAGAAGAACCCGTTCGGCACCTCGATCCGCCGCGGTCCCCCCTCCAGCGACAGAGCCAGCCGGATGCGAGTCTCCCCCGTCGTCCGCTCGATCCGACCAATCCGTCCCATCCGACCGATCGGTCCGATCTCTTCTTTCTTCTGCTTTGGAGAGGGGGTCGGGGGGTGAGGCGCCACCCCCTCCCGGATCTCCGCCAGTGCCAGATGCGTATCCCGCAGCGCCGCGCCGCTCCCCACCGACACCCGGAGACAGCCGGCGAGACCGGCATACCCGCCACCCCCTCCCACGTCGCGCACCAGAATCCCGCGCGCCGCGAGACCGTCCCGCACCTCCGCCGCGCGCTCGACCGGCGTGCAGCGGATGAGCAGGAAATTCGCCTCCGAGGGGAGCACCTCGAACCCCTCCTCGACCAGCATGCGCGCCCATTGCGCCCTGCGCGCGATGATCAGGCGCACCCGGCGCTCCTCTTCTTTTCGCGCGGCGAGCACGGCACGGCCGGCGGCCACCGCCGCGTGGCCGAGGTTGTACGGCAGCTTCACCTTGATCAGCTCTGCCACCAGACGCGGATCGGCCAGGAGGTACCCCAGGCGCAGGCCGGCCAGCGACCAGGCCTTGGAGAACGTGCGGAAGAGGAGCAAATTCGGATACTCGGCGAGCAGCGGCCGGTAATCCCAGCGGCAGAACTCGCCGTAGGCGTTGTCGAGGAGCAGCGGCGCCTCGAGCTTCTCCAGGAAGTAAGCGATGCGCTCCGGCGGCAGAGCGTCCCCGGTGGGGTTGTTCGGCGTGCAGAGGAGGAGCGGCCGGCGCGGGTTGCGTTGGATCTCGGCCTCGATCTCGTCCGCCGGCAGCCTGAGGTCCGGGCGCGAGGGAATGAACCTGGGCACACCGCAGGCCTTGAGGATGAAGGACTTGTAGAGCCCGAAGCTCGGCTCGACACCCAATATTTCGAAACCAGCGTCCGTCCCCATGTCGAGGCCGGCGCCGACGAGGGCGGTCAAGGCGACCGACAGCAGCTCGTTCGAGCCGTTCCCCACCAGCACCCCTTCCCAGGGATGCCCGTGCAGGCGCCCCAGGTCCTGGCGCAGGGCGTCGGCATGAAAGTCGGGATAGCGCGCCCAGTCCGCCACCGCGAGGTGGTCCACGACCTTGCGTTTGATGCGGGCCGGCAGGTCCCAGGGCACCTCGTTCTGGTCCAGCTTGTGGCGGCACGGCCGCAGATCGAGATGGTACGGCGAGAGGCGGCGCAGCTCGGGGCGGACGAAGCTCGCTGGATCGGTGCGGATCATCCCAGTCTCCTCCTGGCGGCGGCGGCGTGGGCGGGGAGCCCCTCGGCGTCGGCGAGGGCGGCGGCGGCGGCGGCGCGGTGAGAGGCCGCGGCGCGGCTGAAACGGACGCGATGGCTGCGGCGCAGGAAGTCCTCGACGCCCAGGGCCGAGGCGAAGCGGGCGCTGCCGCAGGTGGGGAGCACGTGGCTGGGCCCGGCGATGTAGTCGCCGAAGACCTCCGGTGTCGAGGGGCCGAGAAAGACGGCCCCGGCGTTGGCGATCCGCCCGGCCAGCGCCTCGGCCAGCGGCCCGACGAGCTGCAGGTGCTCGGGCGCGATCCGGTCGACCAGCAGCGCGGCCTCTTCCAGGGAAGGGACGATCAGCGCCGCGCCGAACGCTTTCAAGGACGCCCGCGCGGTCGCCGCGGTCGACAGGCTGTCGAGCTGCTTCTCGATCTCTTGCGCCACCCGCTTGGCGAGCTTGGCATCCGTGGTGATCAGCACGGCGGCGGCACGCGGGTCGTGCTCGGCCTGGGCCAGGAGGTCGGCCGCAATGTCTCCCGCCTCCGCGGTCAGATCGGCCACGATCACCACCTCGCTCGGGCCGGCGATGCCGTCGATCGCCACGTCGCCGAAGACCAGCTTCTTGGCCGCCGTCACCCAGGCGTTGCCGGGGCCGACGATCTTGTCCACCCGCCGGATCGTCTCGGTGCCATAGGCGAGAGCGGCCACGGCGTGGGCGCCGCCCATGCCCCAGACCTCCGCGACGCCCAGGCGCTCCAGGGTATGGCGCAGGGCCGCGTTGGCGCCATAGGAGCCCGGCGGCGTCGCCACCGCGATCTCGCGCACGCCGGCCACCCGGGCGGGCACGACGGTCATCACGACGGTGGACGGGTAGGCCGCCCGGCCGCCGGGGACGTAGACGCCGACCCGGCGCAGCGGAACCACCAGCTCTTCGAGCTCGACGCCGTCCTCATCATCCAAGCGGTAGCCGGTGCGCGCCTGCGGAGCGTGGAAGCGCTCGACGGCGGCGATGGCCCGCTCCAGGGCCTCGGCGAAACCGGCGGGGAGGCGCGAGCGGTCCGCGTCCCCGGGCATCGGGGCGAGAGCCAGGCCGGCGCCGGGATCGGCTCCATCCAGCTTGCGGGCGTACTCCAGAAGGGCGCGGTCGCCCCGCTTGCGCACGTCGGCCACGATCTTCGCCGCGCGTCGCAGGGTGCCGGCGTCGAGGACGGTCTCGCCGCGGCGGATCAGGCGCTCGACGGCGCGGCGGCCGGCGCGGGAGTCGGACTTCAGGATCTCTAGACTCATGCGGCCACCCCCGCCGCTTCGAGGCGGCCGATCCACTCGTTGAGCCGGGCGCGGTGGCGCTGGTAGGAAGCTCGGTTGACGACCAGGCAGGCGGCCACCTCGGCGACGGTCTCGATCTCCACCAGACTGTTCTCCACCAGGGTGCGGCCGGTCTGCACGATGTCCAGGGCCAGCTCGGCCAGGGAGAGGAGCGGCGCCAGCTCGATCGAGCCCGAGAGCTTGACGATCTCCGCCCCCCACGGCCGGGCGGCGACGATGCGGCGCGCGGTGACCGGGTACTTGGTGGCCAGGCGCACTTGGCTGCCGGCCGGGGGCATTTCGTAGCTGGAGCCGATGAAGGACAGCCGCGACCGGCCGGCCAGGAGGCGCAGCGGCACCAGCAGATCGCCGTCCACCTCGCTCAGCACGTCGCTCCCGACGATGCCGCAGTCCGCGACGCCGTGCTCGACGTAGAGCGGCAGGTCCCAGTCCTTGAGCGACAGCACCTCGATGCCGTCCTCCGGGAGCTGGGTGATCAGGCTGCGCCCGGCGCCGTCCCAACCCTGGAGGAGGCCGGCGGCGCGGAAGGCGGCGAGGGCGACTTCCAGGTTGCGTCCCTTGGGCAGGGCGAGGCGGATCATGGCCTGGTCTTCTCAGGAGATGCGCCGCGCGACTCGATCAGGCGCTCCAGGTTGACGGAGAAGCCGACCGCCGGCACCTCGGCCCCCAGGCGGCGGAAGAGGCTGTCGTAGCGCCCGCCGCCGCCCACCGGCAGCGCGGAGGGGCCGGCGAAGGCGCGGAAGACGATGCCGTCGTAGTAGGAGCGCTCGCCCGCGTCCACCGAGAGGCGGGGGTCGAGACTGTGGCGCGCGAACTCGGCGAGATCGACGCTCAGGTGCGCCGCCGGGAAGAGGGCGGCGAGCTCGTCGCGCAGGGCGAGGAGCCCGGCGAGGCGGCCGGCCGCCACGGCACCCAGGTCCTCCGGCCGTTCCGGCAGCCCCGACTCGACGATCGCCAGCAGCTTCGGGCAGGCGCGCCGCACGGCGCCGCGCTCGCGCCGCGCCACCGCCGCGGCGAGCGCCGCCGCCTCCCCCGCGGCGCCGGCGAAGAGGAGCTCGTCGAGGGCACCGGCGAAACCGAGGACGACCTGGATGTCCTCCGTGCCGTGGGGAGCGCCCGGCGAGAGCGACTCCAGGAACAGCCGGAGCACCTCTCTCTCCGCCGCCACCCCCGGCTCGCTCGAAACCCCCAACAGCTCGGCGCCCACCTGATAGAACTCGCGCTGCCGTCCGGCGCGCTCCTCCTCGTAGCGGATGACGTCGCCGCGGTAGAAAACGCGCAGCGGCAGGGCCATGCCCGCGATGCGCGGCGCAAGGAGGCGGGCGAGCATGGGGGTGAAGTCGCCGCGCAGGGCGAGCTGCTCGCCGTCGCGGTCGATGAAGCGGTAGAGCTCGGCCCGGCTGGCTGCCGTCAGGAGCGCCTCATAGGGCTCCACATAGTCGAGGATGGGCAGAATCACCTCGCCGTAGCCGGCGGTCTGGAGGAGATCGGTGAGGCGCCCCTCCGCCTCGCGGCGGCGGCGGGCGCTCTCGAAGAGCAGGGCGGCGACGCCGATGGGCAGGGCGGCGGAGACCCTCACCTTCCGGTCTCCGGGGATTCCAAGCCCAGGATCCGCCGCGCCACGTCGAGCGGCATCTCGCGGCCGGTCATCATCCGAAACTGCCCGCGCGCCTGGCCGAGCAGCACCTCGCGGCCATCCACCGCCGGCAGCCCCCTCTCCCGGGCGGCTTGCACCAGCGGCGTCGGCGTTTCTCGATAGACCAGGTCCACCACGGCAGCTCCAGCGCGCAGTCCGTCAACCGGGAACGGCAACGCTTCCGGCTGATCTCCGGCGGTCCCGCGCCCCAGGGACGTGGCGTTGACCAGCAGATCGAATTCGGTGGGATCGAAACCGTTCAGGGTGATGAAGGGGAGATTGAGCAGCGCGGCGGCGCGCTCGCCGCGCTCGGTGCTGCGGTTGACCAGGGTCACGCGGGCACCGGCGGCCATCAGCCCCTCCGCCGCCGCGCGCCCGGCGCCGCCCGTCCCCACGACGGCGGCACGCAAGCCGGCCGGATCGATCCCGCGCTCGCGGAGCGGCAGCACGACGCCGTCCGGGTCCGTGGTCTCCCCTGCCCAGGCGCCGTCGTTCCAGATCAGCGTATTGGCGGCGCCGACCAGCTCGGCGCGCGGGCTGACGGCGGCGGCCACGCAGAGGGCGGCTTCCTTGTGCGGCGTGGTCACCGACAGGCCGCGCAAGGGCATGTTGATCTGCTCCAGCACCTCGCTCTCCACCACCTCCAGCCAGAAGTCGCCGAAGGATTCCGCGTGGAAGGGGAGATAGAGGGCGGGGATGCCCAGCGCGCGGTAGGCGGCGTTGTGCAGGCGAGGCGACAGGGAGTGGCTCACCGGGTTGCCCACGACCCCGAACAGGCGCTCCACCGGCGGCAGCTCCGGCAGGCCGAAGTCTTCACGCAGACGGCGGATGCTGATCTGCCCCGGCGCCCCGGGTCGATCTCCCAGGGCGCCGTAGACCACCGGCGCGCCGATCCGCGGCGCCACCAGGCGGGTCCAGGCGCCGGCCGGCCCGGCGGCGAAGGCGGCGACGTCCCGCCGTTCGAGGCTCGCCAGGAGGAGCAGCACCGGGATCTCGTCCCCCGCCTGCGCCGCCGTCGGGATCAGCTTGTAAAGGGAGGCCTCGACCACGGCCATGCGCTCGAAGAGGGCCTTCAGGCCATCGAGGTTGGTCGCCGGCCCATGCCAGGAGAGCACCCGCTTCTCCGCCGGGATCGCCTGGAGGACGTCGGGAGAAAGGTCGCGGGCCGCTTCGAGGTCGACCAGGTCGTAGCGCTCGGACGCCTCGATCAGCCGCCGTTTGCGCCGCTCGGCCGAGCCCTCGAAGGCGCCGCTCTCGGCGCGGCTGCGCAGCGTGTAGAGGAGCTTGCCCGGGAGTCCATCGGGTAACATCCTCCGCAGCGGCGCCGGGTCGAGGTCGCCGACCAGATCGCCGCGCACCTCGAGCCACGAGACCCCGTCGAGAGACGCCGCGAAAGCGGCGTCTCCCGGATCGGGCGCCGTCGTCAGGGTGGCGACCAGTGTAGCGGCTGGCGGCAAAACGAAACCTCCTTCCGGGTCCGGAAAGAGGGTGACGGTGTGCAGGCTGTCTCTCGTCCCGGATCCGCGTGCCGGGACGGCGCCCGGCTAGTCCACGGAATGATGATGCACCGGCCACCAGCCCCAGGCGGAGAGGGAAACAGCGGGGTGGCGATCGGTATTTGCAGGCATCATCGGTCTTCCGTCAGAGCCGCCAGCTTACAGCAGGGGACGGACGGCTTGTCAAGGGAGCCGGGGGAGGCGCCGGAGGTGACGCGTCAGCTCTCGATACGTCAAGCAGGAACCAGAACAGGGACACGCCCTGGCGAGGTGATTGTCTCGAGACCCACGGGTAGCTGCTGATGGGTCTCGACCATGACCGCGATGAGGTCGTGAGCGATGCCGGGCGCCAACCGGAGAACCTCTTCCACACTGTCTGCCTGCACGACGAGCCCAGGAAGATCCTTGCTCGTGCCCAGATAAGGCCCTTCGGGCAACTGCTCGATCTCGACGTTGATCTTGTACATGGCACTCAATCTCCCTGCCTGATTCTAGCAGGCGAAGGCTTCACGACGGTTGCAGCCGATCCGTGCCACAATCCAGCACGGGAGTGATTCTTCACATGCAGCAGCTCGTGGCCCAACTCAGCCAGTACGGCCTGGCCCTGGTCTTCGCCAACGTCTTCCTGGAGCAGATCGGAGCGCCGATCCCGGCGCTGCCGACGCTCATCGTGGCCGGCGCCTTCGCGGCGCACGGGAAGATGGATCTCGCCGCCATCCTCCTGATCGCCGTGGCGGGCTCGGTGATCGCCGACACGGCCTGGTATCTGATCGGCCGGCGGCAGGGGCGCAGGGTGCTCAAGACCCTCTGCCGCATCTCCCTCTCGCCGGACACCTGCGTGCGCTCCACCGAGTACCTGTTCGAGAAGGCCGGGATGCCGTCGCTCCTCTACGCCAAGTTCATCCCCGGCTACTCGACCGTGGCGCCGCCGCTCGCCGGCATCACCGGCCGCTCGCTCGGCGCCTTCGTGGTCTGGGACGGCCTCGGCAGCCTGCTCTGGGCGGGCTCCGGCGTCGTCCTCGGCCTCCTCTTCCACAACGCGGTCCAGCGGGTGATCGGCTATCTGGAGACCCTCGGCTTCTGGGCGGTGGTCCTGCTGGCCGCCGGCCTCGCCGCCGTGGTGGTCGTGAAATGGAACGAGAGGCGCAAGGCGCGCAAGTTCCTCGACATCGCCCGCATGACCGTGGCCGATCTGAAGCGCCGCCTGCACGAGGAGGTGCCGCCGCCGCTCGTCGTCGACGTCCGCAACCGCTCCAGCGAGACCTACGACCCGCGACGCATCCCCGGCGCCCTGCGCATGGCTCTCGACGAGCTGGAGGAGAAAGTGGACAGTCTGCCGCACGACCGGCAGATCGTCCTCTACTGCACGTGACCGAACGAAGCCACGGCCGCCCGTGTGGCGCGCCTCCTGCTGGACAGAGGATTCACCCAGGTCAGCCCGCTGGAAGGCGGCCTCGACGCCTGGATGGAAGCCGGCAACCTGGTCGAGGACGAGACGCTGGTGGCGATCCGGAAGCGGTGGTAGGGTTAGGAGGAAAGGGCCAACGCCTGCACGCTGTTCCCCACCCATCCCGACGGCGCCTCTTCTCCCTCCGCCCCCTCCGTTACCCAGCTCGGAAAGACCTCGCGGAACAGCATCTCGTTCCGCTCCACGTCCCAGACCTGCATCTCGTTGCTGTCCGCCAGGGCGAAGACGTAGACGTTGCCGCGGAGCTGCTGCACGTCGTGGAGCCAGCGGGAGGCGACGGCGAAGCGGCGAGCGATCTTGCCGTCGTCGGCGAGGACGACGAGGTGGCCGGTGGTGCTGTCGGCGAAGTAGAGGTTTCCCTTGTCGTCGAAGCGGGCGCCGTGGCAGCCGACGAAGCCGCGCGTCACCTCTTCGTACTTGCCGGTCTGGAGATCGAAGACGCCGATCGCGCCCTGGATGAGGGTGGAGACGGCCACCCAGCGGCCGGTGCGGTCTCCGAAGGCGGCGTTGACGTGGGTGGTCTGCACCTCGTCGTGGATGTAGTGGCGGCGCAGGTCCATGCCGGGCGCGAGATCGTAGCTGCGGCCGTAGAGGTCGCGCGGCATCCGGAGGGTGCGCTCGATGCGGCCCTCGGCCGGATCGAGAAGGAGGACGGCGTCGGCGGCGGCGCAGGAGAGGGCGGCGAGGCCGCCGGGGAGGGGATCGATGGTGTGCAGGCCGGCGAGGTGAGGGTGGTCGTAGCGGGCGGCGACCTGGAAGTCGGCGGCGTCGATCCTGTCCAATTCGGTGAGCGGAGCGCGCGGGCGCCAGCGCACGACGCGGTGCTCGTAGCCCACCAGCAGGTCGCCGGCGGGGAGGAGGACGGCGTGCTGGATGCGGTCCCTGGAGCGCACGCGGCCAAGGCGGCGGAGGTGGAGGCCGCCGCTCTCCGTCTCGGAGACCTGGTAGAAGCTCACGGCGCCGCTGTAGAGGGTGGGCGCCGGGGGGAGGGTCTCGAAACGAGGCGGATCGGTCAGGCGGTCGCGGGCGGCGAAGCGCTGGGTGAGGAACTGGACGGAGCAACGCTCGGGCTCGGTGGCCCGGCTCGAATGGGTCAAGGTGAGAAGGCCCAGGGGACGCATCAGAGTTTCTCCAGCACTTCGGCGTAGCGGGCGACGACGGCGTCCCGTCCGCACAGGCGGTCGACCTTCTCCTGCAGACGCTTCCCCAGCGCCGGGCCGGCGGTCTCCAGGGCTCTTCGCACCGAGGCCGCGACCGGCTCTCCCGCTTCTTCGTCCACGAAGGCGATCTCGTCACCGAAGACCTCCGGCAGGGCGCCGACCCGGGTGGCGATCACCGGCACTCCCAAAAAGCCGGCCTCGACGGCGACCATCGGAAAGCCCTCGAATTGCGAGACGATCGCCACGGCATCGACGCTGCGCAGGAGAGTGCCCACGTCCGGCCCGGGCTCGAGGAAGCGCACGCGGTCGGCGACGCCCAGCCGGCGGGCACGCTCCTCCAGGTCCGCCCGCGTCAGCTCTTCGGTGTCGATCCCTTGGATCAAGAGGTTGCAGTCCAGCTCGCCGAGATGATCGAGCAGCCAGACGATGTTCTTGAAGTGGAAGAGGCGCCCGAGGTAGCCGACGGTCTTCCGGCTGTTCTCAAAGAAACTCGCTCTCTCGCCCAGCAGACGGTCCGGCGAGGCGGTGTTGGGGATGAAGACGGCGCCGGGGATGCGGCGCTGCATCACGGGCGAGACGCAGACGGCGGCGTCGATGCAGTGCTTCCAGCGCTCGTGATAAATCGGGCCTTCTTCTTCCTTGCTGGTATGCACGACGCGCACGGAGGCGGGGCGGCGGGGCATGGCTTCGAGGACGGAGGGGGTGAACGGGTTCATGCCGTACCAGAGGACCGCGTCGACAGGATCCAAAACGGCCCGCAGCTCGTCCGGCTCGCGCACGAAGGCGACGTTTCCGGAGCCGCCGAAACGCTCCAGGAGCTCGCCGCGGGTGCTCCGCTCGACGGTCATCCGCCGCCGGTCGAGGGCGCAGACGGAGACGCGGAAACGCTCCCGCAGACCCGTGGCCACCGCCATCATGGCGGTCTCGCCACCGCCCAGGATGAGGTGCGGGAAAAGGACGCAGAGTCTTGCCGTGGTCATTGAAGGCTGCACTATACTGCCCCCGGTGCTGCCGCCGAAGATCTTCCTGGGGATTCCGGTGCTCAACCGGCTCGACCTCCTCGAGCGGTCGGTGGCGCGCGTCGATCAGCCGGCCGAGGTGCTGATCGTCAACAACAACACGGCCGATCCCGGCTTCGATCGCGGGCTCGCCGCCCTCGCCACGGCGCACGGCCTGCGGGTCGTTAAGCCCGGCCGCAATCTGGGCGTCGCCGCCTCGTGGAACCTGATCCTGCGCACCGCCGTGGAGCTCGGGCACACGGTGGCGTTCATCGGCTCGAACGACACGCTGCTCAAGCCCGGCACTCTGGAAGCCGTCTGGGCACGGATCGAGGACTCGCACCCGGACGAGCTGATCTGGCATGTCCATTCCTGGAACTTCTTCGCCATCCACACCGGCGCCGTGCCGCGGGTGGGCTGGTTCGACGAGAATTTCTACCCCGCCTACAAGGAGGACCAGGATTACGCGTACCGCTGCCGGCTGGCGGGGGTGAAGCGGGTCGGCCTCTTCCTGCCACGCCTGGAGCCGGAGCACCTCGGCTCGCAGACCATCCGCAGCGACCCCGAGTACGATGCCCGCAACGACTCCACGCACTTCTTCTGGAACCGGCCGTACTACATGCGCAAGTGGGGCGGCGACGTCTACGAGGAACGCTTCCCGACGCCGTTCGACGATCCGGGCCGCGACTGGCGCTGGTGGCCGGACCCCGGCGATTCGATCCAGGAACGGGACTGGGACCGGGACCGGCGGAGCTCCGGTTAAGCGCGCACGATGCTGTACACGCCCAGCCCGGGGTGATCGAAGTCCCCCGCGGCGCCTTCGATGCGCAGCGCCGGGCTCCTCTCCCCCGCTTGCATGTCGACCAGGAAGAGGGTCAGCTTCGCCTGGCCGACGAGGAAGAGCTCTCCCCCCAGATGCACCGCGCCGCGCAGCCAGCCGTGCTCGACGGCGGTGGGGCTGCCGGTCGTCGTGCCGAGCGGGACGCTGCAGTCGACCCGCGCCAGCTCCTCGCCGGTGCGGCGGTCGAGCTTGAGGAAGTCGCCGGTGCCGGTGCGGCAGAGGTAGTGGCAGCCTCCGCTCACAATGCCGTCATGGATGCCGCCGCGCACGGTGCCCGGCACCGGCCGGCCGGCGAATTCGAAGCGGTGCCGGGTGACGTTCCAGACGCGGGAGTCGGCGCCGCCGACCTCCATCCCTGGAAGATTGACCAGCAGATCGCCCTCGGCATCGAAGAAGACGTGGTTGAGATGGAAGCGCGAGCCCGGATTGCGGTCGGACCGGTGGTCGTGGCCCGCCCGGTACCGGTCGCGCTGCCAGTCGCGCATCCAGGCGTCGAGCTCCGGCTCTTCACCGGCCCACCAGTCCCAGACCCGGGTGAGATTCTCGTCGAACGCCAGAACGCTGTCCGAGCCGGTGGCGGCGACATAGAGGCGGCCGTCGCGGGCGGCGAGGGAGTGGAGGTCTCCGAAACGCGGATCGGAGACGGCGGCGCGGATCTCCTGCAGGTCAGGATCGAGGAGGTAGACCTCGCTGGTGGTGCAGGCGGCGACTCCGCCGGCGAAGAAGGCGACGCCGCGCACCGAGCGGCGGCCGGCGAGGTGGGGCGATTCGGGGAGGTCGGCCTGGCGCTCGACGCGAAAGAGGCGCTCCTCGACGTCGAGCGTGCCGAGGAGGAGGGAGCCGCTGACCTCCTCGCCGTGGCCGCCCACCCGCCGGCCGCTGCGCAGGGCGGTGCTCAGCAGGATGCGGTGAAAACGCTCCATCAATCGGCCGTGCGAGGCCGCCGGTGGGCGATGAAAAATCCTCGCTTGCCGTCGCTCGGGTCGACGTGGGCCACATGGGTCTCGCGCAGGGCCTCGGCGACCCGGACGGCGTTGGCGGGGAAATGCCACTCGCCACGGATCCAGCGCACCCGTTCGAGGCGTCCCGCGTCCCGGAGCGCCTCCAGGATCTCCCCCTCCGCGCCCTCGCAATCCAGCTTCAGGAGGTCGATGACGGGGTTGCCGTGCCGTTCCAGGAGGTCGACGACGGACATCGCCGGCACCAGGGTGGTGGCCCAGCACCCCTCGTCGCCGAGCGGGCGCACGACGTCCACCACCCGGCTCGCCGCGGCGTTGCCATCCCGGTTGGCACGGCCGGCCTGGCGGAATTCGACCTCCGGGACGTCGCCGCGGCCGAGGAGCGCCGCCTCGGTGAGGAAGACACCGTCCAGCCCCTCGGTGTTCTTGCGGAAGAGCGCCGCGCTGTCCGGGTCCGGCTCGGCGGCGATCACCTGGGCCTCGGGCCACCAGCGCTTGACGGCGCGGGTGAACGAGCCGACATGGCCGCCGACGTCCAGCACCCAGCGCAGCGGATGCCCATCGTCGCGCAAGGGGCGGAGCACGTACTCGTCGTCTTCGAGGACGGCGGAGGAGATGGCCATGTCGCAGACGCGGCCGTGCGGCGTGGCGCGCACCCAAAGGGGAACGCCCCCGACGTCCACCTGCTCCACGTCCAGGAGCGAACGGCTTTCGACGATGAGCTGAAGAAACATGAGCGGATCGAATGCTAGCAGGTTATTGTAATGGGAAGATGACCCATGATTCGAGGCAGGTGGCGGCGGCCTACGACGCCCTCGCGGTGGACTACGACCGCCTCGTGGAGGAGGACTTCTGGATGCGGCAGCTCCTCTGGGGCCGCTACCTGGACCTCTTCCACCCCGGCGAGCAGGTGCTCGACGTCGCCTGCGGCACCGGCCTGGACACACTGTTCCTGGCCCGCCACGGCATCGCGCTGACCGGCATCGACGCCTCGCCCGGCATGATCGCCCAGCTCCGCGAGAAGGCGAAGCGCGCCGGCCTGACGATCGAGACGCGCGTCGGCGACGCCGCGGACCTCTCGACGTCCTCCGAGTGGCCCGCCGGCTCGTTCGACGGCATCCTCTCCGCCTTCGCGGGGCTCAACACCGTAGACCTCGATCTCTTCGCCGCCGGCGCCGCCCGCCTCCTCCGCCCCGGCGGCCGGCTGATCGTCCACCTCCTCGCCCCGGCCGGGATCTGGGCGCGCCTGCGCCTGCTCAGCCATTTCCGCCTGGGGCAGGCCCGCCGGCTCGGGCACCGGCGCGACCTCGACGTGTCGATCGGCGGCCACACGGTCCACCACGCTCTGCCGGCGCCCCAAGAGACCTACCGGCGCTGGTTCGCCGCGCATTTCCGTTTGCGGCGCAGCTACGCCCTCGGCTTCCTCTGGCCGCAGAGCGCCAACGCCGTCCTCCCCTGCCACGTCCGCCACCTCCTCGGCCGCCTCGAGCCGCGCCTCGGCGCCCTGCCTCTCCTGCGCGGCGCCGGGCGGTTCTTCGTGCTGGAGATGGAGGTCGGAGAGACCCGGAGGAGGCCGGATCTGGAGTTGACACCCACGGGCGGCTTGGCTAGCCTGTAGATATCGACAGGCACAACCTTTTCTTCCGAGGAGGGACCATGCCAAGCCACCTGCAAGCCACCCAGGACTCCATTGATTGGCGCCCGAGCCACCTCGGCGACGCCGAATACGATATCGACGACGACGAGAACGAGCTCGACCAGGAAGACTTCGAGGACGAGAGCTTCGAGGACGACTACGACGACGAGGACGACGAGGATTAGGCGGGACCAGGCCGGATCAGGCGCAGGAGCCCTATCATCAGGCTCTCATGCCCTTCACGATCGAACAGATCCGCCAGGCCCTGAGCCGTCACACGCCGCAGCTCTCCGAGCGCGATGAGCATTGCGCCGAAGCTGCGGTGAGCCTCGTGCTCGCCGGCACCGGGGAAGATCTGTCCGTCTGCGCCATCCGCCGGGCCGAGCATCCGCTCGATCCCTGGTCCGGCCACATGGCCCTCCCCGGCGGTCGCAAGGACCCCACGGACGCCGACCCCCGTGCGGCCGCCGAACGGGAGACCTGGGAAGAGGTCGGTCTCGCCCTGGCCGCGCCCCACCACCTCGGCGCGCTCTCGGACGTCCTCGTCCGCATCGGCGGCACGGACCGCCGGATGATCCTCTCGCCGTTCGTCTACTACGTCGGCGGGGAGCCGCCGCCGTTCACCCCCAGCGAAGAGGTCGCCGAGGCCTACTGGATCCCCCTCGCCCACCTCTGGGACCCGAAGAACGCGAGCCACCTCGAATGGGAGAGGAGCGGCGCCCGCCTCCACTATCCCGCCATCCGCTTCGGCGAGCACTCCATCTGGGGCATCACCTTCCGCGTCCTGACGCTCTTCTCGGACGTCCTCGACGCCCCTCTGCCGCACCTCGAAGAGATCCCCGGCCTGGGACGCTGAAAAAGGGCCGAAAACGGCCCCGTGGTCGAATTACCTTGTAATCTGACCACGGCGTGGTCGGATTACCTTGTAATTTGACCACGGGGTGGCCGGATTGCTAGATTCGCCGAATGCTGGACCGCTTTCTGACCTCCCGCTTGCCGCAACCTTCAGGGCCACGCAGGATCGTCGTCGTGACCGGCGCGCGGCAGGTCGGCAAGACGACTCTTTCCCGTGCGCTCTATGGGAACGAGCTGCGTTATCTGAACCTCGACTCCCCGGGAGAGCGGGAGCGCCTCAAGGCTGTCCCCGCGGAAGGGTGGGGCAAAGTCGTCGGCCCGGCCGTGTTGGACGAGGTGCAGAAATCCCCCGAGGTCTTCGACAAGATCAAGTGGTCCTACGACGAAGGCGCGCTCGCCTTCTCGGTGCTCCTCGGCTCCTCCCGGATTCTGCTCCTGGAGCAAGTCCGGGAGTCTCTCGCCGGGAGAGTCTTCCTCTATGAGCTATGGCCGCTCGTCGTCGGCGAGCTCGCCGCCCATTTCGGCGGCGCCCGGCCGGCCGAGCCCCTGATCGCCGCTCTGGTGGCAGACCCGCAGAGCTTCACCGATCGCCTCGCACCGTTCCTGGACGGATACGTGGGACCGCAGGCGGGTTCCGCCCAAGCCGCCGTGCAGCACGCGCTCGACTGGGGCGGCCTGCCGACACTCCTCCAGTACAGTCCCGAAGAGCGCCGCGAGTGGCTCGACGCCTATCAGGCGACCTATCTGGAGCGCGACCTGGGCGATCTCGCCCAGCTCCGGGACCTCGAGCCGTTCGTCCACTGCCACCGGCTGGCGTCGCTCCGCTCAGGAAAGATCCTGATCTACTCCGAGCTCGCCCGCGACGCCGGGCTCCCGGTCTCGACGGTGCGCCGGTACCTCCGGTATCTCGATCTTTCGTACCAGACTCTCCATCTCCCGGCCTGGTCCGGTAACCCGACGGTGCGGCTGATCAAGGCTCCGAAGCTCATCTGGTTCGACAGCGGCGTCCAGCGCGCCCTGTCCGGTGAAATCCACGGGCTGCGCGGAGAGCAGTATGAAAGCACGATCATCGCCCAGATCCTGATTACCCTGCGGAGCCTCGGGATTCGTGTGGATGCTTCCTATCTGCGGACCAGCGCCGGCCTCGAGGTCGACCTGATCCTGGAGCAGCAGGATGGGCTCCTGGCCGTGGAGCTCAAGGCGCGACCGAAAGTCGACGCGCGCGACGCGACCACGATCGAGAAGGCACAGCGAGTCCTCGGCGACCGCTATCGAGGCGGCCTCGTCGTCTATCGCGGCGACCGGGTCGTCCGCCTAGCGGAATCGGTGTTCGCCGTGCCGGATTGGATGCTTCTGGGCATCGAGGCTCAGTAGAGTCCCCGGCGCCTCACGGAGAAGGCTGGGCAGGGACTCGGCGAGTCTGACCCTGCGCCCCCCAAGACTGTTGCTCTGTCCCCCTCGGCTGGCAGAGCGTCAGACTTGGCTGACGTTCCGTCCCCCGAGGGGGCCGGAGCGTTGGAGCTGACCTGCGCTCTGTCCCCCTCGGCCGACGAAGCGTTGGACCTGGCCGGCGTTCTGACCCCTCCGGCGTGCGCTCTGTTGGAGCTGACCGACGCTCCGTCCCCCTCGGCGTGCGCTCTGTTGGAGCCGGCTGACGCTGCGGATCTCCGCGCCGAGGAGGGAATCAGACCAACCCGAGCTCGGCGAGAGAAGAAGCCGAAGCGGCCTGACCATTCAGCTCCATGAGCTGTCGGATCGAGGCAATCGAGCTCACGCGCAACTGAATCTCCTGAGAGATCTGCCCGAAGCGCTCCTCCAGCGTTCGCACCAGGAGGCCGCGGGCTTCCGCGAGCACTTGCTCACGCCCCTGCTCGAGCCCCTGCTCTCGCCCCTTCTCAAGCCCCTTCTCCAAGCCTTCCTGCATCCATTCATGTGTCCACTCCACGGCTCTTTCAGCAAGCATCGATTTGACCTCCTCGAGATCGCCGAGCGGGGGGATCTCCTTTCCCTTGAATCGGATCGGCAAGAGGACCTGCACCAGCCAGACCGCGAACGCTCGACGCAGCTCCGCGTGCTCGGGTTCCTGGAGCCATCCAATCAGGGCCAAAAGAACATTCTGGATGTCCGCCGCATTCCGGCTCTTCTCCAGCCGGAACAACGCCGCCGCCAGGTTCTGCAACGGTGCCAGCTCCGAGTCGGCAATCCGCCCTTCGTCCAGCAGGAAATACCGAAGCTGAGGCCGGTACCGCGCCAGACCGCCCGGGAGGTGCTCGATGAGATCCGCCACGGCTACCGCAGCGTCCCAGAGCGGCACCCCATTATAAAGAATCAGGGGAGAACGGGAGGCAGCTTGCCCGACGGGGCGGACCCGCCCTCTTCTCCGCCTGAAAATCCAGTTCGTTCGGAAAGGACCCAAAGGACAGCAAGGACTGCAAGGACGAGAACCGCGGAACGGGAGAGGGCGGGGGCTCCCCTCTCCCGTTCGGGGAGGGGCCGGGGGCATATGCGTTAACTTGAGCTCTTTCTTGACGTAGGGGAGGGGCTTGCCCCCTCCCGTGCGGGTGGAGGGCTCGGAGGAGACAACAAAGCCTTTCGACCGCCCGGGCCCTCTCCCCCGTCCCCTCTCCCGTGCGTCCTCCCACCCCCCACCCCGAACGGGAGAGGGGCGCCACCACCCAGCCCCAAAAACAGCAGAGAGGCCGGAGGCTGTTGTTTTCGGGAGGGGGCGCCCTCTCCCGCTCGGGGTGGGGGGTGGGAGGACGCGCGGGGGAGGGTTGGGGAGGGGGCGGGCGGCGGAAGGCTCGGTCTTCGTGACTCGCCTCCTCCGCCCACAGAGCCGGGGGCTACAGCTCTCGCCGCAGCCGCTCGGCGTACCGCTCCGCCGCCTTCCGCAGGCGAGCGCTCTCCTCCGCATCCAACTCCTTCATCTCCTGAGCGGCCCGGCTCCAGTGGCTGAGCTGCAGGGCGAGATAGGTCTGCAGATAGAAGGCGAGGGCGGCGGGGGTGACCTGAACGCCGCCGCGGCCGGCCAGCTCCAGGAGGCGGGCGCGCTCGTCGGTGTCCAGATCGAGCTCGACGATGGCGCCGGCGAGGTCCCAGGCGGGGTCCTGGGCGCCGGCGGGGTCGTTGCCGGTGGCGTGATCGAGGGCGTCGCTTTTCAGGATGCGGCCGTCGGGGAGGACCAGCCACTCCCAGGCGTGCATGCGGTTGTCGGTGAGGACCGGGCGGGCGGCGGCGGTCAGCTCCGGGAGGCGGCCGCGCCAGGCTTGCAGGGGCTCGGCGGCTTTGCCCAGGGACTGCCGGGCGGCGGCTTCGGCGAGGGCGAGGAGAGACCGCGGGGTGGCGCCGTGGCCGGGGCCGACGGGCCATTGCTCGGCGCGGAAGGCGATGGCGCGGGCGGCTTGTTCGAGGAGGGTTTCGCGGTTGGCGTCCGGGGCGAGGGGGAGGGGCCGGGCGCCTTCGAGCCAGGGCCCGGCGAGGAAGCCGTGGCGCAGGGCGGAGATGGGCGGGATGAGGCCTTTCTCGTGGAGCGCGGCGGCGCGCTCCAGCTTCTCCTGGCCGTAGCGGCCGAGGCCGGCGAATTGGAGCAGCCAGCGGCCTTCACCCGCTGTCACCAGGTATTTGCGGCGCTCCTGGTGGAGTTCGACGGGCGGCCGTTCCGCGCCAGATGGAAAATGCAGATCTCTCCAGCGGCCGGCTCCGATGTCCTCGACGCGGCCTTCCGGTGCGCCGGTCAGATCCTCGATCCAGCTCGCCAGCGGCCAGGGGCAGCCGGGCGCGGTGAACAGATCCTCGAAGGCGCGGATGTGGCGGCGGGTGCGTTCCCAGCGCTGCCGGTGCCTGGCGATGGCTTGCGGCCCGAGAGTCCCGGCGTGGCTGGGAAAGAAGACGATCGACTTTGCCGGCACGCCGTGGTCCTCCAGCCAGTCGGCCACGGAGCCGAAGGAGCTGCCGGTGGGGCCGGGGCCTTCGTCGACCACGGCGAAGCGGATGCCGCCGTTCGTGGCGGTGCCGGCGGTCCCGGCGATGTTGGCGAGAAGCTTGCGGCCGAGGCGGTCGCCGAGGGCCAGGGAGCGGGTGAAGGGGTTACCGCTCGGGCGGACGCTGAGCGACAGGTCCGCGCCGGTGGCCGCCGCGACGGCCGCGCCCAGGCTGGTGCCGATGCTGCGGATGCCGATCACGCGGGCCGGACCCGCCCACTCCCGACGCCAGGCTTCCCCGGCGTGGAGATAGACCTCGGGATAGAGACCGTGGACGGCGTAGCCTTCGGGGACGACGACCTCCAGCTCGTCCGGCGCTCCGGCGCCGCGCAGGTCGCGGAGGATGCGCAGGGCCTCGCGCACCGGTGCGGCGGCGGAGCGCACGCCGTCGAAGGAGCGCGGCCGGCCGCGATGGAGGAAGGAGCCGAGGAGCGCCTCGGCGATCCCCCGAGTGAGCCGCGCGAGACGGCCGGCGAGCGCCGTCAGGCGTTCGTTCCCCTCGCGGGCGAGCTGATGGTCGAGGAGCGCCTGCTCCAGCTCGCCGGCCTCGATCAGCCAGCCGGCGATGGCGCCGTGACGCTCGATCCCGGGGCGGAGGTCTCCCAGATGCGCCAGGCCGGCGCGGAGCCTCTCGATCTTTTCTCCCGTGTCCTCCCGCCGTTTCGCGTCCTGCATGCGGCGCGGACCCTATCAGAAGCCTTCCGCGAGACAAGCCAGGCCTGAATGCTTGACATGTCAACTATTGATCTATACAGTTCAGCCTGTGCATGATGAGCCAAGCGCGTTGCAACGCGAGATCCAGCAGTCGAAGCCCTTCAGCTCGCGCAGCCAGGAGGGGATTCTGGGCCTGTTGCGGACCGCCGACGTGATCCGCCGCTTCATCGCCCGGGTGCTCGAGCCGTACGACGTCACCCCGCAGCAGTACAACGTTCTGCGCATCTTGCGCGGGGCGGGCTGCCAGGGCCTTCCGACGCTCACCGTGGGAGAGCGGATGGTGGAAGAGGCGCCCGGGGTGACGCGGCTGGTCGACCGGCTGGAGGCCAAGGGGCTGGTGCGGCGGGAGCGTTCGCCGCAGGACCGCCGCCAGGTCCTCTGCTGGCTGACCCCCGCGGGGGTCGCCCTGGTCGAACGGATCGACACGCCGATGGACGAGGCCGATGACGCCGTGCTCGCGATGTTGACGGCGGAGGACCAACTCCAGCTCATCCGCCTGCTCGACTCGATTCGCGCCGGACACCATGATTTGCAGCACGAACCCTAAAGGAGAGACCTACCATGTTCCGCAAGCTATTGCCTGTCGTTCTGAGCGCTGTCGCCCTGACCGCCGCCGTCCTGCCCGTGCAGGCCGCCGATACCTACAACGTCGACCCGAGCCATTCCGAGGTCGGGTTCCAGATCCGCCACCTGGTGAGCCAGGTGCGCGGCAAGTTCGACGACTACAAGGGAACGATCCAGCTCGATCCGGCCAAGATGGAGAATTCGAGCGTCGAGCTCACCATCAAGGCGACGAGCATCGACACCGGCAACGCCGACCGTGACAAGCACCTCCGCTCGGCCGACTTCTTCGACGTCGCGAAGTTCCCGGAGATCACCTTCAAGAGCAAGAGCATCAAGGCCACCGGCAAGGACCAGTACGCCGCCACCGGCACCTTCACCATGCACGGCGTCAGCAAAGAGATCACCCTGCCGGTGACCTTCGGCGGCACCGCCAAGGATCCCTGGGGCAACCAGCGCGCCGGCTTCGCCATTGCGACCACGCTCGACCGCAAGGACTACGGGATCGTCTGGAACAAGGCTCTCGACGCCAGCAGCGCCCTGCTCGGCGATGAAGTCAAGATCGCCATCGACCTCGAGGCCGTGAAGGCCAAGGAAGCGGCCAAGTAAGAGGCTGTCCCGGAAAATAGAGCGGAGGCGGACGGATGAAGACCAACGCCGCCCGCCTCCTCGACTCTCTCGGCATCTCCTACGAGATGCGCTCCTATGAGGTCGACCCCGAGCACCTCGCGGCGGAGAGCGTGGCGCGCAAGATCGGCCTTCCCCCGGAGCAGGTGTTCAAGACCCTGGTGGCGCGCGGCGACCGCACCGGCGTGCTCTTCGCCGTGGTGCCCGCCGACGCCGAGCTCGACCTCAAGGCCCTCGCCCGCCTGAGCGGCGACCGTAAGGTCGACACCGTCCCCTTGAAGGAAGTGCAGCCGCTCACCGGCTACGTCCGCGGCGGCGTCACCGCCCTCGCCGCCCGCAAGGACTATCCGGTCTGGATCGATGAGACGATTGAGCTTTTCAGCGTCATCTCCGTCTCTGCCGGGGTCCGCGGCACTCAGCTCGTCCTCGCTCCGGCGGACTACCTGCGCGCCGTGAAGGCTGCCCACGTCGGCCCGATCGCGAAGGACCGCGAAGGACGAAGACTGACGTAGAATCGCGGGGCAGAACCCGAGAGGCTCCCCCCGCGCCATGGCCGAAAACGCCAAATCCACTGATTCCACCGATCCCGCCGATCCCAGGATTCGCGGCACGTGGTCGTACGTCCCCATGCCTCTCGTCGCCATCTCGCCGGAGCGGTTCATCCGTGCCGCCCGCGCCGCGGTGCGCCTGCTCCACATCACCAATGGCAGCGTCGCCGCCGACCGCATCCAGCGCTCGGGCGTCCCCGGCAAGGTGGCCCTGAGCGCCGACGTGCTGCACGAGGGGCCGACCCCCGCCGGCCTGGCGCCGGAGCGCTGGCGCAAGGTGCGCGCCCGCTACCTCGCCGGCTGCGGCTACGCCGGCTATGAAGAGTGCCTGGCCGACCTCAACGAATGGGACCACGCCGTCGAGGAGTCGCGCTCCTACGACGAGGTGATCCTCTGGTTCGAGCACGACCTGTTCGACCAGCTCCAGCTCCTCCGCCTCCTCGACGGCTTCGCGGCGCGCGACCTCGGCCAAACCAAGCTGAGCCTGATCTGCATCGGTGCGTTCCCCGGCGTCGAGCCCTTCCACGGCCTCGGGCAGCTCACCCCGGAGCAGATGGGATCGCTCCTCGAAACCCGGCGCCCGGTGAGCAAGGAGCAGCTCGTCCTGGCGCGCCACGCCTGGCGGGTCTTCTGCGCTCCCGAGCCGGTGGGCCTCGAGGTCGCCCTGCGCCGCGACACCGCGGCGCTCCCCTTTCTCGCCAACGCCCTGCAGCGCCAGCTCGAAGAGTTCCCCTCCACCCGCAACGGCCTGCCGCGCACCGAAAACCAGGCCCTCGCCGCCCTGGAAGCCGCCGGCGGCACGGCGACGTTCGAGGCTCTCTTCCGGGCGGCGCAGGAGAAGGAGAAGCGCCCGTTCCTCGGCGACAGCTCCTTCCTCCACCGCCTGGTCGACCTCTCCAACGATCCCCGGCGGCTGGTGCGCCTGGAGCGCGACGGCAGCGGCGGCCCGCGGGCGCAACGGGTGACCCTCACCTCCACCGGCCAGGACGTGCTGGCCGGGCGCGACGACTGGGTGCGCATCCACGGCATCGACCGCTGGCTCGGCGGCGTCCACCTGCACGGCCGCGAGGCGCAGTGGCGGTGGGACGCCGACCATGGCCGGCTGGTGCCAGGGGCGCTGATTCCGGAGTAGATCCGGAGCCCAAGGGCTCCCAAGGGGGGCAAGCTCCCCTCTGGACTCCCCCCGCGGACAAAAGAGTCCAGAGATTCAGAGGTCGGAGAAATCAGAGTCCAGAGAAGAACGGGAGCAACCGATCCGGAACCCGAAGCTCCGACCAGCGAACGACCGATAGTTCCAGGGGCGGCGGGCACAGCGCAGGTTCATTGGATTACTGTCGAAGGCGCCGCCCCGCCATACGGTAGGCGTTTCTCTAGGACCTCCTTCCAGGGTTTCGCGGCCATCAGCAGGATCATAGGGATACTGGCGGTAGACACTGCGCGTCCACTCCCAGACATTCCCCGCCATATCCACACAGCCGTAGGGCGAATCGCCCTGCGGCGAAAACTGCCCAACAGGAGTGGTCTCGCCTCCGCCTTGCCGGCCCCCTAAGTTCAAGTAGTACTTTGTGGTGTTAGCGAAGCCATGCTCCCATTTTTCACCCCACGGATACTGCCGGCCATCCGTCCCCCGCGCCGCCTTCTCCCACTCCGCCTCGCTCGGCAGGCCGAAGCCGCGCCACTCTGCGTAAGCCAGCGCATCGTACCAACTCACACAGACAACCGGATGGCCTTCACTCTTATTAAAACGCTCAAAGCGTTCCTGATTTCCGAGTTTGTACCCCTCTGCGAGAAATTCCCGAAACGCCGCCGTTGTGACCGGCGCTCGCCCCATGTAGAACGTCGGCAGGTAGAGGGTATGCTGCGGCCGTTCGTCCTCGTCGCCCTCCCCTTCCCGGCTCCCCATCAAGAATTCCCCCGCCGGCACCTTGACTAGGCCGAGGTCTGCGCATCGTCCCAGCTCGCACCAAGCCCAAGAGGCAGCATGCCTGAGGGGCTTCTCTCCCTTCCTTGCTAGTGCCAGAGCCCGCCACGTCTCGGCATCGGGGGTGTGCTTGATGTCCGCCAACGCCGACGCTGCCTGCACTCGAACCCCAACATCTCCGGTGCTGTCTCCGATCAACCTTCCGAGCAGCGACGCCATCGGGCGAGCCTGCGCCTCACCCATTTCGGGAATTATCTCCAGGACACGTTTCTGCCGTTGCGGATCACGCCCATGCAGCTCTTCTTCCATCCACCGCCGCGCCGCCTCCAGATCCGCAGCCATCAAAGCGCCGGCCAACCTCCGGAACGGCCCCGCCGCCTCCGCAGAGGTGAGCCGCTCCAGCAGGCGCTTCTTCACCTCCGCCCGCAGGTCGTCGCCGAGCTGAATGTCCTCGGCGAGCGTCAGGCCCGCCATCTCGAGCTCCGCCCCGGACTCCCCCGAGCGGGCGAGCAGGGCTTCGACCAGCCGCACCGCGCGGTCTCCGGGAGCGAGACCGGCGGCGATCAGGATCACTTCCCGCCAGCGCTCCTCGCCGGCTCGCTCCAGAAGCAGCGCATCGCGCTCGTGCTCCACGATAAAGGCGGCGGCCAGGTAGTCGTGGAGAGCGCGATGGGCGAAACCGAAGAAACCGAGGCGCTGCTCCTGGAGGATGCCGGAGCGCTCCCAGATCTGCCGCAGCAGGCTGTCTGCCGCGATCCTCGTCTTGAGCTGCGGCAAGAGAGGCTCGATCAAACCGGTGAGGGTCAGAACATCGGCCTCGAGAAGGTCCTCCTTCAGGTAATGAAAGGCGATCGCCTGGAGGACCATCCTCTTTTCCTTGAGACTGGGCACATCAGGAAGCTGGAGCCGCTTGTCCTGCCGGTCCCAGAGATCGACGAGGATCTCGACGCACTTCTCGTACAGCTCGGCCCTCCCCTTGGGAAGGTCGGTGACGCGGTGATAGTGGACGAGGGTGATGAGCGACAGGAGCAGCGGCGTAGCGGCGATGCGTAGGAGATTCTCGTTTTGCCGCAGAGAGCCCCAGAGCGCCTCCGTCCTCAACCCGGCCTCTTCATACGCCCGGCGTTCCGCCTCCTTCAGCTTGACCGGATCAGGGGAAGCCCCCAGCAGATTTACCTCCCGGGTCCGCAGAACCTCGCGGTACCAGGCGCCAAGGAACTGGCGGACGTCGTCGCCGGTGAACGGCTGGACCTCGTAGGTGCGGAAGCCGGGGAGCTGATTGTGCCATCCGGCCACCCGGCAGGTGACGACGTAATGGTTCTCGGGATATTCCGCGACCAGCGCCTCGATCTCCTGGACGGCCCGGGCGTGGCGCGCATCGTCGAGAACCTCGTCGAGCCCATCGAGAAGCACGAGGCAGCCGCCGCGCTTCAGCCAGCGCTCGGGATAACCGGCGGGGACCTTGCGGAGCGGCGAGGATCTCGCCAGAAGGGCGGGCAGCGTCTCGCTGCCCTCGCTGCCGAGCTCCCGGAGACGGGCGAGCAGGGGAAACGGGCGGCCGAGGCGATCACGCAGCGGGTGCTTCAGGGCGCGGTGAAGACGAGCACCAGGTAGTCGAGCAACGTCGACTTGCCGGCGCCGGGGCTGCCCAGGATCACCAGACGCTTCTCTTCGGGACCGAAAATCTCGTTCCAACCGAAGCGTGGGCCATCGTCCCCGCGGGCGGCGGCCACACGCAGGGAGACGTAAACCTCCTGCAGGCGCGGCGGATGGAGATCGGACGTGCTGTAGGCGCCGATCAGCTTGAGCCAGCGATGACGCTCGGCGAGTTCCGTCAGGTACCTCTTGCGGAAGCCCCAGCCGAGGCCCGCGAGGAAGCTCTCGATCCAATCCCAGAGCTTCTTGAAGAGCGCCTTGATTGGCTCGGAAAGGATCAAGACCACAATGGCCGTGATGACGCCGACGAGGATCTTGTCCTTGTTCTAGTCCCAGAACCCGGGAGGCGGCGGCGCGGGGGCGATCTGAAGGAAGGCGAGGATTCCGTCCATGATGGAATACGGAGAGTGTATCCCAACCCCGGCCACGGCCAACTGGTGCCGGGGGCGCTGATTCCGCGCGCGAGCGGCGCGGGAGCTGATATACACTCCGTCACCGGCGCCCGCCAAACCGCTCTTTGAAAGCCGATTCCTCCCCCGCCGCCCGATGTCTTCGAGCGCTCAACGGCCATCCGGCTCGAATTTCGGGTCATCCGTCTCCGTTCCCCGGTCTTCCGTGAACGATTCCCGAGGATCGGTGAAGAGTGCCGGACGTTGCGTCCACCTCAACGGGAACCGCGCAACGTTGCCCGGCCATCGGGCTGCGTTCCCCGAGGTCTAGTCCCGGAGGACAGGTCTTCCGTCTCGGTTGCCCGGTGGCCGGGGAGCCGAGACGGCACTGTTGTTCGAGGGATGGATCATCGGGGAACGCAGACGGATGACCCGGTAACGGAACGGCTTGACCGGGATCTCGGGACGGAAGGCTCGGAACCGGTCTCCGCAGGTCGGGAATCAGGAATGGATGGCTCCTGCGGCGGACAGGAGGCGCGGCAACGAGAACGGCTCCCGCGGGAGCGGTCACGGGCGACCGGGCAGCGAGGACGGAGGAGCGAGCCCCCGGAATACCCCCTCCGCGCCGAACGTTTTTCCAACCATGAAACGCGCCGCGCTCGCCGTCTCCCTGCTGTTCCTCCCTCTCTTCGCAGCGCAGGCGATGTCTGCGTCCACGCCTTCGATCCTCGCCGATCCGGTGTTCCAGGAAGAGGCGAAGAAGGGGATGGACGCTCTCTACGACATGGACTTCGCGGCTGCCGACGCGGTCTTCCAGCAGATCGCCCTGATCTACCCCGAGCACCCGGTGAGCCCGCTCCTGCGCGGCCTGCTCCCCTGGTGGGCCATGCAGCTCGAGCCGGACGACACCTCGCAGGACGATGCCTTTCTCGCCTCCATGGAGGAGGTGATCGAGCGCTGTGACCGGCGCCTGAAGGTGGATGGCAACGACATCGACGCCATCTTCTTCAAGTCCGCCGCCCTCGCCTTCCGCGGCCGCGTCCACGCGGACCGCAAGCGCTATCTCCGCGCCGCCCGCGACGGCAAGGAGGCGTTGCACTACCTGCGCGACGTCCTCGCCCGCGATCCCAACAACGACGACCTCTACTTCGGCTTCGGCCTCTTCGATTACCTGGCGGACGTGGTCCCCAAGCAGTACAAGATCCTCCGCCCGTTCGCCTTCTTCTTCCCGCGCGGAAATCGAATGCGCGGCCTGGCCGAGCTCGACCGCGCGATGACGCGGGGCCGCTTCGTGTCCACCGAGACGGCCTACTCGCTGCTCCAGATCCACTACCTCTTCGAGCACAACTATCCGGAAGCCCTGCGCATGGTGCAGTGGCTGCGCGCGCGTTACCCGGACAACTCGCTCTTCCACCTCTATGAAGGGCGCACCTACGAGCGCATGGGCCACGTCGCCGAGGCGAGCCGCGTTTTCCAGGACATCCTCGCCCTCTGCCAGAAAGGGCAGACCGGCTACACCGACTCGATCGAGGAGCAGGCGCTGTACACCCTCTCCCGCGTGGAGATGCAGCGCAACCTGCACAGCGTCGCCCTCGCCTATCTGGAGCGGCTGGAGGACCTCAACACGCGGCGGCCGGTGAGCACCGAGTACAAGTCCCTCTGCCGGCTGCGGCGCGGCATGGCCCTGGATGCGCTGGGGAGACGGCAGGAGGCGGTGCGCTGCTACCGCGAAGCTCTGGCGATGGACGGACCGGACATCGTGGAAGAGCGGGCGAAGATCTTCCTCAAGAAGGCCTACCGCGGCGAAGGCGTGCCGCCCATGGTGGCGGCGACAAAGGCGGCCAGGGCGCCATCAGGATGACGGGATCGGGAGGCTGGTGGCATCACTGGCTTCGACACCATGGCGTCCTCGGTGTCACGGCGTATAGGCCTCCTGGATACCGCGGTCGTCGTCGATCTCCTCCGGAGAGCTTGCCCTGGCGCCGTACTAGTGTGCTCGGGGTCAGGGGGTGAGGGCCTTCTTCTTCTCTTTCGCCTTCTTCACCCGCTGATCCCGCCGCCGCTTCTTTTTCTTCGCGGGGTCCGGCTCGGGGCGGACCGGGCGGGGCGGCAGGGGTGGGCCCCAGGGACGGGCCTGGCGGAGGGCGGCGGCGAGGGCGGTGGTGGTGAAGGGGCGGGCGGCTTCGCCGGGAGGGGTGATGGTCCAGGCTTCTTCGACAGAGCGCAGGATGGCAATATCGGTCGACCAGGCTGGCGCTTCGCCACGGACGAGGACGAGGGCACAGCCGCGGAAGTGCTCGCGGAGGAGGTCGCGCAGGACGGGGGCTCCCTTGAGCGGCTTCACGGCGACGCTGCGGTGGCCGCCGGCGGCCACGGCGCGCAGGACGCCCAGGGCGGCGGCGGTCTCCAGGGGCTCGGGGACGGAGCTCGGAGCCGTCAGGTCCAGCCAGCCGATGCGCAGATCCAGCGCCCGCGCGGCGGCGATCAGCGCGGCGTGGCGCTCGGGGGGCTCGTCGACCTGGAGAAGATGGGGAGCGTTCCGCGATTCGGTGGATCGGGTTACGGTCATGAGTACAGGAGGATCTCCCCGCGCTCGGCGCGGAAGCTTTTCTCGTCGGCTTCCCAACCGGCGATCCATGCGGCGAGGCCCGCGCCGGTCTCGATCGCCTGGCGGCATTCGGGGCCGCCGGTCAACAGATCGATGGCCGGGCGGTCGATGACGAACTCATAGGGCGCGGCGCGCCAGGCGAAGACGTCCGGCGCGAGGCGGTACACGGCGGCGAGGAGCTCGACGCCGGTGCGGTAGGAGCGGAAGGCGGCGGGATCGGTCACCACCAGCTCGACGCCGCCGCAGATCTCGCCGCGGTGCTTCTGGAACTGCGGCTTGAAATAGGTGGGCACCCAGGCGGCGCCCGGCAGCCGGAGAGCCGTCAGGGCATCGGCGAGGCGCACCGGATCGAGGCCGGGAGCGCCGGCGAGCTGGAACGGACGGGTGGTGCCGCGCCCCTCGGACAGCTCGGTCGCTTCGACCAGGCAGCCGCCGGGATAGACCAGCGCGGTGGCCGGCGTCGGCATGTTCGGCGACGGAGCGACCCAGGGGAGGCCGGTCTCCTCCCAGCGCATGCCGCGGCGCCAGCCCTCCATCTCCCAGATCTTCCAGCCGTCCGGCCAGCCGCGGCGCCGCGCTTCGAGGCGGACGAGCTCGCCGAGAGTGAGGCCGTGGCGGACCGGAAGCTGGAAGGCGCCGACGAAGGACTCGAATCCGGGGCGCGGCAGATTCCCTTCGACCGCCTCGCCGCCCAGCGGGTTCGGGCGGTCGAGCAGCCACACCTCGCAGCCGGCGGCCAGCGCCACCTCGGCGGCCCAGACGGCGGTGGCGGCGTAGGTGTAGTAGCGCGAGCCGACGTCCTGGAGATCGATGACCAGCAGGTCCAGGCCGGCGAAGGCCTCCGGCGCGGGGCGCAGCGTGTGCTCGCAGTCGCCGTAGAGCGAGACGACGGGAAGACCGGTCCACGGATCGCGCCCGCTCTCGGAGGCGACCATGTCCTGCTCGATGCCGTAGAAACCGTGCTCCGGACCGAAGAGAGCGGCCGGCGGCGAAGGGCTTCCACAGAGCGCGCGATGGATCGGCCGGGCGTCGCGGGTGAGCGAGGCGCCGTGGGCGAGGAGGCCGTAGAGCTTGCCGGCGAGCGCCTGCGGAGCGGCGAGCAGGCGGTCGAGCCCCGTCTTCACGGCGGTCATGACGAATGCCGCCGGTAGTTGCCGGACTGGCCGCCGCTCTTGGTCTCCAGGCGCAGGTCGGTGATCACCACGCCGCGCTCCACCGCCTTGACCATGTCGTAGAGCGCCAGGGCGGCGGTCGAGCAGGCGAAGAGCGCCTCCATCTCGGCGCCGGTGCGGGCGGTGGCGACGACGCGGCTGCGGATCTCCACCCCCTCGGGGATCGGGTGCAGGTCGACCTCGACCTGGTCGAGCGGCAGCGCATGCGCCAGCGGGATCATCTCCGCGGTCCGCTTGGCGCCCTGGATGCCGGCGAGGCGGGAGACGGCGAAAGCGTCGCCTTTGGGCAGGTTGGCGAGGCGGATGAGCGTCTGCGCGGAAAGCAGGACCCGGCACGAGGCCTCGGCGACCCGGCGCGTCACCGGTTTTTCCGAGACGTCGACCATGTGGGCGCTGCCCTGCGCGTCGAGGTGGCTGAAGTTGCCTTGCGAGGTCATGGGACCGGTATGCTAACACCCCGATGCGACTGGTCATCCGATGCTGACCATCATCATGCCGGCCCTCAACGAAGCCGAGGCCCTGCGCCGGACTCTCCCCGCGGCCCTGGCCGCCGCGGACGAGGTCGTCGTCTCCGACGGCGGCAGCACGGACGGCACGCCCGAGGTCGCCCGGGCGCTCGGCGCGCGCGTCGTCTGCGGTCCGCCCGGCCGCGGCGGCCAGCTCACCCGCGGCGCCGATGCCGCGGACCCGGCCAAAACGGCCGATGACATCCTCCTCTTCCTTCACGCCGACACCGTCCTGCCGGAAGACGGGAGCCGCGCGGTACGCGAGGCGATCACGGGCGGCGCCGTCGGCGGCGCCTTCCGCGTACGCTTCGACACCGACCGGCCGCTATTGCGCCTGGGCGCCCGCCTGATCAACTGGCGCACCCGCCTGACCGGCCTGCCGCTGGGCGACCAGGCGCAGTTCGTGCGGCGCGACGTCTTCCGGAAGATGCAGGGATACCGCGACTGGCCGATCCTGGAGGATCTGGACTTCGCGTTACGCTTGAAGAGGGAGGGACGGACGGCGCTGCTGGAGGGCCGGGTGACGACCGCGGCGCGCCGCTTCGTCGAGCAAGGGATGGCGCGGACCGTGGCGACGAACTGGCTGATCTGGCTGCTCTTCCTGCTCGGCGTCCCGCCGCAGCGCCTGGCGCGCCTCTATCGCCACATTCGATGAAAGCGCGCTAAAGCACAAAGCCCCGTGGCAAGGCGCGCCACAGGGCTCAGAGGACAAAACTCAGAACAGCAGGCTCCGCCGAGCTGCTCGACAGGCTACTTGCGGCCGCGCTTCTTGATGTTGACCGACTCCTTGAGCTCTTTCCCGACCTTGAACCGGACGCTCTTGCTCGCCTTGATGGTGATCGACTCGCCGGTGGCGGGATTGCGGCCTTTGCGGGAGGCGCGCTCACTCACCGCGAAGCTGCCAAAGCCCGGGATCTTGGCCACGTCTCCAGCCTTGAGAGCGCCGGTGATGGCTCCGAAAACAGCCTCGAAGGCCGCCGTGGCCTGCCGCCGAGTCAAACCCTCCACGGAATCCGCAATACTATTAATCAAGTCAGCCTTACCAGCCATCTCTCCTCCTCCTTGAGTTTGTTTTTTTGGGCGAAAGTGACCGACGGAAACGATAAGGCAACAGACCAGGGCTGTCAATGGGCAGAAACGCCCATGGAGCCTTTAAATCCGGGCTTTCGCGAGCACATGGACGGAAAAACCGTCGTGGTCCCCACCGCTGAGGATGCGCCACGCTCCAGGCCCGGAAATCTCGTTCGCGACGGGAGCTTCGAGCAGTGCCTCGAGGGACACGAGGGACAGCTCTCCATGAGTTGCGAGAAAGCGTGAAATGACCTCCTCGTTCTCTTCCCTTTCCAGCGAGCAGGTGATGGCGATCAGCAGCCCGCCGGGCGCGACGGCGGCGGCCATGCCGGAGAGCAGGCGCAGCGCCTGGCGCGACAGGCGGCCGATCTCGTCGGCGCTGATCCGCCACTTGAGCTCGGGATGGCGGCGCAGGGTGCCGGTGCCGGTGCACGGCAGGTCGAGGATGACGCGGTCGAAAGCGCCGCGGCCTGAAAGAGCGCCGCGCCACGGCGGCGCACCGGCATCGGCGACGGCGAGCGGCAGGCCGCCGCGGTGCAGGCGGCGGCAGTTGGCGCGCAGCACCTCGGCCCTTCCCAGGGAGACGTCGGCGAGAGTGATCTCCACCGCCGGCTCGTGGGCGAGAAGGGAGAAGCTCTTGCCGCCGGGCGCGGCGGCGGCGTCGAGGATCGTCTCGCCGGGCCGCGGCGGCGGGATCAGCGCCGCCGCCTGGCTGGCCTCGTCCTGAATGTAGAAATCGCCGCGCGCGAAAGCCGCCGTGGTGAACGGATTCCCCCGCCGCACCGTGAGCCCCAGGGAGGAGAGGGCCGAGGCCTCGACCTCCAGCCCTTCGTCGATCAGCGCCTCGGCCAGCAGCTCGCGCCCGCCGCGGTCGCGGAAGGCGAGGAGCTGGAGCGGTTTGGGGCGGTTGTTGGCGGCCAGGAGATCGCGCGTGACCGCCTCTCCGAAGTGGCTGATCCAGCGCTCCACCAGGAAGTCGGGATGGCTCATCTCGATCGCCAGGCGGCGCACCGGATCGCTCTCCTCGACCGGCCAGTCCTCCAGGCGCGGCGCGCGGGCGATGCGGCGCAGGACACCGTTGACGAAGCTCGCCCCGCCGCGGTGGGTGAGCTGGTGCGCCTGCTCCACCGCCTCGTGCACGGCGGCGTGCGCCGGCACGCGGTCGAGGAAGAGGAGCTGGTAGGTGGCGATGCGCAGCGGCGAATGGAGCGGCTCCTCGATCTGGTCGAAGCGCCGGCTGCTGGCGGCGGCGATGACATGATCCAGCCGGCGCAGCCAGCGCAGGCTGCCCATCACCAGCTCGTGCAGCAGCCCCTGGTCGCGCTCGTCGAAGCGCGCCATCGCGCTGTCGAGGAACGATTCGACGGGCGCCAGGGAGCGCAGGGTGCGCTCGAGCACCCAGCCGGCGGCGGCGCGCACGTTGTCCTGGGGTGTCCGGCGCGGCGTCAGCCGCCGGTTGCGCCCGGCGCCTGTCTGCGCGGCCGCGGGGAGAGGAGCTCTACGTTTCGACATGGGCTCGATCGCTCAGGAGAGCCGCTCGCCGGGACGCAGGCGCTCGCCATTGACGAAATCGGCGGCGCGCAGCGCTTTGCGCCCGGGGCGTTGCAGCTCCTCGACACCGAGCACGGTACCACCACCGCAGGCGACGGCGAGTCGGCCGTCGCGCAGCCCGAGGACAGTGCCCGGAGCGAGCGGCGCCGGCGCCTCGCTCTCTGCCGGCAGCGGCTCCGCCCGCACCAGCTTGACGGGCGCGCCGCCGAGCTCCGCGGTGAGGCCGGGCCAGGGCGTGTAGGCGAGCAGGAGATGGCACAGCGCCGCCGCGGAGAGCGACCAGTCCACCCGGCCGCTGTCGCGGGTCAGGCGCGGCGCGTAGGTGGCCTCCGCCGCGTCCTGCGGCCGGGGGACGATCTCCCCCCGCTCCAGCGCCTCCAGCGTGCGCACCACCAGCGCGGCGCCGATCGCGGCGAGGCGGCGCCCGAGCTCGCCGGCGGTCTCGCCGCGGCCGATCACGGTCTCCTCCTGGAGCAGGATCGGGCCGGAGTCGAGCCCGGCCTCCATCTGCATCGTGGTGACCCCCGTGCGCTCCTCCCCCGCCGCCACGGCGGCCTGGATCGGCGCCGCGCCGCGCCAGCGCGGCAACAGAGAGGCGTGCAGGTTGATGCAGCCGCGGCGCGGCAGGGCCAGGAGATCGCGCGGAAAGATCTGCCCGAAGGCGACGACCACGGCGACGCCCGGCGACGCCCCGGGGCTCCCCGGGATCAATCCGCGCATCTCCTCCAGAAACTCCGGCGCGCGCACACGCTCGGGCTGGAGCACCGGCAGGCCGTGGTCCCGCGCCCAGCGGGCGACAGGAGGATCCTGCGCCTTCTGCCCGCGGCCGGCCGGACGCGACGGCTGGCTCACCACGAGGGCGGGCGCACGCCCGGCGGCGACCAGGGCCGCGAGGGTCGGGACCGCGAGCTCGGGAGTGCCGAAAAAAACGATGGGATCGACTGCCGGCATGCCGCGAAGGATAGCACCCCGAAAACAGAGAACGCCCCATCCTCGGAGACCGAGTCTGGGGCGTTCGTCTCAGGATCCGCGGCTACGGCAGCGAATTGGCGAAGATCAGAGGGCGCTTGCCGATAAAGGTGGTGGCGCCGAGGTTATCGGTGACCAGAACCTCGATCTCGTGCGGACCGTTCGAGAACTTCCTGGAATCGAACGAGAGGGCGAAACCCGGCGCCGCGCTCTGCGGATAGCCGAGGTAGAGCGACGAGATGTCGTTCCGCACCAGGCCCAGCCCCGTGTCGCCGACGCTGATGCCGTCGACCAGGATGGTCACCTTGAAGACGCCTTCCCAGTCGAGCGCCCAGCCGGTGACGAAGGCGTTGCCGCTGACCAGCGTGTAGGGCTGCAGGTTCGGATCGATCTGGCCCAGGGACTCCTCGTTGCCGAGATTCTCGTCGCAGACGAAGGTCACCGGGATCTCCCGAATGATCGACACCTGCCCGGAGTGGTCGCCGGCACGGATGGTCAGGACATGCTGCCCTTCGAAATAGAAGCCGCCGTCGATCAGGGCACCGATGTCCAGGACGAACCGGAAACCGCTGTGCGGCGCGTCCTTGATCCCGGGGAACTGCGGCTCGAGGTCGAGGCGGCGCAGACCGTAGCAGTTGGTGAAGCCGCCGAAGTCATTCGAGAAGAAGCAGTCCTCGCGGTTGTTCGAGAAGAGGCTGCGGTCGATCATCAGCTCGACGTAGCCGACGCCCGTGTCGTCCTCCTGGACGCCGGCATCCATGGCATAGCCGCTGATCACGCTGTAGCGGCGGACCGGATTGGCATCGCACTTGCCGCGCAGCTCGGCCTGCGGGGCTGGGAACTCGATCTTGCCGAACGGCACCAGGTTGTGGGTGACGTTGCCGAAGGCGAGGACCCGGGAGGGCAGATTGACGAATTCGTTCGTCCGGCTCCGCACCCGCGGCGTCACCCGATGGTTGCCGTTCAGGAAGTGGGTGGTGTCCAGGATGAACCCCCAGCCGGCGGCGGTCGAGTCGGGATAGCCGGGGTGGAGGACTGTCACGAGAGGACGGTTGCGGTGGTAGTCGGCCCGCCCGACGACGGCTCCGTCGACCAGGATGTCGATCGAATCGACACCGTCGTCGTCGAGAGCCCAGCCGAAGAGAGGGATCAGGCCGGCGCCCGAGTTCCCCCCTCCAAGCTTCCCGCCGAAGGAGCCGAACGGCGCCGCCGCCCATGCAGGAACCGAGGCCAGGACGGCCGCCAACAGGACCAGGGTGACGCTGCGCTTCATCGCTCGTTCCTCCATCCCAGATTCCAGCCGCATGGATGCGGAAATGCTCGGCTTTCCCTCAAGTATTACGTTAGCTTTCCGGATTGTATGAGCGATTATAGCGGGATGTCAATCCATCCCCGGTCTCCGGGGGCTCCGTGCTGCCGCGAGATCGTCTATGATTCCCCCCGCCCATGTCCGATCCCGAGCCGTTGACCGAGCCGTCGCCCGAGCCGCCGACTGAGCCTCTCGATGCTCCATCGCAGGAGCCGGCCCGCCGGAGCTTCCCACTGCGCCACGTCCTCCTCGGGCTGCTGGGGTTCCTGGTGCTCTATCTGGCCTGGCAAGCCCTCACCTGGCCGTCCGTGGCGGAGCTCGCCACCAAGAAGCCGATCACGACGGCGTTCATCGAGCACTACCGGCAGGGAGCTTTCTTCGGGCTGGGACCGGACCGCAAGGTGGAATGGACCTGGGTGCCCTACAACCGGATCTCGTCCAACCTCAAACGCGCTGTCCTCTGCGCCGAGGATCTCCGCTTCTTCTCCCACGAGGGATTCGACGAAGAGGAGATGAGGGCCGCGCTGGAGGATGCCTGGGAGGACAAGGAGCTGCCGCGCGGCGCTTCGACTCTCACCCAGCAGCTCGCCAAGAACCTCTGGCTGTCGCCCTCCTACAACCCGCTGCGCAAGGTGAAGGAAGCCCTCCTCACCCGCCAGCTCGAAAACGACCTCACCAAGAAGCGCATCCTCCACCTCTATCTCAATGTCGCCGAATTCGGCCCCGGCATCTACGGCGCCGAAGCCGCCGCCCGCCACTACTTCCACAAGTCCGCCGCCGGCCTCTCCGACCGCGAGGCCGCCCAGCTCGCCGCCAGCCTCCCCGCCCCGAAAAGCTGGCACCCCGGCACGACCACCCGCGGCTACCAGCGCCACATCCGCACCGTCCTGCGGCGGATGTCCCGGGCCGGCTGGCTGCGCCGGGTGGTGTGAGCCCCCCGTCCCCTGGCTCATAGGCATTCAGCCGGAGACGTCCGGCATTTTGACCCTCACCCCCATCCCCCCCCCATCCCCTCTCCCGGGCGGCGGGAGTGCGGGTGGGAGAGGGGGCCAGGGGGCATAGGCGCTAACTTTGAAGCGCTGTCATCCTGAGGGCGAGGGACGAGCCGGAAGGATCTGGGGGTTGGAAAGGTCCGCCCGCCCAGATCCTTCCGCTCGTCCCTCGCGTCAGGATGACCTGCGATCGAGTTTCGCTGGCCAAAGTTAGCGCCTATGGGGCCAGGGGGTGAGGGTCCCGGCGAAGCCGGCGGGGAGGGGGCTCTGATCCCCTCTCAGCGGCAGTAGCCGCCGCTCTTCAGCTCCGCGATGTGCGCCCGGATGTCGTCCACGTCGTCGGCTTGCGGGGCGAGCTCGACGTAGCGCTTCAGCTCGCGGCAGGAGCCTTTGTAGTCCTCCTCCTGATTGTGGAGGAAGATGGCGAGCTCGCGGTGCGGGCCGGAGAGCTTGGGCTCGAGCTCGACGGCTTTCTTGAAGGAGGCGCCGGCCTCGGTGTGCAGCCGGGCTTGCTGCTTTTCGTCCTTCTCTTCGGTGGCCTGCGCCATGCGGAGGCGGCCGACGTAGACGCGAGTCAGCGCATCCTTGGGCATCCAGGCCAGGGCGCGGGTCAGCTCCTCTTCCGCGATCTTCAGGCGGCCCAGCTCGATGTTCAACCCGGCGTCGTCCCGCACCACGGGCCGGATGCGGCGGGCGAAGAGGTCGGGATCGATCGCCTTGCGGTCGGTGGCTTCCTCTGCCGCGTGGGGGGTGTGCGTGCCGGCGTAGTGCTTGCTGTTCTCGACCCGCTCGGCGAGGCGCGGGTGGCTGCCGAAGAAGAAGGCCTCCATCTTCCGCGGCTCGCCATAGTCCTGCTTGAGGAGCTCGTAGACTTTCGGCGCCTCGCTCAGCTCATAGCCCGAAGCGGCCATCTTGGCGAAGCCGCCGTTGTCCGCCTCGGTCTCGAGACCGCGGCCGTAGCCGTTCACCGCCGCGACGAAGGCGAGCTGGAGGCCGAGGTCGACGATCAGGTCGCCCATCACGTCGATGGCCGCGGCATCGCCCCAATGGCCGTTGTCCAGGGCGTTCGACTCGGCGGCGGCGACCACCACGGAAGCGGCGACCGAGGCGATGGTCAGCCCGACGGCCTTGTTGTGGGCGGAGCGCTGGTGACGCAGCATGTGGCGCCCCTCGACGTGCGTCATCTCGTGGCCGAGGATGGTGGCGAGCTGGTCCTCGTTCTCGATGCGCGCCAGGAGGCCGGTGTGGACGTAGATCGCGCCGTGCGGGTAGGCGAAGGCGTTGAGAGTCGGATCCTCGACGACGCGCACCCGGTAGTGGACCTCCGGGTTGTCCGCCATCCCCCGGGGCGTGAGGCGGACGACGACTCCCTGCAGGTACGATTCGAGGAGCGGATCCTCATAGAGCGACACTTTCTCGAGGAGCTGCTCCTCCTCTCCCCGCGACTCCTCCCACAGCGCCTGCTCGTCGGGCAGCGGCTTGAACCCGGCGCCGGAGGCCGAGATGGGCGGGAGCTGGGTGGTGACGCACGAAACCGTGAACGCGAGCAGGGTCAGGACGGCGATTGGACGGACGATTGGATGGACGATTGGATGGGAATAGGCAGCTTTTCGCATGGGGTCCCCCTGCTCTGTTTAGACGCGGAATCTGCCCTCCAGTATTACATGCGGCATTACATGCGGCCAGCGCTCGGCGCTCAGCGCGCCTCCCGCAGGGCTTTCTCCAGGGTCCTCAGCAGCCAGCGCTCGCGGTTGAGGATCCGTCCCCATTTGCGGGAGAACGCGGTCAGGGTCTGGCCGAGCAGCCGGCGCGCCTCCTCCTCGGAGGCGCCGCCGTCCTTGAAGATCCGCGAGATCTCGGGGGCCAGCCTGCGGAGCATCCGTTCGAGGTCCCCTTTCTCCGCCCTGCTCTCTCCCATCGGTTTCTTCCCATCCACCCGAGCCTCCCCCCGTTTGCCTTGCCGAAAGAACAGGATTCCCGGGAAAGAGTATTCCGCGCCCCTCACCCCCGGCGCCGCCAGCCCGGGCGGAGACGGCGCGCCTCGCCGTAGGGGAAGAAGTCGATGACCTCGCCGTGCCGGTTGCGCTCCTGCATGCGGTGCCAGAAGGCGACGTCGAAGAGGTTGGAGTGCTCGCGCAGGAAGGCCGTGCGCAGCTCGCCTTCGAGCCCCAGGAACGTCCGCAGCTCCTCGGGGAAGATGTCGTTCTCGCCCACCGTGAACCAGGGCTCGGCGGACATCTCCTGCTCTTCGGTGCGCGCCTCGGGCAGGGGGAGGAAGCGGCATTCGGTGAGAGCGCGCAGCTCGTCGTAGTCGTAGGAGATCACCCGGCCGTGGCGGGTGACGCCGAAGTTCTTGAGCAGCACGTCGCCGGGAAAGATGTCGGCCGCGGCCATGTCCTTGAGCGACTGCCCCCAGTCCAGCACCGCCGGGCGGGCCTCCTCCACGGGCCTCTCGCGGACATAGATGTCGAGAGGCGTGACGCGCCGTTCGACGTAGACGTGGCGGACGATGACTTTTTCGCCGTCGAGGGCCACGGTCCGCCCGGCGACCTCCAGCAGGCGGTCGAGCAGCTCCGCCGAGAAGCGGGCGCGGGGGAAGGTCAGGTGCTCGAATTCGTGGAAGCCGGCGAGGCGCCCCACCCGGTCGACGAGGAGCACCGAGCGGTAGCGCTCCATCACCTGCTCGCGGGTGAACGGCTTGGAGGACGGAAAGGCGTCCTTGATCACCTTGAAGACGAATTCGTAGGACGGCAGCGTGAAGACCTCCATGACCAGTCCGCGCTGCCCGGGCGCGGTGACGAAGAGCTCCTCCGAGCCGCCGCCCCCGATGGGATCGATGGGATCGATGGGATCGATCGGATCGATCGGATCGATGTGGTCGATCAGCTCGCGATAGAGCTCCGTCTTGCCGTGATGCTTGTAGCCGAGCGAGAGATAGAGCTCGGAGACGCGCTTGCGCGGCAGGATCGAGCGCAGGAAGCCGATCACTCCGCGCGGGCTCTCGACGTCGATGTGGAAATACCAGCGGGCGAAGCTGAAGAGGACGCTGGTCTCGTCCTCGGTGGGCAGCACGGCATCCACCCAGAGGCCGGCCTCGTCGTGGAGGATGGCGAGCACGATGGGCAGCACGGCTTCGCCCCGCCGGGCGCGCGCGATGACGTAGGCGCCCTTGTTGCGGAAGAAGAGCGGGCGCAGGACGTCCAGAGCCTCGATCCCCTCGCCTCCAAGCCCTTCCTGGATACCGCGCTCGATGTGCGCGGCGGCGAGGCGCGCATCCTTCTCCAGGTCGCGGTAGGGAGCGCGCAGCCCGGCCTCCTCCAGAACCTTGCGGACCAGCGCGGCGTCGACGTGGCGCACGGCGTACATCCGCGCGTCCGCCATCTCCCAGCCCTTGTAGGGGAGCGGAAAGTCGCCGGCCCCGTAGTCGATCGCCGGATCGACGCCGACATGCGGGAACACCTTTCGGGTCAGCGAGTTGAAGTAGGTCTCGGCGAGCTCGAAGTCGTTGCGGCCGGTCACCGCCATGGCGTAGGCGCGCTTCATGTCCGCCCACAGGCCGCGGTCGGCGATGCTGGCGCCGAGCTGGTCGCGCAAGGTCTCGAAGGTCTGGCCGAGGCTGCGCGGGTAGAGGGTGAGGCGCTCGACGGTGTCGCGGCGGATGCCGGTCCAGTCGCGGTGCTCGAAGCGCTGCTGCACCCGGCGGGTGATGGCGCGCAGGCGGTGCTGGTGCTCGTCGAACGCCCAGTGGATGGTGTCGGCGGCGCGCTCCGCCAGGCTCGACGGGCCCACCGCGGAAGGGGGAGTCATCCTTGACACTTCCCGACAGCGATCACTACACTGCGACCTCGGCCCGAGAATGAATTCTTCCGCGTCCTCATCCCTCGACCTCACCTTCCAGCGCCACACTCTCGCCAACGGCCTGCGGGTGATCCTGCACCGCGACAGCACGCTGCCGCTGGTGACGGTGAACCTCTGGTATCACGTCGGCTCCAAGAACGAGCGCCCGGGGCGCACCGGCTTCGCGCATCTCTTCGAGCACATGCTCTTCCAGGGCAGCCAGCATATCCCGACGCACGACCACTTCCGCCTCACCCAGCAGGTGGGCGGCGTCGCCAACGGCTCGACCTGGTACGACCGCACGAACTATTACGAGACGCTGCCCTCCAACAACCTCGACCTCGGGCTCTGGCTGGAGTCGGACCGCATGGGCTTCCTGCTGCCCGCGATCACTCAGGAGAACCTCGACACGCAGCGCGAGGTGGTGATGAACGAGCGCCTGCAGCGCGTCGACAATCAGCCGTACGGCCGCGCCGGCGAACGCATCCACGAGCTCCTCTACCCCGGCGACCACCCCTATCACTGGCCGGTCATCGGCTACATGGAGGACATCGCCGCGGCGACCCTGGAGGACGTGCGGAGCTTCTTCAGCACCTATTACACGCCCAACAACGCCGTGCTCACCCTGGCCGGCGACTTCGATCCGGACGAGGCGTTGCGCAAGGTGGAGACCTGGTTCGGCGAGATCCCGGCCGGGCCGCCGGTGCCGCCGGTGGCGGCGGTGCTGCCGCCTCTCGGCGAGCGGCGCGCCGTGCTGGAGAGCGACGTCAACCTGCCGCGCGTCTACGTCGCCTGCCGCGGCCCGGCGTACGGCAAGAAGCTGTGGTACGCCGGCGACCTCCTCTCCTCGGTGCTCTCCGGCGGCAAATCGAGCCGGCTCTACCAGGACCTGGTCTACGAGCGGCAGATCGCTCACGAGGTCGGGGTCTACATCAGCCCCTACGAAGAGGTCGCCACCTTCATGATGATCGCCACCGCCCGGCCGGGAATCAGCGCCGGGGAGCTCGAGCGCGCCCTCCTCGAGCACGTCGACCGGGCCGCCGCGGAGCCCATCGCCGAGGCCGACCTGGAGCGGGCGCGCAACCGGATGCTGACCGAGCACTACAACGCGCTGCAGAAGCTGGAGAACCGGGCCGACGCCTTCTCCCAGTTCACCACCTTCTTCGACGATCCCGCCGGCATGGAGGCGGAGCCGGAGCGCTACGAAGAGATCACGGTCGCCGATCTGTCGGAGTACGCGTCCCACTGCTGCGCGGAGCCCGAGCGGGTCGCAGTTTGGGTCGTGCCACGGGAAACGCCGCCGCGGGAGCCGGCGAGCTGATGGGCGATCCTCTGAAACCGGCCGATCTGAAGCTGACCAAAGTGCTCGACCGCTCGGTGCCGCCGCCCGCCGGCCCGCTCCGCCTCTTCCACTTTCCGCCGTTCCTGCGCCGGACCCTGACCAATGGTCTCGAGGTGCTCGCCGCCCGCCAGCCGGGCGTGCCGCTGGTCAGCCTGGAGCTGATGGTCCCCGGCGGCGGCCAGCTCGATCCGCCGGGCCAGGCCGGGCTCGCCACTCTCACCGCCTCCGTCATCGACGAAGGGACACGGCGCCGCAACGCCATGGAGATCGCCACCCACCTGGAAGGGCTGGGCGGCTACTTCTCCACCGGCGCCGACTGGGACGAAGGCTATCTCGGCGTCGGCCTGCTGTCGCGCCACCGCCAGGCGGGGATCGACCTGCTCGCCGAGGTCGTCAACGAGCCGACCTTCCCGGAGGGCGAGGTCGAGCGCCTCCGCAAGCAGCGCCTGAGCGAGCTGCTGCGCCGCCGCCAGGACCCCTCCACGGCCGCCGACGAGACCCTGAGCCGCGTGATCTACGAGGGAACGCCCTATGCCAATCCGTTGATCGGCACCGAGGAGAGCGTCGCCGCCCTCGACCGGGAGGCGCTGGTCGATTTCTACCGCCGCTGCTACACGGTGCGCGGCGCGGCGCTGATCGCGGTGGGCGATCTCGATCCCGAGGAGGTCGTGGAGGCGGCCGAGGCGGCGTTCGGCGGCGCCAGCCATGAGCCGGCCGCGGCGCCGCTGATCCGCGCCGTGCCGCTCGAAGGCATCTCCGTCCACATCGTCGACCGGCCCGGCGCCTCGCAGACCGAGCTGCGCCTCGGCCATGCCGGAGTCGCCCGCCGCGATCCGGATTTCGTGCCGTTGATCATGCTCAACACCATCCTCGGCGGGAAGTTCACCAGCCGCATCAACATGAGCCTGCGCGAGCGGCACGGCTACACCTACGGTGCATCGTCCCGTTTCACCGCCCGCCTGCAGCCCGGCCCCTTCACCGTCGACGCGGCGGTCTCCACCGCCTCCACCGGCGCCGCCGCCCGCGAGGTGCTGGCGGAGCTGCGGCGCATCCGCGAGGAGCTGGTCGAGCCCTGGGAGATGGAAGAGACGCGCAGCTACATCCTCGGCGTCTTCCCCTACACCTTCCAGACGATCAATGATCTCGCCAAGCGCCTCGAGAACCTCTCGGTGCACCGCCTGCCGGACGACTACTACACGCGCTACCTGGAGCGCCTGGCCGCGATGCGGCGCGAGGAGCTCCTCGAAGTGGCGCAAGGGCATCTGCACCCGGAGCACATGGCGATCGTGGCGGTCGGCCCGGCCGAAGAGCTCCTGCCGCAGCTCGAAGGCCTGGGACCGGTCACGGTCGCGCCACGCCAGGTCGGCTAGTTGATCCCAAACAAGCTAGTGAAGAGCCACTTCGAGCTGGGAATCGCTGGAGAGCCGGATCTCCAGGTGACGGCTCTGGCCTGCCAGGAAGGTGGCCGCGACAGTCCTGTTGAGAGACTTCTGGCCCGGCGGCGTCACGTAGACGCGGAGATTGGTCCCGCCCGGGGCGAGCTGGTAGGAACCGTCGAGGTTGCCGGCCTTCCCCTTGCGCAAGAGGCCGCCGCGCTCGCCGACGGACTGCTGGAGGAGCTTGTCCTTCCCCGCGTAGACCATGACGTTCGCCCCTCCCACCGCTGAATCGAAGCTGACGCGGAGCGTGGCGACCTGGGAGACGGGCTCGGCCGGGTGGCTCTCGGCCGGCGACGGCTCGGAGGCCGGCACGGTCGCCGCGACCTGCGGCTGTCCCTTCTTCGACGTCCGCGGTGCCGGAGAGGGGAGGCGCGAGCGGGCTTGCCCCTGTTCTGCCTGCGCGAGGATCTGCTGCGCTTCGGGATTGACTGGATCGACGGCCTGGACGGCCTTGGCGGCGACGATGGCGTCATTCCAGCGGCGAGCGGCCAAGGCCTGTTGCCCCTTCGCCAATTGGTCGGATACCTCCGGCTGGTCCCCCACGGGCGGGCTCGCCGCCGGCTCAGCGGCAGGCACCGGCTGAGGGGACGGGCTGGCCGCTACAGGGGTCGCGGAAGCCATGACCTTGTCGGCTTCGTGTCCGCGCTGCTGAGCCCAGGGACGCCAGAGGAATAGAACGACGACGGCCACCAGGGCGGCGAGAGCGAGAGCGGCGACGGCGGCGGCGCGGCGCGGCGAGACCAGGGGGCCGGTGCGGGGCGGCTTTGGCGGCTTCGGCGGCTCTTGAGCCGGTCCCACGGAAGCCGAAGCTGATCCCATCGAGCCGGTCGAGCCGGAGAGCGGTAGAGGCGTGCCCCCGCCGGTCGTATCCGACGGCAGATAGGGCGGCGGCGCCAGGTCCGGCGCGATCAGGGACAGGCTCTGCGTCTCGTTGAGATCCGCGCCGGCGAGCGCTCCCGAGGTCCGGCGCAGCTCGTCCACCATCTCCTTGGCGCGCTGGAAACGGCGGGCCGGGTCCTTCTCCAGGGCGCGGTCGAGAATCGGCTCGATACCGGGCGGCATCTCGCGCATGTACTCCCGCGGCGGCGTGAAGTGGTCGTAGACGATGCGGTGGCTCACCACCGTCAGGTTCTCGCCCTGGAACGGCTTGTGGCGGGTGAGCATCTCGTAGAGCACCACGCCGAGAGCGAAGAGATCGGCCCGGTAGTCGACCTCCTTGCCCTGGATCTGCTCCGGCGCCATGTAGTTGGGCGTGCCGAGGAGCTGCCCTTCCTGGGTGAGGTTCGAGGTGTCGAGCCGGGCGATGCCGAAATCGGTGATCTTCACCCGGTTGTCGGCCGTGATCAGGATGTTGGCCGGCTTGACGTCGCGGTGAATCACGCGGTGGGAGTGCGCGTAATCGAGCGCGTCGGCGACCTGGGCGATGACGTCGACGACGAACGGCAGCGACAGCGGCTGGTCGCCCTGAAGGAGAGACTTGAGGTTCGTCCCGCGGACGTACTCCATGGCGATGAACGCGATGCCATCCTCGCTCTCCTCCACCACGTCGTGGATGGTGACGATATTGGGATGGCTCAGGATGCCGGCGCTCTGCGCCTCGCGGATGAAGCGGGCGCGGAACTGCTCCAGCTCCACGTCGCGCACCGAATAGCCGATGCGGAAGGTCTTGAGCGCGACCAGGCGGCCGATCAGCGGATCGCGGGCGAGGTAGACCACACCCATGGCCCCCTTGCCGATCTCGTCGACGATTTCGTAGCGGCCGAGTTTGGTCGGTGTCAGCGGCAACATGGGAAGTTGCTGAAGATTCTAGGTCTCGCGCCTCCCTGAGTCAAACGGCGGGGGGTGCCCCGTGTGGTATATTGACGCGCCTTGACTGTGTCCTTTGAAGGAGGCAGACCGATGCAGGTGGAGACCCCGGACAAGATCCGCAATGTCGCTGTTGCAGGGCATAACGACACCGGTAAGACCACGCTCGTCAGTGCTCTGTTGTACACCGGCGGAGTCACCACCCGGTTCACCCGGGTGGAAGATGGGAACACCATCACCGACTTCGATCATGAGGAAACGCAGCGCGGGATCTCGATCGGGCTCGCTCCCTGCTTCGTCCCCTGGCAACAGCACAAGGTCAATGTCATCGACTGTCCCGGCTACGGCATCTTCTTCACCGAGACCAAGGCCGGCATGCGCGCCGCCGACGCCGTCCTGATGTGCGTCAACAGCGTCGCCGGGGTGGAGGTCAACACCGAAAGGGTGTGGAGCTTCGCCGAGGAGATCGCCCTGCCGGTGATGGTCCATCTCACCAAGATGGACCGCGAGCGGGCCGATTTCGACCGCGCCCTCGACGGGCTGCACAAACGCTTCGGCCGCCTGGTGCTCCCCATCCAGCTCCCCATCGGCAGCGAGGCCGGCTTCGCCGGCGTCGTCGACCTGGTCCACGAAAAAGCCTGGCGCTTCACCCGCGACGGCAACGGCAAGGCCGAGCCCATCGCGATCCCCGCGGAGCTCGCCGACCGCGTCGCCGAGCTGCGCGGCCAGCTCGTCGAGGCGGTGGCCGAAACCGACGACAAGCTGATGGAAGGCTACTTCGAGAGCGGCGTGCTGGCCCAGGAAGACCTGGAGGCGGGCCTGCGCCGGGCGGTGGCCCAGCGCCAGATCTTCCCGCTCACCGTCTCCGCGAGCGCCCACGGCATCGGCACCTCGGCCCTGCTCGACAGCGTGCTCGAATTCATCCCCTCGCCCACCCAGAGCGCGGCTTATCCGGCGCGCACCCTCGGCGGCGAGCCGCTCACGGTCGCGGCCGATCCCGCCGGCCATCCGGAAGCGCTGGTCTTCAAGACCCTGTCCGACCCGTTCACCGGCAAGATCTCGATCCTCCGCGTGATCTCCGGCACCCTGGTCTCCGACACCTCGGCCTACAACGCCCGCGCCGAAGAGTCCGAGCGGCTCGGCCATCTGCTCGAGCTCCAGGGCAAGCAGGGCACCCACGTCCAGAAAGTCATCGCCGGCGACCTCTGCGGCGTCGCCAAGCTCAAGGTGACCGCCACCGGCGACACCCTGTGCGCCAAGGATCACCCGCTCCGCCTCGACTGGATCCAGCTCCCCGAGCCCGCCATGTCGGTCGCCGTCGAGCCCAAGTCGAAGGGCGACGAGGAGAAGATCGGCGACGCCCTGGCCCGCCTGATCGACGAAGATCCGACCCTCACGCACGGCCGCGATGCGGAGACGCACGAGCACCTGCTCTCCGGCAGCGGCCAGCAGCACTTCGAGATCTCGGTCGCCAAGCTCAAGCACCGCTATCACGTCGAGGTGATCCTGCATCCGCCGAAGGTGCCCTACCGCGAGACCATCCTGCGCCCCGCGGACGGCCACGGCCGGCACAAGAAGCAGAGCGGCGGGCGCGGCCAGTTCGCCGACTGCAAGATCAAGGTCGAGCCGCTGTCGCGCGGCGAGGACTTCTCGTTCGCCGATGAGATCTTCGGCGGCTCGATCCCGCAGAACTACCGGCCGGCGGTCGAAAAAGGCATCCAGGAAGCGCGCCGCCGCGGCTACCTGGCCGGCTATCCGATGGTCGACTTCAAGGTCCGCCTGCTCGACGGGCAGTACCACGACGTCGACTCCTCGGAAATGGCGTTCAAGATCGCCGGCTCGCTGGCCTTCAAGGACGCCATGGCGAACGCCAAGCCGACGATCCTCGAGCCGGTCATGAAGGTGGACATCACCACCACCGAAGAGTTCATGGGCGACATCATGGGCGACCTGTCGCACCGCCGCGGGCGCCCGCAGGGCATGGACGCGGTGAACGGCAACCAGGTCATCCACGCCACGGTGCCGATGTCCGAGATGCTCGACTACGTCCGCGTGCTGCGCGCCATGACGCAGGGCCGGTCGAGCTTCCACATGGAGTTCTCACACTACGAAGAAGTCCCCCGGCCGGTGCAGGAGAAGCTGATCGCCGAGTACCAGAAGCACCGCCAGGAGGAGCACGAGTAGCCAGCTTCTACCTTCCAGAACCTTTGATCGGAGACGAACGTTGATTCCAGCCACCCAGATGCGTGCCGGCATGTGCATCCTCTTCGAAGGGGACATCTGCCGGGTCATGAACGTCCACCACGTCACGCCGGGAAACTGGCGTGGCTTCGTCCAGGCCAAGATGCGCAACCTGCGCTCCGGCAACAGCTTCGAGCACCGCTTCGGCTCCACCGAAAAGGTGGAGCGGGCGATCCTCGACACGCGCCAGATGGAGTACCTCTACTCCGACCCTACCGGCCACCACTTCATGAACCAGGAGAGCTACGAGCAGATCACCCTCGACAACGAGACCCTGGGAGACACCATGCTCTACCTCCTCCCCAACACCGTGATCGCGGTCGACTTCTACGACGAGAATCCGGTCGGCATCGAGCTGCCCAACACCGTCGCCCTGGAGGTGGTGGACACGGACCCACCCATGAAGGGAGCCACCGCCAGCGCCTCGTACAAGCCGGCCAAGATGGAGACCGGCCTGGTCGTCAACGTGCCGCCCTTCATCGAGCCGGGGACCAAGATCCTCATCGACACGCGCGAGAACAAGTACCTGAGCCGCGCCTGATCTCGTGACCGCCGACCTGATCGTCCTCGGCCTCACCTGGTTCGTGGTCTTCCTCTTCTCGACCACTCTCCACGAAGCGTCGCACGCCTTCGCCGCCTACAAATTGGGCGACCCCACGGCCTACGAAGGGGGCCAGGTGAGCCTGAACCCCCTGCCGCACATCCAGCGCGAGCCGTTCGGCATGATCCTCGTGCCGCTGATCACCTTCGCGATCAGCCACGGCGGCTCGATGATGGGCTGGGCGAGCGCCCCCTACAATCCGGAGTGGGCCCGCCACTATCCCCGCCGGGCGGCGATCATGGCCGCCGCCGGACCTTTGAGCAACCTTTTTCTGGCGACAGTGGCCGGCCTGCTGCTCCGCACCGGCCTCGCAGAACGGCTCGACGGAGTCGCCATGCCCGTGTGGATCCTGTTCTCGCTCAACCTGGTCCTCTTCGTCTTCAACCTGTTGCCGATGCCGCCGCTCGACGGAAGCGCCATCCTCCCGGCCCTCATGAGCGAAAGGATGGCGCAGCGGTACCGGGACATCATCCACCAGCCGATGTTCTCGCTGCTGGGTCTGCTGGTGGCTTGGAAGATCTTCCCGTTTCTCTTTGCCCCCATCCAAGCCGTGGCGATCCGCCTGATCTTCCCCGGAGCGAATCCTCCGTGAGGCTCCTCCTCGCAACGCTCATCTCCCTCGCCCTCCTCACCCCCGAGACCGCCGCGCAGACCGCCCCTGCCCCGCCCCTCCTCCTCACCGGCGGAAGGGTCCTCGATCCATCCGGCGAAAAGCTGCTCGACGGCCGCGACGTCCTCATCGCCAATGGCAAGATCGAAAAAATCGAGCCGGCCGGCTCGATCCAGGCACCGCCCGAAGCCGTCCGCATCGATCTCGCCGGAGCCACCCTGATCCCCGGTCTGATCGATCTCCATTCGCACCTCCTCCTCCACCCCTACAACGAGACCCCCTGGGACGACCAGGTCCTCAAGGAATCCCTGGAGCTGCGCACCATCCGCGGCGTTCTCGCCGCCCGCGCCACCCTCGAAGCCGGCTTCACCACCGTCCGCGATCTCGGCACCGAAGGAGCCGGCTTCGCCGACGTCGCCCTCCGCGACGCCGTCGCCGCCCGCATGATCCCCGGCCCCCGCATCTTCACCGCCACCAGAGCCCTCGTTGCCACCGGCTCTTACGGCCCCATGGGCTTCGACCCACGCTGGGACATGCCCAAGGGGGCCCAGGTCGTCGACGGACCGGAAGCCGTCCGCAAGGCCGCGAGAGAGCAGATCGCCGCAGGAGCCGACTGGATCAAGGTCTACGCCGACTACCGCCGCCGCCCCGGAGCGCCCTCGACCCCCACCTTCTCCCAGGAAGAGATCGAAGCCGCCGTCCGCGAAGCCAAGAGCGCCGGCCTCGAAGTCTCCGCCCACGCCAACACCGCCGAAGGCATCCGCCGCGCCGTCCTCGCCGGCGTCGCCACCATCGAGCACGGAAGCGGCGCCACCGACGAGCTCCTCGCCCTCATGCGCCAACGCAACGTCGCCCTCGTTCCCACCCTCGCCGCCTCCGAAGCCATCTCCCGCTACGCCGGCTGGAAACCCGGAGAGCCCGAGCCGCCAAGGGTGCGCGAAGCGCACGAGATGTTTGCGCGAGCCTTGAAATCCGGCGTCACGATCGCCAACGGCAGCGACGTCGGAGTGTTCGCGCACGGCGAGAACGCGAGAGAGATCGAGCTGATGGTGGCCTACGGAATGACGCCGGCGCAGGCGCTCCGCGCGGCGACGGCCACGGCGGCGGCGGTGTTGCGGCGGGAGAAGGATCTCGGGCGTGTCGCTCCTGGGTATGTGGCCGATCTAATGTTGGTCCGCGGGGATCCGCTGGTGGATGTGTCGGTGCTTCTGAAGCCTGTTTTGGTGATCAAGGAGGGGTGGGTGGCGGTGGATCGGCGATAGGGGCTCCTTCCCTCCAGATAGGAGCAAGCGAAGCCTGGGCCTTCGATTCACTGGCTTGCTGGGGGCTCGGGGTGGAAGGGGCCGCACCGACCCCCAACTCAACCGCGCAGGATCTCGATCATACGCTCGACGACTTGGTCGAGCTTGCGGGTCAGCACCGAGCCGGCTTTGTAGAGGACAATCGCTCGATCCCCTGTGAAAAGGCGGTTGGGTCGGATACTGCTGGACTGGCTGAGCCGGCCTTCGGAGAAATCTTCGGCCTCCAAGCTGATGGAGTAGCGATCCCTGGTCGCCTGGCTCGTGATCTGGCAGAGGACCAAGTCGTCTCCGTCCAACTTGGCAAGGACAAGAGCAGGCCGCCTCTTCGCCTGGCTGAGATCCGAGAAGGGAAACGGGATGACGACAACATCGCCCCTCACAAATCCCGCCAAGCCGCGTCCTCCTCAGGGGTCAGCCAATCTCTGCCGAGGACTCTCTCACTCGCGAAAGCTATCTCCAGAGCTTCACGCCGAGGAGCGTCCTGAAGCAGCCGAACGAACCCGAGAATCTCGTCCAGTTGGATCTCGGGAGCTTTTTCGACCTCGCGAATCACCATCTCTCTTTTCGTCATACCACTCTCCGAGCCTCATCTTACATCCAGGTCGTGGTCCGCGGCGATCCGCTGGTTGATGTGTCGGTGCTGCGCAAGCCAGTTCTGGTGATCAAGAATGGGGTGGTGGCGGTGAACCGCCGGTAGGCTGGAGTCTGGTAGAGTCGAAGTCATGGACGAGCCGCAGCTCCGCATCGAGCCCGACCCGGTCATCGAGGTCTACAAGAAAGATGTCGACCGGACCCTTCTCCGGGAGAACCTCAAGCTGACCGTCGAGGAGCGGCTGCGCAACCTGATGCGGCACCAGCGCTTTGCCGAGGAGATGAGGCGGGCCGGGCGGCAGGCCTTCCGTGCTTGACCTCGAACAGCTCCTGCCCGCTCTGAGCAGAGCCGGGGTTGAGCTCATCATCGTGGGCGGAGTGGCCGCGATCGTTCATGGCTCGGCCCGTCTCACCCAGGATCTCGACATCGTCTATCGCCGGACTCCAGACAACATCGTCCGCCTGGCAACCGCGCTGAAGCCCTACGACCCGTACCTCCGCGGTGCGCCACCGGGACTGCCTTTCCGGTTGGACCCCGAGACCATCCAAAGAGGCCTAAATTTCACCCTCGTCACCAGTGCCGGCCCCTTAGACATCCTGGGAGAGATTGCGGGAGGGGGAACCTACGAGACTCTGATTTCCCACAGCCGGAAGTTGCCCGTCTTTGGCATCGAGTGCTACTGCCTGGGCCTGGATCGCCTGATCCAAGCGAAGCGAGACGCCGGCCGGCCCAAGGACCTCGAAGTTATTGCCGAGCTTGAGGCGCTCCGCGAGGAGTGAGGCCGCCACAGGCCGAGCCAACCCAGAAGATCGTGGGGTGTTCTCTGATCGCCTGGCACCCTGCCTGGTCCAGGCACGTCTCCTGTGCAAGAGAGCGAACGCTTTGTATCGCCTCGGCGACATGACCGGATCGATCGCGACGTTGCAGCAGGGGCTTGCACGCATCGATTGCGAAGCCGAGCCCCGCCTGTACTTCATGCTCCAATCCAATCTGGCGGAAAGGCTGACAGAGATCGGGCAGACCGCCGAGGCGGAAGTCATGTTTCCTGAGCTGCTGAGGCTTCAGGATCACGTCGGCAATGGCCTCAACCAGATCCGCCTGCGTTGGCTGGAGGGGAAAATCGACGCCGGCCTCGGGCGGATCGACCAGGCGATTGAGACACTCGCCTGGGTGCGGGCTGCGTTCGACCTGGAGCACGTTCACTATGACGAAGCGCTGGCAGGCATGGAGCTGGCCGGGCTCTACCTGGAGCAGGGGCGGACGGTGGACGTCAAACGGCTGGTCCTTCAAATGGAGCCTGTCGCTGGAGACGGTCACCGTGGAGCTGGTAAGAAAAGTCGTCGCCTACCTCTACCGAGCGCAGCACAACCCGGAGCTGCGTTTTGAGGAGGCGGCGCGGCGCGGCTGAGCCCGGCTTTCTTGCGCGAAAGTGCATCGAGCCACGAAGGGAGCTTATTTTTCGGCCAGGAAGCTTACCAAGCCGGCAGTGAAGCTTATTTTTTCGTTGAGAGGCTTACGGGGAGGCCGGAGAGGGGACGGGGGCGTGCGCGCGGCACGCCCCGTGGTTTGGTCTACAGGGTGGGCTCCGCGGGATGGGGCGGAGCGCAACGCCGGGCGGACCGCCCGCGGGCCCAACCAGTCGAAAGAGATCGCGCTGACCAAGCTGGTCAGCGCGCTGATGATGTAGGAGGTGAGAGGAGCCGGGTCAGCTCAGCCCGACGTCGTCGACCGACTCGATATCGAGCACCCGGGAAGCGAGGTCGGCCAGCGGCTTCATCTCATCGATTGCCTCCACTTTCCGCCGCACGGCGTCCGGCACGGCACCGAAGCGCCGCCCCAGCAACTGCAACACGACCTCGCGCAGGGTCTCGATCCCCTTCCGGGTGTACTTCACTTCCATCCGCTCTTCCCAGGTCATCTCCATGACTTTCACCTCCTGATTGACCGCGAGCTCGCGCAGGCGCTGGTACTCCGCGGTCTCCCGTTCGTTCAATTGTAAGTATGTTTCCACCCAATTGCCCAGCAGCCAGCGCCGGCTGCCGGACAGGTCCGCTCCGGCGATCCGCCGCAGGCACTCGATCTTGTGCTCCGCCCGGCTCCACTTCCCGCGCCGCATCGAGGCCGCCAGGGCCCAGGCGATGGGCTCCGGAGAGGCCAGGTACTCCTCGGCCCGGCAGCCCGACAGGCTGAAGACGCGGAAGCGGAACGTCGAGGTATCCGATGCCTCGAATCCTTCCTTCAGATGTTCCCAGTGGACTCCGGGCCGCCCTCCCTGCCTGGGCCTCGATCTCGATGTGGATCAGGACGCGAGAGCCCGGATCTTCCAGCGTCGGAACCTCGGCCAGGAGGTCCATCTCCCGCCGCTCTCCCTCAGGCCAATCCGTGAACGCCTGTTTGTCCAGGGAGACAGCATCGTCGAGGCGGAGTCGCGCCGCCGCTTCGGGCGCCACGAGGCGGAGAAATCCGGAAAAAAAAGTCTGAAGCAGGTCCTTCGCAAGCTGGTCATGGCTCGTCAACGAGTCGCTCCTCAGGGTCCCGGACGCGCGAAATGCGCGAACTACCCTATAGAAGACGGAAAACGAGCCTCCAATCTCACCAGTTTTTTAAATTTCCTCATTTTTTGTCCCCGCTTATCCAGCAGTCTCGCTAATGCACGACACTATTCAGCGCGTCGATGATCGCCGGGACGTCGTCGCTCTCGGTCTGCCGGATCAGATCGACCGCCTTTCCCACCAGACCGGCCGGGTTGGCGATGAGGCGACCGAGGAAGGAGACCTTGCCGTCGAGGGCCTCGATGGTCAGGGCCTGCAAGGCGGGCCCCTGGTGCGCCAGGATCACCGCGTGCGTCCACGCGTCCTGCCGCGCTGCGTCGAGGCTGAAATGGAGCACCTCGGCGGCGTCCTTGCCGCCGACCTTCTCGAGCAGGCCGATGAGCGGGGAGAAGCGGCTGATCACGGCCTCGACCCCCTGGATGAGCGCGGCGAGGATCTGGTTGATCTTGTCGAAGTCGCCCTTCAGCCCCTGGATGGCATCGCCGGGAGCCACCTGGGCCGCCGCGATGCTGAGATCGAGATTGATGTGCGCATTGATCCCCACGAGCAGGTCCTGGAGGATGATCTCCTGCGGCTGCTCCATCGCCGTGAACGCGACCTTCCAGCTTCGCGTCGGCGTGCCGCCGGACTGGAACACGTCGAGCGCCGCGAGGTAGCGGTTCGCGAAGATCGTGTCGAAGCGGTCCATCCGCGGCCCGTTGGCGAAGAAACCGCGCTCGATGCCGCGCTGCACCTCCAGGGTGACCTGCCGGTACAGCGCCGCGAAGAAACCGAGCCGGCTATCCTGCGCCTTGAAGTCTTCGATGAGTGAGGCCAGGATGGCGAGCACCTGATCGATGTTGGTGGCTTGCATGGGGAACCTCCTGAGACGGAGAGAGCATAGCGCGGGATAGCAACCTCCCCTCCCCCTCGGCGTATCATGTCGGGGTCCGTTCCATCTCGTGCTGACAGCCAAGGAGCCGAATCACATGAATCCGAGCCTGCGCCGCGTGGGAGCCTTCGTGCTCGTCCTCGCTTTCTTCCCGGTCCTCCCGGCCTGTGCCGCGGCGAAGGCGGCTCCGGCTGCTTCCACGGCGGAGACCCTCGACCGCTTCCTCGCCGAGACCTATCCCGCCGCCGAGCCCGGAGCGGCGGTGATCGTCGAGAAGGCCGGCAAGGTCATCCTCCGCAAGGGGTATGGCATGGCCAATCTGGAGCACGCGATTCCGGTGACCCCGGAGACGGTGTTCGAGGTGGGGTCGGTGACCAAGCAGCTCACGGCGGCGGCGATCCTCTTGCTCCAGGAGCGCGGCAAGCTCTCCATCCATGACGACCTGACCCGGTTCCTCCCCGACTACCCTGTCCAGGGGAAGAAGGTCACCATCGAGAACCTCCTCACCCACACCTCCGGCATCCCCAGCTACACCGGGCTGCCCGAGTGGCTGCCGCGCATGCGGGAGGACATGACTCTCGATCAGCTCATCGGCCTTTTCAAGGACAAGCCGTTCGAGTTCGAGCCGGGAACGAAATGGGCCTATGACAACTCCGGCTACGTGCTCCTGGGTGCCGTCGTCGAGAAGGCCTCGGGCATGAGCTACGAGCGCTTCGTGGAGGACGAGATCTTCAAGCCCCTCGGCATGACCCACTCGCTCTACGGGAGCTGGACGGACATCGTGCCCCACCGGGCGGCGGGATACGACAAGCCCGGCGACCACTTCGTCAACACGCCGTATATCAGCATGACCCAGCCCTACGCCGCCGGATCTCTGATGTCCACCGTGGACGACCTGGCTCTCTGGGATGAGGCGCTCCTCGGCGAAGCCCTGCTCAAGAAGGCGTCGCTCGACCAGCTCTTCACGCCGTACCGGCTCCCCTCCGGCCTCTCCACCCGCTACGGCTTCGGCTGGGCGATCCGCGAGCTGGCCGGCAAGAAGGTCGTCGAGCATGGTGGGGGGATCAACGGGTTCACCTGCTTCGTGTCGCGCATTCCCGAGGAGGGGATCTTCATCGCGGTCCTGACCAATGGCACGGCTGCCAAGCTGGACCCTCAGGCCGTCGCCTCGCGCATCGCCGGCACTCTCCTCGGCCAGCCCGCCGAGCCGAAGAGAATCCAGCTCGATCCGCAGACCCTCGACGACTACGTGGGCGTCTACCGCAACGCGGACGCCACCCGCACCGTGACGCGGGAAGCGGACAAGCTCTTCGCGCAACGCCAGGGAGGCGCGAAGAGTGAGATCGCCCCGAGCACCCGCGACGACTTCTTCTATCCGGGCTCGTCCTCCACCATCCACTTCCTCCGCGACGCCCAGGGCAAGATCACCGGCGCGCGGGTGGATACGTCCGGGCCCGAGGAGCCGCCGATGGTGCGCAGCGAGGAGCCGCTCCCTGCCGAAAAGCAGGCGGTCACGGTGGACCCCGCCCTCCTCGCCGCCTACGTGGGCACCTATGAGCTCGCGCCGAGCTTCCAGATCACGGTCACCCTGAAGGACGGCCATCTCTACACCCAGGCCACCGGCCAGGAGATCGTGGAGATCTTCCCCGAATCCGAGACGATGTTCTTCCTCAAGGTCGTGGACGCCCAGCTCGAATTCCAGAAGGGACCCGACGGCACGGTGACCGGCCTCGTGCTCCACCAGGGCGGGCGGGACATACCGGGGAAGAAGAAGTAACCCACCCCAGGCGATGCCCACCCACACCGTCTTCAACCAGCCGCCGCCGCTGGAGGGCTACAACGTCGCGGTCTCGGACCGCGCTCTGATGGAGGCGTTGCGGCGCGAGGGGGCGGGGTGGGCGGAGGAGCGGGTGGCGGAGCTCGGGGCGGTGGCGGGGCGGGCGGAGACGGTCGCGTGGGGGTTCCAGGCGAACGAGAACCGGCCGGTGCTCCATACCCACGACCGCACGGGCCGGCGCATCGACGAGGTGGAATTCCATCCGGCGTGGCACGCGCTGATGGCGCTCGGGGTCGAGCACGGGCTGCATGCGCTGCCCTGGCGGGAGGCGCGGCCGGGAGCTCACGTGGCGCGGGCGGCTCTCTTCATGACCCTGGCCCAGACCGAGGCGGGGGTCGGGTGCCCGCTGTCCATGACCTATTCGGCGGTGCCGGCGCTACGCCTCCAGCCGGAGCTGGCCGCGGTGTGGGAGCCGCGGATCACGTCTCTTTCCTATGACCCGCGTCTGATTCCGGCCGGAGAGAAGACGGGCGCCCTCTGCGGCATGGCGATGACGGAGAAGCAGGGGGGATCGGACGTGCGCGCCAATACGACGGTGGCGCGGCCGGTCCGTGAGGATGCGGGCGGAGCGTATGAGATCACGGGGCACAAGTGGTTCTGCTCCGCGCCGATGTGCGACGCGTTCCTCCTCCTGGCCCAGGCTCCCGGCGGGCTGTCGTGCTTCCTCCTCCCCCGCTTCACCCCGGACGGCGAGCGCAACCGCTTCCACATCCAGCGGCTCAAGGACAAGCTGGGCAACCGGTCCAATGCGTCGAGCGAGATCGAGCTGCGGGCCGCCACGGCGTTCCTCGTCGGCGAGGAGGGGCGCGGCGTGCCGGCGATCCTGGAGATGGTGACGCACACGCGGCTCGACTGCGTGATCGGCTCCGCGGCGTCCATCCGCCAGGGGACGGCGCAGGCGGTCCATCACGCCCGCCATCGTAGCGCCTTCGGAAAGCTCCTGATCGATCAGCCCCTGATGCGCAACGTGCTCGCCGATCTGGCGCTCGAAGCCGAGGCGGCGACGGCCGGCATGATGCGCCTGGCGCGCGCCTTCGATCAGGCCGCGGCGGGTGGTGAAGGGGCGGCGCTGCTCAAGCGGCTGGCCACCGCGGTGCTCAAGTACCAGACGTGCAAGCGCGCGCCGGTGCATGCCGCCGAGGCGCTGGAGTGCCTGGGCGGCAACGGTTACGTCGAGGAGTGGCCGCTCGCCCGCCTCTACCGCGAGGCTCCGCTCAATTCGATCTGGGAGGGCTCGGGCAACGTGCAGTGTCTCGACGTCCTGCGCGCGCTTCAGAAGACGCCGGAGTCGCTCGCCGTTCTCACCGACGAGATCGGCGCCGCCCGCGGCGGCGACGCCCGGCTGGACGCCTGGGCCGCGGCTCTGCGCGACGATCTCGGACGGCTCGGACGGCTCGGCGAGACGGCCGGGATCGAGGGGCAGGCCCGCCGCTTCGTCGAGCGCCTGGCTCTCGCCCTCCAGGGATCACTCCTCGTCCGCCATGCGCCGAGCGCGGTGGCGGACGCCTTCTGCGCCGGCCGCCTGGGCGGTGACGGGGGGCGCGCTTTCGGTACCCTCCCTCCCGGCGTCGATCTCGCCGCGATCCTCGATCGGGCTTGATTTGCAGAATTATTGATTTTTTGGAAGTACATTGCAATCGCCGTTCGCAGAATTGCGCGCAGCCACGGAGTCCTGAATGCGGTAAAATAGAGAAAGCTTGACGAAAATCTGGCCTCTGTGCCTCCTTCTGGCGCCGCTTTTCGCGGTGGGTGACCGTCCGGTCCAGGCCGGGCTCGATCCCCACGCGCCGGCGCCGGCTGTCATCCGGCAGGGTGCGCCCCCTCTCCCCGCCGAGGCCGACCGCTGGCTGCCCCTCCGCGTTTTTCCTTGGCAGGATGACCTGCAGGCGATCGCGACGAGCCTGGCCATGGACGCCCGCGGCTATCTCTGGGTGGGCACGCCGACCGGACCGGTCCGCTACAACGGGCGGACCTGGCGCGCCTTCGAGATTCCTCACACAGGGCCTCCCGTGTCGGTCTGGTCGATCGTGCCGGCGCGGGACGGCAGCATCTGGTTCGGCACGGAGGACCGCGGCGTGCTGCGCTGGAAGGACGGCCGGTGGGGGCACTTCGATCAACGCGGCGGAGTCACGGACGTCCAGGTTAGAACCCTGGTCGAAACCGTTCAAGACAAGCGCAGCACCCTCTGGGCCGGCACCGGCCGGGGACTGTCGCGCTGCACGGAGCAGGGCTGCGCGCCGGTCGAGGTCCTGCGCGGCGTCGCGGTGCGCGCCGCGCTTCCCACCTACGACGAGGAAGGGCGGCCGGCTCTCTGGGTGGGCACGGACCGGGGGCTGCTGCGCCTCGACGACCTCGACGCGCCGCAGCCTATCTTCGCCTCCATCCTGTACAACCGCCGCAACGGCCTCGACGACGACTCGGTCCGTTGCCTCGCCGAGGTGCCGGCGGCCGACGGCAGCCGCACGCTCTGGGCGGGGACCGATCATGGGCTCTCCCGCCTGCAGAATGGCATCTGGACGCGCTACGACGCCGCCTCCGGATTCCCCGACGCCGGCGTCACCTCTCTCGCCTGGAGCCGCTCGCCCCAGGGGAAGGTCACCCTCTGGGCCGGCACCTTCCGCGCCGGCCTCGCCCGTTTCGAAGAGGACGGCTCCTGGCGTCTGTTCGAGACCAGCTCCGGGCTGCCCGCCAACATCATCTATGCCCTGCTGGCCACCGGCACGGCGAGCGGCGGCACGTCTCTCTGGGTGTCCACGGCCGCCAGTGTCGCCCGCCTCGACGACGAGCGCTGGCACGGCATCGACTCCCGGGACGGGCTCCCCCACGACACGGTTCTCGGCGTCGGCGAAGCGACCTTCCCGGACGGCGTGAACAGTTATTGGGCAGGGACCCTCGCCGGCATGGTCCGCCTCGGGGACCACGGCTGGCGGCGCTATATGCCGGACCCCTCTCTGGAGCCGATGGTCGCCCGGAAGATCCTCAACGCCCGCGAGGAAGACGGCTCGCCCGGCTTGTGGATCGCCACGGTCAACGGCCTCCGGCACTTCGCCCATGGGCGCTGGACCGTTTTCGACGCGCGCAGCTCGCCCCTCCCCGGCAGCTTCGTGTACACGATCCTCTCCGTCCCCTGGCAGGGCCGCGACGCGCTGTGGGCCGGCACGCCCCGCGGGCTCGCGCGCATCGAGGGAAAACGCTGGACGGTCTACCGGCCCGGCGACGGCCTGCCCGGCCAGAAAGTCTCCGTCCTGCTCTCGACCCCCGCGCGGAGCGGCCCTCCGGTCGTCTGGGCCGGCACGGAAAAGGGGCTCGCGCGGTTCGCGGACGAGCGCTGGGAGACGGTCGCCGTCTCCTGTCAGCCGCACCCGGCAGTCAAGGACCTGATCGAGACCTCCGGCCCCGGCGGTGCTTCCTGGCTGTGGATCGGTACCCTGAACGGATTGACGCGCGTGCGGATCGACGGTGGCCGCCTCGTCCCCGGAACCTGCGAAGCCCTGACCGACAAGACAGAGCCGGCCATCCCCGACCCTTTCGTGGTCCAGATCCAGGCCGACCTCGGCGGACGCATCTACCTGTTCAACAACAACCGTGGCGTCACCCGCCTGACGCCGGCTCCGGGGCGCGGCCTGGAGGCGGCGCGGATCGAGACGTTCGATCTCGACGACGGGCTGCCGGGCATGTTCTTCAACCCCGCCTCCTTCCGCGATCACAAGGGCCGCATCTGGGCCGGCTCGATGAGCGGCGCGGCGGTCCTCGATCCGGCCGCCCCGCCGCGGCGCACGGCTCCGGAGGACGGCGCTCCGCTCTATCTGGAGCGCGTCCGGGTGGCGGGACGGGACCGCGAGCTGGCACCCGGCTCGGTGCTGCGCCACGACGAGAACAGCCTGGAGATCGAGGTCGCCCTGCTCAGCTTCCACCGCGAGCACGCGACCCGCTATCAATCCCGGCTCGCCGGCCTCGAAACCAGGCGGTCGCCCTGGAGCCCGGAGGCGCGGGAGGTCTACGCCCGCCTGCCGCCGGGCGAGTACACCTTCCAGGCCTGGGGAAAGGATGCCGCGGGCAGCGTCTCCGGACCGGTCGAGCTGAGCTTCCGCATCCGCCGGGCGCCCTGGCTCACTCCCTGGGCCATCGCGCTCTACGCCGTCGCGCTGATGGGCCTGGGCTACGGCATCAACCTCCTGCGCCTGCGCCGGGTGGGCAGCCGCACGGCGGAGCTCGAAGCGCTGGTGGCGGAGCGCACGCGCGAGCTGGCGGAAGCCAACCGCAAGCTCGAGCTGGTGTCTCTCACCGATCCGCTCACCGGGCTCAACAACCGGCGCTTCGTGGCGCTGAACATCGAGCCGGACCTGCGCCTGGCGGAGCGCAATTATCAGAGCGGCGCGACGCGCAAGGAGCGCAACAACGATCTCCTCCTCTATTTGCTCGACATCGACCGGTTCAAGGAGCTCAACGACCGCGCCGGCCATCCCGCCGGCGACGCGGTGCTGGTGGAGCTGGCCCAACGCCTGCGCGGCGTGGCGCGCGCCTCGGACTCCGTGGTGCGCTGGGGCGGCGAGGAGCTCCTGCTGATCAGCCGCTGGACCGATCGCGCGGCCGGCGACGTCCTCGCCCGGCGGATCCTCGAAACGGTGGGTGGCACGCCGTACACCTTCGCCTCCGGGCGGTCGGCGACGATCACCTGCTCCGTGGGCTGGGCCCCGTACCCCTGGCGTCCCGAGGAGCCGGAGAGGGCGTCGTTCGAGCAGGTGCTCAGCCTCGCCGACCGCGCCCTCTATCTGGCCAAGCGCGAAGGGCGTGACCGCGCCATCGGCGTCCTCCCCGGTCCGGTCCACGAGCTGCGGCTGCTGGAGGAAGGCTCTCTCGAGGAGATGGAGGGATCGACCGTGGAGCTGACGCGCACGGAGCGGCGCCAGAGCCGCGAGCTTCTGCGTTCGTCGCGGGCGGCGGTGTAGGATTACATGGGAGACATCTGATGCCTGAAACTGTCATCCAAACTCTGGAGCGGACCGCCCGGGAGAATGCCGATCGGCCGGCGATGCGGGTCAAAACCGGCGGCCGCTGGCAGACCACCACCTGGAAGGAGTACCGCGAGCAGGTCGGCCTGGCCGCCCGCGGCTTCCTGCGCCTGGGGCTCGCTCCGGGGCAGGGCGTCGCCATCCTGGGCTACAACCGGCCCGAGTGGTTCATCGCCGACCTGGCCGCCATCGCGGCCGGCGGGCTGCCGGCGGGGATCTACACGAGCAGCACGCCCGAGCAGGTGTGCTATATCGCCGAGCATGCCGAGGCCGCCGTCGCCGTGGTGGAGAACGAGGCGTATCTGGAGACCTTCCTCGCCCTCCGCGACCGCCTGCCCAAGCTGCGCGCCATCGTCCTCATGACCGGGGCGCCATCGACGGAAAAGCTCGCGCCGGACGTCCACACCTGGCAGCAGCTCCTGGAGCTCGGCGCCGGCGTCCCCGAGGCCGATCTGCGGGCGCGCATCGAGGCGCAGAAGCCGGACGATCTCTGCACCTTGATCTACACCTCGGGGACCACCGGTCCGCCCAAGGCGGTGACCCTGAGCCACCACAACATCGTCTGGACCGCCGCCCGGGTCGCCGAGGCCTACGCGGTGTCCGCGACGGACGACCTGGTGAGCTATCTGCCGCTCAGCCACATCGCCGAGCAGGTGGTCTCGCTGCACTCACCGATGGCGGTCGGCGGCTGTAGCTGGTTCGCCGAGAGCCTGGAGAAGCTGCGCGACAACCTCGTCGAGGTGCGTCCGCACTTCTTCTTCGCGGTGCCGCGGGTGTGGGAGAAGATGCAGGCGGGCATCCAGGCGGCCGGCGCGCAGAACAGCGGCCTCAAGAAGAAGATCGCCGCCTGGGCGCGCGGTGTCGGCGCCGCGGCCGGCCGCGCCGAGCAGGCGGGGCAGGCGAAGCCCTTCCTCTATCCGCTGGCCGACAAGCTCGTCTTCTCCAAGGTCCGGACACGCCTGGGCCTCGACCGGGCGCGTGTCGTGGCCACCTCCACGGCGCCCATCTCGGTCGAGACCATGGAGTTTTTCCTCAGCCTCGGCCTCCCCATCATGGAGGTGTACGGGATGAGCGAGTGCACCGGGCCGACCACCTTCTCGACGATCGACCGCTATCGCGTCGGCAGCGTCGGCTTCGCGATTCCGGGCACCGAGCTGCGCATCGCCGAGGACGGCGAGGTGCTGATGCGCGGCCCGCACATCTTCCAGGGCTATTTCAAGAATCCGGAGGCAACCCGGGAGACGATCGACGAAGAGGGCTGGCTGTGCTCCGGAGACATCGGCGAGCTGAGCGCCGGCGGCTTCCTGCGCATCACGGACCGCAAGAAGGAGCTGCTCATCACCTCGGGCGGCAAGAACATCGGCCCGCAGATCCTGGAGGGCAAGCTGCGGCAGATCCCGGTGGTCTCGCAGGCCGTGGTGGTCGGCGACCGCCGCAACTATCTGGCGGCTCTGCTCACTCTCGATCCGCAGCGCGCCCCCCTGGAAGCCGAAGCGGCGAAGAGCCCCGGCCGCACACCGCAGGAGCTCGCCGCCTGTCCCCTCTTCCGCGCGCACCTCGAAAAGCAGATCGAGGCGGTCAACGCCAACCTCGCCCGCTACGAGACCATCAAGAAATTCATCATCCTCCCCGCCGAGCTCTCCATCGAAGCCGGCGAGCTGACTCCGACGATGAAGCTCAAGCGGCGGGTCGTCTACCAGAAATACACGGCGGAGATCGAGAGCCTGTACAGCTAGACCCGCGGGAACTCGGGCCGCAGCCGGATCTTCTGCGCCTGCCAGAGATGCCGCCGCTCGTGGGCGGTGAGCACCATGAAGCCCGAGCCGACCCGCATGCGGACGAGGGGCAGGAACGGATTGACGAAGCGCGCGCGGTTGAGGTCGAGGTCGGCGGACTCCTTGAGGAGAGCCGCGATCTCGGCCTGTACGGCCGCGAAGTCGCGCCACACCGCCGACGGCTCTTTGGCGAGCGCGGGGACGATCTTTTTCGGCGCGGGCAGGCGCAGCCGCGGCGGCGGCTCGAGGATGTAGACGAATTTCCTCTCGAGCCAGCCCGGCTCGATGGGCTCGCGCCGCGTCCATCCCCGCCGGCGGGCCTCTTCCGCGCCCCGGCGCAGCGGCTCCAGGTAGGTCCGGCCGCCGACGGCGAGGTGGTCGATGCACTGCGCCATGCTCCATGACGCCTCGTTCGGCCGCCAGCGGAGCTGCTCCGGCGCCAGCTCGCGTTCCAGCGCCGCCGCCGCGAGGCCGCTCGCGCCGAGCTGATCGAGCAGAGACTGGATGTCCGCGGGATAGACAGGATTCATGGCGGCGATTGTAGCCCGCGTCCGGGATCCGGGGCCGGAAATGGAAACGCCCGCCGGCCGGAATCGGCACAGCGGGCGTCTGGCGCGTGGAGGAGCGGGCGCTTACTGGCTGACCAGCTCGGGCGCCGCGACCTTGCCGTAGCGGAGGTCGTAAGCCGTCGAGCCGCGCTTGTAGAGGACCTCTTCCTCACTGCGGCCCTTCATGGCGCGCACGTGACTCAGGTACTCGTACTGCGACGGCAGGGTGGCCACCAGGTGCTCGGTGCGCTGCTTGATCTTGCGGAACATCTCCATGGCATTGCGGTCGTCGAGGAAGTCGAGGACCGGCAGGGCGGCCGGCGGCTCGTAGCCCAGGCCGAGGAGCATCACCGAGTACGAATACGACTCGAAGCCGTGGTAGTCGGTGTTGATGTTCTTCGCGTTGGGCAGACGGCGGCTCCACAGCTTCATCCGCTCGGCGAGGTCGTCCGGCATGGCGATCTCTTTGGTCGCCCGCCAGAACTCCGTGTCGGTGCGGTCCGAGCCGTAGTAGTGGATGGTGAGGAACTCGCGGACGCCGTCGATGCCTTCGGCGACGACGCGGTTGTAGCTCTTGACCATCTCCTCGTCGATCGCGCCGTTCGGGAAGTGGTGGACCAGCTCCTCGATGCCGTGCTGGATGAAGAAGATGCCCGTCGACTCCAGGGGCTCCACGAAGCCGCTCGACAGACCGATGGCGACGCAGTTCTTGACCCAGGAGTTGCGGCAGCGGCCGATCCGCATGCGGATGTGGTTGGCCGGGCAGTTGTCCGAGGCCGGGCCGAGATGGCGGCGGAACTCTTCCTCGGCCTTCTCCTTGGAAAGGAAGCTCGACGAGTAGACGTAGCCGGTGCCGACACGGCCGTAGAGCGGGATGTTCCACGACCAGCCGGAGTCCATCGCCGTCGCCGTCGTGCAGGGATCGATGCCGACCTCCTTGTTGTCCACCGGCACCTGGAGCGCGATTGCGCTGTCACAGAGGAGGGTGTCGTTGAAGGAGATGAAGGGCTCGTTCAAAGCCTTGTTGATCAGCACGCCGCGGAAGCCGGTGCAGTCGACGAAGAGGTCGCCGGAGACGGCGCCGTGATCGCGGGTCTGCACGTAGTCGATGTTACCGTCGGCCTTGAGGATGACGTCGAGGACCTCGTCATGGATCTGCTCGACGCCGCGCTCCTTGCCGTACCCTTCGAGGAAGCGGGCGAGGAGCCCGGCGTCGAAGTGGTAGGCGTAGGGATACTGCACCTGGTGATCGGTCAGGAAGGCGTTCTTGGCCGACATGCCGTCGACGAAGTAGTCCTGCACCTTATCGTCGAAGACCCGACCGTCGAGGTAGCGCGGCGAGCGCTTCGCGTCGCACATGGCCGGGATGGAGAAGCAGGAATAGTCGAAAGGCTCCTCACCGCGCTTCAGCTTCAGCCACCACTCGGCCATGTTGTAGCCGTCGACCATCTCGTAGCGCTGGAACGGGTGGTAGAAGTGGCGGCCGTCGGCGCGCCAGTTCTTGAAGCGGATGGCGAGCTTGTAGGCGGCGTTGCAGGTCGGCATCCACTCGTGCTCGGCAAGGCCGAGGAAGTCGAAGAAGAGCTTGACCGTGCTGAAGGTCGCTTCGCCGACGCCGATGCTCTTGATGTTGGGGGATTCGAGGACGGTGATGTTGATGGACCGGTCCAGCGCCTTGCGCATGTAGGTCGCCGTCATCCAGCCCGCAGTACCACCTCCGACAATAACAACGTTCTTGGCCATGAGCGTTCCCCTCCAAAAAATAAAACTACAGTTGAACATCTATCTCCGCGGACCGCCGTCCCCAGACCTCAGAAACCGGCGGAACAGGAGAGCACGTTTGAAGAGTGCGACAGACCGGCCGAAGCGGGACAACTTTCCTGAAAGTTTTTTGCGGACGCTGAGAAGGGGGGGCCAGGCGGGTCTAGGCGGGGGGGAGAGGGGCCTGCGCCAGGACCTGCCGCAGGGTGTCGATGTCGACCGGCTTCATGAGGTACCTGTCGAAGCCGGCCTCCCGGGCCTGACGCTGGTGCTCTTCGCCGCGGAAGGCGGTGACAGCCACGATCAGCACCGACGCGCCGCCCCCCGGCTGACGGCGCACCGTCCGAGCGACCTCGAAGCCGTCCATCCCGGGCAGCCCGAGATCGAGGAGGATGACGTCCGGCATCGTCTCCTTGACCGCGGCGAGGGCGGCGGGGCCGGCGGGGACCAGCTCCGGCTGATGCCCCCAGAGCGAGAGGAGCGCTCCCATCATCTGGAGACTTTCCGAGTCGTCCTCCACCACCAGGATACGCAAATGGCTCTGTGGCTTTGCCGAGGTCTCCAGCGGGCTCATAGACGGAGGGATTGTAATGAGAAATGGCCCATGGTGCTACTCTTTTCGCCGTCCTTTCAGGGCAATCCCGCCCTCCCGCTGTTGTGAGATTGACCGAGGCGACCCTATGCAGAGACCGCGCTTCGCCGTCCCGACGCTGGCCGGAATCCTCTCCAGCCTCATGCTTCTCCTGGCGGCCGTCCCGGGACCGGCGGCCGGAGCCCGGGCCTTGACGCTGGAGCAGATCATGGCCGACCCCGACTGGATCGGGACGCCGCCCGAGTCTCCCTATTGGGCCGACGACGGGAGCGCCGTCTATTTCGAGCGGAAGCGGACGGGCGCGGAGGAGAAGGACCTCTACAGAGCCCCCCTGAACGGCGGCGAGCCTGTCCTCGTGCCGCTCGCCGAGCGCGGCAAGGTGGACGCGCCGGGCGGCGAGCGCAGCCGCGACCGCAAGTGGAAAGCCTGGTCCCGCGCCGGCGACCTCTATCTCAAGAACCTGGAGACCGGCGCCATCCGCCAGATCACCCGCACGGCGGACGACGAGAGCGATCCCCACTTCATGGTGGGCGACCGCCGCGTCCAGCTCCACCGCGGCCCCACGGTCTTCGTCTATGACCTCGAGACCGGCCTGATCGCGCAACCGGCGGAGCTCCGCCTGGAGAAAGATCCCGCCGACGAGGACGCCGAGACCCCTGAGACCCCTGAGACCACGGAGGACTATCTCAAGGCGCAGCAGCTCCGCCTCTTCGACGTGATCCGCGAGCGCAAGGAGAAACGCGCAGCGGCCCGCGCCGAGGAGAAGGCCGAGCACCAAGCCGATCCCACCCGCGCGCCGCTGCCCTGGTATCTGGGCGACAAGGTCACCGTCGCTTCGACCCTCCTTTCTCCGGACGGTGGCTGGATGCTGGTCGTCACCCTGCCCAAGGACCTGGACACGGGCAAGAAGGCGCTCATGGCCGACTTCGTCACCGCGAGCGGCAACGTCGAGAGCAAGGAAGTGCGCACCAAGGTGGGAGCCGGCAAGCCGGTGAGCCCCACCCTCCTCCTCCTCGACCTGCGCGCCCATGAGAAGCACGAGATCGACCTCGCGGCCCTGCCCGGAATCAAGGACGACCCGCTGAAGGAGCTGCGCGAGAAGGCCGCCGCGGCGAAAGAGAAGAAAGAAACCGGGAAGAAGGAGGCCGATAAAAAGGAAGCCGGGAAGAAAGAGCCCGAGAGCACGGCACGGCCGGTCGAGCTGACGGCCGCCGTCTGGGCGAAGGACGGCAGCCGCTTGGCCCTGCAGCTCCGAGCCTACGACAACAAGGACCGCTGGATCGCCACTCTCGAGCCACCGGCTGAGCCGTCGGCCGCCCCCGTCCTGGTCAGCCGCCACCGCCTGACCGATCCGGCCTGGATCAACTGGACCTTCAACGAGATGGGCTGGCTCGAGGACGACGCCACGCTATGGTACCTCTCCGAGGAGAGTGGCTTCTCCCAGCTCTATCTGGTGAGCGCGAAGGAAGGGAGCCCGCGCCCTCTGACCCAGGGACGTTTCGAAATCTCCAACCCGGTGCTGAGCCGCGATGGCCGCTTCCTCTATTACACCGCCAACGCCGGCCACCCCGGCCGCTACGACGCCTGGCGGGTCGAGGTGGCGAGCGGGCGCAGAGAGCAATTGAGCCGCCTCGGCGGCCTGACCACGTTCATCCTCTCGCCGGACGAGAGCCGTCTCCTCCTGACCAATTCCCAGATCATCCGCCCCGACGAGCTTTTTGTGCAGGAGATCTCCCTGGGAAAAGCGGGCGAGGCGCGGCAGATCACCCACACGGTGAGCGCCGCGTTCCAGGCGCAGGCCTGGACGGTGCCGCAGATCGTGCCGATCCCGTCGACGCACGCCAAGGATCCGATCTACTCGCGGGCCTACACCCCCCCAGGGTCGGCGGCTGGAGGCAAGAAGCTGCCGGCCGTGGTCTTCGTCCATGGCGCCGGCTACCTCCAGAACGCGCATGCCGGCTGGTCGTCCTATTTCCACGAGCTCATGTTCCACACCTATCTCACCCAGCACGGCTACGTGGTGCTGGACATGGACTACCGGGCCTCGGCGGGCTACGGCCGCGACTGGCGGACCGCCATCTACCGGCGGATGGGCACCCCCGAGCTCGAAGACCTGCAAGACGGCGTCGCCTGGCTGGTGAAGAACCGCAACGTCGATCCGCGCCGGGTCGGCGTCTACGGCGGCTCCTACGGCGGCTTCATGACCTACATGGCGCTCTTCCGCGCGCCGGACCTCTTCGCCGCCGGCGCCGCCCTGCGCCCGGTCTCCGACTGGGCGCACTACAACCACGAGTACACCTCGAACATCCTCAACACACCGGAGATCGACCCGGACGCCTACGCCGCCAGCTCGCCGATCGAGTACGCGGCGGGGCTCGGCAAGCCGCTGCTGATCTGCGACGGCATGCAGGACGACAACGTCTTCTTCCAGGACAACGTCCGCCTGGTGCAGCGCCTCATCGAGCTCAAGAAGGAAAATTTCGAGCTGGCGGTCTATCCCGTCGAGCCGCACGGCTTCAAGCGCCCCTCGAGCTGGCTCGACGAGTACCGGCGGATCTTCAAGCTGATGGAAACGTACGTGAAGAACGGCGCCCGGCCGGTGAGGGTCCCCTGAGGCGATGGCGGATGAGACGAGCGACCTGACGGCGCAGCATCTCTCTCAGTCTTCGCCTTCCG
>Ga0307506_10000004_pt1 | contig 118855 bp, 86 predicted proteins | sample 25_S_MG_FD_202175 | JGI IMG/M metagenome (GOLD analysis project Ga0307506, IMG submission 202175) | Soil microbial communities from Populus trichocarpa stands in riparian zone in the Pacific Northwest, United States - 25_S | ecosystem: Environmental > Terrestrial > Soil > Riparian zone > Trees... | reverse complement strand
CGTTCTAACTCTAGAACGGGCCGTCATAACTCTGGACGGGCTGTTGTAACTCTCGACGGGCTGTCGTAACTCTGGACGGGCCGTTCTAACTCTAGAACGGGCCGTCATAACTCTGGACGGGCTGTCGTAACTCTGGATGGGCCGTTCTAACTCTAGAACGGGCTGTCATAACTCTGGATGGGCCGTTGGATCTCCAGACGGGCTGTCCACATCTCCCTCCGCCGTTCCGTTCGTAGTACCGGGCAAAGGAGATTCAAGCCCATGACGCTCACCACCCGAACGATCTTCCTCCTGATGCTGGTCCTTGCCCCCGCCGGCGAGCTCGTCGCTCAGGAGGCGTCGACAGCCGCGCCGAGCGCCGCCGCGACGGCCACCCCTGCCGCGGCCGCCACGGAAACGGCGAGCTCACCGCGCCGATCGTGGGGTGGGTGCTGATCCGGCAGAAGTAGGGATGCCGCTAGAACAGCACCTACCCGCGATTCGGAAGAGACCTTACGCAGCTTCGTCGGTGCTGCGCTTGGGAGTGGTGGGCGTGCTCGGCCGCCGGGGAGGATACGAGATGAAGGTCCGGCCGCTTTCCCGCTGGAGTCGCCTCAGGTCCTCAACGATGGCGTCCAAATCGTAGTCGAACTTGGCTGCATAGGCTTCCCGAGCCTTACGGACCTCTTCGACGATGGGATCGTCTCGCATTGCATCCTCCTTCAACCTTCCGAGAGCTCCTCCGGCGTCAGCGCCCATTTCATGGTGACGGCGCCGAGCGGCGGAAAAAGCGCTGAAAAAGGGAAACACCTGCTATAGTGGTGGCGCGTCAACAGCTTCGGGATGGGTTAGTAGGTCTATCCTCCTCCTGGGCTCCCTTTCTCTCGGGCCGCGCAGGTACTTGAATGACCACCAGGAAGCGGAAGCCGGATCCCTCGCCGTCTGCTCCCGAGCCGGCTCCTTCAGCCGCGCAGAAGAGCCCTTCCTTCCCGATCGTCGGTATCGGCGCCTCGGCCGGCGGCCTGGAAGCCTTCTCCGAGCTCCTCCGCGCGCTGCCGACAGACACCGGCATGGCCTTTGTTCTCGTGCAGCATCTCTCCCCTTCACACCCCAGCCAGTTGGCGGACATCCTCTCCAGGATCACCGCGATGCCGGTCATGGAGGTCCAGGACGAGCCGCAGGTGCAGCCGAACCAGGTCTACGTCATCCCGCCGAACCGCGACATGATCATCCTGGAAGGATCTCTGCGCCTGTTCCCCCGCAAGGACACGCGCGGCCAGCACCGGCCTATCGACTCGTTCCTGCGCTCGCTGGCGGACGATCAAGGGCATCGAGCCGTCGGCGTCATCCTGTCGGGAACGGCGACCGACGGCACCTTTGGTTTGCAGGAGATCAAAGCCGCGGGGGGCATCACCTTCGCCCAGGACGCCACCGCCCAGAACGACAGCATGCCGCGCAGCGCCGTGGCCGCCGGCTGCGTCGACTTCGTGCTGCCGCCGGCGGAGATCGCCCGCGAGATCGCCCGCATCGCCCGGCACCCTTACGTGGCCCACCCGCCTCCAAGCCCGGCGGAGACTCCCGCGGCAACGCCGGATTTCACCGAAATCCTGCACATCCTGCGCGCCGCGACGGGCGTCGACTTCACGCAATATAAAACGAGCACCCTCGGCCGGCGCATCAGCCGCCGGATCGTCCTCAGCAAGACCGACGGACCGCAAGCCTATGCGCTCTTTCTGCGCAACAACCTCGTCGAGCTCGAAGCCCTGCAGCAGGACATCCTCATCAACGTGACCAGCTTCTTCCGCGATCCCGAGACGTTCGATGCGCTCAAGGAGAAGGTCTTCCCCAAGCTCTTCGCCGACCGTTCCAAAACCCAGCCGCTGCGCGTCTGGGTCCTCGGGTGCTCCACCGGCGAAGAAGCCTATTCTCTCGCCATGGCCTTGACCGAGTTTTCCGAGGCGCAGGGGGGCGATGTTCCGATCCAGGTCTTCGCGACGGACCTCAATGCGACGAGCATTGAAAAGGCCCGCGTCGGCATGTACTCCAAAGACATCATGCACAGCGTCTCGCCCGATCGCCTGCGCCGTTTCTTCGTCAAGGCGGACGGCCAATACCGCGTCAACAAGCCGATTCGCGGAATGTGCATCTTCGCCCGCCACAACGTGCTTTCCGATCCGCCCTTCTCACAAATCGATCTGCTCAGTTGCCGCAATCTCCTCATTTATCTCGGACCGGCTTTGCAGCAGCGGGTCGTGCCGCTCCTCCACTATGCGCTCAAACCGTCCGGCTTTCTCCTGCTCGGAAGCTCGGAGACGATCGGTTCTTATCGCAACCTGTTCGAGGTCGAGGACGGCAAGCACAAGATTTTCTTCAAAAAGCCGGGGACCTATCGGTTGACCTTCGGACTTTCCGCCGCGGATCAACCCGCACGGCTCCACGGCAAGCTCACACGGCCAGCCCCGGGGGGATCCGAGATGCTCAAAGAAGCAGACCGCATCCTCCTCGCGAGGCATGTCCCGCCGAGCGTGCTCATCGGCGCCAATCTGGACGTCCTGCAATTCCGCGGCGACACCGGCCTGTATCTGACACCCGCGTCCGGCAAGGCCAGCTTCAACATCCTCAAGATGGCGCGCGAAGGATTGCCCGTCGCGCTCCGCTCGGCGATCAACAAAGCGAAGAAAGCTCAATCCGCTGTGCGAGAAGACAGGGTACGCGTCCGCTCCCACGACGGCCACCGCGAAGTCGGCCTCGAAGTCATTCCGGTTCAGGAAGGCGGCTTTCTGATCGTTTTCGAGGAGTTGGCGAACGAGCCGAGAGCCAAAGCGAGGCCACACGAGCCCACGCCCCTCCCGGTGGCGACGGACGAGACTCTCCTCCAGCAGAACGAACGCCTCGTCCTCGAGCTCGCGGCTGTTCACGAGTATCTGCAATCGGTCATCGATCAACAGGAGGCCGCCAACGAAGAGCTGCAATCCGCCAATGAAGAGGTGCAGTCCGCCAACGAGGAGCTGCAAAGCATCAACGAGGAGCTGGAGACCTCAAAAGAGGAGCTGCAGTCGAGCAACGAGGAGCTGACCACGGTCAACGATGAGCTCCAGAACCGCAACGGCGAGCTCAACGTGCTCAACAACGATCTGGTCAATCTGCTGGGCAGCGTGCAGACCGCCATCGTCATGCTCGGGCCGGATCTGCGCATCCGGCGCTTCACCCCCATGGCGGAGAAGCTCTTCAACCTGATTCTGGCGGACATCGGACGCCCTTTCGCGCAGATCAAGCTCAACATCCAGATTCCTGACCTGGAACCGCAGCTCCTCGATATCCTCGACACCGCCGCGGTGAGCGAGCGCGAGGTCCAGGACCATGACGGCCGCTGGTATTCACTGCGCCTCCGGCCTTACAAGACGATGGACAACAAGATCGACGGCGTGGTCATCATGCTCGTCGACGTGGACAAAATCAAACGCTCCCGCGAATACGCCGAGAACATCATCGCGACGATCCGCGAAAGCCTTCTGGTCATCGACGGTAAGCTGCGCGTGCTGAAGGCGAGCCCGTCTTTTTACGAGACCTTCAAAATCACATCCGAAGAAACGGAAGGCCGGCATTTCGATGACCTGCTCCGCGGGCAGCTCAACCTCCCCGAGCTGCGGAGACTTCTGAACGAGGTCCTCCCGCGCGATGACAGCTTCGAGGATTTCGAGGTCGCGCGCGATTTCCCCCGCGTGGGTCCGAAGACGCTGCTCCTCAATGGCCGGCGGCTCGTTCAGGAGAACGGCCAGAGCATGCTCATCCTGCTGACGATCCGCGACATCACCGAACGCAAGGCGCTCCAGGACCGCATCCAGGAGCTGGTCGCCGCCGACCGGATGAAGAACGAGTTGCTGGCTCTCCTCGCCCACGAGCTGCGCAATCCCCTGGCGCCTCTGCGCAACGCCGTCCAGCTCCTCGAAGCACCCGAGCTCGACCGCTCGACGCTCGATCAGGCGCGAGACATGATGAGCCGGCAGATCAAGAACATGTCACGGCTGATCGAAGATCTTCTCGACGTCTCCCGGATCACCCAGGGCAAGACACGCCTGCGCAGAGAAAAGGTCGAGCTCGTGGCGCTGCTGCTGCGGACGGTGGACGTGGTCCGGCACCATCTCCAGGCGCGGAGCCAGGAGCTGTCCCTGTCCTTGCCGGACGAGCCGATCCTGCTCCAAGGAGATCCCACGCGTCTGGAACAGATTTTCGGAAACCTTCTCGACAACGCCTCCAAGTTCACCCCCCAGGGAGGACACATCCGTCTGTCCGCCGAGATCGCGAGCCGCGACGGCGCACCGGATCCTCAAGTCGTCGTCCGGGTGCGCGACAACGGCGTCGGCATCGCTCCGGAGATGCTGCCGCGGGTGTTCGATCTGTTCGTGCAGGCACAGAGCTCACTCGACCGGTCGCAAGGAGGGCTGGGCATCGGCCTCACCCTGGTGCGCACTCTCGTCGAGCTCCATGGCGGCGTGATCGAAGCCCACAGCGGCGGGCTGGGTAAAGGCAGTGAGCTCGTCGTCCGGCTGCCGTTCAAGCCGGAAGCACAGAGCGCCGCGATGGTCTCCGCAGGCGCCGCGCCGTCGCCGGCCGACGGCCATTCTCCGCGGCGCATCCTGGTCGTCGACGACAACGTGGACACCGCCCAGAGCCTGGCCCTGCTCTTGCGCCTGAAAGGCCACCACGTCGAAGTCGCCCACGACGGACCGGCCGCGCTCGAAACGGCCGCCGCCTTTGAGCCCGAGGTGGTGCTGCTCGACATCGGTCTGCCGGGGCTCGACGGCTATGAGGTCGCCCGGCGGCTGCGCGAGGAGACCCGCCTGGCTGACGCGCTCCTGGTCGCGCTGACCGGCTATGGACAGGAAGAAGACCGCCGGCGCGCGCTCTACGCCGGCTTCGACCACCACTTCACCAAGCCGGTCGACCCCACGGTCCTCTACAAATTGATCGCGCGCTCTGACAGCGACGTCTCCTAGAGGGCCGAGGCGGGGAGGGGCTGGAACGGGAGGACACACTTCAGAGCTCCGGAGCTGTCCACATCTCCCTCCGCCGTTCGTAGTACCGGGCAAAGGAGATTCACGTCCATGACGACGCTCACCACCCGAACGATCTTCCTCCTGATGCTGGTCCTTGCCCCCGCCGGCGAGCTCGTCGCTCAGGAGGCGTCGACGGCCGCGCCTGTCGCGGCCGCCACGGAAACGGCGACCCCGACGTCCACCGAAGAGACCGAGACCCCGACGACCAACAGACACCTCCAAGTCCGAGACCAGCTCACCCGCCTGCTCGAGCAGCATCCGCACGAGCTGTGGATGATTCTCAAGCTCGACCCGGCACTGCTGAGCAACGACGCGTTCATGTCCGGCTATCCGGAAGTCCAGGAGCTCGTGGCCAGGCATCCGGAGATCCTCAAGAACCCGCGCTTCTACCTGGCCGAGTTCAGCAGCCCCGCGGAGGACCGGAGCGTGCTCAGCGACATCCTGGAGGTGCTGGCGGCCGTCGGCGGCATCGGATTGACCGTCTTCGCGCTGGCGTGGCTGATCCGGACGCTGATCGAGCAGAAGCGCTGGAAGCAGCTCTCGCGCACGCAGAGCGAGGTGCACAACAAGATCCTCGACCGCTTCAACACGAGCGAGCAGTTGCTCGAGTACATCCGCACGCCGGCGGGCGGCAAATTCCTCGAATCCGCGCCGATTCCGCTCTACGTCGAGCGGACAGCGAGCGGGAAGACGTCGACGCTGGCGGCGCGCATCCTGTGGTCAGTGCAGCTCGGCGTCGTGATCGTCATCGTCGGCCTCGGCATGCTGCTGCTCAGCACCGTCTTCGAAAAAGACTCGTCGCAGGGGCTGTTCGCTCTCGGAACGACCGCGCTTTGTGTGGGCATCGGCTTCATCGCCTCCGCCGCCGTTTCGCTCAAGCTGTCGCGCCGCCTCGGCCTGTGGCAGGAGGGCGGCGCACCGCCTGAGGCCGTCGACGGGACAGGGCTCGTGAGATGATCAAAGGGATGAGCCATCCGCTCGTGATCCTCGACACGATGATGGCCGAGCGCCACGCGGAAGAGGCCCTGGCCGTCATGGGCGACGACGAGTTCCGTGCGTTCTACGAGCGCACGGCGCGTCCGTTGTGGGCCTATCTATCGCGGATCAGCGGCGACCCGCACAAGGCCGACGATTTCCTGCAGGAGGCGTACTACCGCTTCTATCGCGCATCGAAGCGCTACGAGAGCGAGGCCCATCGCCGGAGCTCGCTGTTCCAGATCGCCACGAACCTCGTGCGCGACGCAGCCCGCCGCGGCAAGCATTACGAGGAAGTGCCGCTGGCCGCCGAGGAGCCGCCGCCGGCCGGCACGGTGCCGCAGAGCGGGAGCCCGAGCCCGGAGACCGAAGCCGCGATGCGCACCGACGTCGCCCGGGCGATCCGGCAGCTCGAGCCGAAGCAGCGCGAGCTCCTCTGGCTCGCCTACGCGCAAGGGTCGTCGCACGAGGAGATCGCGGAGATCCTCGGGCTCAGCGCGATCAGCGTGCGCACCCTGCTGCTGCGCGCGCGGCGCAAGCTGGCGGGGATTCTGACCGGAGGTGCCCGGTGAGCGACACGAATCCCTGTCCGCGCCACGCCTGTCCGCGCGAAAACGAGCTGCTCGACGCCCTCGCCGCCGGTTTCATCGGAGAAGAGCTGGAGTCGCACATCGCCACGTGCGCCGCCTGCGGTGAGCTGCGTCTCGTCGCCGGCGCGCTCCTCGACGAGCGCGCGCAGGCGGTGACCGAGGCGGCGCCGCCGAGCTCCGGGACGATGCTGTGGCGGATGCAGATGCGCCGGCGCCAGGAAGCGCAGTCGGCCGCGCAGCGCTCTCTGCTGATCGGCCAGGCCGTGACCCTCGCCGTCGCCCTCACCCTCGTCTTCACCCTCCTCGGCCGCACCCTCGCCGGCGAAGCGGTGACCGTGATCGCATCGATCCGGCTCAGCCCGCCGCTGCTACTGGTCCTGGCGATCTGGCTGCTCGCCGTGCCGATCGCGGGGTGGGTGTTGATCCGGCAGAAGTAGGGCCGGCGCGCCCATCTCAGGCTGACGGAGGACCTCCGTGATCTTCAGAAGCCGGCTCGAATTCGCAGAGAACAAACACTCCATGCGTATAGGGAGGATCAAACTCGTTCGTCGCCTGGGCGAGGTCGAACCAAAGATCCCAGGCACGGTCGAGCTCTTCCCGGCTCATCTCCTTGAGATTCAGATCGTCTTCACTGAGCAGCTCCATCGTCAGCCCTCCACCTCAAGGGGATTGTAGGGCAGCCAGCGCTCCATACTTTTGGAGCACCGCGAGCGCCCGCCGGCACGCTTCGGGAGTCTCCTGGAGAATCCAGTCCCCGTCCTTGCTCATCAGGGCGAGCCGGTAGAAGACGACCGCCTGCCCGGAGGCGAGCGCTGCGATCGGGGTGCCCTCCGCGTTCATCTCCTCGGTCAGATCGAAGTAGGTGTTCCGCATCGCGAGAACTATAGCTCGACGGCACACCAGCCTACCTGCTGGGCAGAATCTTCTTCGTCAGGCCGCCTGGGACAACAGGCGCCGCATCGTCTCGGGCTCGCGCTCAATCGCTTCGCAGCAGCGCACGGGCCGCGCGGCGCTCTCTGGTGTCGGTCTTCATGGCACCTCGTCCTTCAGTCGCTTGAAGGCTCCGAGCAATTCGCCACCACCATGTGGCGAATTGCCCGCCCCTCGAAACAATCCCGCCCTTAGACCTCTTCATCAGCGCGTTCCTCCTCGATGAGGCGGCGCTCGCGCTGAAGCTCTTGCCGCAGCTCCTCCTCGGTCGGCAGGTACTTCACGTACTTCGCGGCGAAGATCTGCCGGCTCTCGCTCAGCACGGAGTACTTCGCCACCGCTTCGTTCTTCTCGGCGCAAAGGATGAGCCCCACCGTAGGATTGTCTCCTTCGGAGGTCCACTGGTCGTCGAAAAGCCGCACATAGCCGTCCATCTGCCCCACGTCCTGATGGGTGAGCCTGCCCATCTTCAGATCGATCAGGACGAAGCACTTGAGGATGGTGTTGTAGAACACCAGGTCCACATAGAGATGGGTGTCCTCGAAACTGAGCCTCTTCTGGCGGGCGACGAAGGCGAAGCCTTTGCCCAGCTCCAGCAGGAACTCCTGCAACCGGTCGATGATCGCCTCCTCCAGATCGTTCTCGTGCAGCAGGCGGCCGTCGGGTAGGTTCAGGAAGTCGAGGACATAGGGATCGCGTATCGAATCGACCGGGCTTTGCAGAACCTGTCCGCGGGATGCGAGCTCCATCACGCCGGCCTTGTCGCGGCTCTTCAGCAGCCGGGCGAAGAGCAGGGAATGGATCTGTCGTTCCAGGGTCGCGACGGTCCAACCCTCCTTCTCCGCCTCGATCTCGTAGAACAGGCGCTCGGGCCGGCTCGCCACCTTCATCAGGGTGCGGTAGTGCGACCAGCTCAGCAAGGGAGAGAAACCTCTGACCGGCTCTTCCTTTTCGACCGCGAGAGACAGGTCCTCCAAAACGCCACCTGCCGTGGGGCGAATCTGTGCCCCGCTGAATTCGCCACCGATGTGGCGAATCTCCGGCACCCGGTCGGCATACACCTGGTAGAAGGTTCTGAAATAACGGAGGCTCGTGCCCGAGAAGCCCTTACGGTAGCGCTTCATCAGTCGGGCGGAGACCTCGCTGATCAGCCCTTTTCCGTACTCCGCGCGGTCGTCGCCGCCTTGCACAAGATGCACGATCTCACGCCCGATGTGCCAGTAGGCGAGCACCATCTCGCTGTTGACCGACCGGACCACGCTGGCCTGCGCCTGCTCCAGAATGGCCGCAATGCGGTCGAACAAACCGGCCGCGCTCACGGAGATCTCGGCCGACAGCTCCGCCGCTGGTGCCGAGGGTAGTGCTCGCTTCCTGGCAACAGCCGCGGGTGAGCGGGAGCTCCTCTTGGGCATCACAGACCCTCCGGGCCACTGCGGGCCCCCGACTTAGCTCTCCAATTTGCCGCATGACGTGCGGCAAATCTGCCTAAGCTATTGACCTTACACATCTAGTGGCGCTTCCCGGCACACCATGCCGTCCCCTAAGTGGCCCACTTTCAATCTTATACGCTGGCTCCCCAATTGTGCGGACACTGTCCGCACAATTGGCGCCCTGGCGGCCGGCCCCCTGGAGGAAATCGAATCGCCTAGAACAACAACCGAACCCCCAACTGCACCTGCCGCGGATCGCCGGCGCCGCTCTGCACGGTGCCGTCGAAGTTGAAGATGAGGTTGGTGACTTCCGGCCGGCGGAAGTTGGCGTGGTTGAAGACGTTGAAGACTTCGACGATCGGCTGCACGGTCCAGCCGCCGATGGCGAAGTCCTTCGACAGGCGCAGATCGAGCGAATTGAACTCGTTGTCCTTGCGGCCCAGGTTGCGCCGGGTGACAGTGGAGCCTGGCGTACACCCGCCGCTCGGCGTGAGAGCTGAACAGCGGTCCTGCGGCGTGTTGGCGATGGCGCCGCTCGCCGTGATCGACTGCGGCTGCGCCGAGCGGTAGGCGTAGCGGAGGTTGGCGTCGATCCCCCAGGGCGCGCGGTAAAGCAGGAAGGCGTTCACCCGGTGGCGCTGGTCGCGGTCGGAATAGCTCCACTCCTTGTCCAGGGCGGTGATCTTGGCGTAGCGGAAGGTGAACGGATCGCGCTCGTTGTCGTCGTCCGACAGGTCGCGCGACCAGGTGTAGTAGACCTGGTACTGGAATTTGCCGTTGAAGCGCTGGTCGAGGCCGACGGTGACGCCGTTGTAGAGGCTGTGCGCTTTCGACTCGACGGTGGTCAGGGTGTTGATGCCGTTGAAGCCGCCCGGGGGCAGGCCGGTGCTCCAGGGGGAGCCGAGGAGCGGATCGTTGCGGTTGACGAAGCGGGTGATGTGGTCGCCCTTGGCGTAGTTGTACTTGATCAGGAAGCCGAGGCCGTTGGCGATCTCCTGCTCGTAGGACAGGCTCGCCGACGTGGTGCGCGGATTCTGAAAGTCCCGGTCGAAGACGAAGACGTCGGGATCGAACGGGGCGCCCACCTGGGACTGCGGAATCAGGCCCGGATAGGCCGGCACCGGACCGAGGATCGGGGTCAGCGCGCTGTTGCGGAAGAGCGACTGGCCGACGCTGCCGTTGGTGGAGCGGCTGGAGGCCAGGGTGAGGCCCGGGATGCGCGAGTAATAGATGCCGCCGGTGAGGCGGAGCGCCGACTTGCCGTTGCCTTTCGGGTCCCAGGTGATGCCCAGGCGCGGCTGCCACATGTTCCAGTCCGACGGGATCTTGCCGTCCGACGGGAAGGTCTGCGCGCCGGCCGCGGTGTTGACGGTTTTGCCGATGAACGGCGCGAAGAAGACCTCGCTCGGCGGCGTGCGCGGGTCCGGCTCGATCTCGGCTTCCCAGCGCAGGCCGTACTGGATCGTCAGGTTGCCGCGCGGCTGCCAGTTGTCCTGCAGGAAGACGGCCGGCTCGCGCTGGCGGATCGCCTGCTTCCCCGCCTCTTCCGGGGTCCGGCCGCCGACGCCGGCGAGCTGGAGATAGAGGAGCACCGGACCGGTGATGGAGGTGCCCGGCGGGCACTGGCCGGTCTGCGACGAGCTGCCGTTCGAGCACTCGACGTAATTCGGATTCTTGGCAAAATTGAGGAAGCCGTCGGTCGAGCTGAAGATGTAGCGGCCGTTGGCGAAGCCGACGAAGGTCTGCGCGGAGACGACGTCGTTGTACTCGACACCGGCCTTCAAGGCGTGGTTGTCGCGCAGGATCGAGACGTTGTCGTTGAGCTGGTAGCGCTCGTCGTAGTACTTGACCGGGATGAAGAACGGCATGCCGAAGCGGTAGGCGCTGCCGAAGTCGAAGGCCGTGTCGGGGAGCGGCCGGCCGTTGACCAGCGGGCCGTCATAGGTGCGCGGCCGGTTCTCCCGGGCGTACTGGAAGCGCAGCTCGTTGAGCAGCCCGCTCGAGACGTTGGAGATCAGCGAGCCGCTCAAGGAGCGCGAGTCGTCCTTCTCCGCCGCGTTGGCGCTGGTGCCCCAGGAGTCGACGTCGAAGGTGCCGTTCTTCTGCTCGGACCAGGTGTAGGTGCCGCGGAGCGTCGCCAGGTTCTCCGCGGACGCCTGCCAGTCGGCCTTGGCGAGGAAGACCCGGGCGTCGTTGGTGCGCTCGATGGGGCCGTTCTCGTTCGGCGCGCCGATCGAGGCGAAGTAGTCGACGACGCGCTTCTCGATGCGGTTGGGATCGGTCTGCTTGGTCGACGTGCCGTTCTGATAGTCGCCGGCGAGGAAATAGAACAGCTTGTCCTGGACGATCGGGCCGCCCAGGGTGAAGCCGGCCTGCCCCTGCTTGCTGTCGTCCTTGGGAGCGAGGCTGCCGTCCGGATTCTCGGCGCGGCTGGAGAGGCTGTCGTTCTTCCAGAACAGATGGCCGCTGCCGTGCGTCTGGTTGGTGCCCGACTTGGTGACGACGTTGACGAAGCCGGAGGACGAGCGGCCGAACTCGGCGTTGGCGCCGTCGGCCACGACGACGACTTCCTGCACGGCGTCGAGGTTGAAGGTGAACGGCGGGCGCTGGCCGCCGCGCTGCTCGCCGAAGAACGGGTTGTTGAAGTCCGCTCCGTCCACCGAGATGTTGTTGCTGATCCCCTTCTGGCCGTTGATCGACAGCTCGTCGCCGTCCGGCCCCTGGACCACCGTCACCCCGGGGGTCAGCTTGGTGTAGTCGAGGAAGTTGCGGCCGTTGTTCGGCAGGCCCTCGATCGACTTGACGTCGATGCGCGTGGCGCCCTCGGCGCTCGTGGTCTCGACGACCGGCGCCTCGGCGGTGACCGTGATCTCCTGCTCGACGCCGACCTTGAGCGCCAGGGTCAGGTTGATCGTCTGGCCCACCGCGAGGTCGGTCCCTTCGCTCACCAACGTCGCGAAGCCTTCCCGCGCCACCGTGATCTTGTAGGGTCCGAGAGGGAGCAGCAGAGCCCGGAACCGTCCGTCGTTGTTGGTGGTCACCGCCTGCTCGTAGTTCGTCGCCGTGTTGCGGAGGGTCACCGTCGCTCCGGGGATACCGCCCCCGTCCTGATCGGTGACCGTCCCCTCGATGACGCCGGTCGTCGCCTGGGACTGCGCCCACAGGCCACCGGGCCCTGCGAAGGCGGCGAGAGCGATCATCAAGCTCAGAAAACTTGCGCGCCACAGTCTGGTCATGCTTGGACCTCCTGATTGGGAGAAGGAAGAGCCGTCATAAAACGGCGAAGACGAAATTGTGGCGACTATAACACCGCCCGCGTGACGGTGCCTCCCGGTATAAGCTCCCTGCCCATGGGCCGCTACGACTTCCTCCTCGACACCTATGACACCGAGCGTCTGAAGACTCTGTCCGTCTGGTCGTGCTTCCAGGACGCGGACCTGCGCTTTCGTCCCGAGCCGCGGGCGCGGACGCCGCACGAGCAGATGGTCCACCAGTGCGTCAGTGAGGATCTCTGGATGAAGAACATGCTGGGGATCGACCTCGGCGCGCCGGCGCTGCCCGCCCAGGAGAGCCGCCTCGGCTTCCTGCGCACCTACGCCGAGGCGTCCGGCCGCCGTCTCGAGAAGCTGCGCGGGATGGCGGACGCATGGTTCGAGGAGCCGACGAAGTTCTTCGACGTCGAGCGTTCCCGCGCCTGGGTGCTGACCCGGCGGATCGCCCACTCCGCCCACCATCGCGGCCAGCTCACCGCCTATCTCCGCCAGCTCGGCCGGGACCTCTACTCCACCTACGGCCCGACCGCCGACACCGGCGGCCTCTTCCAGAACGGCGCGCCGGTGATCTACCGCTATCCGGACCTCGACCGCCTCCTGGAAGCCGAAGCGCGCGGCGGCGACTTCCCGCCGCTGCCCGGTCCGGGGAGCAAGTGCCCGACCGAGAGGCCGGGGTGAGGTCCAAATGGCGGAACGTCTCGCTGCTCGCCCTCGCCGCACTGCTCGCGATGTCGGTCTGGTTCTCGGCCTCGGCGGTGGTGCCGCAGCTCACCGCGGAGTGGCGGCTCACCGGCGCCCTGCAGTCCTGGCTGACGACGAGCGTGCAGCTCGGCTTCGTGGCGGGCGCCCTGGTGAGCGCTCTGCTCACCCTGTCCGACCGCCTGCCCGCGCAGCGCCTTCTGGCGGTGAGCGCCGTCGCCGCGGCGGTCTTCAATGCCGCGATCCCGCTGCTCGATCCGGGACCGGGTCCGGCCCTGGCCTTCCGTTTCCTTACCGGCTTCGCCCTCGCCGGCGTCTACCCGCCCGGCATGAAGCTCGTCGCCTCCTGGTGCCGGGAGGACCGCGGCCTCGGCATCGGGCTGCTGGTGGGAGCGATCACGTTGGGAACGGCGGTGCCGCACCTCCTCAACGCCGCGCCCGGCGGCATGCCGCCCTGGCGCTCCGTCCTTCTGATCACCTCCGGCCAGGCCCTTCTCGCCGCCCTGATCGGCGCCCTTTTCATCACTCCGGGCCCGTACCTCGGCAAATCGCCGCCCTTCGACTGGCGCCTCGCCGGCCGCGTCCTCGCCGACCGTCCGGCGCGCCTCGCCAACTTCGGCTATCTCGGCCACATGTGGGAGCTCTACGCCATGTGGGCCTGGGTGCCCCTCTGCCTCCTCGCCAGCTACCAGGAAGCCGGCTGGAGCCCGCGCGCCGCCCGCCTCGCGGGCGCCGCCGCCATCGCCGCCGGAGCCCTCGGCAGCCTCCTCGCCGGCAAGCTCGCCGACCGCCTGGGCCGCACCCGCATCACCGTCTGGAGCCTCGCCGTCTCCGGCGCCTGCTGCCTCGCCGCCGGCTTCGTCTTCCACCATCCTCTCCTCCTCACCCTCCTCTGCCTCCTCTGGGGCTTCGCCGTCGTCGCCGACAGCGCCCAATTCAGCGCCGCCGTCTCCGAGCTCGCCGACCCGCGCACCATCGGCACCGCCCTCACCGTGCAGACCAGCCTCGGCTTCCTGCTCACCGTGGTGACGATCCGCATCATCCCGCCGCTCCGGGACCTGCTGGGGTGGGAGAGGGCGTTCGCCCTGCTGGCGCTGGGGCCGGCGTTCGGAATCTGGAGCATGCTCCGGCTGCGAAAGCTGCCGGAGGCGGCGAAGATGGCGGGCGGGCGGGGGTGAGGAGGAGGCTCTCAGGTTGAAAGGAGCTGGACCCCGTAGTCTTTGAATTTACCGTCGTGGGAAACGAGGACCAAGTCTTCCAAGCGAGCCTGAGCGATCAACATCCGGTCGAAGGGATCATCATGATGCCGGGGAAGCGAGCCCGCGGCATGCGCGTGCCGAGCTGTCACAGGCAGCTCCAGAAAATCATTGGCCGCGATCTCCTCGATAGGATCGATCTCACCGAGATCAAATTTACCGAGCTTCACCTTGATGGCGATCTCCCAGATGCTGGCGGCGCTCACGTAAACCCAAGCGGTTGGATCCTCTAGAGCGCTCCTGGCCTGCCCTGTAAGCTGGGGGGTCGTCATTGAGCCACCAGAGGAAGGCATGAGTATCGAGCAGCAACCTCAATCGCGCTCTCCCCGAAACGCAGCGGCCATCTCATCGGGCAGAGGATCATCGAAATCCGGTCCGATATGGATACGCCCCTTGAGACGGCCCGGCTTGCGCTGCGGACGAGGCAGATTCACCAACTTCGCGACAGGGCGGCCGCTCCTGACGATGACAATCTCTTCTCCCTCCGCCACTCGGTCCAGAAGGTCGGAGAGCTGCTCCTTCGCCTGTTGCACGTTGATGGTCGTCATGGCTCCTCCAGAGGGGCAGTGGACTGCCCCCATGAAGAATACCACCGCCACCGCGTGGCTCACGACAGGCTGCGGCATCGGCTCTAACGCGCTGCGGCATGCGGGCGCCGCGGTATTCCGTAATAATTATGAAAAACTTGTCTGGTGAGGAGGGATCGCGATGAGTCTACGCCCCGGTTTTCTGGCGCAGCTCGAGAAGAAGTCGGACGAGGAGCTTCTCGGCATGCTCGCCGAGGCGCACGGCTATCTTCCGGAAGCCGTCGACGCCGTCCATGCCGAGCTGGCCCGGCGGGGAGTCGACGCCAGCCGGATTCCACGATCCGTTCCGCCTCCTCTCTTTTCGGTCGGCTACGTGCCCGAGCTGCCGAAGATCTGGATCGGATTCCTGATCTCGTTCGCCTTCCTCGCCGTGGAAATTCTGCAAGTCGTCCTGGGACAGCGCGCCGAGCAGTTGGGCATCCTGATCTTCGTCGTCGCCATCGGCGGATGGATCTACTGGCTGTTCTGCGTCAGCCGGTTCCACGACGTGGCCAACGCGCTGGCCGGCCCTCCCTACCCCATCTCCGCCCACAGCGCCGTGGTGCGTCACTTCATTCCGTTCTACAACTTCTATTGGATGGTCAAGTGGCCGATGGAGATGGAGAAGTACTTCACCGCCAACACGTCCGTCCGCATGATCAACGGCGCCGTCCTCGGTCTCGGTCTCCTCGCCGCCGTGTTCCTGCGGTTGGTCGACGGCTTCCTCGGCTACTCCGCCCTGTTCGGCGTCGGCGCCTACATCGCGGCCAAGCTCCGCCAGATCATCCGGGAGCGCCGCGAGCAGAAGGACCGGTTGGCCGAGGTGTTCGCCTGAGCGGCTGATACGATCCCCGGCATGGCCGCCAACTTCAACGATGCCCTGGGGCTCCGCCGCGGTGACGAGCCGGGCACGATCCTCCTCGATCCGCGCCCCGAGCACCAGATCGCTCCCGGAGTCATCCACTTCGCAGTCCTCACCACGATGGCCGAGGTCTCGGCGGCTCACGCGGTCGGAGCTTCGGTGGTGCCTGCCGCGGTCACTGTCCATCTCCTGGAGCGCGCCGGCCTGGGCCCCCTGGTGGCGCGCGGGCGCCTCCTGCGCCGCGGCAAGCGCTCGGCGGTGGCCGAAGGCGAGGTCACCCAGGACGGCCGGCTCGTGGCCAAGGCGACGGTGCAGTTCGCGGTGCTGGCCTAGTCCGTGTCCCGCCGTCGCCTCGCCGTCCTCATCCTCCTCTCTCTCGCGGTCGCCGCTCTCGTTCTGGGGCTCTGGCTGCGCCGGGGCCGGCGCGCGGCCGGGCCGCTGCCGCAGGAAGCGTACGTCTGGCAACGAAGCTGGGGGCCTGAGGTGCGGTCGGCGGTCCGGCAGACTCAGGATCTCGCCGGGTTGATCGCCCTCGCCGCCGAGGTCGATCTGTCGGCCCGGCCGCCGCGGGTGGCCCAGGTGGCGCTCGATGCCGAAGCTCTCCGCTCCACGGGAAAACCGCTGGGGCTCGCGATCCGGATCGGCCGTTTTTCTTCCAAAGGACGGGGGCGTTCGCTCGATCCGGACTCTGTCGCTTTCCTCGCCGCGCTGGCCGGACGGATCGCTGCGCAGGCGCGCGTCCAGGGTCTGCCGCTGCACGAGATCCAGCTCGATTACGACTGCCCGGAGTCGCGCCTCGGGGAGTATCCGGCCCTGGTGAAGGCGGTGAAGGCGGCAGTCGCGCCACTGCCGGTGACGATCACCGCCCTCCCTTCCTGGTTGCAGCAACCGAGGGATTTCGCCGCGCTGATCGCCGTGACGGACGATTACGTGCTCCAGGTCCACTCCCTCGCCGCGCCGAAGCGGTTCGACACGGCGTTCCTGCTCTGCGATCCGGAAGCGGCCCGGAGAGCGGTCGAGGCCGCGGCCCGTTTCCGCCGGCCCTTCCGGGTGGCTCTACCGACCTACGGCTACGTGGTGGCGTTCGATCAGAACGGCAAGATCCTCGGTCTGTCGGCTGAAGGTCCGCTCCTCTCCTGGCCGAAGAGCGCCATGGTGAGCACGGCACGGAGCGATCCGGCGGCGATGGCGAGGCTGGTCCGGACCTGGACCGCCGGCCGTCCCGCCGAGCTCACCGGCCTCCTCTGGTACCGCCTGCCAAGCGCCACCGACCGGCTCAACTGGCCCTGGCCGGCCTTCCGCGCCGTCATGGCCGGGCGGTCTCCCCGTCCCGGGCTGCGCGCCGACGTCCGCACGCCCGAAACCGGCCTGATGGAGATCGATCTCGTCAGCACCGGCGAGGCCGACGCGCCCTGGCCGTCCCCGGTCGACATCCACTGGACCGGCGCCTCTCTCCTCGCGGCGGACGGCCTCGCGGGCTACCGGCTTACCCGGGAAGGTGAGCAAAAGATCCGCCTGCGCCGGCCCGCGACGGCATGGGACCGTCCGCTTCGACCAGGAGAACGGCGGCAGGTCGGCTGGATGCGGTTTGCGGATGCGGCCGAGGTGGAGGTGGTCCTGCCACCCTCCTGAAAGAGAGCACCCTCACCCCCTGGCCCCCTCTCCCACCCGCACTCCCGCCGCCCGGGAGAGGGGGAACCGTCCTCCCTCGCGCGCTCCTGGTTTTCGTCCTTGCAGTCCTCTTGGTCCTTGTTTTGGGTGGCGGCGCCCCTCTCCCGGGTGGGTGTGAGTGCGGGTGGGAGAGGGGACGGGGGTGAGGGTCTCAGGCAGTACTTCTCCTAAGCCGGCCCCGCCGGCACCGCCGGCTTCACCAGATCCGCCTCCGGCTGCGGCAAATCCAGCTCGCTGCCGCTCTCCGGCCCCGTCATCAGAGTCAGATGCGCCACCTTCCCCTGCGAGAGGGGCTCTGTCGCCAGATCGCCGCCGGTGTTGGTGTTCCTCTGCAAGCCCACATACGGGCCGGCGCTGATCACCAGGCGGAGACGGCTCCCCTTGGCGAGGGCGCGGGCAAAGAAGCCCATGGTGGGAAAGGTGACCAGCTCGGCTTGGCCGGGAACCATGAGCGAGGCGGTGGTGCCTCCCTTGCGATAGCGCAGGCGCACGGAGGTGTTGGCGAGGCTCACGGAGCTGCCGTCCAGCAGGATCTCTTCCATCTCCACGAAGAGATCGGCGTCGGGCTGGTCCACGGCGAGGCGCAGGCTCAGGTGGCCGCGTCCCGCGAGGACGGTCTCTTCGGCGAAGGGATCGGAGTGGAGGACGACGCGATTGTCCTGCACCTGAAACGCTTCGCGCTGATCCTTGAGATAGTCGGCGTATTCGGCCTCGACGTCGGCGCGGTCGGGGAGGTACATCGGATCCGCCTTGAGCCGGATCTCGGCGGCGGCGGAGGGCGGAGTGGACGCCAGGCGTCCGCCGTGCATCACGTCGCCGGCGCGGGCTCCTTCCAGGTCCAGGGCCAGCTTCAGGGGCTTCCCTTCGATGCGGGAGAGCTCGGGGGCGTAGATCCAGGTATTGCGGCCCATGATGAAACAGGCGACGCGGTCCTTGAGGAAGTCCGGCCGGGGGCCGCCCTTGAGCACGTGGTCGTACCACGCCTTGTGCAGCTCTTCGAAGCTCGGCGTGGCGTCCTTGCCGAAGCTGATCCCGCCCATCTCGGCCTTGGGCCGCCGGGTGCCGCCGTGATCCCAGGGACCGAGGACCAGCAGGTGATTCCTGGTCACCTCGGGCTTGCCGTTCGCCATGTGCCGGTCGTAGTAGGTCAGCGCTCCCCGCTGGTCAGCGTCGAAGTGGCCGGCGATGGTCAGGATGGGGATCGTGAGCTTCCCGAAGTCCTCCGCCCGCGGGGTCATCGCCTGCCAGAAGGCGTCTTCCGTCGGATGCGCCAGCCAGGTCTTGAACACCGTGCCCTCGATCCCGACGAGCTTCTCCAGGTCCTGGAAGCTCTTGCCCGAACGGAGCAGCTCCCAGGAGGCGTTCGGCCACAGGGTGTCGCTGTTGAAGAGGCCGGAGCTCAAAGCTCGGCCGTGGACGTAGACCAGCCACTGCAACATGTAGGGCGCGAAGAAGCCGCCGGGCTGCGGATAGTCGACGCCGGGGTACACGGCGGACGTGGGAGCCATGGCCTTGAGGTGGGGCGGAAATTCCTTGGCGATGGACCACTGGGTGAAGCCGAGCCAGCTTCCGCCCCAGGTGGCCACCTGGCCGTCGCACCACGGCTGCCGGGCGAGCCACTCCACCGCGTCGTAGCCGTCCCGGGCCTCGACCTGGCCGGGCACAAATTTCCCCTCGGAGTTGCCGCGCCCGCGCAGGTCCATGGCGACGAAGACGTAGCCGTTCTGCGCGAAGTACATGCCCTGTTTGGCCGCATGCTCGGCGATGTAGGGCGTCAGAGTGAGGATCACCGGCAAGGGTTGCGTCTGCCGGGGGTCCCGGTAGACCGTGGCGCTGAGGTGCACGCCGTCCCGCATGGGAACCTTGAGATCCCAGGTGACCTGGATGGGGAGATGCTTGGTGTCCTGGGGCGGCGAAAGCGGAGGAGCCGAGGGCTCGGCCAGGGCGGCCGTGCAGACCAAGGCGAGGCAGAACGCGGTCAGGAAGCGGCGCATCATCCTGATACGTCCGGCAGAGGGGGAAGGTTATTCCTGATAAACCGCCACCCGGTTCCGCCCGCTCCGCTTCGAGAGGAGCAGGGCGCTGTCGGCGGCGCGGTAGAGGTCCTGCGGAGTGGTCATGGCGTCGGTCAGCTCGGCGATGCCGAAGGAGCAACTGATGGAGATCCGCAGGTCGCCGTAGCGGTGGTCGAGGTTGATGACGTGGTCGCGGAGCTTGGTGGCCATCGTCTCGGCGCCGGCGGTGCCGGTCTCGGGGGCGAGGATGACGAACTCGTCGCCGCCGACGCGCGCCAGCACCTGCTCGGGGCGCACCAGCTCTTTCGCCAGCGAGGCCACCTGCTTGAGGACGAAGTCGCCGCAGAGGTGGCCGTAGGTGTCGTTGATCTGCTTGAACTCGTCGAGGTCGAAGATGATCAGCGACAGCGGGCGTTTGTGGCGCACCGCGCGGGCGAACTCGCGCTGCACCTCCTCGTCGTACTTCCGCTTGTTGAAGATCTCGGTCAGCCCGTCGCGCGCCACCAGCTCGTAGATGGCCAGGTGATAGGCGCTCTCGACGTCCTGCTCGTGCAGGAACTTGAAATGGACGGCGGCGGTCTGGAAGCGGTCGCCGCTGCGCAGGATGGCGCGGCCGTGGATCGGCTGGCCGTTGACGTAGGTGCCGTTGGTGCTCCCCAGGTCCTCGATGGTCACCGCGGCGCCGGAATAGCGGAGGCGGGCATGCTTGCGGGAGAGCGAGAGGACCTCGGGCAGACTGATGCGCACGGACGCCGAGCGGCCGATCTCCAGCGTGCTGCCCGGCGACAGCCGGAAGCGCGAGCCGAGATGCTGGCTGTCCGGATGCGAGATGAGGATGATGTCAGCTTCGGATTCCGCGGGGGTGAGGCCGTGTCCCACCCGTTCCTTCGTGGCGCTCTTGAAGGTCTGGGTCAGCCCACTCTCCTGGGAGACCAGCTCTCCGGTGTCGGAGTCGGAGCTGCGGTAGGGGTCGCGGGAGTCCGACATGGGCTTGAGGCTCAGCGGCCGGACAGCATGGCGCGCAGGACGTGGCGGGCGATCTCGGGGTTCTCACGCAAGCGGCGCATGGAATAAGGATACCAGTCCCGGCCGTAAGGGACATACACCCGCAGCCGGTGGCCGCCGGCGAGAAGGATGCGGCGCAGCTCTTCATCCACCCCGTAGAGCATCTGGAACTCGTAGCGGTCGCGCGGCACGCCGTACTTGTCGATCAGCCCCACCGCCCGCGCCGCGAGGAATTCGTCGTGGGTGGCGATGCCGGTGTAGATCCCCTTGGCGAGCAGCTTCTCGAGGGCGTTGACGTAGGTGGCGCGCACCGTGTCATGGCCTTTCCAGGCGACCGTCCGCGCCTCGACGTAGATCCCCTTGCAGATCCGCACGCTGGGCTTCTCCGCCGGCAGCCCGTCGATGTCGGCCAGGGTACGGCGCATGTAGGCCTGGAGCACGCAGCCGAGGTTGCCGTGGCGCGCATGGATCTCGCGGTAGATGCGCAGCGTCGCATCGGTGGTGGTGGCGTCCTCCATGTCGATGCGGACGGAGTTGCCGTGCTCCCCGGCCGCGGCGGCGATGCGGTCGACGTTGTCGCGGCAGAAGCCTTCGTCGATCTTCAGGCCCAGCATGGTGAGCTTGACGGAGACGTTGGAGTCCACGCCTTCGCGGGCGATGGCATGGACGGCCCGGATGTACTCCTCGGTGAAGGCGACCGCCTTCTCCCGCTCGCTCACCTCTTCGCCGAGGACGTCGAGAGTCGCCATGGCGCCTTGGGCGTTGAGGCCCTGGATGACCTTCAAGGCCTCGTCGAGGGTCGAGCCGGCCACGTAGCGCTTCGCCACCAAGCCGACGATCGCCTTCGGCGCCAGGGGCAGAGCTTTGACCAGCAGGCGATTGAACACGCTCATCTTTCCCCCGTGACGCCTGTCGCTGTCGTGTTGCGGTTGCCGGATCAGCCGGATCAGCCGGATCAGCCGGATCAGGCCGCCGGCTGAGCCGGCTGGTCGTCCACCACCCAGCGCACCGCCTTGGAGCAGGTGCAGGCGCCGCCGACCCGGCGCAGGCTCGGCATGCGGCCGGCCGCGTCCTCGGTCTTGACGGTGCCCTGTTGGACCTGGGTCAGCAGCTCGACGTAATCCTTGAAATCGCGGCTGGCGCGATAGGAGTCGGGCAGGGAGCTGATCAGGTGCCGGAGATAGGACGGCAGATCCGTGTAGGTCTCGCCGCCGGCGCCCACCATGCGGAAGGCGGGGACTCCGCGGCGGCGGAAGTAGTCACCATGGGGCAGGCGCAGCAGGTCTTCGGCGCGCACGCCGCCCCCCTGGCTAAGATGGCTGCCACCCTCGGCGAGCAGCCGGTCCAGCACGGCGTCGGCCTGCGTGGGCGACAGCGTCTCGTCGATCGCCCGGACGTAGCGCACGTTGAGGTCGCGGACCAGCTTGCCGATCTCTTCGACGTACTGCGCCTGCGCCTCGGAGTTCTTCATCGGCTTCAGGCCGAATTTCACGTTGGTGCCGCCGCCGCGCTCGTCGCCGAACATCTCGAGGGCGCGGGGGACCCACTTGTTGAGCGCCTTCCGGAGGTCGGCCATGGTGACGAAGCTGCCGCCCTTGGCCGCGGCGGTCACCCAGCGCCGCATGGGGACCACGCCGGCGGCAAGGTGGAAGGCCTCTTCGCGCAGCATCTGCGGCATGCTCTCCGCCATCGGCTGGTAGGCGCTCACCTTCTGCATGGCGAGCTGGTACTTGCCGACGCGGTCGATGAGGCCGCAGAAGACGACGTTGTCGATGAAGGAGTCGAAATCGATGTTGAACGCACCGAGCAGATGGGAGCCGGTGTTCATGGACAGGATGCCCTCGACCAGGTCGGCCTTGCTCTCCTTGGAGACGATGCTCCAGTCGTCCTCAACCAGAAGGTGGAGCATTTGATAGCCGTGGCGCAGCTCCTCGGCCATCATGCGCAGAATCCAGAACTGCTCCTCCTCCTCCTGGGCGCGGGCCAAGGTCAGGCGGTGCTGCTGGATGGACCCGAATTCGGTGGAGGCCTGGGCGCGGATGGCGCCGAAGAGGTGGTGGGCCTGCTCGGGGAGCATGTCGGCGGCGTGGGTGAATTTGGGCTTGCCCTTCATGTCGCCGCACTCGATCTCGGTGCACATGCCCATCTGGCGGAAGGCACAGAGCTGGAACTTGGGCTCCGTGGGGAAGTGCTTCTCCCAGTTCTCCATCAGAAAGTCGTAGTCGGGGAGATATTCATCCCGCCACTTGAGGACCGCGTCGTGGAAGGGCTTGGGCACCGTGCTCGTCTTCATCATGCTCATCGCTGTCTATTCCTTCTCCGGCTCAGAGCGACCGGACGAACGGCTTCAGGCGCGCAGGCTCGAACCCGAGGGAGCTGAAGAAGCCGCTCAGCTCGTCCCGGTCCTCGTCGACCAGGGTGCGGACGCTGTGGGCTCCCTGCGCGCGAAAGTAATCCAACATGGCTTCGGCCATCTTGCGGCCGACAGACTGTCCGCGGGTGTCGGGATCGACGCCGAGGACCTCGATCCATCCCGTGGGCTCGTCGAGACCGAATTCGAGGGAACGGATCTCGCCCAGCATGAACCCGACCAGCCGGCCGCCCCTCTCGGCACCGACGCAGGAGTCGGGGTCCCGCCGCAGGTGATAACCGATCCGGCGCTCCCAAACTTCCGGCCGGTAGTGGCCGCTGATCTTCTCGTCGATGCCGGTGACGGCGCTGATGTCCATCTCGTCGAGCGGACGGATGCGGATCTCGGACGTGGGCTCGCTCATCGTCCGCGAATTCTATCGGGGCGAGAGGGACGGGCGCAAATCCCGTATCCTTCGCGAGCCATGCCGCCGGAAAGACCACTCGACAGACCGCCGTCCGAGCCCTCGCCGCTGCGCGTGCAGATCACGCTCCTCTGCGTGCAGATCGCCTTCGGCGGCTTTCATGTTGTCGCGAAGGCGGTGCTCGCCGATCTGCCGCCCCTCGCTCTCGCCGGCCTCCGCGTCACCGCCGCGACGCCGTTCCTGGTCTGGCTCGCCTGGCGGCACGACCGCGTGCTGCCGGCGCGGCGCGACCTGCCCTGGCTCGCCCTCCTCGGCGGCCTGGGGGTCACCGCCAACCAGCTCTTCTTCATCACCGGCCTGCACTACACCACGGCCACCAACGCCGCGATCCTCCAGCCCTCGCTCCCCGTCTTCGCCGTCGCCGCCGCGGCGCTTCTGGGCGTCGAGCGGATCGGCCCGCGCAGGCTGCTCGGCATCGGCCTCTCGGTGCTCGGGGCGCTGGTGCTGGTCAATCCGCTGCGTCTGGCGGCGGACCATCAAGCGGTGCTGGGCAACGGCCTCATCCTCCTGAACTGTCTCTGCTACGCGCTGTTCCTGGTCTTGCAGAGACCGCTCCTCGAACGCATCCCCTGGCGCACGCTGATCGCCTGGTCGTTCGTCTTCGGCGGCGGCGCCGTGCTGCTGGTGAGCCTGCCGACGCTCCTCCGCCTCGACTGGGCCGCCGTGCCCGACGGCGCCTGGTGGGGGATCGCCTACATCGTGGGCATCGCGACCGTCTTCGCCTACTCCGCCAACACCTGGGCCGTGCGGCGCTCCTCGCCCGCCCTGGTGGCCACTTACAGCACCTTGCAGCCGGTGGTGGCGGCGGGCCTCGCCGCCGCCTTCCTGGGCGAGCGCTTCGGGTGGGCGGAAGCGGCGGGATTCGTGCTCATCGCGGGCGGGCTGCTGCTGGTGAGCACGCGGACGGCTTGAAGCCCCCTCCCCTGGCCGGCTCAGAGGGTCCGGTACAGGCTCGCGACCTCGGCGCGGCGGCCGATTTTGTCCAGGCAGGCCGCGACGAAGTTGCCGTCTCCCGCAGGAGGGTGCTTCCAGAGAACGGCGAGAGCCCAGAGAACCTCGGCTCGGAGAGTCCGGGCAAGAACGCTCTGGGGATTCTTGGCGAGGACCTGATCTGCCACCTCAAGCTCTTTGCCGAAATCCAGGATGAGGCCGATGAGGTCGTCCTTCAGAGGAGGAAGCAACTCGGGAGCGAGCTCTGCCAACATCTGGCGGACTGCGGCGCCGTGCGGGCGATACCGGCTGGCCATCTCGCGGATCTCCTCAGCTTTCAGCGGATCGCCGGCCCTGGCCTGAGGGATCGCCCTGAGCGCCCGGTTGATGGTGTCCTTGCGCTGCTGGATGAGCCGGCCGTTCTCGTTCAGCTTGAAAAGGTGGATGGTCGCGTTGACGCGTTCCCAGGGCTCGCTTCCAGGCGCCAAGCCGGCGCGGGGCTCGACCGGGCAGAGGGGAGCGTCATGATCCACCTGCACCCAGGCTTCCATGTCGTCCAGAACCGGATCGAGGAGGAGGAGTCTCTCGGCGTGGAGGTTGTGGCGATCCTCCCAGAGGCACGGTTGTGCGCCCTGGGCGAGCGGGAACTTCTCTTTCTTGCGGTGGCGGTTGCACGCCGCGCAGCTCAACAGATAGTTGACGAAGTCATAGGCCAGCCACCAGTACCGGGACTTGGGCCGGAAGTGCTCGACATCCCCCGGATCGTTGGGCGGCAGGTGGCACTGGCAGTAGGCGCAGACGCGCCCATGCATGGCATAGAGCGGCCCTCGCACGTCGGGCTCGTTCCAGTGATCCGGAAAGCTCAGCTCGGCCGCGCCGTCCGCCTGCTTCGTCTTGACGTGGTCCCGGGCGAGCCGAGCGCCTTTGCCCTCTCCGCTGAGCGTCGGAGGGGTCACCGGAGGTCTGTAGAGCTTCCTCATTTCGAGGCGGCGCCGCGAAGCTCCTCGATCAGGCGGCGCCTCTCGGCGAGCTCGGCACGCGCCTCCTCTTCGCTGCGCTCTTTGGACTGATACAGATAGAGCGCCAGATCGGGATCGTCTCCCTTCTCGAGCTTCTCTTCGATGACGGTGCTCTGGGGCGGCGTGCCCATCAGAAACTCATAGACCTGATCGGTGGAGAAGGCGAAGATCTGCCGGTCGAGCTCCCGGATGCCCGTCTCCGCGTCGCGGTCCAACACCACGATCTCGGCGCGGTCGAAGCTCGACAGCACCAGCGGGGAGTGGGTGGTCACGACGAATTGCACGTTAGGCAGCGCCGCGCGCAGCCGTGGCACGAGAGCACGCTGGAGAGTCGCATGGAGATGGAGATCGATCTCGTCGACCAGTGCGATGCCGGTGATCCTGGCGGGATCAGAGGTCGCCGTCTCCTCCGGAGGCGCGGTGCGGTGCCAGGCGGCGCAGAGGTCGGCGAGCCAGGCGACGGTCGAGCGGAAGCCGTCCGGAAGGTCGATGGCGTCGACCTCGGTCCCGCACTGGCTGAAGACGATGCGGTCGGCGTTGTGGCCCGGCGCCAGCTCCTCGACGAGGACGGCCTTGAGCAGCCGCTTCAAGGTCTTGAGCACGGGCTCGGAGGACGGGCCGCCGTCGAGCAGCACATCGACGCTGGCGATCTGGGTCAGCGAATCGAACAGGGTCATCTGGCGCTGGACCGGGACGCTCAGGCTGGCGTAGCGCGTATCCCGGTACTCCGACAGGTTGCGCGAGGCGCCGTAGCCGACGATCACCTGTTTCTGGAGGCGGTCCCAGATGTCGATCATCCGGCTCCGCTCCGGGTGCGCATTGAGCTTCGCGAAGTCCACGCCCTGTTCGGAGAGCGGCAGATAGAGGGTCTTCCGTTCCCGGCCGTCCCGCACCGTCACCGTGATCTCCGCGGGGAGTCGCTGGGTGCCGGAGCGCCGCAGAAAGCGCCGGATGCGCTCCCCGCCGAGCTCGGTCACGAGCCTCTCGCCGAGGAGGGCCATGGCCAGCGCCTGGAGGATCGAGCTCTTGCCGGCTCCGTTGATCCCGGCGATGCACGTCCAATCGCCCTCCAGCGACGACTCCGCCGTCAGGTCGAGCGTCAGGCGGCCGATGTTCTTGAAGTCCCGAATTTCGATCTTCTCGACGGCGAGGGTGGCCGCTGTGTCTTCGTGCTTGAGGAGGGCGACGAAGTCATCAAGGTCGCTGAACTCGCGGCTGAAGCGGGCGACAGACCGGATGGGAGGGACGTCGCGGTGGCGCAGAACCTCGAAAGCCGGCGGTTCATCGGAGAGGCTGCAGGCTCGGCCGTAGTAAAGGCCGGCGGCGAGGGCTCCGAGACCATTCGATAGCGATGGAGTAATCACCCAAAGAACCCGCTGAGCACTGAGAGCCTGCCGAGGCATCTCTTTTCCGAACTCGTCGAGACTGTTCCAGTCGGGCTGGAGCTCAGCGACAAGCTCGCGCAATGCCTGCCCCATGCCGTGTCGAGGACATATTGCCAGCGTCCCATGCTCAACCAAGTCCATGGGGAGAGGGATTTTCGATGGCTGCTCGTCACCGAAGTGGTGCTTGCGGAATTGTCTCAGATCTATTGCCCATGGCGGGTCGGCTCCGGGAAAGATCCCCCCAAGAAAAGAAGGCAGACTCGAATTCTCGGTTCGCTCAGCGCTTGCCCAGGCGATCGGTTTTCCCAGGCTGATGGCTATTCCGAGCTCGAAGGCGACCGGGACCAAAGCATGGTCCGGCGGAGCTACGACCAGAACGATGTCAGCCGCCCGAATCCCTGGCACCAGGATGTCGGCCAGCAGATCACCGCCGTTCACCTTCTCAGGGTCCGCGAAGGAAAGGCTGATTCCTTGGGGCGGCTTCCTTGCCAGGGCCTGGAGGTTGATCCTGACCTCGCTGTTGCTGAGATCCCAGAGGACGAAGACCTTCTTGGGCGGCTGTTCCATGGCGGCTATGATCATATCGCGATGGCGTGTCCACCCTACGCCGGCCCGAACACTTCGCCCCACCCTCCCTCCGCCGACAACGCCAGCGGCTTGATGTCCCCCAGCCGCTGCCCGCGCCCGCGGCATCTTTCCAGGTAGCGGGCGACTCCATCCTTTTCAATCAGATAGACGCGCGCCGGGGCGAGCTGTTTCAGGGCGACGCAGAGGCGGTAGTGCGGATTGGCGGAGAGCTCGGTTTCGAGCGCTTTCGCCAGATCGTCGACGAAGCTGGCCGGCAGCGAGCCGCCGTCCGCGAGCTCCACGTAGAGCGTGTAGGCCGGCGGCTCGGTTTTGTCGGCGGGTGCGAGGAGGGCGAAGCGAGGGGAGAGGCGGAGGCTTTCGAAGGTGCGCGCCAGGGCTCCGGTGACGAAGCTTTCGTGGAGCTTCTCGCCGCGGAGGTCGGAGACGTGGCCTTCTTTGCCGAGGAAGCGCAGGGACGGGGTCGGCCCCACGAAGCCGTCGACGGCGACGCGGTCCTGGAGCTGGTAGCGGTAGAGGCCGCCTCCGGTGGAGACCACGACGGAGGCGACGTCTCCGGTTTCCAGCTCGTGGGCGAGGCAGACCTTGCCGCCGCTCCCCTCGGGCAACACCGATCCGAGCGAGGAGATCCGCGGCCGACTCCGGGTGGTCGGTGAAGCGCAGGCTGTTCGCGTAGTGGCGGACGTAGGCGCGGGTGTCGAACAGCCCTTGCCATAGGGCTGGGCTGTGCTCGGTGAGGCGGACTTGGTTGGCGCCGAGATGGCGGCCGTGCTCGTCGGTCAGACGGGGGGAGTTGACGGGGCGCGGGGATGCGCCATGGCGATCCGCTCTTTAAGCTTACGGTCGAGAGTCACCAAGTCAACACCAAGCTCACGAGCCAACCAGAGGTAGGACGCATCGTAGGCTGTCAGGCTTTCTTTCTCGGCCAGGAGCAAAACGGGGTGAAGAGGGACGTCGATCTCATGGACCTCCATCCGGTCGAAAATCTCGTGCGCCGCCAAGAGTGCATCGCGCTGATCGGGGTGCTTCCGGAGCTTCTTCCAGCAAATATTGGCGACTTCGAATCGCACCAATTGCGGCGCCAGGAGGAGATCGTTCCCAAGTTGAGATGCCACCTGTTGGCCCTCTGGCTCGCCGAAGATCAGGGCTCCCAGGGCTGACGCATCCACGACTTTAGCGGGCATCCCGGTCTTCGCGGACGAATGCTGCGGACTCCTGAGGTGTAGAGACGCCTAGAGCTTGGACCTGCGCGAGAGCATCTTGCGCCGTCAGCCGGCGGTTGTCGACAGCCGCGAGCTCAAGAATGGCGAGAAGCTCCCTCTGGAGCGACCGGTGAGATCGGGAAGCCCGCTCATTCAGGCGAACCACGAGATCCTCGGGGACGTTCTGGATAAAGAGGTCAACAGCCATGTCGTCGCCATTATACCGTTGAAGCTCGACGGCTCCTACCTACACCCGCCCAACACGCCGAACACCTCACCCCACCCTCCCTCCGCCGACAGCGCCAGCGGCTTGATGTCCCCCAGCCGCTGCCCGCGCCCGCGGCATCTTTCCAGATACCGGGCGACTCCATCCTTCTCGATCAGAGAGACCCGCGCCGGCGCGAGCTGTTGCAGGGCGACGCAGAGGCGGTAGTGCGGATTGGCGGAGAGCTCGGTTTCGAGCGCCTTGGCCAGATCGGCGACGAAGCTGGCGGGAAGCGAGCCGGCATCGGCGAGCTCCACGTAGAGGGTGTAGGCCGGCGGCTCGGCGGGGTCGGAGGGAGGGGCCGGCGCGAGGAGGGCGAAGCGGGGGGAGAGGCGCAGGCTTTCGAAGGTGCGCGCCAGGGCTCCGGTGACGAAGCTTTCGTGGAGCTTCTCGCCGCGGAGGTCGGAGACGTGGCCTTCCTTGCCGAGGAAGCGCAGGGAGGGCGTCGGCCCCACGAAGCCGTCGACGGCGACGCGGTCCTGGAGCTGGTAGCGGTAGAGGCCGCCTCCGGTGGTGACCACGACGGAGGCGACGTCTCCGGTTTCCAGCTCGTGGGCGAGGCAGACCTTGCCGCCGCTCCCCTCGGGCAGGAACTCGAAGAAGTGGGAGCGGATCGCCAGCGGATGCCGGCCGGCGTAGGGGATGGTGACGAAGGCCTCGGTGGCGACGAGCCCTTTCGGCTGCACCTTGGCTCTGGGGAACAGACGCTGGACCTCGGGGAGATGGAGGGCGGCATGGGCGTCTCCCCAGCAACTGACCAGGGCGACGTTCGGCCACAGCAGGCCGGGCGAGTCCGGCCCCAGGCGGCTCAATTCGGCGGCGCGGTCCGGGAGGGCCGCGTGGCGGCCGAGGGCGGTGCGGGCCGCTTCGGGAAGGGGAGAGGGCGGATTGAGAGTGCCGCGCTCGACGTCCCGGAGGAGGGGTTCCCAGAAGCCGGGCAGAGCGCCGAGGAGGAGGGTCAGGAAGCTCGGGTGCCAGACGGAGAACAGGGCGAGGTCGGCGCGGCGCAGGAGGAAGAGCAGGGTGACGTAGCGGAACGAATCGATGTTCCGCACCAGGCGCACGGCCGCCGGGACGGCCAGCGTGGCGCCGGCCAGGCGCTTCCAGAAGCCGCCGAGGTACTCGCCGTCCTCCTCGAAGCCGACCGGGACGGCCGAGGGGCGGGCGCGCTCCTCGACCAGGGCCGGGGGGGTGATCGACCAGTAGCCGGCGCCGCGGCTGACCTCCGGAGTGCGCTGGTAGGCGTCGCAGATCCAGGGCGCGACGGCGCGCCGGATGTCGCGTTGCAGATCCGCCGTGTAGGGAATCCGCTTGGCCGCCGCCGACGAGCCGCTCGACAGCTCCAGGATGCGCACCGGCGACCGGGTGAGGACGTGCTCCTCGCCGGCCGCGATGCGCTCCACCCACGGCTCGTAATCGTCCCAGGTCGACAGCGGCACCCGCTCCTGAAACTCGGCGACCGTGGTGACGTCCGCGAAGCCGTGCCGGCGGCCGAACGCCGTCTCCGCGTTGCGCCGGACGAGACTGGCCAGCAGACCGCGCTGGGTTCCTTCCGGGTCCGCGAGAGCGGCATGGTACCGCCGGTGGCCGTCCGAATTGGCGGCAATCCAGGCGAGATTGGCGAGGCGCGTGAGTGTGGGCATCAACCTACCATTCACCCACGAATGGCGGCGGCGCGCAACCCGTCCCCGCCTTTGTGTCCTCAGGAGTAGAATACAATCAAGACTTCGGCAATCCTCCCTTGAGCAGCGAGACGGCAACCGACTGGCACCTCCCCGAGCGCCTCCAGGCGTGGTACCGGGTCTGCTCGGCGGGCGAGCTGCCCGCCGGCAGGGTGCTGCGCTGGGATCTCCCCGGCCGTTCTTTCGTGCTCTGGCGCGGGCGGCAGGACGGCGAGGTGCACGCCGCGGCGGCGCACTGCGCTCATATGGGGACCCATCTCGGCTTCGGCGACGTGGTGGGCGATGCGTTGCGGTGTCCGCTGCATCATTGGGAGTGGGGCGGGGACGGCGCGTGCCGCAAGATCCCGGGGGCGGATCCCGCGACTGCGCGACAGCGGACGTTTCCGGTGGCGGAGGTGCAGGGCTCGGTCTTCCTGTTCAATGGTGCCGTCCCCCGTTATGCGCCTCCCGAGATCGGCACGGCGGGCGGATCGGCTCCGGCGCGCACGCTCGCCGGCTCTCCGGTCCGCCTGCGCTGCCCGTGGGTGGCGGTGGCGTGCAATGGATTCGACATGCAGCACATGCGGACGGTCCATGGCCGGGCGCTGCGCAGCGCGCCGGTTCTGGAGCGCCTCGATCCCTACCGCCTGCGCATGCGCCTGGAGGCGCGGGTGACCGGACGGTCTCTGGAGGACCGCGTCATCCAGTGGATCTCCCGCGATCATGTGCGCCTCACGGTGACCTGCTCGGGGGGGACGGCGGTGGCGGTGGAGAGCGATCTGGGACGGACGCGGAGCGCTTTGCTGCTGTGTCTGAGGCCTTTCGTGGACCCGGCAGGGAGAGGCGTCGAGATCACGCCGATCTTCGCGGTCTTCCCCGGGCCGTTCGCGGACCTGCGCGTGCATGCTGCCCGGCGGCTCTACTCGGGCTTCATCCGCAAGGACGTGGCGTTCATGGACGACATGCGGTTCCATCCGAGCGCGGCGGGGCCGGCGGACCCGGTGCTCCAGACGTTCCTGGAGCTCTTGCGCGAGCTGCCGGCGGATCAGGAAGACCATGAGGTCGCCGAAACCGCGGAGGAACCGCCCGCTTTACATCCAAAAAGGCGGCGCTCGTGAAGCCCGAGCCGTTCCTGGCCTGGCCGGGATGGGCGAACCTGCGGATCACCGTGCCGCTCTGCCTGAGCTTCCTCAAGCTCTTCTCGTCGGTGTACGGGGGCACCAGCCTGCTCGCTGCGATCCGGTCTCCCCATCCGGGTCCCTACTTCCCGTTCGAGCTGCATCTTCCGTTTGTCCCCTCCATGGCCGCCGCCTACCTGACGGTGCCGCTGGCGCTGCTGCTGACGCCGTTCATCCTGCGCACCTGGCGGGACCTCGCGCCGTTCTTTCTCACCCTGACGGCGGAGACCCTGATCGCCGGCCTCTGCTTCCTCCTCCTCCCCTTCGCCCAGGCCTACCCGCCGCGGATCGCCTCCGGATTCTGGGGCGGCATCTTCCACTTCGCCGACATGGTCAACCTCGACTACAACGAGGTGCCCTCGCTCAACGTCACCTTCGCCGTCACCCTGGCCCTCGTCTTCGGCCGCCGCCGCGGACCGCTCGGCCGCTTCCTGTTCCTGGCCTGGGCGGTGACCGTGTGCGTGTCGACGCTGCTGATCCACGAGCACCACCTGCTCGACGTCGGCGCCGGGATCGTGCTCGGCGTGACGGCGGTGCTCACGGTGCAGCGCCCGGCCTCCCGCGAGAGTGTCCTCAACGCCCTGCGCATCGAAGCGCTCTGTCTGCGCGAGGTCTGGTTCTTCACCCGCCGCCACCCGCGCTATCTCCTCACCGCCCTCGCCCTCTGGGTCCACAGCCTGCCCCGCTGGCGCGCCTCCCGCCTGCTGCGCGCTTCGTGGTGCCTGGCGCAGCAGGTGGACGACGTGCTCGACGGGGACCGGAAGGTCAAGGGCGATCCGGAGGCGCATGTGGAGCGGTTGATCCGGGGGATGACGGACGGCCCCTTCCCGGCCGCCCCCTCCCCCATCCCCTCCCCCGCGCGTGCCCCCAGCCCGCCACCCCGAGCGGGAGAGGGGCGCCACCGCCCAGCAGAAAACGAGCCTCTTCGAGACGACGCCGCGCAGGCGTTCCCCCTCTCCCGTTCGGGGTGGGAGGGAGGGGGACGCACGGGAGAGGGGGCCAGGGGGAGAGGGCCCGACGAGCCCGAAGCGGTCCTCGCCGCCTACGTCTGGGACGGCCTCGGCAGCCTCGCTCAGACGGGAACAGGGACGGACGATCCGCGCGGCGACCTTCTGGCCCTGTTCGCGCGGCTGCGCCTGGACCGGCGGCGGATGGACGCCCGGGAGATCTGGAGCGCGGCGGCGCTCGCCGAGCACCACCGGGAGACGTTCGAGCGCTCGCTGAATCTGACCCTGATGCTCGACGGGGCGGAGCTGCGCGCGGCGGACGTGCCGGAGCTGGTGGAGGCTCTCGCCTGGTGCTCGCCGGTGCGCGATCTGGAGAAGGACCTGGCCAAGGGGTTGATCAATATCCCGGCGGAGGTCTTCAATACACCCGCCGTGCAAGCCTGGCTGGCGGACGAGCACCGCCGCGGGGCGGCGGCGATCGCGGCGCTGGGGCGGAAGCTGCCGGGGGTGCGCGACCGCCGGGGCCGCGAGATCCTGGCCGCCTTCCACCGCGCGCTTGCCGCGTATGAGAAGAAATACCGCCGCAAGTGTCGGACTGTAAATCCGGGGGACGCCACTCCGGGTGGAGAGGGCCTCCTTGCTGGCAGCGACCCTGCGCGCTAGCCGGCGCTGGCTGGCCGATCCTTACGGGACCCTCGACGCCGAACGGGCGCGCCGGGGGCCGACGTTCTGGATGGAGCTGGCCCTGGTCGGCCGGGTCCTGGTCACCGGCGATCCGGCGCTGATCCGGGAGATCACCGCCCATCCGGACCTGGAGGCCGGCAGCGGCATCGCAGCTCTGCGTCGGGTGCTGGGGGAGGGCTCGCTGATCACGATGGACGGCGAGGCCCATGCCGCACGCCGCCGCCTGGTCGCTCCGTTCTTCCGCCGCGGCCTGGAGGTGCTGGACGCCGCGACGTGCGCGGCGACGAAGGACGCGCTGCGGGCGGTGCCGCCGGGCGGCAGGCTGTCGATCTACGACCTCGGGCGCCAGGTCTCGCTCCGCTCCATCATTCAATTCCTCCTCGCCGCGCCGCCGGACGAAGCGGCGCGGGCCGGCCGCCTGGTGGACGCCTTCCTGCTCTCTTTCGAGAGCCCGTGGGTGCTGTTTCTGCGGCCGTTGCAGATCGATCTCGGCCCGCTCAGCCCCTGGGGCCGCGCGCTGCGCAACCGCGAACGCCTGCGCGACTTCCTGCGCGAGCATGTCCGCAAGGCACGCAGCGGCGGCGGTATCGGAGATAAGGACGGCGGCGTCCTCGCCCGGATCGCTCAGGAGGCGCCGGATCTCTCGGAGGACGACATCGTGGCGGAGACCCTCGCCCTCCTCCTCTTCGGCCACGACACCGGCGCCGCCGCCCTCGCCTGGGCCGTCGCGCACATCTGGCGCCGTCCGGAGGTGCTGGCGCGCGTCCGTGCCGAAGCCGATGCAGCGGAGACGATCGATCCCGCGGCTCATCCTTATCTGGAAGCCTGCCTCAAGGAGAGCCTCCGCCTCTCCCCGGTCGTCGTCCACCTCACCCGCGTCGCCGCCCGGGAGACGCGGATCGGCGAGCACACCGTGCCGGCCGGCGCCCGCGTCTTCCCCTGCGTCTATCTGGCTCAACGCGATCCGGAGGTTTTCGCCGAGCCGGACGTCTTCCGGCCCGAGCGCTTCCTGGAGGGCCAGACCTACGAAGGCTCCTGGTTCCCCTTCGGCCTCGGCGCCCGCACCTGCATCGGCAACCGCTTCGCCCTGCGCCAGATGCTCCTCACCGCCGCCACCGCCGCCCGCTGCGCGGAGCTGGCGCCGGAGCCGGGCTGGGAGCCAAGGCCGGTGCGCCGGCTGGTGCTGGTGGTGCCGGAGGGGGGGACGCGGATGGTGCGCCCTCTCCCCCTGGCCCCCTCTCCCGTGCGTCCACCTCCCGCCCTCCCCGAACGGGAGAGGGGGAACGCCTGCGCGGCGTCGTCTCGAAAAGGCTCTCTTTTCTTTGGGCGGTGGCGCCCCTCTCCCGCTCGGGGTGGTGGGATGGGGGCACGCGCGGGGGAGGGGACGGGGGAGGGGGCGGGCGGAGGGATGGCGCGATGACCGGTCGCGTCCTCGTCGTCACCGGCGGCTGGCTGACCGGCCAGGAGGGCTCGATCTTCCACGTCGCCCGCAAGGTCTGGACGCAGCAGCGGGCGGCCGAGGAGGCGTGGCTCGATCTGGCGGTGAAAGCCGTGCTCGCCGAGCCGGTGCTGGCGGCGCGGCTCGAACGGCTGCTGCTGCCGTTCCGGGAGCGCCGGCTGCGCGAGACGGTGCGGACGGTCTTCGCCGACCGCTCCAATGTCGACCCGCCCTCGCTCACCGAGGTGGTGCTCACGACCCTGCTCCACCGCGCCGGCCTCCCTTATGACCGCATGGAGCTGGACGATCTGGTGGCCCGGCCGGCCGAGGCGGAGCGCAAGCTGGCGGCGGCGTCCTGTGTCTTCCTGTCCAGCACCTACCTGCACGACCTCTCGGAGCTCGAGCCGCTGGTCCGCCGCCTGAAGCGTCCGCACAACCGGGTGGTGATCGGCGGCGCCCTGGCCGGCATTCTCCACGACGCCTGGGACGGCATGCCGGAGGTGGACGTCCTCGCCGTCGGCTATGGCGAGCGGCTGATCGACTCCCTGGCCGCCTGGATCCGCTCCGGCTTCACGGCGCTGGAGCCGCCGGCGGGCGGGCATCTGATTCGGAAGAAAGCGACGGTCTTCCTCTACAGCGGCGTGCCGGAGGAGCTGAGTCTCGATGGCCTGCCCGAGCCGGACTGGGAGCTGGCGATGCGCGACCATGGCCGGCAGGCGCGGCCGTTCCCGATGGCCTATTACGAGAGCGTGCGCGGCTGTCCCTATCGCTGCAACTTCTGCAACTACCCCTACCTCTTCGCGGACACCAAGTTCCGCGTCAAGAGCGCGCGGCGGATCGCGGACGACTGGGAGCGCCTCGCGGCCCTCGGCGTCGAGCACGTCACCTGTCTCGACTCGCTCTTCACCATGCCGCGTCCCCGCCTGCGCGAGCTCTGCCGCCTGCTCCTGGACCGCGGGATTGAGATCCGCTGGATCTGCTACGCCCGGGCGGACGACCTCGCGGACGAGGAGACCGTCATCCTCATGAAAGCGGCAGGAGCGCAGCAGGTGCAGATCGGCATCGAGTCCGGCGATCCGGTCCTCCTCGACAACATGGACAAGGCCTGCACCGTGGAGGCCAACGCCCAGGCCCTGGCCAACTGCCGCCGCCACGGTCTGACGACCGTCGTCAGCCTGATCGTCGGCTTCCCCGGCGAGACCCGCGAGAGCCTGGAGCGCACGTTCCAATTCCTCGCCGCCACGCCGCCGGACTTCTACTTCCTCGCCACCTTCAGCACGCGGGTCGCCGGCGTCCCCCTCCTCCGCCCCGAGAACCGCGAGCGCTTCGGCCTCCGCGTGCGCGACGGCCTGCGCAGCATGGCGCCTTACTGGGAGCACGCCACCATGTCCTGCGCCGAGGTGAGCCCCCACGTCCGCGCCCTCGACCGCCGCCTCATGCGCGAACGCGTCGCCCTCAACGCCGCCGTCTTCTATCCCGCCCTCCTCGCCTACACCCCCGAGCACCGCGAGCCGCTGCTCACCTTCCAGCACCGCGCCGCCACCCGCCACCCCCTCCTCGCCGCCGCCTTCGATCTCGTGCACGGCTGGATCGGCCGGCGGCTCGGAAGAGCCGTGAAGGCGCATTTCGCGGCGCCGGTGGGCGAGCTGGCCCGATAGACCCTCACTCCCATCCCCTCACCCAGGCGGGCGGAGGTTCCTCCCCCCTGGGAGGGGGAGGGTTGGATCAGGGGGGAGGTCAGGAGGGGGGCGCAACGCACTCAGACAGTCCCCCGCCACCTCGCCGCCTCAACGGCTCGCGTGGCGCATCCACGGCGCTACGTCCGCACCTCAACGGTCTGCGTGGCGCAGCCTCTGCGCCACGTCGAGACCTCTGGTTTTTACGCGGTGCGGCCACTGCACCACGCTCGGGCCTCTGGTTTCTACGCGGCGCAGCCACTGCGCCACGCTCGGGCCTCTGGTTTTCACGCGGCGCAGCCTCTGCGCCACGCTCGGGCCTCTGGTTTTCACATGGCGCAGCCACTGCGCCACGCCAAGACTTCTGGTCTTCGCGCGTGGGCCTCGGTGGGATGCGCGTGGAGCTGGATGGCCAGGAGGGAGGAAGGCTCGCGCCCCACGAGAACCATGGGGATGTTCGAGTCGACAAAGATCATGCAGGCGGCTCAGGGCCGTATCCCTGCTCGATCTCTTGCAACATCTGGTCGATGTCCGCCGTCGGAAAGCTGTGCTCCGCCGCACGCCGTAAGGCGTTGAGTTTTTCCTCAGGGCTTTTGGAGGGGACACGGTGACGAACCTCACGGAGAGCCCCGCGGGCCCACTCGGCTGCGGACATCTGCCGCTCGCGGGCTATCCGCTGGATGTCCTCCAGCTCGGAATCGTCCAGGATCAGCTCCAGTCGCTGGCTCATGGCAAGAAGCCTAACACGGGCCCGGGAGCCTCTCGCGATACAACACCGCCGAGCTGCCTGACCTCTCCCCGTAGCCGCCAGACGAGATCAACCGACCCTCCAAATCGTAGGGGAGGGGCTTACCCCCTCCCGGGCGGCCGGAGGTTTCCTCCGGGCCATCTGCGTGGCGCCTTCCAACAGCTCGTTGCTGCTGTCCAAGATGACGGGGGGACGATCACCCCGCCAACGTCCATCCTCCAACAGCTCGCTGCCGGCGCCGTGGATGATGGGGGGACGGTCACCCCATCATCTTCCACAGCGCCCGCGCTCGCTGCCGCTCTCCAAGATGGCGGGGGGACGGTCACCCCGCCATGTTCCGCCGAGGAAATGCTCGTGGCCGCTCGAATGACACTCTTCCGCTCGGATTGCTAAGATGCGGTCATCTTGGAATCCAACCTGGCTGAAGCATCAGGGATGGATACGGCTACAATCAGGTGGAATGGAGGGCTCGGCCGTGCACGCTCATAAACTTCAAGTAACGATCGAGGAAAACCATCGAGTCGAGGTTCGCCTCCCGGACGACTTCCCGGAAGGACCTGCCGAGGTCATTGTCCTCACGAAACGGCCGGCAGGTAACACCCAGCAACGGACGCTGGCTGCTCTGGCCGAGCTCCGCTCGATTCAGCTGACGCCCGAGGAGGAAAACGTCCTCAATGAGTTCGAGACCTTCCGGCACGACCATCCGATCCGCTTCGCGAGCCTGACCGAAGAGGACTGATGAGCCCCCTTCTCCTCGACACAAATACGCTCAGCTACATCTTGAAGAACGTTCCGCCGGTGCCCGCGAAGCTGGATGAGGCCGTGCGTCAGGAGAGGTCGTTCCTTCTCGCCTCGGCACCTTCATCTGAAGGGGGCACACCGGCTCCTGCGGCTCTACCAGCAGTTGACGGCCACGTGGCAGCGCTGCGAGCCCTCGTTTGAGGATTGGGATGAGGCGGCCCGGCTGTGGGCGGAGCGGCATCGGGCCGGCCAAGGGATTTCCGATCCCGATCTCCTGCTCGCCACACTGGCCCGGTGCCCCGGTGGGGTATAGGAGCATAGCCCGGGCCGTGAGCCCGGGTGGCTCCGAATGGCGCGCTTCCGCTCGGATTGCTAAGATTCAGACATCTTGGAATCCAACCTGTCTGAAGCGGAGCGGCGGATACCTGCGCTCTCCCTACTGCATGCACGAGATCTACAAGCTCTGGCAGAAGAGCCAGACCGAGGCCGAGGACATGATCGAGCGGCTGGTGCCGATCGTGTTGCCGGAGGTGAAGATCGGAAATGTCCGGGAGAGGATGCCCTACCTGGAGTATTGGGCGGAGCAGGCCGAGAGCTTGGAGGCGTTGATCCGCAACCCGAAGCTCAGGCCCAGCAGCGAGTCCTGGGAGGAGGTTCGCCTGGTCCGCGAATTTGCGCACCATGTGGACGGCATCCTCGTCTTCCTTCAGGACGTTCTGATGCCTCGCAAGCTCGAGGTTCACTTCGAGGACGGCTTTCAGGCTGTGCGGGAGGCGGTGCGGCGGCGGGTGGGGTGAACGGCTCGGGATAGTTGGCGCCCCCCTCCTGACCTCCCCCCTTTCCCAACCGCCTCCCTCCCAGGGGGGAGGAATCCTCCGCCCGCCTGTGGGTGGGTGGCGGCGCCCCTTTCCCCGGGGCCGCCGGCGGCCCTACTCTCGCGCTTTGACCTGGCTCTCCGCCGTCCCCGCTTCCACGGTCCTTCCGGACGCCGGGGCTTCGGCTCCGGCCACTCTCTCGGCGGGTGGAGCGGGCTTTCCGTCCTCTTTCCCATCCTCGACCACCCGATCGAGCAGGCCGGCGACGTCGGTGACGGGGTAGAAGTAGCGGCCGCCGGACCCTGCGGCGAGCTGGCACATGACGCCGGCCAGAGGGTAGGTCTCCCGGTAGTCCGTGGCGAGGTCCACCGGGTAGAGCGTGACGTCCGCCTCCTGGAGGGCTTTCAGGGTCGGCTCGTAGAGCTGGTGGTCCGCCAGGTACTTCTCCTGGATGGGGCTGCCGGCGAGGCCGCTCGGGCTCAGGTCGGCGTGCTCCACGGAGCCGTTCTCCTCTTCGAAGAGGTGGGAACGGCCGAAGCCTTTCGAGAAGACGAGCAGGTTCTTGCGGCCGGGCACCGTGGCGGACGCTTCGGCCAGGACCTGGAGGAGGCCGTAGAAATTGGCCGTCCGCTGGCTCAACGCGTCACCCTGCGGCAGATGGGCGGCGAGCGAGACGCCGCCGGTTTCCGCCGGCAGGCCTTCGTGGCTCCGGCCGCGGACGGCGTCGGCGATCGCTCCGGGCAGGGCTCCACGGTCGCGGGTGAAGTCCTGCTGGACCTGCAGCTCGCAGCCGTAGAAGCTCGCCACCGCCACGGCATCGCCCGGCAGGAGGCTGGAGCCCACCCAGCGGTCGACGGCCCGGGTGATCTCCTCGATCTGGTGCAGGCCGCCGGCGGGATAGTCGAAGAGGAGGATGAAGGAGTGCCCGGGCTCCGGCTCCGGAGGCGGAGCTTCCTGTCCGCGGGCCGCCCGGCTCAGACCGGCCAGGCAACAGGTGGCGACGATGGCGCAGAGCGCCGCGCGGACAGTGCGAGGCATCGGACCGCCGATCCTATCAGATTCGTTTGAAGTCTACTTGCCGAATTCGTAACCCTTGCGGGCGCGGACCTTGAATTCCGGATTGTTGGTTTTGACCTGGACCTCCTGGTAGCCCGAGGCGCCGGTCGGCCGCTCGGTGCTGTAGCTGAGCAGGTAGTAGCCGCTGTTCTCCTGGGCCACCTGCTTGAGCGGGGTGAGGAAGTTGGTGAAGTTGAAGAAATAGCGGCCGCCGGTGTCCGAGGCGAGCTGGTTCAGCCCGTCGGTCATCGTGTGCTGCGTCCCCTGGGGGACCAGGTCGATCGGGTAGACGGCGACGTTGTTGTCGTTGAGGCTGTGGACCATCCCCGGGTAGTAGCGCTCGTCGGGCACGTACTGGCCGAACGAGTTGATATTGCCGAACCCGTTGCTGAAGAGGAGCAGGTTCTTGCGGCCGGTGATGTTGCCCGCGGACCGGGCGAGGACGTTCACGGCGTCGTAGATCGTGCCGGTCTTCTCGCGCAGCTCGTTGCCGCGCGGCAGGCCGGCGAAGATGGACGGATTGCCGTTCTGCGCCAGCCGCGAGGGCCAGTTCCCTTCGTGGTCCTTGCTCTTCATGGCATCGGAGACCGCCGCGGCGAGCGCCTTGCGGTCATGGGTGAAGTCCTGCTGCACCTTGAGCTTCTGGTCGTAGCTGACCACCGCCACCCAGTCGTTGGGCAGCAGCTCCCGGGAGACCCAGTCGCGCGCCCGCTGCACCGCCTGCATCTGCTGCGTCAGGAGCTCCGGCGCGTCGACCGCGTTGCTCTTCTGGTCGTCGAAGAAGAGGATGAAGTAGCGGTCCTCCGGCGCCTCCGCCGCCTTCAAGCCCTTCTGGGCGGCCACCGCGGAGGGCTCGACGAGGTTGCGGTTGCTGTAGAAGCTGACGCCGGTGACGTTGACCGCCTTGCCGTCCTCCTTGACCACGAAGTCGTCCGGGCCGAGGCCGACGATGACGTTGCCCTTGGCGTCGGTGACGAGGACGTCGAGGAGGACCTCATGGACGTTGAGCTTCTCTCCGAACTGACCCTGCGGCTGGTCCTGGGGTGGAGCTTGCTGGGCCGGCAACGCCGGGCTCAGGAGCACGGCCGCGGCGAGCACGAGACCTGCGGGCCGGAATGATTGGATGGACATAGGATTGTCTCCTTTGTGACGGTTCTCTGGGCGGGGCCGTCAGGGTCTATAGCAAGCGGTGGACCAGGGGCCCCTCAAGAGGAGCAACTCTGTTGCCGCAGTACCGTATTCCACGGCGGACGTCCTCGGAGGAGGACGGGGTGTCCTACCCGAGGTCTATCCGAACCGAGCGTAGAACCCGCCCGCCGCCGCCGTGCGGACGAGGGCTTCGGAGGGTCCGAAGCGGGAATCGACCGCGCCCTCCAGGCGCTCCAGGGTGCCGATGATCCGGCCCAGCCCCTCCTGGTCGGCCCAGCGGCAGAGACCGCCGCGGAAGGGGGGGAAGCCGGTGCCGAAGATCAGCGCCAGATCCAGGTCGCCGGCGCTCCGCACCACGCCTTCCTCCAGGCAGCGCGCCGCTTCGTTCACCATCGGCAGCACCATGCGGTCGACGATGTGGTCCGCGTCGGGGCTCTGGATCCGGGACCGCAGGCCGAGCAGCCCGTAGACGGACGGATCGGGCTCCTTGCGCTCGCCGTCTTCGTAGCGGTAGATGCCGCGGCCGTTCTTCGTCCCCAGACGGCCGTCCTGGGTCAGGCGGTCGAGCCACGGCGGCACGGGCAGGCGGTCGCTGAACGCCGCGTGGAGGATGTGGGCGACCTTCGTCGCGACGTCGATCCCCACCTCGTCGGTGAGCACCATGGGGCCGACCGGCATGCCCCAGTCGGTCATGACGCGGTCGAGGTCCTCGATGCGGTAGCCCTCGTCGAGCAGCCAAAGCGCTTCCATGGAGTAGAACATCAGCACCCGGTTCACCAGGAAGCCGGGCGTGTCCTTCACCAGCACCGGCGTCTTGCCCAGGCGGCGGGTGAAGGCGAAGACGGTATTCACCGCCGACGGATCGCTCCCCTCGGCCGCCACCACTTCCACCAGCGGCATCTTGTGGACCGGATTGAAGAAGTGCATCCCCACCACCCGTTCCGGATGCGGCGTCAGGGCGCCGATGGCGGCGACCGACAAGGACGAGGTGTTGGAGGCCAGCACCGTATTGTCGGGAACGCAGCGGGCGATCTCCGCGAACACGGCCTGCTTGATCTCCAGCTTCTCGATGACCGCCTCGATCACCAGGTCGACGCCGCCGAAACCGTTGTAGTCCAGGGTGGGAGAAATGAGCGCCATCTTGCGCCGCGCCTCGGGAGGCTCGAGCCGGTGCCGCTTCAGTTGGCGCTCGAAGAGGCCCGCGGCGTGGCTCATGCCGCTCGTCAGGGCCTCCGTGTGCACGTCTTTCATGCGCACCGGCAGGCCGGTCTCCTGGGAGATCAGATGCGCGATGCCGCCGCCCATGACGCCGGCACCGAGAACCGCGGTGCGGCGCACCTCGCGCGGCGCGCCGTCCGGCAATCCGGTCCCTCTCTTCGATTCTTCGGTGAGGTGGAAGACGTGGACCAGGTTCTTGCACGTGCGAGTGATGGCGAGGTCCGCCAGAGCCCGCGCCTCGGCCTCGAAGCCGGCGCGCCGGCCGTCCTCGATGCCCACCCGCACCACCTCGATGGCGCGCAGCGGCGCCGGATAGTGGCCGCGGGTCTGCTCCAGGGTCTTCTTGCGCGCCTGGTCGAAGATCACCTTGCGCCCCAGGGGGTTCTTTTCGAGGAACAGCTCCTTCAAGTCGACGCCACCGCCGCCCTTCTCCCGCTTGCGGCCGACGCGCTCCAGGGCGAAGTCGCGTACGCAGTCCAGAAAACGGGCGTCGGGGAGCAGGGCGTCGACGAGGCCGAGCTTGAGCGCCTTGCGGCCGGCCACGGTCTTGCCGGTGAGGATGAGATCGAGAGCGTCCGGAATGCCGATCAGGCGCGGCAAACGGGTCGACCCGCCCCAGCCGGGGATGATGCCCAGGCGCACCTCGGGCAGGCCGATGCGGGTCGAGGCGCCATCGCTCGCCACGCGGTAGGTCGAGGCGAGCGACAGCTCGGTGCCGCCGCCCAGGCAACCGCCGCGGATGGCGGCGACGGTGGGGAAGGGGAGCGCCTCCCAGGCGGCGAACAGGCGGTGCCCCACCCGCGAGCCGGCCTCGGCCTCCTGGGGATCGGAGACCCGGGCGATCTCTTCCACGTCGGCACCGGCGATGAAGTTGCCCGGTGCCTTGCCCGAGAGCAGGATCAGGCAGCCGATGTCCTGCCGCGCCGCGACCTCCCCGAGCACCTTCTCCAGCTCTTCGAGGGCCGCCCGGGTGAAGACGTTGACTCTCTTGCCCGGCAGATCGAAGGTGAGCGTCGCGAGCCGGTCGGCGCCGACTTCGAGATGGAAGATCTCAGCCATGATGGGCATCGGCCTCGGCATAGAGGCGCTCGATGGTCTCTCCATACTTCTGGTTGACAACGCGCCGCTTGACCTTCTGCGTGGGGGTGAGCTCGCCGCTCTCCAGGGTGAACTCGTTCGGCAGGAGCTCCCAGGCCACGATCTTCTCGAAGCTGGCGAGATGGGCGTTGACCGCCTGCACCTCGGCGGCGAAGAGGGCGCGCACCTTGGGGTCCTTGATCAGTGTCTCGTTGCTCGCGGTGCCGATGCCCTGCTTCTCGGCCCACGGCTTCAGCGCCTCGAAGTCCGGCACGATCAGCGCGGCGAGGAACTTCCGGCGGTCGCCGATGACCACCGCCTGGCCGATGAAACGGCTGCTCTTGAGCGAGTTCTCGATCGGCGCCGGGGCGACGTTCTTGCCATAGGCGTTGATGATCAGCTCTTTCTTGCGGTCCGTGATGCGCAGGAAGCCTTCGCCATCGATCTCGCCGATGTCGCCGGTGTGGAACCAACCCTCCTGGTCGATGACCTCGGCGGTCGCCTCGGGCATGTTCCAGTAGCCCTTCATGATGTTGGGACCCTTGGCGAGGATCTCGCCGTCGCCGGCGATCTGCAGCGTGACGCCCGGAATGGCCTGGCCCACGGTGCCCATTTTGACGTGGTCCCGCGTGTTGACGTTGAGCACCGGCGAGGTCTCGGAGAGGCCGTAGCCTTCGAAGATCGAGATGCCGGCGCCCCAGAAGAACTCCGCCACGTCGCGGGCGAGGGGAGCGCCGCCGGAGATGGCCATCGAGAAGCGGTTGCCCAGGCGCGCCCGGATCTTGCTGAATACCAGCTTGTCGGCGATCGTGAGCTTGAGGCCCAAAAAGCCCGGAGGGCTCTGCCGCTTGAGGCGCCAGGCGAGCGACTCGTGGCCCACGCCCACCGCCCAGGCGAACAGCTTCTGGCGGATCGGCGATCCCGCGGCCACCGCCTCCTGCACCCGCGAGAGGACTTTCTCGTAGACGCGGGGGACGGAGACGAAGACGTGCGGATTCACTTCCTGGAGATTGGCCGCCACCGTCGCCACCGACTCGGCGTAGGCGATCGAGCAGCCGGTGTGGAAGTAGCAGTAGTCCACCGTGCGCTCGAAGGAGTGCGAGAGGGGGAGGAACGACAGCGCCGTGAAGCGCCCTTCGAGGCTCAGCACCTCCATCCCCGAGAGGACGTTCGAGGTGATGTTGCGGTGGGTCAGCATGACCCCCTTGGGCTGGCCGGTGGTGCCGCTGGTGTAGACGAACGTCGCCAGATCGTCCGGCCTGCAGGCGCGCGCCTTCTCCTCGAACTTCACCGGGTCGACGCCGGTGCCGCGCTCCAGAAGGGCGGCCATGGTCGTCACCCGGGGATCGGTCGACTCGCCCTTGATGAGCACGTAATGCTCGACCTTGGGCAGCTCGTCGGACTTGGAGAGCAGCCCTTCGAGATGGTTGACGGTCTCGGCGAAGACCACCTTGGCGCCGCAGTCGTTGGCGATATAGGAGGACTGGTCCGGCAGCAGCGTCGGGTAGATCGGCACCAGCACGCCGCCGCAGCAGAGGGTGGCGAAGTCGACGGTGGGCCAGTGCGGCCCGTTCTCCGACATCAGGGCGACGCGGTCGCCGGACTTGACCCCGAGCTCCCCGAGGGCATGAGACAGCCGCCGCACACGGTCCACGAGCTCCGCCGTGGAGACCGGCTGGTACGTGCCTCCGACCTTGTAGAGCAGGCAGTCCGGTTTGTTGTAGCCCGCGGCCTTCAAAAAAAGCTCGGAAAGGGTTGTCACCGACATTCGCGCTCCCTCCTGGCAGTTAGGCGGGGATTGTATCGCAAGGGGCTCCCGCGCTGTGCCAGGCACGGCGACTCTTCCCTCGCGGGGGAGGTCGGTCAGATCGAGTGGCAGAGGCCCCCAGGGGTCGAGCGGCTGATCAACGGCAAATGCACGTGTATCCGTAGCCGCAGATCCCTGCTGGTGATCCCGATTCGAAAAACCCGCAATCCGCCTCTACAGAGCAAGGCCTGCCGTCCGTGCAACCAAATGGGATTGGCTCCACATCCGGCTTGGCGTTAGCCCGCAGAGAGAGGAAAGATAGGCCGAGGACTCCGGCGAGTGCCGCCAAGCGTAGCGTCTTCTTCATGAGGTCTCCCTGAGATGAGCGCTGAGGACCCGCCCCCAGCCTCGGCATTCTAGCTCATCCTCAAGCGTCCCCCCTCCCGGGTGGGCGGACGGACAACCCCGCCACAAAATCCAGCCCCGAAGGGGCGACAGCATGCAGCCTGGGGCGTAAGCCCCAGGCTGACTCCCAACCATCAGAAAAGCCCCGGAGGGGCGCTACCCGCCGTCGCCCCTACCGGGGCGGGCTCACCGTGGAGGCGAGGCGGCACCCGGTGATCCTGAGGGAGCCAAAGGCTCATGCCTATTGGGAAGCGAGCGCCCCCTCCAACCACTTCACCTCCCGCCTCCGCCGCTCGTATCCGGTCTCCTCCACCAACTCCCGCGCCCGCGCCACATGCCGCCGCGCCGCGGTAAGGTCCCCCTGGTCCCGGCAGAGGCGCGCGGACTCCAGGTGGGCGTCACAAGCATGGAGCCGCATCGAGCCACGCTCGGCAATCTCCATGGCCTCGGCGAGGTCTTCGGCGGCACCGGGGAAGTCGGAGCGGAAGATGAGGACGTGGGTGCCCGGGTCCTCCCATGCCTGATCGAGACGGGCGAGCTCCGCCTGGCGGCCGACGAAGTGGGGGCCGGGGGTGGGGAGGCGGCCGAGGTCGATGTGCGGGCGGGTGTCCGCCGTCATGGGAAATCTTTCGTCGTGCTGTCCGCCACGAATCCTCCCAGGTGTTTCGGAGCTCACGAAGATTGTACCCTCACCCCCCATCCCAGGGCGTTGCCCTGGGCTGAACCAGGGCAGCCCTTTGGGCCTCAAACTGGCTCAAACGCCGCCGGCGTTTTTCAGGGCCGAAGGTCCGGCCTTCCTCAGACCGGGGCAACGCCCCGGGGGCGGGTGGTGCGGTCGATGCGCCACGTGAGCTATTGAGAATTGCGCGGAGCGCGGCGCCCCCCTCCTGGCCTCCCCCCTTTTCCAACCGCCTCCCGCCCAGGGGGGAGGAACCGCCGCCCTGGCCAGCCCCTCCCCTACTCTTGCTCTTCCCGGCGCACCATCTGCACGACGGTCTCCATGTGGCCGGTCTGCGGGAAGAGGTCGATCAGGTAGACCTTTTCCAGATCGTAGACGGTCTTGAGGAGGCGGAGGTCGCGCGCCAGGGTCGCCGGGTGGCAGGAGACGTAGGTGAGGCGCTTGGGGCGCTTGGCGAGGAGGGTCTTGCGGATCTCCATGGCGAGGCCGGCGCGGGGCGGGTCGACGATGACGCGGTCGGCGTCCTCCGGCAGCTCCTCGATCCAGCTCTCTACGACCCGGGGGTCAATTTCAACGTTGAGCAGCCGGTTGCGCCTTGCGTTGAGGCGGGCGTAGCGGGCGGCGTTCGAGTCGGATTCGACGGCGATGACTTTCTGGTAGCGGCGTGCCAGGGGGAGGGCGAAGAGGCCGACTCCGGCGTAGAGGTCATAGGCGGCCTCGCCTTCCCAGGGGCCGACGACGAGGTCCACCAAGCGCGGCAGCAGGCCGCGGTGGGCCTGGAAGAAGCAGCGGGCGTCGTAGGAGTAGGTGATGTCGTTGACGGTGAGCGTCACCTCGCCGCCGGGCAGGTCGGGCAGCTTCGGGGCCACGGAGACGTCATTGAAGTTGCCGGGCTCTCCGGCCGCGAGGTCGAGGCGCAGGGGGGGATCACTGCCGAGATGCTCGGCCAGAGTGGGCAGTAGAGCTTCCAGCTCGGGCACCAGCAGCGGGCAGCGGGTGAGCGGGATGAGGTCGTTCGTGCCGCGCGCGTAGTAGCCCACGCGGACGCCGCCGGTGACCGGATCGACGTCGGTGTGGAGCTGGGTGCGCAGGCGGTAGCCCCAGGGCTCGCCGGCGACCAGCTCGGTGGCCGGGGGCGGCGGCAGCTTGAGGTTGCCGAGGCGCTCCAGGGTCTCGCGGACGGCTTCGGCCTTGAGAAGGGGCTGCACCTCGTCGCGGAGGTGCTGGAGGTCGGCGGCGCCGGAGCGGCTGAGCTCGGGGAAGGGATCGGGGCGGCGCGCCGGGCCGGGCTCCAGGACGTCGACGATCTCGGCGCGGCCGTAGTCGGCGCGGCGCTCGACGAGGCGGACGCGCAGGAGGTCGCCCGGCGCGGCGCGGGGGATGAACAGCGGCACGCCGTCGAAGCGGGCGAGCCCTTCGCCGCCGGCGACCAGCTTCTCGACGCGCACCTCCAATTCGTCCAGGCCGGCCAGACGGGCGCCGGGCATCGACTCCGGAACGGCAGGGCGATCGGGGGCGTCCCGGTCTCTGTTCCTGGGTCCGCCCGGTCTCTTCGGTCCGCCCGGCCGGCTGCCACGGTCATTCCCCCGGTCATTGCCCCGGTCACTACCACGGTCACTACCCCGATTCGGTCTCACGTCTCTCTCTCCTCCTCGACGAGAATGTGCACCCGGGGTGCCAGCTCGGGGAGGCGCCGCTCGATCTCGGCGCGCAGCTCCGCGACCGTGTGCCGGCGGGAGAGGTGATGCAGGACCAGCGCCTGGTTGCGGAAGTCCGCCGCCCGCGCCGCGATGTCGTCGAGATGGAGATGCTTGAAGCGCCCGCCCTTGTCGCGCTGCGCGTCGCCGAGGAAGGTGCACTCGAGCAGCAGCACCCGGCTGTCGAAAACCCGCGGCTCCAGGTCGAAGAGCGCCGGCCCGGTGTCGCCGCAGTAGGTCACCCAGATCTCCTCGACCACGTCGGCGGTGGCGACGCCGCGCTCGCGGAGCGCGATCAGCTCGGCCGGCGGCAGGCCGGCGAAGGCGGCGGCCAGGCGGCGGCGGGCGCGCCGCAGATGGAAGCCGAGGCTGGGGACCACGTGGTCCGTGGCGAACGCCTCGACGCTCAGGTCGCGCCCCACCTCGACGCGGTCGCCGGGCGCGAGCGGGATCAGGTCGTAACGGTACTCCGCGTTCTCCAGGCGCTCCGCCGCGCTGACCAGGGCGGCCAGCGGCTCGACGACCGAGGCGGGGCAGAAGACCCGGGTGTGCACCAGGCGGTGCAGCGAGCGCTGCGACAAGACATAAGGAAGGCCCAGGGCGTGATCCAGATGCCCGTGGCTCAGGAAGACGTCGTGAGCGCCGGCGAGCTGGAAGGCGCCGCGGCCGGTGTCGAAGGCCAGGCCGGGCGGATGCACGCGGAACCAGGTCTCGTCGCCGGCCCGCGACCAGCCCTCGATCCGCAGGTCTCCCAAACGCAGCTCGACAGGACGCATCATGAGAAAGAGGGCTCCGCCGCCGCGGCGGCGGACAGGATCAGATCTCCCGGTACAGCCAGCGGCGGAGAGGGGAAAGGCGGGTGCGGACGCTCTCCCAGTCCGGCTCGATCAGCCAGAGGGCCGCGGCGACCGAGGAGAGGAGCGAGTTGCCGTCCTGCGGCGTGAAGCAGAAGCCGTAGACCTCGCGCTTGCGGCGCACGGCCACGGTCGGCATCACCACCACCGTCTGCGACAGGATGCGGCCGTAGTAGCCATGGTCGCGGCCGAAGCTGAAGATCAGGTTGGCGTAGCGCTTGTCGGTCGCCGCCACCAGCGGATTGTCGCGCAGGCGCTGCTTGACCTCCTCCAGCGTGGTGTCGCGGTTGAGGTCGAGGCTGAACCAGATCGAGTGCATGTACTGGGTGTTGAGCTTCACCGCGCTCGAAAACAGGTTGAGATCCTTGTGGAGCGTCTCGAAGAGGTGATGGGCGTCGCGGGCGTGGTGGGTGCCGAAATCCGGGTCGTCGTGCTTGCCGACGTTGGGCGCCGGCACGAAGCTGTCGGCCTGGGAGATGTCGTTCGACCGCCGCATGCAGACGAACGTCCCCTTGTTGAGGCAGTACTCCTTGTCATTGCCGTCGTTGCAGATCGTCTTGATCAGGGTGGTGATGTTGTGCGTGTTGCAGGAGACGATCTGGATGTAGCGGTCCTCGCCCGGCACCAGGATCTCGTCGTTGACGCCGCGCGCGTAGGGCTTGCCGAAGCCGAACTCGCTGCCCTGGGCGAGGAAGCCCTTGGGGCCGGTCAGCTCCTCGTAGTATTTCTCTTTGTTCTCGTTGCCGGCCGGCGTGCAGTCGACGACCACCGTGGCGCGCTCCAGCGCCTCGCGGGTCTCGTAGCTGACCGTGTGGCCGAGCTTCTCGAACTCGCCGCGCTGGTCCTCGTCGACCGCCAGCTTGGCGCCGCGCTCGATGAGGTGCTTCAGCTTGGCCCGGTCGCCGGCCAGCGGCGTCCGCTTGTGGAAGGTGACCTCGTCGATCCCCAGCTTGTCCCCGAAATCGGCGAACAGGCCCAGCAGAGGCTCACCGATCGTACCCGTGCCCACCACGTGGACAATCCTCTTCATGGCTACCCCTCACTCGTTTGCAAGATAGTCGGAGATGGCCCGAAGGGGCCGGACGGGAGACTAGCATACGACGTGCCAGAAAGGCAGACGGGGCCGGACCGCACCCGTTGAGAGCAAGAGGCGTCCGTCGCGCCGCGCAGCTTGTGAGCAGTGTAAATAATTCAGCACGGAATTTCCTTTCTGCCCCCACACGTAGCGCAACACGCAAAGTTGGCCCACAAGATATTGTGGTCAAGTCTTGACTCGGCCACCAGAGCGGGCTTACCGTTAATGGATTGACAGCGTAGAAAATCCCCACGAACGACGGACCAGGAGGCGGCAACGATGACCCAGGCGGCGGTGAAGGCGCAGCGCTCCAAGAGCAAGACCGGAATCCCCGTGAATCCCGAGACCGAAGCTCCGCGAGGTCTCCGCTTCGAGCGTCGCTACACAACGCCGGGGGTGCACCCCTACGACACGGTCGAATGGGAGCTGCGCGACGCCCTGATCACCAACGAGCGGGGGGAGAAGATCTTCGAGCAGCGCGGCGTCGAGGTCCCCAAGGCGTGGTCGCAGACCGCCACCAACGTGGTGGTGAGCAAGTACTTCCGCGGCCATCTCGGCGGCGCCGACCGGGAGCGCAGCGTGCGCCAGCTCCTCGGCCGCGTCGCCGACACCATCACCGGCTGGGGCCGCGAGGGGGGCTACTTCGCCTCCGCCGAGGACGCCGCGACGTTCAATGCCGAGCTGACCCACGTCCTCCTCTACCAGCTCGCCTGCTTCAACTCGCCGGTCTGGTTCAACGTCGGCATCGAGCCGCAGCCGCAGTGCTCGGCCTGCTTCATCAACTCGGTCGAGGACACCATGGAGTCGATCCTGACCCTGGCGAAGACCGAGGGGATGCTCTTCAAGTACGGCTCCGGCACCGGCAGCAACCTCTCCAAGCTGCGCTCCGCCAAGGAGCCGCTGGCCGGCGGCGGCACCGCCTCGGGCCCGGTCTCCTTCATGAAGGGCTTCGACGCCTTCGCCGGCGTCATCAAGAGCGGCGGCAAGACGCGGCGCGCCGCCAAGATGGTGATGCTCGACATCGACCATCCGGACATCGTCGACTTCATCAAGTGCAAGGAGGTCGAGGAGAAGAAGGCCTGGGCGCTGATCGACGCCGGCTATGCCGGCAGCTTCAACGTCGTCGGCGGCGCCTACGACTCGATCGCCTACCAGAACGCCAACCACTCGGTGCGCGTCTCGGACGGCTTCATGAAGGCCGTCCTCGCCGACGGCGAGTGGTCGACGCGGGCGCGCATCGGCGGCCAGCCGATGGAGACCTTCAAGGCCCGCGACCTGATGAAGATGATGGCCGACGCGGCCTGGGTGTGCGGCGACCCCGGCATGCAGTACGACACCACGATCAACGACTGGCACACCTGCGCCACCACGGCGCGCATCAACGCCAGCAACCCGTGCAGCGAGTACATGTTCCTCGACGACACGGCGTGCAACCTGGCGTCGCTCAACCTGATGCGCTTCTATGATCCGGAGAAGGACTTCGACGTCGAGAGCTTCCGCCACTGCTGCGAGGTGGTGATCTCGGCGATGGAGATCATCGTCGGCAACGCCAGCTATCCGACCCCGAAGATCGGCGAGAACTCGCACAAGTTCCGGCCGCTGGGGATCGGCTACGCCAACCTCGGCGCCATCCTCATGGCGCGCGGCATCGCCTACGACTCCGACGCCGGCCGCGACTATGCCGCCGCCATCACCGCCCTGATGTCCGGCGCCTCCTATGCTCAGTCGGGCCGCATCGCCGCCGCCATGGGGCCGTTCGACGAGTTCGAGACCAATCGTCTTCCGATGCTGCGGGTGATGCGCAAGCACCGCGACGCCATCCGGCGCATCGACGCCGCGCACGCGCCGATGGAGCTGCTCCAGGCCGCCAAGCACTCGTGGGACGAGGTCATCGAGCTCGGCGACCGCCACGGCCTGCGCAACAGCCAGATCTCCGTGCTCGCCCCCACCGGCACCATCGCCTTCATGATGGACTGCGACACCACCGGCGTGGAGCCCGACATCGCCCTCGTCAAGTACAAGAAGCTGGTCGGCGGCGGCATGATCAAGATCGTCAATCAGACGGTCCCCATCGCCCTCAAGCGCCTGGGCTATGAGAAGGACGAGATCCGCGCCATCGTCGACTACATCGACGAGAACGACACCATCGAGGGCGCTCCCGACCTGCGCGAGGAGCATCTCTCGGTCTTCGACTGCGCCTTCAAGGCGGAGAAGGGGGCGCGCTCCATCCACTACATGGGCCACCTCAAGATGCTGGGCGCGGCGCAGCCGTTCATCTCGGGCGCCATCAGCAAGACCATCAACATGCCGGAGAATTCCACCTCCGAGGACATCATGCAGGCCTATGTCGAGGGCTGGCAGATGGGCTTGAAGGCGGTGGCGATCTACCGCGACAACTGCAAGCGCAGCCAGCCGCTCTCCACCAAGAAGGGGGAGTCGCAAAGCGAAAAGGCTCAGGCAACCGTGCCGATGACCGAGCGCCGGGCGGTGCGCAAGAAGCTGCCGGACGAGCGCCAGGCGATCACCCACAAGTTCTCCATCAACGAGCACGAGGGGTACCTCACCGTCGGCCTCTACGAGAACGGCCAGCCGGGCGAGATCTTCCTGGTCATGGCGAAAGAAGGCTCGACCATCTCCGGCCTGATGGACTCGCTCGCCACTTCCATCTCGATCGCACTGCAATACGGTGTTCCCTTGCAGACCCTGGTCGACAAGTTCTCGCACACCCGCTTCGAGCCCTCGGGCTTCACCAAGAACCGCGAGATCCCGATCGCCAAGTCGATCACCGACTACATCTTCCGCTGGCTGGCCTCGAAGTTCCTGTCGCGCGAGGACAAGGAGGCGGCGGGGGTGATCCTGCGCGACGAGCCCACCCTCCAAACACCCAACGAATTGACCTCTCCCATCTCCCTGATGGGCGGCGGCCGTCTCGAGCCGGTGGCGCAGGCGGTCAAGGCCGAGTCGGTGACGCGGCCGGCGTACCTCTACCAGCAGGACGCGCCGAGCTGCCATGAGTGCGGCTCGATCATGGTGCGCAACGGAAGCTGCTACAAGTGCGGCAACTGCGGCTCGACCAGCGGCTGCTCCTGAAGCTCTTCCCGGGCCGGACGAGTCTCGAAAGGGGGCGCGGGAATCCCGCGCCCCCTTTCTTTGTTTGCTGCCGGTGGAAAGACCCCGTATTCTAATGAGGCCATGACGATGAGATCCGCTCCCCGTTTCCCCCGTTCTCTGTGGCCCCGGCGCACCTCGGTCCTCGTGCTCGCCGCTTTCTTCTCCGTGCTCCTCTTCGGTTGCCGCGAGGGCGCGACGGCGGGCAGCAGCGGGGCGGAGGTCGGCAGCAAGCCGGAGTTCCGGCTGAAGACGATGGACGGCCGGAACCTGGGACCGCGGGACTTTCCCGGCCAGATCGTCCTGGTCGACTTCTGGGCCACCTGGTGCGGCCCCTGCCAGATCCAGGCGCGCATCCTCGAATCGCTCCACGGCGACTTCAAGGGCAAGGTGCAGTTCCTCGCCGCCAACGTCGGCGAGGACGAGGCGACGGTGAAGAGCTTCCTCCAGAAGAAGCCGTTCCCCTATCCGGTCCTCCTCGACCCGGACGACGAAGTCTCCAGCGGCCTCGGCGTCTACGCCCTGCCGACGCTGATGGTCGTGGACAAGAAGGGGAAGATCCTCTACATCCAGTCCGGCGTCGCCGATGGGCCGACGCTGCGGCAGGTGTTCGCGAAGGCCGGGGCCTAGGGCCCCTCACCCCCGGCCCCTCTCCCGCGCGTGCCCCCGGCCCCCCTCCCCGAGCGGGAGAGGGGAGACCAGCAGGACAACAACCGAACAGCTAGACCCGGCGGTGCTGGGCGACCGGGATCGCCCGCCGCACCTTTGCCACGCGGTCCAGGTCGATCTCGGCGAAGGCGAGGCCGGGGCCGTCGGAGGCGGTGGCGACGGGGAGGCCCCAGGGATCGACGATCATGGCGTGGCCCCAGCTCGCCTTGAGACCGGCGTCGTCGTGGTCGCCGTGCTGGGCGGGAGCCAGGACGTAGCACTGGGTCTCGATGGCGCGGGCGCGCAGCAGCGGCTCCCAGTGGTCCTTGCCGGTGGCGAGGGTGAACGCGGCCGGGATGGTCAGGATCTCGGCGCCCTGGTCCACCAGCTTGCGGTAGAGCTCGGGGAAGCGCATGTCGTAGCAGATCGTGAGGCCGATCCGCCCGAGCGGCGTCTCCACCACCACCACGTCCTCCCCCGGCTTGCACGTCGCCGACTCGGCGAAATTCGCGCCGCCGGGGACGCTGACGTCATAGAGATGGATCTTGCGGTAGGTGGCGAGGACCGTCCCCTCCGGCGAGAAGAGGACGCTGGTGTTGTAGCACCGCCCCGCCTCGTCGCTCTTCTCGTTGAACGAGCCGAGCAGGAGATGGATGCCGAGCCCGCGGGCCAGCCCCGCGAAACGCTCGCACGTCGGCCCGCCCAGCGCCTCGGCGCGGCGTACCTTCTCCTCATGGGGACCCAGGTAGCTCGTGTTCTCCGGCGTGGCGACGAACCGGGCGCCCTTCCCGGCCGCCCGCTCGATCAGGCCCCGGGCGCTCTCCCAGTTGGCCTGCTCGTCGGAGGTGCAATTCAGTTGGACGACGGCGGCAAGGAACATGGAGGGGATTTGTAGCACAAATCTCACGGGCGGCTGAACCGCCGCCGCGGGCCTCACCCCCCGGCCCCCTCTCCCATCGCCCTCCCAGCCCCCGGGAGAGGGGGGAGCCAAGCGCGCGCTTCTTCGAAAAAGAGAAGAAAGAGGAGCGGGCGGAGGGTTCCTCCCCCCTGGGAGGGGGAGGGTTGGAGCAGGGGGGAGGTCAGGAGGGGGGCGCTGCGAATGGCCACCCGCTTTTCGGCACTGCCGCCGGCTTTGACGAACCCGAGGGGCGCGTCCGCGCTCCGGGCTTTCCACTCCCAGCTTGTAGTGCAGCCCGGGGGCTTCGAGATCGAAGTCGACCGCGAGCACCTTCTTCCCGAAGCTCGCCAGATAGCGGGCCATGTTGGCGACCATCAGGGTGCGGCCGACGCCGCCCTTGTAGGAATAGAAGGTGAGGGTCTGCAAAGGGTCCTCTAGGCGGCGGCGAAAAAGGACCCGGCCTGACGGATTCGCGCCGCGTGGGCCTGCAAGGCTTCCAGGCCGTACTTCTTGGCGGTGAGGGGCGCCTTCGCCGCAGCCGCCAGCCGGCTCCACCGTGCTCCATTGGCAGCGCGCTCCCGCTGGCAGCGCATCAGAACCGCCGTGACCCGTGATCGCAGATCGCTGCCGGCGGCCAAGGCCGGTGAATCGACGGTCAGAAAACGGGCCAGAAGCTCACTCGCCGCATCCCACTGCCGGTCCGGCAGCAGCTCGTGCTCGATCCGGTCCAGGAGCTTCTCCAGGACGGAGCGCGGAGCGTGGCGCAGGATGCGCTCCACCGACTCCGGCGCCAGAGCCGTCGGGAGCGCCGGCCGCCCGACGAGAAAACACTCCTCCAGGAAGGCGAACAGCGCAGGCCAGTCGGGAAAGACCCGGTCCTCCGCGACAAAGCCCTCCGCTGCCACGGCCCGAGCCACGACGCTCTCCTCAACGGCGGGATGGCGACGCTTCCCGAAAGGAGGACGGAGCAGGAGGATGCGGTCCGCCGAGCGCACGAAGGCCCAGCCATCCTCCGGGGCGAGAGCGAGCAGTTGGATCATGCGGCCACCGTCTCCAAGGGGATTCGTAACGAACTGGTCGAGCTTGGGCATCGCCGGTCCCGCCGCATCCCGCACCGAGCCATAGCGGCGGAAGAGCGCGGCCCCATTGTCCTGCGCGGCCTGGAAGAGATTCATCGGCTCCCTTGTCTCCAAAAATGATCCTAACACGGTACATCCTGACGCTTCTGTGAGTCTGTTGCCATGATGGCGTAACCCAGGCGGACTATGGGCTATCTGCGGGAGACTCGAGCGTCGTGGCAGGCTATCTGCTGATCTTCCACAGGAGCGCCCCTTCCGGAATAAAGCGGATGCTCTCCTAGTACGGTAAACTGTGCTGCCGGCTGGCGTCGGTTAACGGTTCTTAGGCGGCGGACAGATCGGATGGCACCATTACCTATTGACTTGGGCTTTTGGAGCGAACGGTGGGCCGGCATCCGGGAATCGAAGAGTCGGAGATGAGGGAGAGCCTAATGCCGAGTCGGAGTTTATGCAGCAATGATGCGACCGAACATTGCTTCGCTTCTGCGTCAGCGATTATTTCATTCGCTTGCCTGGAATGCCTCGTTGCGATTCAAGCATTATTGGCGAGGCAAGATCACATCCTCACAGTCTCCCAAATGCGACAGGGTGGCGTCGGGCAAGGACTCCCTTTTGTATGGCACTTTGCAATGTGGGGAGATCTGCTGATCGTCTCGAGTCTGGCAGCGTACATGATCGGCCGGTATTCTTTCCGCTGGCATAGCGGCAGGCTGCTGGTTTCATTTGCACTTGGATTTGTCTTAGCTGCCATCCTTAGCTGGACTTACACGTTCTCGACAATTCCAGAAACGCATATTAAAAATCACCAACTTACAGCCGCAGGAATCGTTCACCTGTTTTACATGGCTATTGCATTGGCAGTCTTCATACAGTTCTTCTTCTTCACCGAAGACGTTTCGGCGCGATTGCTTGGAGTGGCCAGCTTGCTGCTATTCGTCCATGTCTTTTTTGGTACGCACATGGCACTAGGAGTTTTGAACGTCATATATCCGCTAAGCTGGTATCCGGCCCATCCCCTGAAAAGTATTTTGGGTTGGTGCACGATTGCAACTGTTGCACTTGGCTTAATCTGGCGTAACGTGGTGACTTCCGCCAGTACTCCGGCAGGGGAAGGATGAGTCGCGTCGCCTCTCTCTGCATGGCGCCCTTCTTCTTCAATCTCGCGGATGAGGTCGGCCTTCTGCTCCCATGGAATCAGGGTTAAAATAAACGAATTGAACCTGCTCGCGTCGAATCATCTGGCGGAAAAGAATTCGCGGCTTGCCGCGCATTCCCAGTATCACGCGCCACGCACAATATATGCTCAGCAACATCGAGAGTATAGCGAAGCCTCCGCCCAACAAGACAGCGATGCGCATCCCTAAAGCGCATGAGCCTATTCTTTTCCAGAGCGTCCAGTATAGTACAACAGGAACTATCAAGGCATTGAACAAAGCGATGATGAGGCCGAAAAAGGTGAGAAACCAGTCAGGATTTATGACTCCCGGCATCGGCCGAAGAACTCCCCAAAACAAAGGTGAGACGAACGACTCCCAAATAAGAATCCGCCGCCCCGCGTGTCCATTGATCTCCTCCTCCAGAGTGGCAAGCCGTTCTCCCAGAAGAATCATAGCGTACTGAGCTTCTATGATATCAAAAATGAGGTAGTGAGCCATGACCGGGACAAGTGTCGCCCCAACCCACCAAAACCACCAGTTTTGCGCACTCGGAAGAAGATCTGTGTGAGAAAGAATGTAGGCGCCAGCCGCGAACAACGCGCTCCCCATGAGTTGAAACTTTGCGACATGCCCTTTGTAATAACCGATGTGGAGACAGACTTCATGCTTCAGAAGAGAGTACTTCTGCATCAAAAGATTTATCACTGCATCAACGCCAAGCTCTGATGGCTCCATACTCCACCTCCTCCGGTCACTGCGGTCAGCCACTTAAGCAATTCTACAGTATCTTGCCGCCCGCACCGAAGGCACGCAGGCAGGTATCGATCGGTCCGCCCTTGCCTGCACATCCTGTGGACCACAAGCCGAGCGAGATCACCTTCTTCGCCGCGCTCGGCATCCCCCTGGTCCTCTCGCCTCCGCTGGGCGTCCACGAGAAGTACAACCGGCGCTGGGCGATCGAGAACGGCGGCGGCCTCAAGCAGCGGAGCCCGGACTACGCCGGCTTCTGGATCCGCGAATGGCTGGCGGAAGGGACGCTGGCGGCGGCGGCGTGGTTCGGGTTTCTGCGGTTCCCGAAGTTTGGGCTGTACCAGATCTTGGAGCGGGTGGGGGGAGAGGGGAAAAGGACATAAGGGACTGCAAGGACTGCAAGGACGAAGAAGCCCGTTTTCGGCGGCTCTGTTCTTGTTGTCCTTGCAGTCCTTTATGTCCTTGCCTTTTCCCCCGCCACCCCCTCCGCCACCACCGCCGCCAGCTCCACCTCACTGAAGCGGTTCCACAGCGCCGCCCCTGCGGGGCTGAAGACGCGGATGTAGTTGTCGGTCAGCCCCTGGCCCATGCCGTTGCGCGGGCGCTCCCAGAGGACGGTGGCGCGCTGGCCGAGGGCGGCGCGGCGGAAGGCGGTTTCGGCTTGCGCGGCGGTGGCGAGCATCCTCTCCATGCGCTCGTGGAGGACGGTGGGATGGACCGGGTCCGGCAGGGCCGCGGCCTCGGTGCCGGGACGGGGGGAGAAGGGGAAGGCGTGGATCTTGGCGAAGGCGGCGGACTCCACGAAGGCGAGGCTCTCCTCGAATTCGGCAGCGGTCTCGCCGGGGAAGCCGACGATCACGTCGGTGGTGACGGCGACGCCGGGGATGGCGGCGCGCACGCGGTCGAGGAGGCGGGCGTAGGCATCGGCCGTGTAGGGGCGGCGCATGCGGCGGAGGGTGGCGGTGGCGCCGCTCTGGAGGGAGAGATGGAGGTGACGGCAGAGGAGAGAGGATGAGCGGCGATCGGACCATAGGGTCAGGAGGCGCTCGTCGAGGTCCCAGGGAGCGATCGAGGTGAGGCGCAGGCGCGGCGCTCCGCTCTCGCGCAGGAGGGCCGTGGCGAGCTCGAAGAGGCCCTTGCCTTCCCAGCGGTAGGCGGAGATCTGGACGCCGGTGACCACGAGCTCCCGGTAGCCGGCGGCGGTGAGGGAGCGGGCCTCCGCGATCAGCTCCGCCGGCGGCCGGCTGCGCTGGCGCCCCCGGGTCTGCGGGATGATGCAGAAGGCGCAGCGCATGTTGCAGCCGTCCTCCACCTTGAGGAGCGCCCGGGTGTTGCCGAAGGGCAGCGGGACGTAGGGGACCGGGATTCCGCTCTCCGCCTCCGCGGTCTCCGGAACGGCGTCAGGAAAGGCGGCGTGCACTCTCTCCAGGAGGCGGTCCTTGTCGGCGTTGGGGACCACCAGGTCGACCCCGGCCAGGCGGGCCGCGGAGGTGGGGTCGCTCGCGTAGCAGCCGGTGAGAACGGTCCGCAAGGTCCCCGGACCGGACCGGCGCCCGCGGCCGGCCGCCTTGCGCGAGCTGCGGGCGGCGGTCTGGGTGACGGTGCAGGAGTTCACGACATGGAGCTCCGCTTCGGAGAGAGACCCGACCACCTCATGGCCAGCGGCGAGGAAGTCGCGGGCGAAGCTCTCGATCTCCGCCTGGTTCAGCTTGCAACCGAGATTTGTAAAGTAGACACGCACAGGGGGATTCTAGCCGGCATTTCGTTTATGCTGAGGCCTTCGACGAACGCCTGAGTCTCATGCGCGCTCTGAAGACCCTCTTCCCGCTGCTCCTCGCCCTCGCGGCCATGCCGCTCGTTCCGCGGCGCGTTGCGGCGGCGGCCGGACCCTGGGAGAGCAATCCGCAGTCCAGCCTCCGCCTGATCTCCCCCTGGCAGGTCGCTCCCGTCTCTCCGGACGGCGAGCTCCGCCTCGGCCTCCACTTCAAGCTGGCCCCCGGCTGGCACGTCTACTGGAAGAACAGCGGCGACGCCGGCTTCCCGCCGGTGGTGGTCTTCGGCGAGACCCTGGAGAGCGCCGAGCTGCTCTGGCCGGCGCCCGAGCGCTTCGAGCTGCGCGGCGGCCTGGTCGCCTTCGGCTACGCGGACGAGGTCGTCTATCCGGTCCGCGCCAAGCTCCGCCCGCCTGTGGGCGCGGCAGGCCCTCTCCGGATCTCCGCCGACGTCGACTACCTGGTCTGCGCGGACGACTGCGTCCCCTACCGCTATACCCTCACCCTCGACCAGCCGCTCGGCGCCTCACCGGTGCCCCCGGTGCCTGATCCCGCGACCGCTCCTCTCGTGGACGCCTGGTGGCGCCGCCTGCCGGTCACGGCCGCGGCGCTGCCGGGGGTCACCACCGACGGCGTGCTGGAGCAGAGCGGTCCGCTCCTGGAGGTTCGTCTCCACGGCGCCCGGCCGGCTCCCGGCACGGCGCCGGGGCTCTTCCTGGAGAGCCACGAGACCTTCGACACCGGCAAGCCCGAGCCGCGGGTGACGGCGGACGGCGTGATCTTCCGCGTGCCTCTCAAGGCGCGCGAATCCGGCAAGCCGTTCCCCCGGGAGTCGACCTTCGCCTGGACGGCCACCGGGCTGGCCGGCGCCGCGGGAACGGTGAGCCTGGAAGCGCGGCGCGCCGTGCCGCTGAGCGCCTCTCCGGCAGCGCCTTCCATCCCGGCGAAGAGCGCTCCAGTCCTCATCGCTCTCCTCGCCGTGGCCGCCACCCTCGCCGCTCTCTGGCTCTGGGGGCTGCTCGACGCCGGAGAGGAGCCCGGCGCCGCCGGATCGCGGACCCGCCGCGAGGCTCTCGGCTTCGCCGCCGCCGCCGTCGTCTGCGGCGCGCTCTGGGGCATGTCCCGCCAGGTGAGCTTCCTCGGCCTCGCCTGGATCGAGCTCCTCCTGCTCGCCATGGCCCTGTGCGCCTGGCTGCGGCGCCGCATGAGCCGGCGGCGGACCCTCGGATTTCTGCTCGCCCTGGGCGTGGCGGCATGCGCCGCCGCCGCCCCCTGGCTGGCCCATCGCAACCGTCTCACTCTGACGACAACCCCCCGACAGGAGGATTCTCGAACATGAAAACAGACCGCCACAGCTCCGCTGCCGCCGCCCTGCTGCTCCTCGCCGGCCTCGCGCTGGCCTCTTGCGGCCCCGCCCACGCCGCCGCGGTCGGCCAGGCCGCGCCGGCCTTCCAGCTCAAGGGCGTCGACGGCAAGACCTACTCCCTGGCCGACTTCAAGGGCAAGGCCGTCGTGCTCGAGTGGATGAACCCCCACTGCCCGTTCTCCAACCGCCACGCCAAGGAGCACACCATGAGCGACCTGCACAAGAAGTACGGCGAGGTCGTCTGGCTCGGCATCAACAGCACCAACCCCGACCACGACGACTACATGACGCCGGAACACTCCCTGTCGTTCAATCAGAAGGTCGGCATCAACTACCCGGTTCTCTATGACGAGACCGGCAAGGTCGGCCACGCCTACGACGCCAGGACCACGCCGCACATGTTCATCATCGACCCGCAGGGAAAGATCGCCTACGACGGCGCCATCGACGACGATCCCAGCGGGCGCAAGGCGAGGGCCGAGCGGGTCAACTACGTCGACGGCGGCCTCGGCGCCGAGCAGGCCGGCAAGCCGATCGACCCCGCGTCGACCAAGGCGTACGGGTGCGGCATCAAATATTGATCGTTTGCCAAGCCGGCATGAAGAAAAGACCCGGAGCGCACGTCTCCGGGTCTTTTTTTGCGTGCTTGACCGTACCGCCGGGCTGCGCATATAGTGAATGCTTCTGAAACATTGCGGATTGCTGTCGGGATTTCCTGTTTGTCTCTGGCGCTTGCCGAAGAAAGTCGATCGGCGGAGCTGAGGGCGCAAGCTCATCTAATACCCAAGGAGGGGAAATGGCAAACGGTCCGTACACGCAGGAAGGCATCATGTCTCAGATCCTCGTGGCCTTCGGCCAGGGCACGGGGATGACCCGGGTGTCCCACGGCGCGGCGACGGCGTTGCGCACGCTGTATTTCGACGCGATCAAGCCGGAGATCGTGAGCACGCACTGGTCGACGGAAGCCGTGCAGGTGCTCGAACGCATCCGCGCGCTCGGCCGGCTGGCGGCCTCGAAGGCCGTGGTGCGGGGAGACACCACGGTCTCCGCGGAGGACGTCACCTCTTCCGCTCCGACGATCCAGGCCCAGTCGGACACCGCTTTCTGCCCACCGCTCGAGGCCTGACGCCCTTCTGGCTGTGGCGCTGGTGCTGAAACGGCTCTTCTGGACGCGGCTGGTCCCGGCTCTCGCCTGCCTCAAGGCGGCGGCCGGGCTGGCCGCTTTCTTCCTCAGCTTCCGCTCCGCCCCTCCGGACCCGACCTTTTATTATCCGCTCTACCTTTTCTTCCTTCTCGAGTTCGGAGCGACGGCTGCCCTCCTGATTCTGGGTGGCCGCCAGGACCCGCGCGCCCAATCCCTGGGCTTCTTCTTCCTCGCCGGCCTGACCTCCTGGGCGAACGGCCCGCTGTCTCTGGCGGCGTCCCGGCTGGACGCTCCCTGGGGTCCTCTCCTCCTCACCGTGAAGGCGCTGCAGCTCGACGGTTTCATGGCCTGCTACCTCTGGGCGTTCGTCCGCGACTTTCCGGCGCCGCCGCGCTCGGCGCGGACGCTGCGGAGAATCGATGCGATGGTGACGGCCAGCGCCGCCGTGGGCATCACCCTCTTCGCCCTCAATCTGCTCGGCCCCCTCGCCCCGGCCGGCCTGGGAGCGTTCTTCGACCTGCTCGTGCCGATGCGGGGGGGAGGGATTTATTACGGCCTGATCATTTCGCTCACCGCCGGCGCGTTCGCCTGCCTGGTCTGGAAGGGACGTTCGCTGGAGGACGCCGAGTACCGCCGCCTGCGCGTCTTCCTGGCCGGGCTCGTCTGCGGCCTGGGTCCGATGCTGACCGAGATCCTGCTGGAGTTCCTGCGGCCCTACGGCGAGTACGGGGAGAGCCACCCGCGCTACAAGCTGGCGGTCATCCTCTCCTTCAGCGCTCTCACCGTCCTGGTGCCCCTCGGCACCGCCTACGCCGTGCTCGTCCACCGCGTGCTCGACGTGCGGCTGATCGCCCGCCGCGCTCTCCAGTATGCCCTCGCCCGTTATTCGGCCCTCACGCTCGCCGCGGTGCCCATCCTGGCCTTCCTCGCCTATCTCTTCGCGAACAGCGACGAGAAGCTGAGGGATCTCTTCTCTGGCGTCCGGATGCTGCTGCTCCTCTCCGCCGCGGCCGTCGGCGTCACCGCCCTGCGCTACCGCAGCGCCCTGCTCGACGCGGTGGACCGGCAGTTCTTCCGCGAGCAGTACGACGCGCGGCAGATCCTCACCCTGCTGGTGGAGCGCATTCGCGCCACCGGCGACGTGGCGAGCCTGGCGAGCCTGGTGGCGCGGGAGATCGACCTCGCCCTCCACCTCGAAGGGATCTCGCTGCTGGTGCTCGATACGCGCTCCAACATGCTCAACGACCCGCGGCGGCGGACGGCGAAGCTCGAAGCCTCCTCGCCCCTGGCGCTGGAGATCTCCAACGCCAGCGATCCCCTGCCCACCGATCTGGAGAATCCGCGCTCCTCCCTCGGCCGCCTGCCCGAGAAGGACCGCCACTGGCTGGTGGACAGCGGCTTCAAGCTGATCGTGCCGATCCTCGCCCGCGACGGCTCGCTGCTCGGCATGATCGGCCTCGGCCAGAAGAAGAGCGGCCTGCCCTTCCTGAAGGAAGACAAGCAGCTCCTGCACGCCATCGCCAGCAGCTCCGCCTGGGTGCTCGAGCTGGCGCAGCTCCACTCCACCGGGCACTCGACCGGACCGCGGCGGTCGCGGGACGCCGACCTCGAGGAGACGGAAGCCGGCCTCCCCTCGCCCGATCTGGCCAAGGAGTGCGCCTCCTGCGGCACGCTCTATCCCCCCTACACCGTCTTCTGCAGCCAGTGCAGCCGCCGGCTCGAGGTGGCCCACGTCCCCTATGTGCTGCCCGGCAAGTTCCGTTTCGAGAGGCGGATCGGCTCCGGCGGCATGGGCGTCGTCTACCGCGGCGCCGACCTCGCGCTGGGACGGCCGGTGGCGGTCAAGACGCTGCGCCGCGTCTCCCCCGAGGACGCCATGCGCCTGCGGCGCGAGGCGCGCACGGCGGCGGCGGTCACCCACCGCCACCTGGCGCCGGTCTACGGCATGGAGACCTGGCAGGGGACTCCCATGCTGGTGCTGGAGCTCCTGGAGGGCGGCACACTGACGCAGCGCATCGAGAAAGGACGGATGGCGCCGCTGGAGATGGTGGAGCTGGGAATCGCCATGGCCGACGCCCTGGCCCAGCTCCACGCCGCGGACATCCTGCACCGCGACATCAAGCCGAGCAACATCGGCTTCACCCGCGACAACGTCCCCAAGCTGATGGACTTCGGCATCGCGCGCGCCACCTTCGACCTGCGCCGCGACCGCCTCCTCGGCACCATGGAGGACGACGACCAGCTCCCCCCTACCGCGGTGTGGAACCAGAGCCCGACCTCGCTCACCATCACCAAACAGCTCGTGGGGACACTCTCCTACCTGTCGCCGGAAGCGATCAACAACGAGACACCGAGCCCCTCCTTCGACCTCTGGAGCCTCGCCATCGTCCTCTACGAGTGCCTGCTCGGGCGCAAGATCTTCACCGGCGGCGACGCCAAGCAGCTCATGGCGCGCATCCGCCTCGGCCGGGTGCCGGAGTTCTCCCAGGTGCTGCCCGATGCCGATCCCGCCCTGGAGGAGCTCTTCCGCTCCGCCCTCCACAAGACCGTGTCGCGCCGGCCCGCCACCGCCGTCGACATGCGCCGCCGCCTGGAAGCGGTGCGCGACAAGCTGGCCGCTAGTTGATATACCCCAGCGACTTCAACGTCTCGAGCTGACTGGAGCCCAGGGCGCCCTCCCCGGCGCGGGGAAACTGCCGGGCCAGGGCGCGGTGCTCGCGGAACCGCCGCTCCAGGAGGTCCGTGTACCGCCGCGCCAGGTCCGGGCGCTCGGCGTGGAGGCTGCGCAGGCACCAGGGATCGTTCCACAGGTCGTAGAGCAGCAGGCGCGGACCGGCTTCCGGATCCGCGGCCGGGTCCTCCCGGATGGCCAGCGAGGCGCCCCAGCGGCCGTCGATCACCTCGACGGCGCCGCTGAGCTTGTGGGTTTTCGGATCGACGTTCATCTCGTCGAGGATCACCGGGCGCGGCTGCCATCCCCGCCGGCCGAGGAGGAGCGGGGCGAGCGATTGCCCCTGCAAGGCGGCGGGGTGCGGCTGGCGGGTGAGATCGAGGATCGTCGGCAGCAGGTCGATCAGCGACACCGGCTCGCGAAGGCGGCGCCCGGGCGCGATGTGCCCCGGCCAGGTGATGACCAGCGGCACCCGGCTGACGTAGGGGTTGAGATACGGCACCCGCACGGTTTGGTCGGCGGCGGGAAAATAGCCCAGGCCGGGCCAGTCGCCGTGGTCGGCGGTGACGATGAGCACCGTGTTCTCCCACTCGCCGCTCGCCTTGAGCCGGTCGACCAGGCGCCCGAGCTGGAGGTCGGTGTAGGCCATGGCCTCGTCGAAGACGCCGCGTACGCCGTCGAAATAGGCATCGCGGTCGACGCCCGATTTGACGAACGCCTGGGCCGGCGCGCGCAGGCCCCAGAAGCGGCCGGCGACTCCGGCGCCGGCGCCCAGCTTGCGCTCCATCTCATAGAAGGCCGCCCGTTCGCGGCGCGGCAGGAAGACGCCCGCCACCGGCGGCACCGGCTCCCAGGGCCAGTGCAGGTCTGCCAGCCGGCACGGTGGAGGATCTGCGCCATGGTCTCGGCCTTCGCGGGCAGCGGATCGGAGGCGGTCTCGTAGCCGCCGAGGACGGTGTGGTGCAGGCCGGTCATGAAGGAGGTCGTGGAGGGCTTCGACCAGGTGCTGTTGCTGTGGGCGTTCTCGAACAGCGCCCCTTCCGCCGCCAGACGCTCGAGGTGCGGCGTGGTCCGCCGGTTGTAGCCGTAGGCGCTCATGTACTCGGCGCCGCCGGCGTCGATGACGTAGAGGATGACGTTGGGAGGCCGGCCCCTCTGGCCCTGGGCGGCCGGACCGCCGCTCACAGTCGGCGCCGACCAGAGCGCCACGCTCCCCGGCTTGGCTCCCGGAGTCGGCGCGGCCTCCAGGCTGAGGCGGAGGGTCTTGCCGGCCCAGGCGGCCAGGTCGACCGACCGCTGCCCCCAGCGGTCATGGTCGGCGTACGTAGCGGGCCTCCTTGGGAATCAGCTCGATGGAGAGGATCTCGACCTCCGCCGGCCCGGAGGCGCCGATCATCAAGCCGAGCTGGCGCCAGGCCGGCTCCCCTTCCCACCAGTTTGCCCAGTCGGCGCGCAGCAGGTAGCTGTGCACCGCGCCGTCGTTGATCAGGCTCGCCGCCTCGCCGCGGTTCAGGAACGCGCCATACTCGTCGAAGCGCTCCCCGTGGCTCGTCCGCAAGTTGAATTGAAGGGTCATCTCGCCCACCGGTCCTCGCGAGCGGGCGCGGATGGCGAGGACGGACCAGTCCTGCCGGTTCCATCCCTTCGCACCCTTCGCATCGCCCGGCAGGTCGATGTAGACGCCGCCGCGCAACGCGCGGCGCTCACGGTTGTCCGCGGACAGGGAGATGCGCAGAGCACCGTCCCGCGTCTCCACCGTGGCCGGAGGAGCGCGAGCAGGCCGCCGGCACGCCGTACGAGGCTGGGAATCGAGGATCTCACGTCCATCTCTTCCGGTTCTGGAGCCAGGGTACCACGAGAAATTTCCCTGCTCCGCGAGATTTTGGAGCCGCCCGGCCCACAAGCTCGCCTGCCTGCGTCGCATCGCCGGTACCGAGATGGATGACGTCCAGAGATTTCTTCTGGTCAACTGTGTCGAAACGTATCTGGAATTGGATACTCTGGAGACTGCGGAGTACGAAGCTCTGCGCTCCCGGGAAGGACAGGAGGGACAGCTCTTGAAAATCGTAAAAATGACCTGGGCGGATCGGATCCGCGCCGAAGGCTGGCGCGACGGCTTGGAGCAGGGAATGGAAAAAGGCCTCGAGCGTGGGAAGGAGCAGGGCGCCCGCCGGATTCTCTTGCGCCTGCTCGGGCTGCGGTTCGGACAGGTGCCCGAGGCGGTGCGACGGCGGGTGGATGCCACGACGTCCCTGGAGACGCTGACCGAGCTCGCTGACCGGGCTCTGATGGCGCGGTCGATCGAGGATCTCTGGTAGAGTGGTCGAAAGCATGCCAGCACGCTTCCACGTCAAGCACACGTTCGCGATCGAGGGCCGCCACCTGTTCGTCCTGGTGGGGACGCCGGTCGAGGGGACCCTGGAGGCCGGCATGCACGCCTCGGTGCCGGTGAGCGACGCGCTGTTCGTCAGCATCCCGATCCATGGCGTGGAGATGGTCCGCCGGGGCGGCGCGGAGAGTGTCGCTCTGACGTACAGATACTCCCGGCGCGAAGAGCTCGAGACGTTGCGCAATCTGACTCTCGGCGGGACGGTCCTGGAGATCACGGACGAACAGCCCGAGGACGCCGCCTTGGCGGAGCCGTTCGGGACGATGGCTCACGACTATCCTTGAAGAGCGAGGAAAAACCATGACGGAGCCGGCGCAGCAACAGCCCAAATCCTGGATGGCGCGCAACTGTCTGTGGGTGGTGCCGGTGGGATGCCTGGGGCTTCTCCTCCTGGGCGCCGCGTTCATCGGCGTCGTGATCACCTTCACCATGGGCGGGATCAAGTCGACCGACGCCTACAAGGAAGCCCTCGCGCGGGCGCGGGCGAATCCGGAGGTGAGCGCCGCTCTCGGCGAGCCGGTCACGGCGGGCTGGTTCGTGCAGGGCAAGGTCAACGTCTCGGGTCCGACCGGGGACGCCGACCTGTCGATCCCGCTCTCCGGCCCCAAGGGCAAGGGCACCCTCTACCTGACCGCCCACAAAGAGGCCGGCGTCTGGAAGTACCAGGTCCTGGAGGTCGCCGTCGAGGGGCGGCCGGACCGGATCAAGCTTCTGCCGGCGGACGGCGGGACCTAGAACGGCCCTCCCATCTCCATGATCGTCGGCTTCGTCTTGGTGGCGAGGCCGGTGCCGTCTCCCAGGGGCAGGAGGACGGCGTCGAGCTGGGGATGCATCATCAGATAGCCGTTGAAGGCGCGCAACGCCTCGGTGTCCTCGACGTATTCGTCGTCGTCCTCCGGCGGCGACGCGATGCGGCCGCCCCAGAGCAGGTTGTCGAAGACCAGCGTGCCGCCGACCCGCAGCTTGGGGAGCGTCAGGTCGAGATACCGCCGGTACTCCCGCTTCAAGGCGTCGATGAAGACCAGATCGAACGGACCGGGGAGGCGATGGAGGACCTCCAGCGCCGCCCCCTCGACCAGCTCGACGCGGTCGAGGACGCCGCCCCGTTCGAGAAAACCGCGCGCCCGGGCGATCTGGTGCGGGTCGACGTCGATGGTGGTCACCCGCGCTTCCGGAGCGCCGCGGGCCAGCCAGAGAGTGCCGTAGCCGATGGCGGTGCCGATCTCCAGAATCTGGCGCGCGCCGGTGGCGCGCGCCATCACGCCGAGCAGCCGGCCGACCTCGGGATCGGTAATCGGGATGTCCTCCCGGTGTGCCAGCTCCTCCATCTCGCGCAGGAGCGCATCCCGCGGCGGCAACATGCGGTCGAGGTAGCTCTCCTGCTCGGGCTGGAGGATCAATGCCTTGCCATTTTTCACGTTCCGGGGGCTCCTGACGCGGGGGCGGGAGCCGCCGCGCCCGCGCGGGCGGACGCCGGCTCCCAGGCCGCGTTCTCCAGCGACACCGAGCGCACCTGGCCGGTGACCGAGGAGGTGATGGTGAAATTCGAGGTCAGCAGGATCCGGCAGACACCGTTGGCCGGCACCGCCTCCACGGGGATCTCCAGCTCGTGCATCCCCGGCCCGGAGAGGCTGACCTCCGCGCCGCCGCAGTTGCCGCGCACCAGCACCGAGGGGACGCCGCCGTTCTGCACCTGGAGCTGCTCATTGGGCTCGTTGCCGCTCGGAATGCGCAACAGCATCCAGACCGCGCCCGTCTCCTTCACGTCGCGGATGCCGATCACGCCGCTGCCGTTGAGCCAGCGGCGGGCCAGCACGTAGCGGTCGCCGCCCTCTTCGAGCGGCAGCCAGGTGGGAGAGAATGCGAAGCTCGGGCCGGTGGCGCCGGCCGGCACCTCGACGTCCACGGCGCTGTACTCCCGCTTGTCCACCTTCTCGCCGAGCCCGCCCAGCGGCCAGCGCGTCTTGCCTTCGTAAAGGCCGGCGGTCAGCTTGTACTTGCCGGGCGGCAGAGGCGGCGCGAGCAGCGACTGGAAGATCTTCGTGTCATAGGCGACCGGCGTCCCCTCTTGCCACTTCTGTGGGAACGGGTGGTCGAAGGTGCGCACGACTTGGTTCTTGGCGTCGCGCAGGTGGAGGAAGACCAGCGGTTGCGCCGTGGAGCCTTCGAGAGCCGCGGAAGGCTGCCAGTTGAGGTGGAGCATCCGCACCTCGGGATAGCTCAGGCGCACCGCGTGGGGCGTCACCTCCAGCGTGGCGACCGCGGGAGCTTTGTCGCCGCACCCGAGGGCGGCAAGGGAGAGGGCTACGATCGTGAGGACCGGAAGAATTTTTCTCATGGATGCAAAGACGCTAACCAGGGGCACGTCTCCTGTCAAGGTCGCGGGCTGTTTCCAGATCATCGGGGCCGGAAGGTGGCCGAGCAGTCCGGCCCCTCCCAGACGGTGAGAGCGGTGAGCGGAGCGCCGGGGAGCCGCTCGGCGAGCCCGGCGAAAAACCAGGCGGCGATCCGCTCCGTCGTCGGGCTGACGTCGTCGAACGGCGGCACGGTGTTGACGTCCCGGTGGTCGAGATGGGCGGCGAGCTCATCGAGAGCGCTCTTGACCGCCACGAAATCGAAGGCCATCCCCTCGCCGTCGAGCTCGGCCGTTTCGAGGACGGCTTCGACCTGCCACGAATGGCCGTGCACCGGCTCCACCGCGCCGCGATAGGACGTCAGATGGTGGGCCGCCTCGAAGCGGGAGCGGACGCGCAGGAGATAGGAAGGCATAGAATTGATCTCTTTGGGTCAGCCTTGGAGCAGTTGCTCGACGCGTGCCACCACCATCTCCAGGGCGACCCGGTTCTCCCCGCCCTCCGGGATGATCACGTCCGCCCAGCGCTTCGACGGCTCGACGAATTCGAGGTGCATCGGCCGCACGGTCTCCAGATACTGGCGCAGCACGTCCTGCACCGTGCGCCCGCGCTCGCTCATGTCGCGGCCCAGCCGGCGGATGAGGCGGATGTCGGGGTCGGTGTCGACGTAGATCTTGAAATCGAGCTGCTCGCGCAGGCTGGGCTCGACGAAGATGAGAATCCCCTCGATCAGGATCACCGGCTGCGGCTCCACCCGCCGGGTGCGCGCCGTGCGGCGATGGCGCACGAAGTCGTAGATCGGCACCTCCACGGCGTGGCCGGCCTTGAGAGCGGCGAGGTGGGAGACCATGAGGTCGTTGTCGATCGCCGACGGATGGTCGAAGTTGTGGTGCAGGAGCTCGGCCTCACTGGTCCAGTTGACGTCGCGGTAATAGCTGTCCTGCTGGATGAGGGTGATGCGCTCCTTGCCGACGGAGTCCAGGATGGAGCGCGCGACCGTCGTCTTGCCCGAGCCCGATCCGCCGGCGACGCCGAGGAGGCAGGGGACGAACCGCGGTGTGGTGAGGACGGGCTCGACCTGCGTCGCTGTCTCGATCATGGGGTCTCCAGATAGGCAGATAGGGAGCCTGCGGCTCAGACTCCGCATCGGCGGGGATTCTATCCGCGCCGGGGTCATCTCTGACAGCGCGGGCAGTAGAAGGTGCTGCGGCCGGCCTGGACGAGGCGGCGGACCGGCGCTCCGCAGACCGCGCAGGGCTCGCCTTCCCGGCCGTAGACGCCGAGGGAGACCTGGAAATAGCCGCTCCGCCCCTCGCCGTCGGCGAAGTCGTTGAGCGTCGTCCCTCCCTGGTTGATCGCCTGGTGGAGCACCGCGATGCCGGACTCGGCGAGCAGGTCCCAGCGCCGCCGCGAGATCCGCCCCACCGAGCGGGCCGGATGGATGCGCGCCCGGTAGAGCGCCTCGGTGGCGTAGATGTTCCCCAGCCCCACGACCACGGTGGCATCCATCAGGAACGGCTTGACCGGCCCGCGCCGCCCCGCCGCCGCGGCTTCCAGCACCGAGCCGTCGAAGCCCGGCTCCAGCGGCTCGACGCCAAGGTGGGAGAAATGCGGGTCCGCCGGGAGGTCCGCCGTGGCCAGGGCGAAGAGCAGGCCGAAGCGCCGCGGATCGCGCAGCCGCAGCCGCCGTCCGGAACGCAGCGTGAAGGAGACGTGCTCGTGCAGCTCGGCCGGCGTCTCCCCGGGAGCCAGGGTGAGCCGCCCGCTCATCCCGAGATGGACCACCACGGTCTCCCCGCCGTCGAGATCGATCAGCAGGTACTTGCCGCGCCGCCGCAGCGTCTCGACGCTTCGTCCGGCGGAGCGGCGGGTGAGAGCGCGGACGTCCACCGGCTCGCGCAACGCCGGATTGCTGACCTCCACGCGCTCGATGCGGTCGCCCACCAGATGGGGCTCCAGGCTGCGGCGCAGGACTTCGATCTCGGGAAGCTCGGGCATGGGAGAGGATTGTAGACCGGGAGCGCAAAGAAGGCGTGGAGGGGGGCTTGACAGCGCCGCCACGGAGGCGTAAAAAGGGCGTAATATGTCACACCAAGCCGTCCTCCCCCTCGTCTCTTTCCCGCCTCTGGAACGGCGGAAGCCGATCGATCCCCCGGCCGCCCGGGATGCCCGCCGGCACCGTGCCCTCCGCCGCGGCAACCAGGTGGCTCTCGGCACCACCGCGGAGCCCTGGGTGCCCGCCCCGGATCGGCCGGAGCTCGCCGCCCTGCGCGGCTTCGAAGGGTTGGAGGTGGCGATCACCACGCGGTCGCCGGAAATCCTGGGCGACCTGGAGCGGTTGGTCGAGCTCGACCGGCGCTGCTCGGTGACGGTGGACATGATGCTGGCGGCGGTCGACCCGTTTCTCGTCCGCCGCCTCGAGCCGGGGGCCGCGGACGCCAGAGCCCGCCTGCGCGCGGTGGCAGGCCTGGCCGCCGAGGGGATCGCGGTCCGCATCCTCTGCACGCCGCTCTGCGCCGGGCTGAATGACAGAGAGCCGGCCCTCCGCGCTTTCATGGCCGCGGCGCGGGACGCCGGCGCTGCGGACGTGCTGGCCGGCACCGCTCCGGAGCCCACCTCACGCTTCGTCCTTCTCCGCGACATCCTGACCGGCCGCCGCGCTCCCGAGGCCGATCTCGATCCCCGCCTCGCCGGCTTCCGGCGGCTCAAGCTGGAATTCGGGTTCCCGCGGCTGTCTGCCGGACGCGGGTAAACATGCCCTCGACTCTTCCCACCCTGTAGCTCCCTGATGCTCTTGGCTCGGGGAGGAGAGGAAATGTCACCACCCCTCCTCGCTCCGTTACAAAGGAAGACCGGAATGGCGCAACATGAGGAGACATCATCACGCCTACTCTGGTGATCGCGACAAAGGAAGTAGGGATTATTACGATCCCTCTTTATTTTGTCACAACATGCAGAAGGTGTGTTGCGCCCCGCGGAACACCTGTAACAGTCCCTCGATCCCTTGCCGCAATCACCCGAGCATTTATTACAACACGAGCAGACATGACCTACGTCCCTCCGATCTTCATTACGACATGAACGGTCTTTGTCGCATCCCATGCTTCAGTCGTCACAATCTTCACAGACTTCATGACATCCTGTGCCGTCATCGACACATGTTGAAGAGGGTCCGTTACAATCCCTGAGGAAGAGCGCGCAACGTCTTACGCAGGCGTTACGTTTTCCCTGGTGCAGGAGGTCCGACGAGGAGTCAGGCAGTCCCGGGAAGGAGGGATTGTCACAATCCCTCCTTCCCGGTGCTCTGGGGAGAGAGTCAGAGAAACCCGGGAGAGAGTTATTGTCACAGCCTGAGTCGTCGTCGTAACGTTTCATTCTCCCACGCCGAGGCGGCGGCGCCGGTATGGCGCGATGTCTCGACGGGCTGCGACAAAGGGAAGAGACGCCGTGACGCTTTCCAGAGAAAGCGTGCGTGGGAGCTCAGGCTCTGTCACGCCTCGTGGCCTCCTCGAAACGCAAGCTCCGGATTGTCCTGCGCCCGACGGAGATAACGGAGACATTGAAGCGATACGAGTAGCTATCGTCGACCCCAGCCATGTTTTCGTTGAACATGTTCCCCCGCCAGAGGCCGTCACCGACTCTGACCAGAGGATCTCAATTGCCGCAGGCGAGCGCACTGGTGTCCTGCACCGGGGCAAACGGCGTCCGGTCCAGGTTGTAGTACGTGTGTATCTCTCCCGTTACCGTGTCCGCCACCGTGATGATCAAGCCCACATTCGTGCCGGCGGAGAGGTAGACCCAGCGCTTCCCGTTCTCCGAGCAACCGTTCAGCACCTTGACCAGCAGCTCCGGATTGTCCTGGGTGAAGAACCAGAACAGCCCACCCCGGCTCACACCCAGGCTCGTGAGCGGGATCGCATGCCCGGCGCCGGAGAAACCGCCACCCTGCGTCGTCGAGTACTCCACCTCCACCTTGAAGCGGCGGTCGCCTGGAGTGTCATCGATGCAGAGGACGGAGTCACTCGGTACACAGGGGCCGGGAGTGCCGCCGAGCGTCATGCGGCCGACCTTGAAGCCCGTGTTGAGCGTGAACCAAAGATTACCATCCGGACCGAAGGCCAAGGCATTGAGATCGGCCTCTGGCGGCACGACAGAAAACTCCGTCAAGATGCCTTGCGGTGAGATACGCCCAATCCGGCCCGCCCTCTCGGTGAACCACACGTTGCCGTCAGGACCTGACGTAATCACCAGGGGCCGGGAATTCGGATGCGGGAGCTCGAACTCGGTGATAGCGCCGCTCGTGGAGATCCTGCCGATCCGGTTGCCTGCGGCTTCGGTGAACCAAAGCTCATTTCCAAAGCCGGACGTAATCCAGAAGGGCTCGCTGTTCGGTCGCGGAAGGGGGTATTCGGTGACCATCCCGTTGACCGTCATCTTTGCCACCTTGTTCCCAACGATCTCGGTAAGCCAAAGTTTTCCGTCAGGCCCCGCCGTGATGGCCCATGGCCTGCCACTCGCGGTTGGGATCGGGAACTCCGTGAACACACCCTGAGGAGTGAGCCGGCCAATACGGGCGACGCCTTGGGTGTACCAAAAATTTCCATCGGGGCCGTTCGTAATCACATTAGGGCCGGTCCCCGGGGTCGGTATAACGGAAATGATACGTCCCTCCAGTGACACCCTCAAGATGGCTCCCTGGACAAGATCTGTCACCCACAAATTTCCTCCCGGCCCGGAGACAAGGTCGATGGCTGCGTTTTCTGGGTGACCGCCCGGGAAAATTACATGGCGATAATCCCCGGACGGGCTGACGCGGCCGATGCCATATTCTCCTGAAAGGGTAAACCAGAGACCGCCATCTTCTCCAGGCACGATGTAGAGACCAGGCTCCGCCGGAAATTCACGGACCGTCACTCCGAGAAGAAGCCGGCCACCCGACAGCACGAGTACAACAGCCAAGAAGAAGGAACGCCAAGCTGTGGGCATGAGAAGCCTCTTTTCTATGGAACCAGGTTATAGGCGTAGATGGAGAAGGGCTGGCGACCCTGGACATTTCCCTGGGGAACGTTGATGCCGGTCACGCGGACCCGCACGTCTTGGCCGGATATAAAAGTCCCGGCCGGTAGGAAGACGGCTTCGACGTTGTTCACGGAATCATTGGTGGAAACGCCGACATTAAAGCGATACGAGTAGCCGTCATCGAGGCCAGCCATGTTCTCGTCGAACATGTTTCCGCGCCAGACACCATCGCCGACATTCAGCAGAAGATCGTTGACCAGAGCAGGTTGCGTGCCGACCGTCGCAGGAGGATCGTCCCAGGCAAGAACGACATTGACGGGGAGGGCGGGATTGGAGATACGCAGGTTATAGAGGTAAGTTCCTCCCGTTCCAACCGACACCTGATCGCTTGCCGAGGCGAAGAACTTCTGAACGCTGTCTGTCAGCCTTGCCAGGTTGACACGGCCCCATCCATAGAGAGGGCTGGGCCGGTGGTCGTAGCCCGGAAGACCGCTGCCGCCGAGAGTATCGGCTGTCGCAATGAGAGCGGCTTTGAGAAGACTGGGCGAAGCATTTGTCCCCAGGGCTTGGAACCACTTTCGTGCGATGGCCGCAATGCCGCTCACGACGGGAGCCGAGAAGCTGGTGCCAGAGCCGTAGGAATGGTAGGTGTTCGTTGCATTTGGATAGGAATAGTACTTTGCGCAACCCGTGAAGAAGTTTTGGATATCGTAGCTCGTGGAGTTGTAGGGGACCGTTGAAGAGACTCTAACGCCCGGAGCGACGAGATCTGGCTTGATGCGAATGTTGTGGGCAAGATTTGGGTTGGGAGCCTTGGAAAAATAGGCGCCTCTCCCGCTGAAGCTCGCCACGGCGTTCACGTTCGTGGCGTTTACATCGGGTGGCCTTCCGTTTGGAGTTGTGCCGTCTGCCAGGAAGCAACCGGTACAGGCCAAGGGAGGCTCCGGCGCAGGACGATAGCTCTCTGTGGCCCCCACTGCGATGACGTTCTTGGCTACGGCAGGGCTGCTCACTGAGTTCCAGACAATCTGTTGAGTCACGCAGTTGTATGCATGATTTCCCGCGGAGAAGACTACCGTCATCGACTGGTCGCCCGCGACGGACGTGCTTGCATCCCGTACTCGGAAATCGAAGAACTGAGCTTTCAATGTATAGTCTGGCTGAGGAATATAGGCGTTGTGGTTGTTAAAGTCATTCTTAGCCTCATTCCAACTCTGGTTGGCAATCAACGCGCGGTCCACTCCAGTCGCTTGAGTCCGCGCGGCATTCAACCCCTGCTCGATGAGAGACAGGTCTCCGGTGGTCGTGATCTTGTAGGCGAAGATCTTGACGCCGGGGGCGATGCCTGAGCCGGGGTAGAAGCCTTGGGCGTCGGTATAAAAGGGAGCATGTTGACCGTCTCCGGCGATGATCCCGGCGACCATGGTGCCGTGGCCTTGCTTGTCGAACAGATTGAGTGTGCTTCCGGAGTAGACGCCGGCCCCTTCGAGGTGGCAGGTGCTGATCTCGAAGTCGGGGTGATGGCCCGGATCGCCGGGTGCTTTGCCGTTGTCGAAGCCCACATCGAGCACCGCCACCTCCTGCTGGCTCAGGTTGGTCAGCAGGCCACGGCTGCTCAGCCAATCCCGGTAGTGCGGGTACGGGCAATGGGCTGGATCGTTCGGGCTGCAGAGAGTCGAGCCTCCCGTGATGTTGCCGGCGACGATCCAGCCCTGGCGCTCGTCGCTGACGTCGCTGTTGGCCTCGGGAGAGATGGTCAGCAGGTCGGAGTCGATCGAGGCCAGGAGCGCGAGATCGTCGACGCTCGCCTGGACCCGGAGATAGGCGACGTTGTCCTGCTTGCTCTGGTAGGTCTCCACGACGGTCATGCCGCGCGGCAGCTCCCGGACTTTGAGAGTGAGGTCCGCGCCGCCCGGGAATTGGAGCCAGTAGCCCAAAGGGTTGGGCCCCGCGGTGAGCAGGTCGGCGGAGATCCGGTCTGAGGTGGCGAAGGCGTCGATCCAGGAGAGATAGCTTGCTGGCGCGCAGCCGGTGAACGCCGCGAGGCTGGGCGCCCGCACGAGGAAGGTGCGGCTCTGGAAGTAGGCCAGTCTCTCCACGCCACAGGCGGCGAAGGTGTCCAGCCAGTCCTGGCGGATGGGATAGGCGAATTGGACCAGGTACAGGCCCGGAACAGCCTGCGCCACAACGCGCGATAGGACGCGGGCATCGTGGCGGGCCAGTGAGTCTCCGGGCTGGAAGGTATGGAAGGGCAGGCGGATTTCCCGGTCCAGGCTCGTGCCCGCGGTGAGGCCACGATGCTGGGCCGCCTTGACGAGCCCCTGGGCCGCCGGCTCCGGCAGGTAGGTGACCATAAAGCCGTCGTAGTCCAGAGCGTTTTTTCCAGCCTGCTTGACGATCTCGTCCGGCAGCTTCTGGAGAGCGTTCTGCTCAGAGACCGGGCAGCCAGGGCAGGGGGAGCCGTCTGCCGGTTTGCTCTGCTTCTCAATGGTGACCTCGACGAGCTCGTGCAGCGTTGAGCGCCACAGCTCGGTTTCCGCCGCGCGGGCCTGCGGTGTGGAGAGGGCTGGTAAAAGCAACAACACGGCAGAGATACGCCACCTGCTTCGCATGGACATAGGGTCGTCGCTCCCGAATGGATAGCTTCTTCGGAAGAACTGGTGTTCGGGAGGCGGAAAGCGTGACACTCAGGCCGGCTCTCCCAAGAATGAGAGCGCACGCTGGAGCCCGAACGTGACACAGATTCACGCCTTAGGAGAAATTATACCTCCTGAGACGAATAAGTTACCACGGTCATTCGCGCAATGCTGGGATTGTGCTCTTTCCCCGGCGCCGCAAGGCTGTCTCTCCCAGATGGATCAAGAGCGCGTCGGCTCCGCCCTGACGCGCGGGAAGACGGCATCTCCGTCGTCTGCGGGCGCCTCGTCCGCCGGATGAAAGCCGTCGCCGACCCTGGAAGCGGAGCTGGTCCGGTCGCAGCCGGCGGAGTAGGGCAAGAGCAGGAGCCTCCCGGCAGCTCGCTCACCACAGTCAGCAACTCGCTCACCATGGTCGCGCTGCCGGCGACTGGAGTCGGCGCGGCGACGACTGGAGTCGGAACGGCGGCGACTGGAGTCGGAACGCTCACGACTCGAAGCGCAGCTCCGGGTCGTGCTGCGCGCGATAGAGATAGGCGACCAGACGCCGCACCAGCTCCACGCTCATGGTCTCCAGCTCGACGGCCCGGCGGAAGAGCGCGAGCGCCTTCCGCGCCTCCTCGTGGACTTCCTGGTCGCGGAAGATCGGCTCCATCTCGCTGACCAGTTGCTTGACCTCCGCCGTCCGTCCCTGTTGCAGGTAGAGCCCGGCAAGCTCCATGCTCACCATGGCTTCGTCGTAGCGGATCTTTTTCTCCGCAAACTCCACCCGCACCGCAGCCAGAGCCTCGATGCCCTCCGCGATCCGCTCCAAACCGCCCGCCACGCGGCCTGTCAACCAGCAGACCCTGATGCGGTCCATGGCTTGCTCGGGCTGGACCGTGAGGGCTCTAAGCTCTGGGAGGGCCGCTTCTGCCTCCTCATGACGATCGACGTGACAGAGGCACGCTACCCGAGTGAACCGCAGACCGAAGTACCAGCGGGGCTCGCGCTCCCAGTCGATCCAGAGTGCCGCTTCCTGGAGTGTCTCGACAGCCTGTTCGTAGCTTCCCATCTGCTCAAGGGTGTACCCCTTCTTGAGTAAAATCCGACCTCTCCCCGCGCCCGCAGGATGCAGGACCAGCGCCTGATCCAGCCGCTCCAGAGCGGCGGTCATGTGGCGTTTCTCCCGGAGCAGCGAGGCTTCGAGATCCAGGAGGCGTGAGCCGTCGAGCAACCCGGTATCCGCCGCGACTCCCGCCCCCCAGAGCTTCCAGGCCTGACAGAAAGCCTCCTTGGCGCCGGGAAGATCGCTGATGACGCGGCGCGCGTTCCCCAGAAACGCCCAGACATAGCCGGCGAGCAAAAAGAGCCAAGCGGGCTGGCCGGTGACCCGCTCCGCGACCCGGAGCGCCAGCTCGGCCAGCTCCAAGGCCTGCTGCGGATCGCACGCCGCTGCCCGCTCGCTCTCGGCGCAGAGCCTCTCGGCGAGCGCCCAGGTTTGATATTTCGGCATCTCCTCCACCAGAGCCAGCCGGGCGCTGTGCGTCCTCCCCTTGAGCCGCCCCCAGAGGTCTTCGGCCAGCAGTCTGTCGGCGGCTTGCGGGAGGCTTGCCGATGGCTGGACGGCCTCCGGCTCTTGGCCGCACAGGTGCGGCTCTTCCAGGCGGAGGGCGGCCTCGACGGCGTTCCCCACGGCGCGGGCGATCACGGCGGCCTCCTCATGGGCCGGCATGGAGCGGCCTTCCGCGAGCGAGCGGAGACGGTGAAGGGCGGGCAGAAGGGCTCTCACGGCCGCCAGGGGAATCCACGTCGCCGCCTCGATTTTCTTCCAAGTCCCCCGCTGCGCCTTCTGGTCTCCGCTCCCATACCGGGAGAGATCCCCCTCGTCGATCCCGGCCTTGGCTCCCAGCTTCTTCCGAGTCCAGTCGCGGATCAGGAGAAGGAGGCCGATGATCAGCCGCACGTCTTCCGCTTCGTCTTCAGAGACCTTCATTCTCTCTCCCTACTGTGCGGAAAGTCCCGCGTAAGTTGGTTCCTTGGGTTAATTTCTTCACCCGGCGGGCACCATACTCAGGTGGAGAGACACCCGCGCGGCCAAGGGTGACCGCTCCGTGGCTGTCTCACAAGGAGTCTCTTTATGCCCCGACCCCGCCGAAATCTCGCCGCCCTGCTGCTCGCCGCCACGCTTCTCGTCCCCTGGTCCGCCTCCGCGGCGCCGCTCTCTCCGGCCGAGCTTCGCACGGCCTCTCCTGCGTTGGAGCAGCGCTTCTGGAATCTGCTCACAGAGCTCTGGACGGAAGCCGGCTGCATCATCGACCCGAGCGGAGGCTGTGCCGGCGCGCAAAGCACCGCCGCTCCTCCAGACCTCCTCGACTTGGGCTGCGGGATCGACCCCAGCGGAGGCTGCGGGAGCAGTCACTAACCAAAGGAGACAAGAAGAACGCCGGGCTTGGTGGCTTTTGGATCGCAGGCTCATGACTCGAAGTGCAGCTCCGGGTTGTGCTGTGCGCGATAGAGATAGCCGGCCAGGCGCCGGACGAGCTCCACGGTCATGATCTCCAGCTCGACCACCTGGCGGAAGAGCTGGAGGGCTTTCCGTGCCTCCGCATGAACCTCCTGGTCCCTGAAAACGGGCTCCATCTGCCGGACCAGAGCTTTGACGTCCTCCGTCCGTCCCTGTTCCAGGTAGAGTCCCGCGAGCTCCATGCTCACCAGGGCCTCGTCGTAGCGGATCTTCTTCTCTGCAAACGCCGCCCGTGCTGCGGCCAGAGCCTCGATGCCCTCCGCGGTCCGCCCCAAACCGCCCGCTACGCGGCCTGTCAACCAGCAGAGCCTGACGCGGTCCATCGCCTGCTCGGGCTGTTCCGTGAGGGCTCGAAGCTCGGGGAGGGCCTCTTCGGCCTCCTCATGCCGATCGACGTGACAGAGGCACGCTACCCAAGTGAACCGCAGACCTAAGTACCAGCGGGGATCGCGCTCCCGGTTGATCCATGGCGCCGCTTCCTGGAGCGCCTCGACAGACGCTTCGTAGCTCCCCATCTGCTCAAGGGTGTATCCCTTTTTGAGCAGAATCCGGCCTCTCCCCGCGCCCGTGGGGTGCAAGGCTAGAGCCTGCTCCAGCCGCTCCAGGGCGGCGGTCATGTGGCGTTCCTCCCGTAGCAGCGAGGCTTCGAGATCGAGGAGACGTGAGCCGTCGAGGAGCCCAAAATCGGCCGCGGCTCCCTCCTCCCAGAGCTTCCTGGCCTGGCAGAACGCTTTTTCGGCCCCGGGCAGATCGCTGGCGACACGGCGTGCATTCCCAAGGAACGCCCAGACATAGCCGGCGAGCAGGGAGCGCCAGGCAGGCTCGCCCGTCACCAGCTCGGCGACCCGGAGCGCCAGATCGGCCAACTCCAAGGCCTGCTGCGGGTCGCCCGCCGCTGCCCGCTCGCTCTCGGCACAGAGCCTCTCGGCGAGCGCCCAGGTCTGATACTTCGGATCTTCCTCCACCAGAGCCAGCCGGGCGCTGTGCGTTCTCCCCTTCAGCCGCGCCCAGAGAACCTCGGCTCGGCGGCGCTCCTTGCGCGCCTGGGCGGCTCTCGCCGCACGGTGATATTCCTGAAGGGCGGTTTCAAACGCGATCCTCCCGGCCCTGGCGGCCGCAGCCTCGACGCGCCGCCTCACCTCTTCGGAGACCCCCACGGGCGGAAAGGGCGCCGGGAGGGTGAGCGTCGCGGCGAAGAGAGCCATCTCGATGCGCTCAGAGACCCTCTCGGCAGGCACGCCCATTGCCTCGACGACAGCCTCCAGCTTCTCGAGGGTCAGCCTGGGGTCTCCATGCTCATAGGCGGAGAGCAGGCTCGCTGGAATACCGATGCGCACCGCCGCCTCGTTCTGTTTCAGACCTTCCCCGCGGCGGATCAGTGCGAGAGCGAGGCCCAGAATCATTGCGCTCATGCAGTCTCCATGTTCTTTCGTGGACTCCCAAAAGACAACAGTGCCCGGCAGCGCAGAAACGGGACAAAGAGTGCCTCGACCGCAAATCGGACCTCACTGGGGCGAGAGCTTATCTGCATTTCCGGTATTTCTTGGGTCTGTGAAATTTTGGGCTGAAAGCGCCTTACCTTCATCGCCGAGCTCCCCGACTGAAAGGAAATCGCCGATGCCCCAACCTACGCAGGAACGCACGCACGAGACGGCCGAGATCGAGGAAACCGTCCGGCGCCTGATCGACTCCTTGAAGGACTTCCTGCTCCTGCTCCTTCGGCTGGCGCGATCCGGGGGCCTGCAATGAAGCACCTGGAGCTCGCCGAGATCGCGCGGCTGTTCTCCGCCGATCCCCCGACGTGCCGGCATCTTGCCGAGTCCTGCCCGACTTGCGGTGAACGGCTCCAGCAGGTCGAGGCTCTCATGAAGCGCTTCCAGCACTGGGACCCGGAGGTCGCGGTGCTGGAGGGCCTCCCGGCCGAGAGTCTCTTCGCCACGATCATGGCGACGGGACAAGACTGCGCAAGCTGGCTTTCTCTCGTCGACGAGAAAGAAGAGCTCCAGACCTGGGGAGTCGCCTGGGTCGCGCTGGAGCAGGCGAGAGAGCAGATGACCGAGGAAGCCTCCAGGCCGCGAGCCCGAGACCTTGCGCTTCTCGCGGCGAGAATCGCGGAGACCTTGGGGACGACCTATCATCCGGACTCCGTGGCGGACCTGAAGGCAAGCGCCTATGCCATCGCCGCGACCGCGGAGCCTCCGGACGCCAACCTTCTCGGCTCGCGGCTCAAGCGAATGGCCGCCGCCGTGACGGCACTCGAAAAAGGCTCAGGTGATGAAGTGGTGGCACGAGAGGTCTGGAGCCTTCTCTCGCAGATCATTCGATGAGGGGAGCGCCTACTCTGGGCTCTTGCACTCCCAGCGCAGCCGGCGCTTGCCGGTCCGCGACTCGGCCAGGGCGATCTCCTTGAGCGCGGGGAAGTCCGCCGGCTCGATCCAGCGTTTGCGCAGCTCGCTGCGGCGCTCCACGGTCAGCTTGCGGCCCTGCGTCGAGAGGGTCTGCGTGAAGGCGCCGAGGGCGTTGTCGATCTTGACGTCCTGGCCCGGGGAGGGCGGGCAGGCGTCGGCGGCCAGGGCGACGGTCCAGGACATCTCGCTGAGGAAGGGGGCGGTGACCACCGGGAGCTGGCGCTCGTCGAGGAGGCCGGGGGACGGCATGCCTCCCAGCGGCGGGAGGGGGAACGAGGGCCAGCCGCCCGGCGAGGCTCCCTGCGCGGACGAAGACGACGCGGCCGACGCCGAGGCGGGCAGGCGCACTTTCGCGGTCAACACGGCGGAGGGGATTCCGCTGTCGTCCGTCGTCCAGCGCGGCGGCTCCTCCAATTTGACGCCGGGAAGATAGCGGCCGAAGATCTGGCGGGCGACGCGGTCCACCTCCTCCGGCCGGCCGGCGGCGACGAAATCGGCGAGAATCGCGCCGCTCTCGCCGAGGAGGTCGAGCTTGGCGGTGCCTTCGAGATCGCCGTTGGCGGCGACGGCCAGGTCCAGGGCCAGGCGGCTCTTCTCCCGCTCCTGGTGGATCGGCGTGCGCACCAGCACACCCTGCCCGCCGCGCACGATCAGGGCGTCCTGGTCCTGGGCGCCCGGGTGCAGCCAGCCGAGGCCGCCGGTGGTCTGCGTCGGATCGAGGAAAAGATAGCCGCCGGCCACCGGGTCCTCCGGCGCGAGGCCGAGGCCGTCGGCGCTCACGGCGACGATGGCGTGGTTGAACTGCGGCGCGGGAAAATCCCGGTCCACCCGGTCGCCGCCGGCGGAGAGGATGAGCACCGGCCAGGCCTCGATGCCGGCCTCGCGGAGGAGATCGATGAGGAGGAACGCCTTGTCCTTGCAGTCCCCCCAGCGGCGGTCCAGGACCTCCTGCGGCGTGTGGGGCCGGTAGCCTCCGACTCCCACCTCGACGGCGACGTAGCGCACCTGGCGGCGCACGAAGGTGAGCAGGGCGGCGATCCTCTCCCGCTTGCCGCTCTGTCCGGCGATCAGCTCCTTCGCCTTGGCGCGCACCGGCGCGGCGTCGCGCGGCACGTCCGCCACCAGGCGGTCATACCAGCGGCCGACCCCTTCCCAGCCGGCCGCGCCCGGGGCCTCCTGCGCCCCCCAGGCATAGCGCAGGGTCGCTCCCTGCGCCGCGCCGTCCGGCGCCAGGTCGGGCGGCTTCTGGCGCGGCAGGTGGTGAGCGCTGAGAGAAACGCCGCCGGCGGTCTCGTGGACGTCGATCCCGGGCAGCGCGCCATCCACCCGGAACCGCCAGCCGGCTCCGGCGCCGCGTACCTCGACGCGTAGCGACTCGACGGAATCGTCGTCCGAGGCCAGGTAGATCGAGCCCGACGGAAAGTAGGGCCGCTCGCGCACCGTGGAGTCCACCTGGAGCACCGAGCCCACGGGGACGTGCGGGAAGCTGACCGTGCGGAATTTGCGCGAGCTGTGCAGCTCACCGGAGCCGACCGACTCCACGGTGTCCAGGTCGCGCCTCCCGAGGTCCACCTTCTTGCCGTCCGGCTTGACGGCGGACGCGGAGAGCGACTCCAGGGTGCGGTTCTCGTCGAGATAGACGGAATGCGGCGACCAGGTGTCGAAATCCGCCTCGGTGTCGAGGCGGACGCGCAGGAGCTCGCGCTCGTCCACCGTTCCGTCCGGCCGGATGTCGACCGTGACGGAACGCTCCAGGATCGTCGCCGCCCCGGCGGGCGCGGCGCAGGCCAGCGCCAGAACCACGAACCGGCTAGTGGCGGACCAGGGCGAGAGTCTGTGCATCGCTCTTCTCCACGGCAGCGAACAGTGCCTGCACGGCGTTGAGATCGGGGACCGTCCCGAGCTGTTTACGTTTCACGTCGAAACGCCGGCGGTAGACCAGCGTCCTGCCCTTGTCGTCGCTCTCCACGCTGAGATCCAGATCGCCCACCGCGCTCAGTTGGCGGACCGTCTCCGGCCGGGCCTCGACCGTCCACCCGGCCGGCCAGCGCAGCCGCACCTCCACCTCGTCGCGGTCGGCAAAGGAGAAGAGGACCGGAGATCGGCGCATCGCCATCGGCTGGACGAAGGGCTGCATCACAGGCCCCAAGGGCCGGCTGGGGGCGAAGCTCACTTCGTCGCCGAGCACCGCCTCGTCGCGCAGGCGCAGCGTCCAGGCCACCTGCACACGATACTCGCGGGGATCGTCCAGGGGCTCCTCGACCTTCACGCCGGCGACCTGGAAATCCTTGAGCTGCCCGGCGAGCCACTCTTGCCAATCCTCGGCCCGCGCCCGCTCCCAGGCATGATGGCCGGTGAGCGCGAGCGTGCCGGTCCCCGCCAGGCGCCCGGAGTCGTCGAGCGTGAGATCGATCACCACCCGGCGTCCGTTCCGGTCGAAGGGCGCCTCCGGCAGGGTTACCGATGTCTGCTTGTCCGGAAGCACCGCCGGCGTCCCTTCGTACCACGGCGCGATCTGGCCGAAGCCGAGATTGCGATCGGAGGGATCGAGAAAGACCCCCTTGCCGTCGACTTCGACCACCACCAGGACGCGGTCGAGCCAGAGCGGGTTGGCGAGTGTGGGATCGACGGCGCCGCGCCGCCGGTCGCCGGCCCAGACGAGGCGGGAGCCGGTTTTCGCCTCTCGCAGGAGCGCCTGGAGAAGCAGGGCCTTCTCCACGGAGTCGCCGTGCTTCTCGGCGAGCGTCTTCTCCAGAGAGGAATCCGCCGGAAGGAACACCCCCTCCTCGTCGTCGGTGGCGATCTCGTCGCGCACGAAACGATAAAAGGCCTGAGCCCGCGCCGCCTCGGCATCCGCAGAAAGCCCGGCGGCGATCCGGCGGGCGGCCACCACCACCCCGGCGTCCTTCTTCCGGGCCTTCGCGTAATCTTCCTCCAGGATCTTGCAGACGCTCGCCCAGCTCTCGAGGAGAGGGGTCTTCTGGCCGCCGATGCTCAGGGACAGGGGGATGACGACGATCTGGGTCGCGAGATCGGTAGAGGGCGGCCCGAACGGCTCGTCCGGCAGGGCAGGCAGGCCATCCGCCCAGACGCGGACCCGGGAGCCGAGCATCGTCCCCTCTTTCGTGCTCCGCACGCCGGCCTTGGAGGGATCAGAGCTGGCCGCCCGCACGGCGAGCCCCTGGGGGATCAGATAGGCGATCTCCGAGTGGAGCACCGGCAGCTCGTCGGAGAAATACCAGGGCTGGAGGAGGAAGAAATAGCTGTCGAAGCGGATCTCGTAGCGCAGGTCGAGGATGGCGCCCACCTCGACACCGGGGAAGGCCAGGGAGGTGACATAGCGCTTCTCCCGTTGCGAGATCCGGCGCTCGAACTTGCCTTCGGAGCCCAGGGGCAGGGACCTGCCGTCGGGCAGGACCGTCCGTCCCTGGACCTCCTGCAAGCGATTGTAGCGGCTGTGCGGGATCTCCATCTGGCCCCAGCGCTTGCCCTGCTCGGTGAGAATCTTGACCCGGGTATGCACGGTGAGGCGCGACGAGAGCGGCGAGGAGAGGCCGTACCCCAGCATGCGCAGCTCGGCCTCACGGGACAGCACGACGGCCGGCGCGTTGGGCTCGCCCGGCACGGCTTTCACGGCGCGCTCCGCGTCGGTGATGGGCGGAAAGGAGTCCGCGGCGGCGTGGGCTGCGCCAGCCGCCAGCGTCAAACCCAGCCCCAGCCCTGCGAGGACGCAGCTACTTGCGGACCAGAGAGACAGCCTGGGCATCGCTCTTCTCCACGGCGGCATAGAGGGACCGCACCGATTCGTACTGCTGCATGCTGGCGAGCTGCTTCTGCTTGATCTCCAGCCGGCGGCGGTAGACCAGGGTGCGCGCGGTGTCGTCGCTCTCCAGGCTGACGGTGAAGCCGCCGAGGGCATTGTCCTGCTTGGCGAGCTTGGGCGTCTGGTCCAGCTTCCACCCTTCCGGCCAGCGCAGCCGCAGCTCGACCTCGTCGCGGTCGGCGTAGGAGAAGAGGACCGGCGAGCGGCGCTTGTCGGCGGCCTGGACGAACGGCTGGGCGAAGGGCCCCAGCGGACGGCTGGGGACCAGGGTCGACTCGTCGCCCAGCACCTCGTCCTCGCGCTGCTGCAAAGACCAGGTGAGGCGGACCCGGCGGTCGTCCGGCGACTCCTCGACCTTGACGTCGGCGATCTTGAATTCCTTGAAGTCTTCGGCGAGCGAGTCCTTCCAGGCCTCGGCGGTCTGCGCGGCGTCGTCCTTCCAGTGGACCTTCTCCCAGGCGTGGTGGCCGGTCAGCACCATCTCGCCGCTGCCCGCCAGGCGCCCCGCGGCGTCGAGACTGAGATCGAGCACCGCCTTGCGGGCGCTCTGGTCGAACGGCGTCTCGGGCAGGACGATCCCTTCCGGCTTCTTCTTGTCGAGGATCAGGGCCGGCGTCGCCTCGTACCAGGGCTGGAGCTGGCCGAAGCCGAGGTCGCGGTCCGACGGATCGAGGAAGACGCGCTGCCCGTCCAGGTCCGCCGCTACCAGGATGCGGTCGAACCAGAACGGATTGGTGAGCCCGGGGTCGACCTGGCCGCGCCGCCGGTCGGCGGCCCAGACCAGGCGGCTGGAAATTTTCGCCTCCTTGAGGAGCGCCTGGAGGAGGAGGGCCTTGTCGGCGTAGTCGCCGTTCTTGTCGGCGAGAGTCTTCTCCACCGACGCGCCCGCGGCGAGACCGATGCCCTCCAGATCCTCGGTGGCGATCTGGTCGCGGACGAAACGGTAGAGCGCCTGCGCCTTCTCCCGTGGTCCGCCCGCAGCGCCGCCGGCGATCTCCCGCGATTTCTTGCCCACGCCGCCGTCCTTGCGCTGCGCCTTGTCGTACTGCTCGACGAAGATCTCGCACACGGACGGCCAACTGTCCAGGAGCTTGGTGTGCTGGTCGGCATCGTCCAGGAAGGCCGGCAGCACCATCATCTGGAGGGCGAGATCGGCGAACGGCAGCCCGTAGGGATCGATCTGCACGGCGGGCACGTCATCCGCCCAGACCCGCACCTCCATGCCGCGCGAGCTTTTCCTGGGCTCCTGCTGCAGACCGATCTTGAACGGATCGCGGTTCCAGGTCTGCGCCTTGATCTCGCGCGGAATCTTGTAGGTGATCTCCGAGTGGAGCACGGGCACCTCGTCGGCGAAGTACCAGGGCTCCAGGAAGTAGATCGAGTCGAAGAGCAGCTCGTAGCGGTACTCCAGGATCGCGCCCGGCTGCACGGCCGGGAAGGCCACCGAGGTGACGAACACCTTGCGGGCCTGAGACACCTTGCGCTGGAACTTGGCGTCGGCCGGCACCGGCACGGCGGTGCCGTCCGGCAGGACCGTGCGCCCGGCGAACCCCTGGAGGCGGGAATAGTTGCTGTGCGGGATGGAGACCTCCCCCCAGCTCTTCGTCCCCTCGGCGGTGAGGATCTTCGTCCGCACCTGGACGACGAGGTGGGAGGAGATCTCATCGCTCCGCGTGTAGCCCATCATCAGGAATTCGGCGTTCCTGGCGAGCACGACCGCCGGGGCGTTCGGCGCCCCGGGGACCGCGGTGAGGGCGCGTTCCGCGTCTGTGATCGGCGGGAAGGGCTCGGCGGCGAAAGCCGGGGAGCAAAGACCGGCGGCGAGCGCCAGGGCGGCCAGGACGGGGCGAAGACGGACGTTTTGCATGCGAGCTCTCCTTGGAAGCCATCCGTGAAGAGGTGTTCGGACGCTGCAAAACGTTTCGGCGCGCTACTCGGGCTCGGGCTGGAAATCCTCCGGCAGAATGGATCGGCCGGGCTGCAGGCGGTCGTCCATGTCGACCACCAGACTCGGCTGGACCGTCATCCGCCGGCCGAAGGTCTGGTAGCCGTCGAGGTAGAAGACGAGCTCGTAGGTCCCCTCGGGCAGCCACAGGTACTTCGGCCAGCCGTCGAAGTCGTCGGCCGTGCCGATGCGCTGGCCGTCCAGGAAGACCTGCGCGCGGCCGGGGCTGATGTCGAGGTCGAGAGCTCCCATGTCGTCGCGCTTGTGGCGGCCGCCGCCGTGGAAGAGGTAGCCGCCGGGAGAGGGAGCCGGCAGGGAGTAGGCGCCCTGGGAATTGTCGTAGACGTCTTCCCCGGAGCTGCCGTCGTCCGCGACGCCGCCGCCATGGCCATGCCCGCCGCCATGATGGGTCGGCGGCTGCCGGTTCGGCCCCTGGCCGCGCTCGTCCGGCCCGGTGGGGACGGCGGTGTCGCCCGCCGAGCCGCGGGAAGAATCATCCCCGGCGCCGCTGTCGGACGGGGGGGTGTCGGGAGAGGAAGGCTCGGAGGGAGCCTGAGGGGGAGGCTCGGAATGAGACTCTTGCGGCTCGGCGCGGGGAGTCTCGCGCTCGCCGGCATTCGAGTCGTCGGGGGGGGACGCCCAGACGCCGGCCGCCACCAGGAGCAGCGCGGCGGCCAGCAGGGAGACCGATCCTGACCCGCGGAGCCGTTCGACCGTCCATTGCATGATCATCGGCGTATCTCCTTCTCCATGGCGTGAAGTTTGCTTAGAAAATCGGCGCGAGTTGGGTCGGCGGTGCGATTCTCGCTCTCGGGGTTCTCTCTCTGGCCGCCGTCGATCCAGTCTCGTTTTCTCTGCAAATTCTCGTCAAAAAGACCCGGCAAAAAAAGAGCGCCCCCGTTCGAGAGGGCGCTCCTGGTGTATGTCCGCCGGTGTGGCGCGCCGTCCTAGTCGCTCTCGTCGAGATCGACCGACAGCTTCGTCTCTTCCCCGGCCTCGACCTCGAAGTCCTGCTCCTCGGGCTGGCGCCCGGGCCGGACCACGGCCAGGTGATGATCGCCGGCGGCCACCTTCAGCCCGCGCTCGAGGCCGCCGAGCTCGCCGCCGGTGCCGACGAAGCGGCCGTCGAGATAGACCGAGGCGTCCTCCGGATCGACCTCGAAGCGGACCCAGCCGGCCGTGCCCATGCCGGCCCCACCGGGCGCCGCGGCCCGGCCGTCGGCATCCCCCTCGTCCCCCTCGGCGTCGCGCCGCGGCACGCGCCGGCGCCAGTCGTCTCCCCGGTCGCCGCGCTCCCCACGCTCGCCCCGATCGATGCGGTCGCTCCGCTCGCGCTCATACCTCTGCCGCTCGTCGCGCCGGTCGTGGATCTTGGTCTGGAGATCCTGAGGCAGGACCGACGGCCCCTCCTCCATGCGGTCGTCCATGTCGATCACCAGGCCCGGATAGACCGTCACCTGGCGGGCGAGGGTCTTGTAGCCATCCAGATAGAAGGCGACGTCGTACGTCCCCTTGGGCAGCCACAGGTACTGCGGCCAGCCGTCGAAGTCGTCCACCGTGCCGAGATTCTGGCCGTCGACGAAGACCTGGGTACGCTCGGGGCTGAGGTCGAGGTCGAGAGCGCCCATGTCGTCCCGCGAGTAGCGGTCGTAGCGGTCGTAGCCGCCGCCCGGATACGGGGAGCCGCCGTAGTAGTAGTCATCCCAGTACCAGCCCCAGAACGCCCGCGGCCAGTAGCCGCCATAGGGGTAGTACCCGCCGTAGTAGCCGCCGCCGTAATAGCCGCCGCCGTAATAGCCGCCGCCACCGTGATGGCCGCCGCCGCCGCCGCGATGCTGCGTGGGCTCCTGGCGGTTCGGCCCGTGGCCGCGGCTGCCCTGACCGGTGGGCACGGCGTGGTCCGAGCCTCCGGAGCCGTTGGATGAGCCGCCATGCGAGCTACTGCCGCCGCCGCCCCCGGAAGACCCGCCCGAATGAGATTCAGTGCGCGGCATGGCCGTCCGGCCGCCGCCTCCGGAATCGTTGGAACGGGAGCCCGAGCGGTCCTGGTGGCCGCCCGCCCATACGCTTCCCGCCGCCAGGAGCAGCGCGGCGGCCAACACGGGGGCCGCCCCCCGCTTACGAAGCCGTTCGACTGCTCTGAGAATGGTCATTGACTGCCTCCTTTTGCGGCACCGTGCCGACTTCGTTCCAGGCGCGGTGCAAACCTTGGATGTAGTGAAATCGGAGCACTTCCTCCCATAGCTTCGGGGTGCTCACCGGAAGATTTTGCAAAGCGCGGACCAGCCCTTCCCGCCGTCTCTGCGGCCCCTCCGGAGGGAGGGGCGGAGGGCCGCCGGGGCCGATCCCGAGGAAGGCTCCGAGCTCGGGATGGAGCCGGTGGAAGACCACCGCGCAGTAGCCCGCCTTCTCCTGCCGGGCGGCGAAGCGCGCGAGATCCGTGGGATGGTCGTGGGCGACGGTCGCCGTCTTCTCGTAGACCATGCGCAGACCGCGCTTCTTCATCCGGTAGGCGACCTCGATGTCTTCCCACGCCGCGTAGGGAAAACGCAGGTCGAAAGGCTCGGCGAGCAGGAGGTCGCGGGAGAGCGAGATGTTGGACGTGTAGAAGAAGTTGAACGGCACGTCCTCGGGGTCGTGGATCAGGGCGTAGCCGAACTGGAGACCGTGCTCGTTGATGTAGCGCAGGAAGGGGTTGAGGCGCATCCGCGGGTGCCAGCCGGTATAGCCGAGGACGGCCGCGTGGGGGTCGTCGCCGTGGCGCCGGTGGGCCTCGCGGTGGGCCGCCAGCCATCCAGGAGAAGGGACGGTGTCGTCCCCCAGAAAGGCCACCCATTGACCCTGCGCGACGGCGACCCCGGTGTTGCGCGCCGCCGCCGGGCCGCGGTTTTCCTGGGTGAGGACGCGCAGCGGCAGGTTGAACGTCCGGCCGCGCAACCAAGCGCCGGTCCCGTCGCTCGAGCCGTCGTCCACCACCACCACCTCGAAAGGGGGAGCGCCCTGCTGGAATTCGAGCGCCTGCAGAACCTCGGCCAGCGCTTCCAGCCGGTTGAAGGTGGGGATGACGACGGAGACGTCATACGCCGCGGAGACCATGGAGAGAGCTTACACCGGAGCGGCTGCTGCGGGGGACGGAAGGAGCCGGGCCCTCCTCAAGAAGGAGAGCCCGGCGCTCCAGGCTAGTGCGACTCGTCGTAGGCGCGGATCGCGCTCAGCTCCAGGCGCGCCGCATCGAGGGGTGTCAGGGGGCCGCCGTGCGGCTTGAGGAGGTCGACGAGCGACGCCGTGACGCACTGCAGATACTGCACGCGGCTGAGCGGCCCATCGAAGCTGCAGGGAATCTCGGGGAGCGTCAGCTTCTCCGAGGCGAAGACGTTGTAGAGCCGGTTCTTCACGCCGCCCGGCCAGAGCACCTCGACCGTGCCGCGGGTCGCGCCACCCAGGCCGACCTGCACGTCCAGGCTGTTCTGGGAGGCGTAGCTGGAGCCGCCGAGGACCGGGGTGAGCGTCGGCTGGCCGCCCTGGGGGGTGAAGCGGACGATACCGCCGATGCCGTCGCGGTTGACCAGGCCGGTGGCGAAGTGATTGTCGACCAGGCCGCGCGAGCCCTCGAGCTTGAAGGCCGCCCAGTGGTTGCCGTTCCCGCTGTTGAGCTCGACGGCGAGAGTGCCGTTGCTCCGCGTGAAACCCTGCCATTGGAAGAGGAAGAAATCGGGGACTCCCGGCGTCGCGATGAAGTACATGGTCGCCGTCGGATCGAAGATCGAGCCGACCGGCGCCGAGGGCAGCGGCACGCGGAGCTGGCCGGGATTGACGTCGAAGCTCGACACCGACACGACGTCGACGAAGCCGTCGTTGTCGAAGTCGCCGGTGGCGACGCCTTCGACGTTGCGCTCCAGGTGATTGGTCGCGGCGAGAGCCGCGCTGTCCCAGGTGAAGTGGGCCGAGCATCCCGAATTGTTGAGGACGACGCCGGGGTTGCTCTCGTCCCAGTAGACCGAGAACTCGTAACCGCCGTGGAAGATGACGTCGGTGTCGCCGTCGTTGTCATAATCGGTCATGGCCCCGCCCCAGCCGGTCGGCGTCGTCACCAGGGCACCGACCCCGGGGTCGGTGAAGGTGCCGCCGCTCGTGCCGAGGAACCAGCGCGAGGCATGGGCGCCGGGCAGGTAGTAGCCGGGGTTGAAAATGTAGTCGCCGATGTTGGTGCCGAATATGTCGAGCCGGCCGTCGCAGTTGAGGTCGCCGAAGGCGAGCCCGTGCCATTCTCCGCCCCGGTTCAAGCCGGCCTGAACGCTCTCGTCCGTGAAGTGGCCGGTGCCGTCATTGCGGAAGAGGCGGATGAACCCGGCGTCGATCCCCGAGTAGTTGCCGTGGTCATCGTTCGCGACCATGGCGTCCAGATCGCCGTCCATGTCGATGTCGACGAGAGAGACGGCCCACGTGGCGAGCGTGGCGCCCGGCTGGGGAATCCCCAGGGGACTGTTGAGACCGGAGGCGGTGGTCTGATCGGTGAAAACCCGGTTCCCCTGGTTGACCAGGAGCTGGTTGAGCTGGAAGTAATCCAGCGTGCCGGCGTAGGCGAGGTTGTTGCCGAGATCGAACGTGTTGGCAATCAGGACGTCCAGCAGGCCGTCGCCGTTGACGTCACCCATGGCGCAGGAGACCGAGCCGGTGGTCTGGCCGCCCGTCCCGGACGCGGCGGTGATCTCCTGGAAAGTCCCGTTCCCCCGGTTCTCGAGCAGGCGGTTGCCCTTGTAGCCGGTGACGTAGATGTCGGAATCCCCGTCGTTGTCGATGTCGCCGAAGCAGACACCGTTGCTGTCCTGGCTGGTCAGGGCGGCGCCGGACGACAAGCCGACGTCCTGGAAGGAGAGATGGCCGGTTTCCTTGAGACGATTGCGGAACAGGCTGTTGGGGACGCCCGGGCCATTGGTCACATAGATGTCGAGATCCCCGTCGTTGTCGTAATCGAGAACCGCCACTCCCGGCCCGCCGTAATTCTTGACCGGGAGCATTTCGTATTCGCCATTCAGAAGATTGAGGATGCCGTCCGCCTGAATGGCATCCAGGGTGGCCTTGCGCAGCGAAGGGCCACGGCTGTAGGAGAGGCCGGAGCCTCCCCCGGCGGCGATGTTCTGGAACGTCACTCCGGCGGAGACGGGCATGGCTCCACAGATCAGGGCACCCGTGACGACGACAACTCGGACTCCATTTTTCAATTTCATATTTATTACTCTCCTCCTTGTCCAACCTTGTTTCGCCAAGGCCGGCACTGGTGAAGTGTGTGATTCTGTCCGAAAGGGGACTACGGCTCGGGCTTCCACTCTACAACAGCTCCCGTGAGCCTGTTTATTTGCTGGCCGGCTTGGTGTCCTGGACGCGCGTGTAGAAGCCGTCGACCACCTTGATCTCGGAGCCGTCCAGGAAGCGGTAGATCAGTTGGTAGCCGATCTTGTCCTTGTCCACGAAGGTATAGACGTCCCGCCTCTCGTAGGCATCGCCGGAGATCGGGTCGTCTTCCATGCCGGTGAAGACCAGGGCATTCTTCGACCGCAGGAGGGAGCCGAGCGAATACGTTCCCCGCGGCTCGCCATCGGTCAGGAAGAGATGGTAGAAGCGCTTCCACGAACCGTTGTATCCAATGAGAGTCTTGGTGGTGAGAATCGAGCCCTTGATGTTCTGGCGGGTATCGAGCTCAAGGAAATTGTCTTTCAGGATCCACGCGCCGCGCATTTCGTGGGTCATCGTGGCTTCTCTCGGCGAGCTGTAGAGCAGAACCGTGAAATCGCCTTTCCAGGTGCCCACGAACCGGCTCATGATCTCGTGCTTGTCGGCCGGCTTGAGAATCTTTTCGTATTCGGCGGCATTCCCCGCCTCTTTCTCCGCCTCCTTGGCGGTCTGCTGCGACATCAACGGCGTGGCCACGGCGAGCAGCGCCGCCACACTGACCAGCGCTTTCCAGGGCTTCCTCATTGCGTTCTCCTTGAAGTTGTTCGAGGGGTTGCTGCTGCGGGCGCAATTATGCACGACTGAGCTTGTTCGGCGAAGACCGGCTCTGTTACTGTGGCGCCGACAGATTGGTCTGATCACGAGGATCATGAAATGATCGAGAATCAACGGTTCAGGATCGGCAAGAGCGACATCTGGCAGGCGGGCTCGCTGCGCTCGGCGATCGAGAAGAGCGTCGGACCGGGAGCCCTGCGCTGGTATATCACCGCCGCCGACCGCACCGAGGTCGTGGTCGAAGCCACCATCGACACCGATGTGACCGAGGATGTCACCGGGGAGCCCGGGGAGACGCCGGCCGGCCTCGCCGAGCGGCCCTTCCATCCCGGCAAGACCGCGGTCGTCAGCATCGTCCCCACCGGCGTCGGCTGCTCGATCGGCGGCTTTGCCGGCGACGCCGCGCCGGTCACCAGCCTGCTCGCCGCGACCGCCGACTACCTGATCACCAATCCCAACGCGGTCAACGCCTCCGATTTCATCCATCTGGCGAGCAACGTCCTCTACACCGAAGGCCTCTGCATCGACATGATGGTCAGGGGGGAGATCGATCTCCACGTGCCCTTCGCCAACCGGATCGGGCTGATCGTCGAGCACGCCGAGCCCGCCGCCCTCGACGCGGTGTTCAACGTCGTCAACACCGCGCGCGCCGTCCATGGGGTGGACGTCGTCGACTGCATCGTTGCTCCGGGGCCGATCGGCAGCCGCTGCGTCAAGAACCGCTCCGGCGCCTACGTCGGCACCATCGATCATCCCGAGGTCCTGCTCGAGGCCTGCCGCCAGCTCATCGAGCAGGGCGCCAACGCCATCGCGGTGACCACGCAGATCCAGGGCCTGCCGTCGGACGAGTACGTCCAGCACTTCGCCGGCGCCGGCGACGCTCCCAATCCCATGGGCGGCGTCGAGGCCGTGATCTCCCATCTGATCGTCGACCGCTTCCGCCTGCCGGCGGCGCACGCGCCGATGATCAATCTGAAGCAGCTCGACCTGGAGGATGGCGTGGTCGACGCCCGCGCCGGCGGCGAAATGGCTTCGGTGAGCGGCCTCGCCTGCGTGCTGATCGGCTTGCGGCGGGCGCCGCAGATCGAGCGCACGCCGCGCTTGCGCGCCGTCGATCTCATCAACGTGAACAATGTGCTGGCCGTGGTGGCGCCGGCGAGCTGCCTGGGGGGCGTGCCGGTGCTCTGCGCCGTCGACCGCGGCATTCCGGTGATCGCCGTGGAGTCGAACGAGACCATCCTCGCGGTGACCGCCGGCGCCCTGGGCATCGAGGACAAGGTGATCGAGGCGCGCAGCTACGCCGAGGCGGCAGGCCTGCTCCTCGCCTTGCGCCACGGCATCGCTCCCGGCAGCCTCACCCGCCCCCTGGAGACCTTGCGGCACCGCCGCTCGGGAGCCAAGGCCGCCGAGAAGACCCGTATCCGGCGCGCCGTCTGACCGGCAGCCCGGCGTTGCTCCATTACGCCGCGGGAGGCGGTGCTCCCGTCCCCCGCGGCGCCACCCGAGATTCATAGCGTGCAATAATCGCGAACGCCTGTCTTCCGGGGAGTAAAGCGGTGAGCCCCAGGCTTCCGCTTGATGCAAACTTGAGAGGTCAAGAAAGGAAATGGCGGAGCTTCCACAAGATTTAGAAGGCTCGATCGCCATTGTCGGTCTGGCTGGACGCTTCCCCGGCGCACCGGATGCCGCACGGTTCTGGAAGAACCTGCGCGACGGGATCGAGTCCGTGCGCTTCCTTTCCGCTGAAGAGGCCCTGGCCCTCGGCGTGCCGCCCGAGGTCGTCGCCGATCCCGATTTCGTCCGCGCCGTCTCGCAGCCCGACGGCATCGACCTCTTCGACGCCCTCCTCTTCGGCATCAGCCACCGCGAGGCCGAGCTCCTCGATCCGCAGCAGCGCGTCTTCCTCGAGACCTCCTGGGAGGCCCTGGAGGACGCCGGCTACGAGCCCGGCCGGACCTCCGGAGTCATCGGCGTCTTCGCCGGCGCCACCACCAGCACCTATTTGATCTTCAACCTGCTCGCCGATCCGGTCCTCGCCCGCTCGGGCGACCCCCTCCAGCTCCTCATCGGCAACATCGGCGACACGCTCGCCACCCGGGTCTCCTACAAGCTCGACCTCAAGGGGCCGAGCTTCACCGTGCAGAGCGCCTGCTCCAGCTCCCTCGTCGCCGTTCACAACGCCTGCCAGAGCCTGCTCTCCGGCGAGTGCGACATGGCCCTCGCCGGCGGCGTCTCGATCAACGTTTCACAGACCGCCGGCTACCGCTACCAGCGCGAGTCGATCGCCTCGCCGGACGGCCACTGCCGCGCCTTCGACGCGCGCGCCCAGGGGACGATCTTCGGCGGCGGCTCCGGCGTGGTGGTGCTGAAGCGCCTGGAAGACGCCATCAAGGACGGCGACACCGTGCGCGCGGTGATCCGCGGCTCGGCGGTCAACAACGACGGCGCCTTGAAAGTGGGCTACACGGCGCCCGGCGTACGCGGCCAGGCCGAGGTGATCACCGAGGCGCTGGGCGCCGCCGGGGTCGCGGCCGAGACCATCTCCTACATCGAGGCGCACGGCACCGGCACCCGGCTCGGCGATCCGATCGAGGTGCAGGCGCTCACCCGCGCCTTCGCGGCCGAGACCGACCGCACCGGCTTCTGCGCCTTCGGCTCGGTCAAGCCCAACATCGGCCATCTGGATATCGCGGCCGGCATCGCGGGGCTGATCAAGACCGTGCTGGCGCTCGAAAACCGGCAGATCCCGCCGTCGCTCCACTTCTCCGAGCCCAACCCGGAGATCGACTGGGCGGCGAGCCCGGTGTACGTCAACACCGCGCTCGCAGCGTGGGAGACGGACGGGGAGACGCCGCGGCGGGCCGGGGTCTCCTCGTTCGGCATCGGCGGCACGAACGCCCACGTGATCGTGGAGGAGGCGCCGGAGATCTGCCGCGAGACGTCCCCGGCGGCGCGCCCGTGGCAGCTCCTGGTGCTCTCGGCGCGCAGCGAGGCGGCCCTCGCGGCGGCGACGGCGCGTCTGGCGGCGCACCTCGAAGAGCCGGCTCCTGAAGACCTGGCGGGTGACCTGGCAGACATTGCCTGGACGCTCCAGACCGGCCGGCGGACCTTCCTGCACCGCCGGATCGCCGTCTGCCGGGATCTGGCGGACGCCCGCCTCGCCCTCTCCGGCGCCGAGCCGGCGCGGCTGGCGGGTGGCGTCGACGCCGAGGAGCCGCGCGAACGGCCGGTCGCCTTCCTGTTCTCCGGCCAGGGATCGCAATACCCCGGCATGGGCCGCGGGCTCTACGAAGCCGAGCCGGTCTTCCGCCGCGAGATCGACCGCTGCGCCGAGCTGCTGCGCCCCGCGCTCGGGCTCGACCTCCGCGAGGTGCTCTTCGCGGCGGCGGATGACGAGCGCCTCGCCCGCACCGAGCTCGCCCAGCCGGCGCTCTTCGCCTTCGAATACGCCCTCGCCCGGCAGTGGATGGAATGGGGCGTCGCTCCCGCCGCCATGCTCGGCCACAGCCTCGGCGAGTACGTCGCCGCCTGCCTCGCCGGCGTGCTCACGCTCGCCGACGCCCTCCGCCTGGTCGCCGTGCGCGGACGGCTGATGCAGGAGCTGCCGGCCGGCGCCATGACCGCGGTGACGCTCGCCGAGGAGGAGGTCAAGCCTCTCCTCCGCTCTGTCGAGATCGATCTGTCTGACCTCTCGATCGCCGCGGTCAACGAGCCGGGCCGCTGCGTGGTCTCGGGACCGCTCGACGCCGTCGCGGCCTTCGAGAAGCGCCTCGCGGCGGAGGGCACCGGCTGCCGCCGCCTCCACACCTCGCACGCCTTCCACTCCGCGATGATGGAGCCGATCCTGGAGCGCTTCCGCGCCGAGGTCGCCAAGGTCCGTCTCGCCGCGCCGCAGCTCCCCTGGGTGTCGAACCTCACCGGCGGTTGGATCACGGAGGCCGAGGCCACCGACCCGGAGTACTGGGTGCGCCACCTGCGCCGGCCGGTGCGCTTCGCCGACGGCGTCGCGACCCTGCTGGCCGGCGGCGACCGCATCCTCCTCGAGGTCGGTCCGGGCAACGCCCTCGCGACCCTGGCGCGCGGCCAGGCCGCGGCGGCCGGCCGCGCCGGCGACGTGGTGGCCTCGACGCGCCACCCGCGCCGGAAGGCGGACGCCACGGCGGCGCAGGAAGACGACCAGGCCGTCCTGCTGACGGCGCTCGGCCGCCTCTACCTCGCCGGCCTGGCGGTCGACTGGTCCCGCCTCTATCCCGGCGAGCACCGGCGCCGGGTGCCGCTGCCGACCTACCCCTTCGAGCACCGCCGGTATTGGATCGGAAGCGGGATCGGAAGCGGGATCGGAAGCGGGATCGGCGGCCGCGGCGCCGTGGCGGCGGGCGCGGGCCTGAGCGCCGGAACCGAGGTCGACCACGTTCCGGCCCCCGGCCAGACCCTGCACCAGCGTCCGCAGCTCTCGGCCGCCTACGAGCCGCCGCGGAACAGCGCGGAGGAGGCTCTCGCCGGGCTCTGGCAGGATCTCCTCGGCGTCGCGCCGGTCGGCATCCACGACGACTTCTTCGAGCTCGGCGGCCATTCCCTCCTCGGCACCCAGCTCATCGGACGGGTGCGCGACAGCTTCGGCGTCGACCTGCCCCTGGAGATGCTGTTCGACGCGCCGACGGTGGCCCGTCTCGCCGCGGCGGCGGTCGCGGCCGGCGGCACCCCGCGCGCCGCCAGGAGCCTGCCGGCGATCCCGCGCCTGTCGCGCCACGAGCACGCGCCGCCGCTCTCCTTCGGCCAGCAGCGCCTCTGGTTCATCGATCAGCTCGAGCCCGGCAACCCCGTCTACAACGAGCCCCGCGGCCTGCGCATCACCGGGCCGCTCGCCGTCTCCGTGCTGGCGGCGAGCCTCACCGAGGTCGTCCGCCGCCACGAGGTCCTGCGCACCACCTTCGCCGCGCCGCAGGGCGATCCGGTGCAGGTGATCAGCCCGGCGCGCGCCCTGGCGGTGCCCGTCGTCGATCTCGCCGGCCTGCCGGCCGCGGCGCGGCACGCGGAGCTGAGCCGCCTGGCCAGGGCGGAGGCCCGGCGGCCTTTCGACCTCGCCGGCGGCCCGCTCCTGCGCCTCCTGCTCCACCGCCTCGCCGCGGAGGAGCACGCGGCGGTGTTCAACGCGCACCACGTCGCCACCGACGGCTGGTCCATGGGCGTCCTGGTGCGCGAGCTCGGGGCGCTCTATGACGCCCTGCTCGCCGGCCGCCCCTCGCCGCTGCCGCCGTTGCCGATCCAGTATGCCGACTTCGCCGCCTGGCAGCGCGAGCATCTCGCGGGCGACCTGCTCGCCGAGCAGCTCGGCTACTGGCAGCGCGAGCTCGCCGGGGCGCCGCACCTCCTCTCTCTGGCCACCGACCGGCCGCGGCCGGCGGTGCGCAGCCCGCACGGCGCGGCGGTCCCGCTGGCGCTCCCGGCCGAGCTGGCCGCGGCGGTGGAAAGCCTGGCCCTCAGCGGTGGCGCAACTCCCTTCATGGTCCTGATGGCCGCCTTCCAGGCGCTCCTCTTCCGCCTCACCGGCGCCCGGGACCTGCTCGTCGGCTTCCCGGTGGCCGGCCGGCCGCGGCCGGAGACCGAGCCGCTGATCGGCTTCTTCGTCAACACCCTGCCGCTGCGCGGCCGGCCCTCGCCGGACATCAGTTGGGGCCAGCTCCTCGGGCAGGTGCGGACCGCGGCGCTGGGCGCCTTCGCCCACCAGGAGCTCCCCTTCGAGCGCCTGCTCGACGAGCTCGAGGTCGAGCGCAGCCTCGCCCATACGCCTCTCGTCCAGGTGGCCTTCGCGCTCCAGAACACGCCGCTGCCGGAGCTCGCGCTCTCCGGGCTCACCCTGGTGCCGTGGGAGATCCATGCCGGCACGGCCAAGTTCGACCTCTCGTTCTCCCTCACCCGGACGGCGGAAGGGCTGACCGGCGCGCTCGAGTACGCCTCCGGCCTCTTCGACGCCGCGACCGCCGTCCGCCTGGGCCAGTGCTTCGAGACCCTGCTGCGCGGCGCCGTCGCCGCTCCGGGCACCCTGCTCGGCGACCTGCCCCTGCTGACCGCGGCGGAGCGCCAGCAGGTCGAGATCGAGTGGAACGACACGCGTGCGGAGGAGACCGGCCTCTGCCTGCACGAGGTGCTGGACGTCTGGGTGGCCAAAGCCCCGGAGACGCCGGCCATGATCACAGATGAGCAATCGGTGACCTATCGCGAGCTCTCCCGCCGGGCGGCGGCTCTCGCCCGCCATCTCCAGGCGATGGGAGTCGGCCCCGAGAGCCGGGTGGGGATCTTCGTCGAGCCCGGCATCGACCCGCTCGTCACCTCGATCGCCGTCCTCCAGGCCGGCGGCACCTATGTCCCGCTCGACATCGCCTATCCCGAGGAGCGCCTGGTCTTCATGCTGGAGGACGCCGGCATCCGCGTCCTCCTCACCCGCGAGCATCTGATCTCGAACCTGCCCGCGCACCGGGCGGAGATCGTGCTCCTCGAGCAAGATTTCGCAGGCTCGGCCGTACCCTTCCGGGGACGGCGCCCCGACCGCCCCGACCCTGACAGCATCGCCTACGTCACCTACACGTCGGGCTCGACCGGACGGCCCAACGGCGTCATGACGCGGCACCGCTCGGCCGCCCACTTCGCCTTCCAGGCGGCGGCCGATTTCGCCATCCAGCCCGGCGACCGCGTGCTCCAGGCCGCTTCGTGGAGCTTCGACGGCTGGGTGCAGGAGACCTGGGGAGCCCTGGCCGCCGGCGCGACGCTCTGCGTCAGCCGCCGCGACGCCGAGATCGGCGGCGAGGCCCTGGAAGAGGCGATCCGCCGCATGGGCGTGACCGCCGCCTTCCTCACCCCCGGGCGCCTCGCCACGCTCACCCCGGAGGGGCTCCCCGAGCTGGTGAGCCTGGCCTGCGGCGGCGAGGCCCTCCCCGGCGAGCTCGCCGCCCGCTGGGCGCCCGGCCGGCGCCTGCTCAACTGCTACGGGCCGACCGAGACCACGGTCTACACCATGGTCTACCGCTGCGCCGCGGGCTCCACCCAGGAGCCGTCGATCGGCCGCCCCTACTCCGGAGCGCAGATCTACCTGCTCGACCCGGGCGGCAGGATCGTGCCGGCCGGTTTTCCCGGCGAGATCCACATCGCCGGCGAAGGGCTGGCGCGGGGCTATCTCAACCGCCCGGCGCTGACCGCCGAGCGCTTCGTTCCGCATCCGTTCCCCGCGGTGCCCGGCGAGCGTCTCTACCGCACCGGCGACCTGGCGCGCCACCGGCCGGACGGCAACATCGAGTTCCTCGGCCGCATCGACCACCAGGTCAAGCTGCGCGGCCTGCGCATCGAGCTCGGCGAGATCGAGGCGGTCCTCGGCCGCCATCCAGGCGTGCGCGAGGCGCGCGTGATCGTCCGCGACGATGGGCCGGGGGGCGTCTCCGGCAGCAAACGCCTGGTCGCCTACCTGCTGCCGGCGGGCGGGGAGGTCCCCCGGGCGGCGGCGTTGCGCGCCCATCTGCGCGAGCAGCTCCCGGAGCACATGGTGCCGGCGGCCTTCGCCGTTCTCGACGCCTGGCCGCTGACGCCCAACGGCAAGATCGACCTCAAAGCCCTGCCCTCTCCGGAAGCGCAGGGAAGCCCGGAGCCGGCGGCCGACTTCGCCGAGCCGCGCGGTGAGACCGAGCGGGCCGTCGTCCGCGTCTGGCAGGAGGTCCTGGGGCTCGAACGGATCGGCGCCCGCGACAACTTCTTCGATCTCGGCGGCCATTCGCTGCTGCTGCCGCGCCTCCATGCCCGCCTCAAGGAGGTCCTGGGCGAGCGCGGGCACGGGCTCACCCTCGTCGACCTCTTCCGCTTCCCCACCGTCGCCGCGCTCGCCGGCTTCCTCCACCCGGCCGGCGGCGAGAGCGAGCCGCTGGAGCGCAGCCGCGACCGCGCCCTGGCCCGCCAGGGAGCGCTCGAAAGCCGCGACCGGCGCATCGCCGTCGTCGGCATGAGCTGCCGCTTCCCCGGCGCCCGCAAGCCGGAAGAGTACTGGGCCAACCTCGCCGCCGGCGTCGAGTCGATCCGCCCCCTCACCGCCGCGGAGCTGGCCGGCGTCGATCCGGCCCTGGCCGGCGATCCGCGTTTCGTGCCCGCCGTCTCCCTGCCGGACGACATCGAGAGCTTCGATGCGCTGTTCTTCGGGCTCAACCATCGCGAGGCCGAGCTGCTCGATCCGCAGCAGCGGCTGTTCCTGGAAGTCGCCTGGGAGGCGCTCGAAGACGCCGGCCACGACCCCGAGACTTCCGGCCGTTCGGTCGGCGTCTTCGCCGGCACCGCCCTCTCCACCTATCTGCTCTATCACCTGACGCAGGACGAGGAGGTGCGGCGGACGGCCGATCCGGTCCAGCTCCTCATCGGCAACGGCTCCGATTCGCTGGCCACCCGCGTCTCCTACAAGCTCAACCTCAACGGCCCGAGCTATACGGTGCAGAGCGCCTGCTCGACCTCCCTCGTCGCCGTCCACCACGCCTGCCAGAGCCTGCTCGCCGGCGAGTGCGACGCGGCGCTGGCGGGAGGCTCCTCCCTGCCGCTCGGCAACCGCCTCGGCTACCTCTACACCGAAGGCTCGATCGCCTCGCCCGACGGCCACTGCCGCGCCTTCGACGCGGGCGCCCGCGGCACGGTCTTCGGCGGCGGCGCGGGCGCCGTCGTCCTCAAGCGCCTGGACGACGCGGTGCGCGACGGCGACACGATCCGCGCCGTGCTCCTCGGCTCGGCGGTGAACAACGACGGCGCGGACAAGATCGGCTACACCGCTCCCAGCGTCACCGGGCAGGCCGAGGTGATCGCCGAGGCGCTGGCGGTCGCCGGCATCGAGCCCGCCACGATCTCCTACGTCGAGGCGCACGGCACCGGCACCCCGGTGGGCGATCCGGTCGAGATCGCGGCGCTGACTCAGGTGATCGGCGCGGTCGGCCGCTCGGCTCCCTGTGCCATCGGCTCGGTGAAGACCAACTTCGGCCATCTGGATTCGGCGGCCGGCGTCGCCGGGCTGATCAAGACCGTGCTCTCCCTGGAGCACCGGCAGATCCCGCCCTCGCTGCATTTCGACCGGCAGAACCCGGAGATCGACTTCGCCGGCAGCCTCTACGTCAACGCCGTTCTCTCGCCGTGGACCGCCGGTGAGACGGCCGACGGGAGAGCGAATACGCCGCGGCGCGCCGGGGTCTCCTCCTTCGGCATCGGCGGCACCAACGCCCACGTCGTGCTCGAAGAGGCGCCGCCGCGCCTGCCCTCGGCGCTCGCCGCGCCGACCGCCCGCAAGCGCCACCTCCTGACCCTCTCGGCACGCAGCGAGGAGGCGCTCGCCGCCGCCGCCGCCCGTCTCGCCGCGCACATCGAGCGGCGGCCCGATCTCACGCCGTCCGATCTCGCGGACATCGCCTGGACCCTCGGCACCGGCCGGCGGGCGCTGCCGGTGCGCCGCACCGTCGCCGTCCACGACCGGGACGACGCGCTGCGCGCCCTCGCCGCTCCCGGCGAGACGGCGGAGGTCCGCGACGGCTCCGCGCCGCGCACGGTCGCCTTCCTCTTCTCCGGCCAGGGCTCGCAATACCCCGGCATGGGGCGCGGCCTGTATGAGGAAGAGCCGGTCTTCCGCCGCGAGATCGACCGCGCGTCCGCGATCCTGGCGCCGGTGCTCGGGCTCGATCTCCGCGCCGCCTTCTTCCCGCCCTCCGGCGCCGGCCAGACCTCTGAGACTCATGAGGCCGCCGAAGAACGGCTGCGGCAGACCGCCATCGCCCAGCCGGCGCTCTTCGTCTTCGAGTATGCGCTCGCCCAGCTCTGGATGGAGCACGGCATCGCCCCGGCCGCCCTGCTGGGGCACAGCATCGGCGAGTACGTGGCGGCCTGCCTCGCCGGGGTCTTCACCCTGGAGGAAGCTCTCCAGCTCGTCGCCCTGCGCGGGCGCCTGATGCAGGAGATGCCGCCGGGAGCCATGCTCGCGGTCACCCTTTCCGAGGAAGAGGTCGCCCCCCGCCTTGACAGCCTCGGCAGCCTCGGGGGTGGCCTCTCGATCGCCGCGGTCAACGAGCCGGGGCGCTCGGTCGTCTCGGGCACCTTCGAGGCGGTCGCCGCGCTCGAACGGCGCCTCGCCGCGGAGGGCATCGGCTGCCGGCGCCTGCACACCTCGCACGCCTTCCACTCCGCGATGATGGAGCCGGTCCTCGAACGCTTCACCGCCGCGGTCGCCAGGATCCGCCTGGCGCCGCCGCGCCTGCCCTTCCTCTCCAACGTCACCGGCAGATGGATCACCGCCGAGCAGGCGACCGATCCGGAGTACTGGGCGCTGCACCTGCGCGCGCCGGTGCGCTTCGCCGACGGCATCGCCGAGCTGCTGCGCGAGGACGGCCGCATCCTCCTCGAAGTGGGGCCCGGCAACGCGCTCTCGTCCCTGGCGCGCGGCCAGGCGGACCCCTCCCGGGTGGTCGCCTCCACCCGGCATCCGCGCCAGACCGGCGCGGAGGGCGCGGAGGACGGCGAGGTGCTGCTGGCGGCGCTCGGCAAGCTGTGGCTCGCCGGCCTGCGGCTCGACTGGCTCTCGCTCTATCCGGGGGAGCACCGCCGGCGGGTGCCGCTGCCCACCTATCCCTTCGAGCGCCGCCGGTATTGGATAGAAAGCGGGATAGAAAGCAGGATCGAAAGAGGGATCGTGAAGAGCACGGCGGCGGGCGCCGGGCCGTTCACCGCCGAAGAGATGGCCGGCGCCCTGGCCGCGGTCGACGCGATCGAATGGGCGCCCGGCATCCCGCCGGCCGTGCGCGCCGAGATCGCCCGGCTGCTCCTCGCCTCCGCGCCCGGGACGGCGGCGCCTCTCCCGTCTCAGACCTCCGCCCGGCCGCGCCATGCCCGGCCGCGCCTGCCGACTCCCTTCGTGGCGCCGCGCGGCGGAGCCGAGCAGGAGATCGCGGCGATCTGGCAGGAGCTCCTGGGCCTCGACCAGGTCGGCGTCGACGACGACTTCTTCGCCCTCGGCGGCCACTCCCTGCTCGGCACCCAGCTCCTGTCGCGGGTGAGCCGCGCCTTCGGCGTCGAGCTGCCGATCGAGGTCCTGTTCGATGCTCCCACCGTCGCCGGCCTGGCGAGCGTCGCCGGCGGCGACCGCGGCGCGGCGGAACGACAGCCGGCGGGGCCGGTTCCGACGGGTGCGGCGGAAGGTCCCCTTTCCTTCGCCCAGGAACGCCTCTGGTTCCTCGATCTCCTGGAGCCCGGGAGCGCTCTCTACAACCTGCCCGCGGCCCTCCGGCTCGAAGGCGATCTCGACGTGCCGGCGCTCGCCCGCGGCTGCGCCGCCGTGGTGCGCCGCCACGGCTCGCTCCGCACGACGTTCGGCGACGAGGAGGGGCTGCCCTTCCAGCGGATCTCCGCCCGCCTGACGATCGGCCTGCCGGTGGTCGACCTGGCGGCGCTCTCGCCGGCCGCGAGCGAGAAGGAGGGCGCGCGGCTCGCCGCCGCCGAGGTCCGCCGGCCGTTCGATCTGGCCCGGGGACCGCTCGTCCGGCTGCTGCTGCTGCGGACGGCGGAGCGGCGCTGGCTCTTCCTCGTCGACATGCACCACATCGTGAGCGACGGCTGGTCCGTGGGGATCCTGGTGCGCGAGCTGACCGCCCTCTACGCGGCTGGGCATTCCAGGGCGGCCGGGGCGGCGCCGCGCCTGCCGGAGCTGCCGGTCCAGTATCTCGACTTTGCCCGGTGGCAGCGGCAGTGGTTCCAGGGGCCGGTCCGCGACGAGCAGCTCGCGTTCTGGCGCGCCGAGCTCGCGGGGGCGCCGGCACGGATCGAGCTGCCGGCCGACCGGCCGCGGCCTGCGGTCCAGTCGTACCGCGGCGCGAGCCTGCAGCTCGCCTTCACCGCGGCGGCGGAGGCGGCCGTGCGGACGCTCTCCCGCGCGAGCGGCGCCACCCCGTTCATGGTGCTGCTCGCGGCCTTCCAGGCCCTCCTCCACCGCTGGTCCGGGCAGGGGGAGCTGCTGGTGGGCTCGCCGATCGCCAACCGCCACCGGGTGGAGATCGAAAACCTCATCGGCTTCTTCGCCAACACCCTGGCGTTGCGCGGGCGGATGGCGGACGACCCGAGCTTCGCCGAGCTCGTGGAGCGGGCACGGCGGACGGCTCTCGCGGCCTACGCCCATCAGGACCTGCCGTTCGAGCTCCTGGTCGAAGCCCTCGGTGTCGAGCGCAGCCTCGCGCACAACCCGCTGGTCCAGGTCTTCCTCACCTTCCAGGACTCGGCCTTGCGCGACCTCGCCCTCCCCGGGCTCGTCCTCCGGCCGGCGGCCTTCCCGTCGGGCCTCGCGCGCTTCGATCTCCTCCTCTCGCTGTTCGATCTCGAGGGGCGCCTCACCGGCGAGATCGAGTTCGCGACCGACCTCTACGACGGCACCACGGTGCAGCGGCTCCTCGCCCACTTCGCCACCCTGCTGGCGGGCGCCGCCGCCGGCCCCGGGCGGCGCCTCGCGGATCTGCCCCTCCTCTCCGCGCCGGAATGGCATCAGGTCACGGTCGAGTGGACGGCCGCACGGCGCGAGGCCGAGGAGGGGGCAACTCTCGACCGCCTCTTCTCGCGGCAGGCCGCGCGGACTCCGACGGCGGTCGCGGTCTCCTCCGCGGAGGAGTCGCTCTCCTACGCCGAGCTCGACCGCCGTTCGGATCTCCTGGCGGCGCGCCTGCGGCGGCTCGGCATCGGCCCGGAGTCTCTCGTCGTCCTCCTCCTGCCGCGCTCCGCCGCGCTGGTCGTCGCCGTCCTCGGCGTCCTCAAGGCCGGCGGTGCCTACGTGCCGCTCGATCCCGCCTACCCGGCCGAGAGGCTGCGCATGATCGCCCTCGACTGCCAGGCCTCCGTCGTGGTGACGGCGAGCGGGCTGCGGGACGGGCTGCCGCCGCTCCCCGCGACGATGCTCGACGTCGAGGAGGGGAGCCGGCAGCCCATCCACGTCCGTGGCCGCCGGCTGGAGAAGCCCGCCGCGCAGGCCCCCCTGGCGGCTGGCGCGGCCTATGTGATCTACACCTCGGGCTCGACGGGCAAACCCAAGGGCGTCGTCGTCGAGCACCGCCAGGTCATCCGTCTCTTCCAGACCACCCGCGACGCCTATGGCTTCGGACCGGACGACGTCTGGACCCTCTTCCACTCCTACGCCTTCGACTTCTCGGTCTGGGAGATCTGGGGCGCCCTCCTCTACGGCGGACGCCTGGTCGTCGTGCCTTACGAGACCAGCCGCTCGCCGGCGGACTTCTACCGCCTGCTCTGCGCCGAGCGGGTGACGGTGCTCAACCAGACTCCTTCGGCCTTCGGGCAGCTCATCCGGGCCGAAGAAGAGCTGGGGGCTGATTCCCGGACGGGTCCGGAGCTCGCTCTGCGCTGGGTGATCTTCGGCGGCGAGGCGCTCGCCCCGCGCAGCCTCGCCGGCTTCGCGGCGCGCCACCCCGGGCAGCCGCGCCTGGTCAACATGTACGGCATCACCGAGACGACCGTCCACGTGACCCTCCACCCGCTGGATGGCGCGGACCTCATCTCCGACCGCAGCCCGATCGGCCGGCCGATCCCCGATCTCGAAGCCTGGGTGTTTTCACCAGCCCTGGGGCCCGGCGGACAACCGGCGCCGATCGGCGTGCCGGGCGAGCTGTGCGTGGGTGGACCGGGCCTCGCCCGTGGCTATCTCGGCCGGCCGGCGCTGACCGCCGGGCGGTTCGTGCCCCATCCGTTCGCCCAGGCTCCGGGCGAGCGGCTCTACCGCTCCGGAGACCTCGCGCGCCTCCTGCCGGACGGCAGGATCGAGTCCCTGGGCCGGATCGACCACCAGGTCAAGATCCGCGGTTTCCGCATCGAGCTGGGCGAGATCGAGGCGGCCCTCGACCGCCATCCGCGGGTGCGCGAGAGCCGTGTCCTGGTCCGTGAGCTCGGAGACGACCGCCGGCTCGTCGCCTGGCTCGTGCCCGCGGCGCCCGGGGAGACGGATCTGCGCGCCCTGCTCCGCGAGTATCTCGCCGAGCAGTTGCCCGAGCACATGGTGCCCTCCGCCTTCGTCGCCGTGCCGGCCTGGCCGCTGACGCCCAACGGCAAGGTCGACGTCAAGGCCCTCCCCGCTCCGGAGAGCCAGGCCGGCGCCGACCCCCTGGAGGCTCCCCGCACCGCCACCGAGACGCGGCTGGCGGAGATCTGGGCCGAGCTCCTCGGCATCGGCACACCCGGCCGCGACGAGAGCTTCTTCGACCTCGGCGGCCACTCGCTCCTCGCCACCCGGCTCCTCTTCCGCCTCCACGATGCGTTCGGGGTCGAGCTGCCGCTCCGCGCCCTCTTCGAGACCCCGACGCTCGCCGGCCTCGCCGAGCGGATCGACCACGGCGTCGCCACCCGTGAGCTCCTGCCCGCGGAGCCTTTGGGGATGACCGGGGCCGGAATGACCGAGGCGCCGCTCTCCTTCGCCCAGGAGCGGCTCTGGTTCCTCGACCGGTTGCAGCCGGACAGCTCCCTCTACAACATCCTGGCGGTCCTGCGCCTCGCCGGCGATCTCGACGTCCGCGGTCTCCGCTGGAGCTTCGCGGAGATCGTCCGCCGCCACGGCGCGCTGCGGACCACCTTCTCCGAGACCGGCGGCGAGCCGCGGCAGGTGGTGTCCCCGGCCGGCCCGGTCCCGCTGCCCCTGATCGATCTCTCCGGCCTTCCCGGGGAGCATCGCGAACGCGAGGCCGCGCGGCGGATCGCCCGGGAAGCCGGCCGGCCGTTCGATCTCGCGCGCGGCCCTCTCCTCCGGCTTCACCTCCTCCGCGAGGCTCCCCGCAGCCACACGCTGATCGCGAGCCTCCACCACATCGCGAGCGACGGATGGTCCATGGACGTCCTGGTGCGGGAGAGCACCGTGCTCTACCAGGCGTTCGTGCAAGGGCTGCCCTCGCCGCTGCCCGAGCTGCCGGTCCAGTACACCGATTACGCGCTCTGGCAACGGCGCCGGCTCGCCGGGCCGCTCCTCGAAGCCCAGCTCGCTTTCTGGCGCCGCGAGCTCGCCGGAGCCCCGGCGCTCCTCGAGCTGCCGACCGACCGGCCCCGGCCGGCCGAGCAGTCCTTCCGCGGCGCGATCTTCCCTTTCACCCTGCCGCCGCAGGGCGAAGCCGCGGTCCGCACGCTGGCCCGGCAGGCGGCCACCACCGTCTTCACGGTGCTCCTCGCCGCCTTCCAGACCCTCCTCCACCGCTTGTCCGGGACGGACGACGTGCTCGCCGGCTCGCCGGTCGCCAACCGCACCCAGACCGAAATCGAGGGCCTGATCGGGCTCTTCGTCAACACCCTCGTCTTCCGCCTGCGCCTCCAGGACGACGCGGGTTTCCTCACCATCCTGGAGCGCGTCCGCGCGACGACCCGCGCCGGCCAGGACCACCAGGACCTTCCCTTCGAGCTGCTCGTCGACGCGCTCGGGGTCGAGCGCAGCCTCGCCCACAACCCGCTCTTCCAGGTGCTGCTGGTCCTCCAGAACAGCCCGGCCGGCGAGCTGCGGGCGCCGGGCCTGACGTTCATCCCGGTCGAAACGCCGGGCACCACGGCCAAATTCGACCTGCTGCTCACGTTCGTCGAGACCGCGGGGGATCTCGCCGGCACGCTCGAATACGATCGCGACCTCTTCGACCGCTCCACCATCGCCCGCTTCGTCTCCCACTTCCAGACTCTGCTGGCCGCCGCTGCTTCCGACCCCACGCTGCCGGTGAGCCGTCTCCACCTGATGGCCGCGGCCGAACGGCACCAGATCCTCACCGCCTGGAACGACACCGCCGTCGACCATGGCGCGGGGACCGGGGCCTGCCTCCACGAGCTCCTGGCGGCACAGGCGGCGCGGACGCCGGAGGACGTCGCCGTGGTCTGCGAAGGAGCGCGGCTCACCTACCGCGAGCTCGACCGCCGGGCCGGCCACCTCGCCGGCCGCCTCCGCGCCCTCGGCGTCGGACCCGAGGTGCTGGTGGGCATCGCCGCCGACCGCTCGCTCGAGCTGGTCACCGGGCTCCTCGCCATCCTGAAGGCCGGCGGCGCCTACGTGCCGCTCGATCCCGGCTATCCCGACGACCGGCTGGCCTTCATGCTGGAGGACTCCGGCGTACCCGTCCTGCTCACCCAGGAGCCCCTGCGCGCGCGACTGGCCGGGCTCGCCCCCGCCGGCGTCCGCCAGGTGCTCCTCGACCGCGCGGACGAGCCCGTGGATCAGCCGGATCGGTCCGATCGGTCCCATCCCGACAACGCCGCCTACGCCATCTACACCTCCGGCTCCACCGGGCGGCCGAAGGGCGCCGTCAACACCCACCGCGGCATCGTCAACCGCCTGCTCTGGATGCAGCAGGCCTACGGCCTGACCGCCGCGGACCGGGTGCTCCAGAAGACCCCCTTCTCCTTCGACGTCTCGGTGTGGGAATTCTTCTGGCCCCTCCTGGTGGGCGCCCGCCTGATCGTCGCCCGGCCGGAAGGCCACCGCGACAGCGCCTACCTGGCCGACCTCATCGCGCGCGAGGGGGTGACGACGCTCCACTTCGTCCCGTCGATGTTGCAGGTCTTCCTCGAAGAGACCGCGCTCGGGCATCCGGGACGGCTCGGCAGCCTGCGCCGGGTGATGGCGAGCGGCGAGGCGCTGCCGCCCGAGCTCGAACGGCGCTTCACGGACCTCCTGGGCGATCCGCTGGGCATCCGCCTGCACAATCTCTACGGGCCGACCGAGGCGGCGGTGGACGTCACCTCCTGGGCCTGCGGCCGGGAGCCCGGCCGGCGGACCGTGCCGATCGGGCGGCCGATCGCCAACCTCCGCATCCATGTGCTCGATCGCCATGGCAAGGGAGAGCCCGTGCCGATCGGCGTGGCCGGCGAGCTCCACATCGGCGGCACCGGCCTGGCGCGCGGCTACCTGGGCCGTCCCGGCCTGACGGCGGAGCGTTTCGTGCCCGATCCGGTCTCCGAAACGCCGGGCGCGCGGCTCTACCGCACCGGCGACCTCGCCCGGCATGCGCCGGGCGGCGAGATCGAGTACCTGGGCCGGCTCGACCACCAGGTCAAGATCCGCGGCTTCCGCATCGAGCTGGGCGAGATCGAGGCCTGCCTGGCGGCGCACCCCGCGGTGCGCGAGGCGGCGGTCCTCGCCCGCACGGACACGGCGGCCGGAACGGCCCTCGTCGCCTACGTGGTGGCGGTCGCTCCGGAAGAGCCGCCGGGGGAGCCGCCGGCGGAGCTGGCCACGGAGCTGGCGGCGGCTCTCCGCGCCCGGCTCCCGGACTACATGGTGCCGTCGGCCTGGGTCTTCCTGCCCGCCTTCCCGCTCTCCCCGAACGGCAAGCTCGACCGCCGCGCCCTGCCGGCGCCCGGGCGGCAGCACGGCCGAGCCGCCGGAGAGGCGCCGCGGACCGCGACCGAGACGCGGCTGGCGGAGATCTGGACCGCTCTCCTGGGGATCGCGGCTCCCCGCCGCGACGACAGCTTCTTCGAGGTCGGCGGGCATTCGCTCCTGGCCACCCGGGTCCTCTCTCGCATCCGGGAGACGTTCGCGGTCGAGCTGCCCTTGCGCACCCTCTTCGAAGCCCCGACCGTCGCCGGGCTGGCCGGGCGGATCGACGCCGCGGGTGCCGAGGGCCTTCTCGAGGAGCTGCCCCTGCTCGCCACGGGGGCCACCGAAGCGCCGCTCTCGTTCGCCCAGGAGCGCCTCTGGTTCCTCGACCAGTTGCAGCCCGACAGCTCGCTCTACAACCTGCCCGCGGTTCTGCGCCTCAACGGCGATCTCGACGTCGAGGCCCTGCGGCGCAGCTTCACCGAGATCGTCCGTCGCCACGGCTCTCTCCGCACCACCTTCCTCACCGGCGAGGACGGCGCGGCACGCCAGGCCGTGGCTCCGCCCGGTGCCATCCTGCTGCCCGTGGTGGATCTCCGCGCCCTCGCCGCGGACGGACAGGCGGAGACCGCCGCCCGCGAGGCGGCGCGGCAGATCGCCCTGGAGGCCGGACGGCCTTTCGATCTCCGGCGCGGGCCGCTCCTCCGGCTCCACCTCTTCCGGATCGACCCCCGCGATGACCGCGACCACGTCCTGATCGCCAATGTCCATCACATCGCGAGCGACGGCTGGTCCCTGGAGATCCTGGTCCGCGAGGCCTCCGTCCTCTACGCGGCCTTCGCGCAGGGGCTGCCGTCGCCCCTTCCCGAGCTGCCGGTCCAGTACACCGACTTCGCGGTCTGGCAGCGGCGGTGGCTCGCCGGGCCGGTGCTCGCGGCGCAGCTCGATTTCTGGCACCGCGAGCTCGCCGGCGCCCCCTCTCTCCTCGAGCTGCCGGCCGACCGGCCGCGGCCGGCGGTGCAGACCTACCGCGGGGCGAGCATCGCCTTCTCCTTGCAGGCCGAGACCGCGGAGGCCGTCCGCACGCTCGCGAGCCGGGCGGACGCCACCCCGTTCATGGTCCTCCTCGCCGCCTTGCAGTCTCTCCTCCACCGATATGCGCGAGCGGACGACGTGCTCGTGGGATCACCGATCGCCAACCGCAACCGGGTGGGGACCGAGGAGCTGATCGGATTTTTCGTCAACACCCTGATCTACCGCCTGTCTCTCCGCGCAGAGGAGGGCTTCCTCGCGGTCCTCCGGCGGGTCCGCGCCGCCGCTCTCGCCGGGCAAGACCACCAGGACCTCCCCTTCGAGCTGTTGATCGACGCGCTCGGAGTCCCGCGCAGCCTCGCCCACAATCCGCTCTTCCAGGTCATGCTGGCGTACCAGTACGCCCCCGCCCGGGAGCTCGAGGTGGCGGGCCTCACCCTCTCTCCGCTCGCCTTGCCGGGCACCACCGCCAAGTTCGACCTGACCCTCTCGCTCTTCGAGACTCCCGAGGGGTTCGCCGGCGCTCTGGAGCACGCGACCGACCTCTTCGACCACACCACGGCCCGGCGGTTCCTCGGCCACTTCGCGGTCCTCCTCGCGGGCGCCGCGGCCGATCCGGCCCGGCCCCCCGCCGAGATCCCGCTCCTCGGCGCGGCGGAGCGCCACCAACTGACGGTCGAATGGACCGCGGCGCGCCGCGAGCGGGTGACGGAGACCTCGCTCGACCGGCTCTTTTCGCGGCAGGCCGCGCGGGCTCCGTCGGCGATCGCCGTCTCTTCCCCGGAGGAGTCGCTCACCTACGCCGAGCTCGACCGGCGCTCCGACCTGCTGGCCGAGAGTCTCGTCACCCTGGGGGTCGGCCCCGAGGTCAATGTGGCTCTCCTCCTGCCGCGCTCCGCCGCCCTGGTGGTCGCCATCCTGGGCGTCCTGAAGGCCGGCGGAGCCTACGTGCCTCTCGACCCGGCCTACCCGGCCGAGCGCCTGCGCACCACCGCGCTCGACTGCGGCGCGCCGGTCGTGGTGACGGCCCGCGAAGTCGCCCATACGCTCCCCTCGATCCCCGCCCTGGTGATCGACGTCGACGAGGCGAGCCGGCTGGCCGTCGTCCCACGGCGCCAAGGCCGCAAGCCCGCGGAGCGGCCGGCGGCCCCGGCGAACGCGGCCTACGTGATCTACACCTCGGGCTCGACCGGCAAGCCCAAGGGCGTCGTCATCGAGCACCGCCAGGTCATCCGCCTCTTCCAGACCACCGGCGAAGCGTACGGCTTCGGACCGGACGACGTCTGGACTCTCTTCCACTCCTACGCCTTCGACTTCTCGGTCTGGGAGATCTGGGGCGCCCTGCTCCATGGCGGCCGCCTGGTCGTCGTCCCGCAGGAGGTCAGCCGCTCCCCGGAGGACTTCTACCGCCTGCTCCGCCGCGAGCGGGTGACGGTGCTCAACCAGACCCCCTCGGCCTTCGGACAGCTCGTGCGCGCCGAGGAGGAGCGCGGAGCCGGGTCTGATCCGGAGCCGGCTCTCGCCCTGCGCTGGGTGATCTTCGGCGGCGAGGCGCTCTCCCCGCGCAGCCTCGCCGGCTTCGCCGCGCGCCACCCCGGGCAGCCGCGCCTGGTCAACATGTACGGCATCACCGAGACCACCGTCCACGTGACGATCCACCCGCTGAGCGGCGCGGATTTCACGGCCGACCGCAGCCCGATCGGCCGGCCCATCCCCGACCTCGAAGCCTGGGTCTTCGGACGGCCGGGACCCGGCGGACAACCCGCGCCGATCGGCATCCCCGGCGAGCTCTGCGTCGGCGGACCGGGCCTCGCCCGCGGCTATCTCGGCCGGCCCGGGCTGACCGCCGAGCGGTTCGTCCCCCACCCGTTCGCCCAGGCTCCGGGCGAGCGGCTCTACCGCTCGGGCGACCTCGTGCGCCTCCTGCCCGGCGGCGGGCTCGAATACATCGGGCGCATCGACCAGCAGGTCAAGATCCGCGGCTTCCGCATCGAGCCGGGCGAGATCGAGGCGGTGCTCGACCGCCATCCGGAGGTGCGCGAGAGCCGTGTCCTCGTCCGTTCGGAAGGTGCCGGCGACCAGCGGCTCGTCGCCTGGCTCGTGCCCGCGGGCGAGAGGGCGGAAGAGATGGGAGAGGCGAGCCTCCGCGCCCTGCGCCAATATCTCCGCGAGCATCTTCCCGAGCACATGGTGCCCGCGGCTTTCGTGCCCATCGCGGCCTGGCCCTTGACGCCCAACGGCAAGGTCGACACCAAGGCTCTCCCCGCTCCGGAGCGGCACGGCCTCCCCAGGGGCGCCGCCTCGCGGGAGGCACCGCGGAGCGCGACCGAGGCGCAGCTCGCCGCGATGTGGGCCGAGGTGCTGGGAATCGCGGCTCCCGGCCGCGAGGAGAGCTTCTTCGACCTCGGTGGCCACTCGCTCCTGGCCACGCGGCTCCTCTCCCGCATACGCGAGACTCTCCAGGTCGAGCTGCCGCTCCGCGCCCTGTTCGAGGTTCCGACGATCGCGGGCCTCGCCGAGCGGGTCGACGCGCTGCGGACGCCGGAAGCGGCGGTGGAGCCGCCGCTCGTCCCCACCGGTGCCACCGAAGCGCCGCTCTCCTGCGCCCAGGAGCGGCTCTGGTTCCTCGACCAGCTCGAGCCCGGCGGCACGCTCTACAACATCCCCACGGTCCTGCGGCTCGCCGGTGATCTCGACGTCGCGGCCCTCCGGCGCAGCTTCACCGAGATCGTCCGCCGCCACGGCGCGCTGCGCACCCGCTTCGCCGCAGCCACCGGCGAGCCGCGGCAGGTGGTCACTCCCGCCGCCCCTGTCCCCCTGCCCGTGATCGATCTCGCGGGTCTCTCCGCGGAGAGCCGGGACAGCGAGGCCGCACGCTTGATCGCCGCGGAAGCCGGCAGCCCGTTCGACCTGGCGCGCGGGCCGCTCCTGCGGCTCCGCCTCCTGCGCCACACCCCCGGCGACCACACCTTGACCGCCGTCGTCCATCACATCGCGAGCGACGGCTGGTCCATGGGTATCCTGGTCCAGGAGAGCACCGTCCTGTACCAGGCTTTCGCGCGGCGGCTCCCCTCTCCCCTGCCCGAGCTGCCGGTCCAATACACCGATTTCGCTCTCTGGCAACGGCGCCGGCTCTCGGGGCCCGTGCTCGCGGCGCAGCTCGCCTTCTGGCGGCAGGCGCTCGCCGGGGCTCCGGCCCTCCTCGAGCTGCCGGCCGACCGGCCGCGGCCGGCCGTGCAGTCTTACCGCGGCACGACCGTCGTCACCCTCCTGGCGCCCGCAGCCACGGCGGCGGTCCGGACGCTGGCGAAACAGGCGGGCGCCACCCCGTTCATGGTCCTCCTCGCGGCCTTCCAGGTCCTCCTCCATCGCTGGTCGGGAGCGGACGACGTTCTCGTCGGCTCGCCGGTCGCCAACCGCAGCGGCACGGACGTCGAGAGGCTGATCGGTTTCTTCGTCAACACCCTGGTCTTCCGCCTGCGCTTCGGCCGCCGGCAAGGAGAGGAGGAGGGGTTCCTCGAGGTCCTGGAGCGCGTCCGCGTGGCGACGCTCGCCGGCGACGAGCATCAGGATCTCCCCTTCGAATTGCTGCTCGAAGAGCTCGCGGTCGAGCGCAGCCTCAACCGGAATCCGCTCTTCCAGGTCACGCTGGCGCTCCAGAACGCTGCCACCGGCGAGCTGCGCGCGCCCGGGCTCACGTTCTCGCCGGTCGATCTGCCGAGCGCCACGGCCAAATTCGATCTTTCCCTCGCGCTCTCCGAGTCTGACGGCGGCTTCGTCGCCTCTCTGGAGCACGCGACCGATCTGTTCGACCGCGCGACGGCCGAGCGGTTCCTCGCCCACTTCGCGAGCCTGCTGGTGAGCGCCGCGGCGGAGCCCGGGCTCCCCCTCTCCGCGCTGCGCCTGATGGACGCGGCGGAGGAGGAGATGCTGCGGAGCGGCTTCAACCGGGCCGAGCGCGCCTGGGCTCTCCCCGTCGCCGTCCACGACCTGCTCTCCCGGCAGGCGGAGCGGACGCCCGGCAAGACCGCCGCCGTCGGGCTCTCGGGGACGATGACCTACCGCGAGCTCGACGAGCGGTCTGACGCGCTGGCCGCCCGGATTCAGCAGGGGATTCGGACGCCGCTCGATCTGCGGATCGGCCTGCTGGCCGATCCCGGTCCGGAGGTGCTGACCGGGATGCTCGGCATCCTCAAGGCGGGCGGCGGCTTCGTCCCCCTCGATCCGCGCTCGCCGGACGAGCGCCTGGCCTGGATGCTCGAAGACTCCGGCTGCGCGGTGCTGGTCACCCAGCGGCGCCATCTGGAGCGCCTCGCGGGGATCGCGGGGATCGCCGTTCTCTGCCTCGACGAGGAGACCCCGGCCGGGAGCGCGGCGGGCGGGCCCCTCCAACAGAGCCGCGATCCGCGCGCGCTGCGCTCTCTCGCCTACGTCGTCTACACCTCGGGCTCCACCGGCCGGCCCAAGGGGGTGCAGGTCGCGCACGAGAGTCTGGTGCCCATGCTCCTCTGGGGCTGCGACCATCTCGGCCTCGGCGAGCACACGCGGGTGCTCCAGAGCCTCCCGTTCTCCTTCGATTTCGGCATCTTCGAGCTGCTCACCACGGTGCTCGCCGGCGGCACGGTCTACTTCCCCGGAGAGGCCGCCGGAGATCCGGAAGCCTTCGCGCGGGAGATCGGCCGCCACGGCATCAATACGCTGCACACGACGCCGGCTTTCGCCCGCGAGCTGGCGGCGCTGGCGGCCGGCAGCGGGAGCCTGGGCAGCCTCGAAATCGTGCATCTCGGCGGCGAGGCGCTGGCGCGCGATACGGTGGCGCACATTCAGGAGGCCGCGCCGCGGGCGGTGGTTTACAACGGCCATGGCCCGACGGAAGCGACGGTGAGTAGTGCGATTTACCGCATCGGCAGCCTGGAGAAAGAGGCCTGGCCGGTGTTGCCGATCGGCCGGCGGTCGGCGGACAACGCTCTTTACGTGCTGGACGGCGGCGGGCGGCTGGTGCCGTTCGGGGTGCGCGGGGAGCTCCATGTCGGCGGGATCGGAGTGGCGCGGGGGTATCTCAACCGGCCGGACTTGACGGCGGAGCGGTTCGTGCCGGACCCGTTCACGGCGGTGCCCGGTGGGCGGCTGTACAGAACGGGCGACCTGGTGCGCTATCTGCCCGGTGGTGGGTACTTTGGCGACGTCGAGCTCCTCGGCTGCATCGACCAGCAGGTCAAGGTGCGTGGCTTCCGGGTCGATCCGGAGGAGCACGAGCCCGGGCGGACCGCGGCAGACGACACCGCGGCCTCCCCGGCGGTCGCGCCGCGGACGCCTGGGGAGGAGCTGCTGGCCGGCCTCTGGGCGCAGGTCCTCGATCTCCCCCGCGTCGGGATCTTCGACAACTTCTTCGCTTTCGGCGGCCACTCGCTGCTCGGGGCGCGGCTCGTCGCCCGTATCCGCCAGGCTCTGGGTATCGAGCTGCCGCTGCGGACGCTCTTCGAGGCGCCGACCGTCGCCGGTCTCGCCGCGCGGATCAACGCCCTCCAGGAGCGGCCCGCGATGCGGGAGGAGCCGGCGCTCGTCGCCACGGGAGCGCACGAGGCACCGCTCTCCTTCGCCCAGGAGCGCCTCTGGTTCCTCGACCAGCTCGCGCCCGGCAGCACGCTCTACAACATCCCGGCGGTCCGGCGCCTCACCGGCGACCTCGATGTCAAAGCCCTCCACCGGAGCTTCGGCGAGATCGTCCGCCGGCACAGCGCGTTGCGCACCATCTTCATCGAGAAGGACGGCGAGCCGCGGCAGGTGGTCATCTCCGCGGCGCCCGTCCCGCTGCCGGTCATCGACCTCTCCGGCCTGCCGGAGCTCCGCCGCCGGCACGAAGCCGAGCACCGGATCGCCCGGGAGAGCGGCAGCCCCTTCGATCTCGCGCACAGGCCGCCGCTCCGGCTCCATCTCCTGCGCTGCGGCCCGCGCGATCACGTCCTGATCGCCAACGTCCACCACATCGCGAGCGACGGCTGGTCCACCGGGGTGCTGGTGCGCGAGAGCGCCGCCCTCTACCAGGCCTACGCGCAGGGCGGCCCCTCTCCCCTGCCCGAGCTGCCGATCCAGTACGTCGACTTCGCGCTCTGGCAGCGGCGCTGGCTCGCCGGGCCGGTGCTCCAGAAGCAGCTCGATTTCTGGCGCCGCACCCTCGCCGGCGCTCCCGCCCTCCTCGAGCTGTCCACCGACCGGCCGCGGCCCACCGTGCAGTCCTACCGCGGCGCCGCCGCCGGAGTCTCTCTGCCTCCTGACGCCACGGCCGCGGTCCATGCGCTCGCGCGGCGCGGCGGCGCCACGCCGTTCATGGTGCTCCTCGCCGCCTTCCAGATTCTCCTCCACCGCTGGACGGGCGCCGCGGACGTGCTCGCCGGCTCGCCGATCGCCAACCGCTATCGCGAAAAGGTCGAGGGGATGATCGGCCTCTTCGTCAACACCCTGGTCTTCCCCCTGCGCTGCGGCGGCGGAGACGAGAGCTTCCTCGCGGCTCTCCAGAGCGTCCGCACAACGGCGCTCGCCGCCCAGGACCATCAGGATCTCCCCTTCGAGCTGCTGGTCGATGCGCTGGCGGCCGAGCGCAGCCTCGCCCACAGCCCGCTGTTCCAGGTCATGCTGGTGTTGCAGAACGCCCCGGCCGGCGACCTGCGCATCCAGGGCCTGACGTTCTCTCCGGCCGAGGCGCCGGTCACCACGGCAAAATTCGACCTCACCCTCGCCCTCGCCGAAACCCCGGAAGGCTTCGCCGGCTCTCTGGAATACGCCACCGACCTCTTCGACGGCACCACGGTCCGGCGCTTCGCCGGCCACTTCGCGAGCCTGCTCGCCGGCGCCGCGGCCGATCCCGGGCAGAGTCTGGCGGAGCTGCCGCTCCTCGGCGCCGCGGAGCGCCACCAGGTGGCGGTCGAGTGGACGGCGGCGCGGCGCGAGCCCGACGAGGAGCTCTCTCTCGACCGCCTGTTCTCGCGGCAGGCCGCGCGCACGCCCTCCGCCGTCGCGGTCTCTTCCCCGGAAGAGTCGCTCACCTATGCCGAGCTCGACCGCCGCTCCTCCCGGCTGGCCGGGCGCCTCGCGAGCCTCGGCGTCGGGCCGGAAGTGCCGGTCATCCTCCTCCTGCCGCGCTCCGCCGCCCTTCTCGTCGCCGTCCTCGGCGTCCTCAAGGCGGGCGGCGCCTATGTGCCTCTCGATCCGGCCTATCCGGCGGAGCGCCTGCGCCTGATCGCCCTCGACTGCCGGGCGCCGGTCGTGGTGACCTCCGGCGAGCTGAGCTCGACACTGCCACCGGTCCCGGCGGCCGTGATCCTGAGCGAGGAAGCGGGCGCGGAGGCGGCCGGCGACAGCGCCTGGCAGACCGTGGCCGGACCCCGGAACGCGGCCTATGTGATCTACACCTCGGGCTCGACGGGGACGCCCAAGGGCGTCGTCGTC
>Ga0307506_10000003_pt1 | contig 121344 bp, 103 predicted proteins | sample 25_S_MG_FD_202175 | JGI IMG/M metagenome (GOLD analysis project Ga0307506, IMG submission 202175) | Soil microbial communities from Populus trichocarpa stands in riparian zone in the Pacific Northwest, United States - 25_S | ecosystem: Environmental > Terrestrial > Soil > Riparian zone >... | reverse complement strand
GTTGTGGCCGTTCGCAGCGCCCCCCTCCTGGCCTCCCCCCTGCTCCAACCCTCCCCCTCCCAGGGGGGAGGAAACCTCCGCCCGGCCAAAGTTAGCGCCTATGGGCCGGGGGGGTGAGGCCCGCTGGCGGCGCCGCCTCCGCCTTGCCTCCCTCGCCCTCCTCACCCTCGTCTCCCTCGGCCTATTCGCCGACGCGGTCACCGATCCGGTGACCGGCTGGGACGGGCGGATGATCTGGTCGACGCAGGCGCGCTATCTGAGAGCGGAGGGGACGGTGGACGCCGTGGCGCTGCGCGAGGCGCGGTGGTATGTCCATCACCCGCGCTATCCGCTGCTCCTGCCGGTGGCCCAGGAGGCGGTGCTGGAGGTCACCGGCGCGGCGGAGGACCGCCACGTCGTCCGGGCTCTCTATGCGGCTCTCTTCCCCGCCCTGCTGCTGGTCTTCTGGGACGGCGCGGTGCGCTGGGCCGGGGCGCCGGCCGCCCGCCTGGCGGCGCTGGCGGCGGCGGGCGCGCCGGCTTTCACCTTCTGGCAGGACGGCGGCGCGGCGAGCGCCTACAGCGATCTCCCCCTCGGCTGCCTGGCCGGCGCCGGGCTGATCCTGCTGCTGCGCTCGCGGCGGAGCCTCGCCGACGCTCTCGCCGCGGGCCTCCTGCTGGCCGGCGCCGCCCTGGCCAAGAACGAAGGAGCGCTCCTCGCTCTCTTCGCACCGCTGATCGCCCTTCCCTTCCTCCTCCATCGCGGAGACTGGAGGCGGCAGGCCGCGCGGCTTCTGATCTCTCTGCTCCCGGTCCTCCTGGCCCTCGCTTTTCTCGCTTCGTGGCGGGCGGGCATCCCCAACCGCTACGACGAGGGGTACGCCGGCTTCGTCAAGCCGGGTGCTTTCTGGCCCGGCGTGGTGACGCGGATTCCCCGGCTCGCGCCTCTCGCCGTGGGGCGGATGCTCGCCTGGGACCCGTGGGCTGCCTTCTGGTGGATCGTCCCGCCGGTCCTCCTCGCCGGCTGGCACGGCTTCCGCGGGCGGCGGCGGCGGCTGTCCTGGACACTGGCGCTGGCCGCCGCGGCGCCTCTGCTGGTCGGCTGGGGCGCCTATTCCGTACACTGGGATCCGGCTCCTCTCCTCGCCGTCACCTGGACGCGTTTCCTCCTGCAAGGCGGCCCGGCCTGGCTCCTCCTCCTCGCCCTCGCCTTGCGCCCGCTGTTGCGCCCCAAGCTGGCGCGTAACTCGCATCAGGGTGCGAAGGGGCCTATACTGGCGGAGGAGATATAGAATCTTCATGAATACGCTTAGAGCGATCGACAATTGGCCACATGCGGCTTTGAATGCCGTGCGCGACGCGGTTTTTGCCCTGGACACTGAAGGCTGTGTGTCTTTCGAGAATCGAGCCGCCGAGCGGCTGACGGGAATCGCGCCCGAAACAGCCCGCCATCAGCGCATCGGCGAGCTCCTGGATCTGCGCGACGCCACCACCGGCCAGACTCTCGACCTCCGGGAGACCGCGGACACGGTGATCCGCAACGCCGTCCTGAAAGACGCCGGCGGCGCGGAGCACCGGCTCGATCTCCACTTCGATCCCATCCGCACGGAGGATGGGACGATCTCCGGCGCGGTCCTGGTGCTCGAAGTGCCCGCGGCCACCGAGGAGGCGGCCGCCGAGCTGCGCCGGCGCTCCGACGAGCTGCTCACCGCCGACCGCCGCAAGGATCAGTTCCTGGCCATGCTGGCGCACGAGCTGCGCAATCCCCTGGCCCCCATCCGCAACGCGGTGGAGCTGATGCGCCAGGTGGAGAGCACCGATCCGACGTTCCAGCCCTCCCGCGAGATGGTGGAGCGGCAGGTGAAGCATCTGGCGCGGCTGGTCGACGACCTGCTCGACGTCTCGCGCCTGACGCAAGGCAGCATCCGCCTGCGCAAGGAGGTGGTGGACCTCGGCTCAGTGATCGAGCGGGCGGTGGACGCCACCCATTCCCTGATCGAGAGCCGCGGCCATACCCTGAGCCTGGCCCTCCCCGCGCCGCCCATCCGCCTCGAGGCGGATGCCGCGCGCATCGAGCAGGTGGTGACGAACCTGCTCAACAATTCGGCCAAATACACCATGCCGGGCGGCCACATCTGGCTGAGCGCCGAACGGCAGGGAGAGGAAGCCGTGATCCGCGTGCGCGACAACGGGATCGGCGTTCCGCCCGACGTCCTGGCCCGCGTCTTCGAGCCGTTCGTGCAGTGCGACGGCTCGCTGGCGCGCTCCGAAGGCGGCCTGGGCATCGGCCTCACCCTGGCGCGCAGTCTGATCGAGATGCACGGCGGCACGGTGGAAGCGCACAGCCCCGGCCTCGGCCAGGGGAGCGAGCTGGTCGTCCATCTCCCCATCCGCGTCGCCGCCGGCCTGCCCGAGCCGCCACCGTCGCGCGAGACGAGCTCCTTCACGGCGGCGCGGCCGGTGCGCGTCCTGGTCGTCGAGGACAACCTCGACGCCGCCGAGAGCCTGGCGACCCTGCTCCGTCTCTGGGGGCACGACGTGCGGATGGTCCACGACGGTCTCGACGCCCTGGACGCGGCGCGCGCCTACCAGCCCGAGGTGGTGCTCCTCGACATCGGCCTTCCCGGCCTCGACGGCTATCAGGTCGCCGAGCGCCTGCGCAGCGAGATCGGCCTCGATCAGGCTCTCCTCGTGGCGATGACCGGCTACGGCCAGCCCGAGGACCGCCGGCGTTCCCATGAAGCCGGCATCCACCACCACTTCGTCAAGCCGGTCGAGCCGTTCGTGCTGCGCAATCTCCTGGCGACCGTGGCGACGCCGGCGGCGCCGGTGGGGGTGTGATGCCGCCGCCCTCCGTGCGATAGACTGCGCGCGGGATTCTCCCGCCTGCCGACCATGAACGCTTCGACTGAGAGCCGCCTGCTCCGGCTTGCCATCAGCAAAGGCCTCCTCTCCTGGGGCGATCTCGACGAGCTCGCCGCCGGGTTGCCCGAAGATCAGGAGGCGGCGGCCGGACGGCGCCCCTCCTGGATCGACCTGCTCCTCGCCGCCGGGCGCCTCGACGCGGCCACGGTCGCCGCCCTTCTCGCCGAGATCGGGCCGGAGACCCAGACCCCCACCTCCGGTCCGCAACAGCAGTTTCCCTACCCTCCCGAGCTCCGCTTCCTCGCAGATTGGCCGCGCTACCGGCTGGAGCGCCAGCTCGGCGCCGGCGGCATGGGCACGGTCTTCCTCGCCTTCGACCCCAGCCTCGGCCGCCGCGTGGCTCTCAAGTTCCTGCACCGCAACGATCCGCAGCAGACCGAGCGCTTCCTGCGCGAGGCGCGCTCCCAGGCGCGCGTCGAGCATCCCAACATCTGCAAGGTCCACGAGGTCGGCGAGGTGGACGGCCGGCCGTACATCGCCATGCAGTACATCGAGGGGAGCAGCCTCTCCGAGCTGCGCGAGACGCTGTCGATCGAGGAGGGGGTGCGCCTGGTCAGCGAGGTCGCCCGCGCCGTCCAGGCGGCGCACCGCTCCGGCCTCATCCACCGCGATCTCAAGCCGGCCAATATCCTCGTCGCCGTGGACGAAGCCGGCCGGCGCGAGCCCTACGTGGTCGATTTCGGCCTCGCCCAGGACCAGAGCGAGGAGAGCCTCACGCGCACCGGCATGATCAGCGGCACCCCGGCCTATCTCTCGCCGGAGCAAGCGCAGGGCCACCCGCTCGACCGCCGCACGGACGTCTACAGCCTCGGTATCGTCCTCTACGAGATGCTCGCCGGAGCGCCGCCGTTCACCGGTCTCCATCCGGCCGGCACGCTCGTCCGCGTCATCCAGGAAGACCCGCCGCGGCTGCGTAAGACCGCTCCCGCGGTGTCGCCGGACCTCGAGACGATCGTCATGAAATGCATCGAGAAGGCTCCGGACCGGCGCTACGACTCGGCCCGCGCCCTGGCCGACGACCTCGACCGCTGGCTCGACGGCGAGCCGATCCAGGCGCGCCCCGCCGGCCTCGCCTACCGTCTGGGAAAAAAGCTGCGCAAGAACAAGGGGCTGGCGATCGTGGCGACCGCCGCCGCCGTCGCCCTGCTCGTCCTCGCCGGCGGCCTGATGCGCATCCGCATGCAGGCGCGCGAGCGCTCCGAGCTGGCGCAGCGCTTCAACCAGCGCGTCTCCGGCGTCGAGGCCGGCCTGCGCTACGCCGCCGTCCTCCCCCGCCACGACATGACGGAGTCCAAGCGCCGCCTGCGCCGCGAGCTGCAGCAGATCGAAAATGAAATGAAGCGCCTCGGCCCGCTCGCCGAAGGGCCGGGCTCCTACGCGCTCGGCCACGGCTATCTCGCCCTGCACCAGGTGGAGGCCGCCCGCCAGTCCCTGGAGCGCGCCTGGCAGGCCGGCGAGCACGGCCCGGAGGTCGCCGCGGCGCTCGGCCGCACCTATGGCTTCCTCTATGAGAAGGCCCTGGTCGACACCACCCAGCCGAACAGCCGGCAGGCGACCCGCGAGGACGCCGAGCGCAGCTACCGCCGGCCGGCTCTCTCCTACCTCAAGGAAGCCTCGCGCGACACGCAGAGCGATCCCTATCTCGCCGGCCTCCTCGCCGTCTATGAAGGGCGCTACGACGAGGCCGTGGCGCGGGCGCGGGAGGCCTACCGCCAGATCCCCTGGTTCTACGAAGCCGCCCAGCTCGAAGCCGACGTCTACCGCCTGCAAGGCGACGAGGCGTTCGACCAGGGTCGGCGCGAGGAGGCTCTCCTCTTCTACGACCGCTCCGGCGAGCTCTACCGCCGCCTGCTCGCCACCGTGCCCAGCGACGCCTTTCTCTACGCCTCCGACTGCGACCGCCAGTCACGGCGCGTCCGGGTGGTGCGCGCCCTCGGCGCCGCCGGCGATCTCGCCGCCGTGGAAGGCGCCGAGGAGGAAGCCCTCGCCACCTGCGGACGCGCCCTGGAGGTCGATCCCGAGCTGGCGGACGCGCTGGCGATCCAGGCCGCCATCTATTGGGAGCGAGCGGACGGCCAGAAAAAGCTCGGGATCGATCCCCGCCCCGCGCTCACCCGGGCGATCCGGCTCTCCGAGAGAGCGATCGCCCTCGCTCCGCGCGACGCCCAGGCGCACAAGAACCTCGCCGTCGCCCTGCGCCTCCAGGGCTCCTGGGAGATGGAGCACGGCGGCGATCCGCGGCCGAGCCTCGACGGGGCGGTGGCGGCGGCGCGCAAGGCGGTCGAGCTGCAGCCCGAGCTGGCGACCAACCACAACACCCTCGGCCTCTCCTGGCTGGTCGCCGCCGGCGACCGCCAACGCCGCGGCGGCGATCCCGAGCCGGCGTTGCGCGCGTCGATCGCCAGCTACGAGCGCGCCCTCGCGGTGAATCCGCGTTTCCAGTCCTCCCTGATCAACCTGGGCAACGCCTGGAACGTCATGGTCGAGGCGCAGGCCGCCCGCGGCGCCGATCCCTCCGAGGCCACCGGCAAGGCGGTCGCCGCCTTCGAACGGGCGGCGGCGCTGAGCCCGAGCTCGGCGATCCACAACAACCTCGGCAACACCTTCCTGACGTATGGGGAATACCTGCTCGCCCGCGGCGCCGATCCGCGGCCGACGCTCGAAAAGGCCGCCGCCCACTACGCGAAATCGGTCGAGCTCAAGCCCGACTACGCCTACGGCCCCTACAACCAGGCCTACACCCAGCGCCTCCTCGCCCAGGCCCTCCGCGACCGCGGCGAGGACCCGTCGCCCGCCCTGCGCGCCGCCGACGCTTTCGTCGACGCCTCCTTCCGGCTCAACCCGGACGATTCGGACACCTGGCTGGAGCGCGGTCGCATCCGCCTCATCGAGGCGCGCTGGGCCGCCGACCGGAAACAGGACCCCGGCCCCGCCCTCGACGCCGCGGACCAGGCCCTGCGCCGCGCCGAGGCGGTCAACTCCGGCGCTCCGCCCATCTACATCGCCGAGGCCCAGGCGCAGCGCCGCAGGGCGGAAAGGGCGCTCGCGCAGGGTGGCGACCCGGCCGCCGCCCTCCGCACCGGCCTCGGCCATCTCGCCAAGGCGCTCGCCATCCACCCCGACGAGCCCGAGGCCCTCGCCCTCCGCGGCACTCTCACCGCTCTCGCCGGCCGCGATTTCACCCAGGCCGCCACGGACCTGCAAAAAGCCCTGGTCCTCAATCCTCTCCTCCAGCGCGAATACGGTACGATCCTGGAGCAGGCGAAGAAGCAGCTCGTCCCCCATTTGTGACCAGCGAGGCCAATGAACGATGAAATCCGCGATGAAATCCGCGATGAAATCCGCGACGACCCGATCCGACCGATCCGACCGACCCGATCCGTCCGAGCATCTGCCGTATTACGAGAAATACATTGCCATGGTTCCCCCCGGTGACATCATCTCCACCCTGGGGCAGGAGCTGGAGACGACGCTCTCGCTCCTCGGGAGCCTCACTCCTGAACAGGCCGATTTCCGCTACGCGCCGGACAAATGGAGCGTCAAGGAGGTCGTGGGGCACGTGACCGACACCGAACGGATCTTCGCCTACCGGGCGATGCGCTTCGGCCGCAACGATCAGACGCCGCTCCCCGGGTTCGATGAGAACGAGTACGTCCCCGCCGCGAAATTCGGCGCGCGCGCCCTGGGCGATCTGGCCACGGAATTCGAGCACGTCCGCAAGGCGAATCTCTTTCTGTTCCGCGGCATGGACGACGCCGCCTGGTTGCGGAAAGGCACCGCGAACGGCGCCGCGGTGAGCGTGCGCGCCCTGGCCTACATCATCGCGGGCCACGAGATTCATCATCGCAACGTCATCCGGACGAAGTACCTGTGACCCCTCTGCAGATCGGCGCGATCCTCTTCGAGAAGATGGACCAAACGGATTTCACCGGTCCGTTCGAGGTCCTCTCGCGCGTCCCCGATTCCACCTTCCACGTGATCGGAAAGGACAGGGCGCCGATCCGCGACACGAAAGGTTTGATCCTCACCCCGGAGGTGGCCTTCGAGGAGGCGCCGCCGCTCGATCTGCTCGTCGTCCCCGGCGGCTTCGGGGTCAATGCGCTGATGGAGGACGAAACCGTGCTCGCGTTCGTCCGCGCGCAGGCCGCGGGGGCACAAATCATTCTCTCGGTCTGCACCGGCGCCCTGGTCTGCGGCGCCGCCGGGCTGCTCAAGGGACGCCGGGCGACGACGCACTGGGCCTCCCATCATCTGCTCGAATATTTCGGCGCCATCCCGGTCCAGGAGCGTGTCGTGATCGACGGCAACTTCGTCAGCGCGGCGGGGGTGACGGCGGGCTTCGACGGCGCGCTCCAGGTCGCCGCTCTGCTGCGCGGCGACAGCGCGGCGCAGGAGATTCAGCTCGCCCTGGAGTACGCCCCCGAGCCGCCGTTCACCAGCGGCAGCCCCGGCACCGCTCCGCCCGAGGTCCTGGCCGCCGCGCGGGAGGCGTTGCGGGAGGTGACCGAAGCGCGGCGCGAGATTGCTGAGCGGGTGGCGCACAGGCTCGGCCCTGCATCCTGAAGGAGCTGGTTCCTTCGATGGAGGCGGACATCCGGAAGAGCCACGAAGCCGGCTTCGAAAAGCACCTCACCAAGCCGATCGACATCGCCGTCCTGCGCTCCGCCCTGCGCCAGATCGCCCGGCCGGAACGATAAGATCCCCCCTATGCCCAAGTCCTCCTACGCCGTCCACCTGGAAGCCTACGGCCACCTCGCCGACACCGTGGCGCGCGAAGCCGCCTTCGCCCAAGCCGGCCAGGCCGCCGCCCAACTCCGTCTCGGCCTGCGGAGCGCCTACGGCGAGAAGAGCCTGAAGCTCATCACCTTCGGCATGCGTCCCCACCGTGCCGCCTGGCTCCCCAAGAAGTAGCAACAGCCCGCGGCGCCGTCCGCACAGCTCGTTTCTGCGCTCCAGCATGGCGGGGGGAACATCACCCCGCCATCAGATGCCACAGAAAATCTCGTTGCCGCCGCTCCGCATGAAGGGGGGAACGTCCCCCCTTCATCCGCCGCCGCGGAAGCCAGCGATGGCGCACCTCACCATGGCGGGGGGATCGTCCCCCCGCCATGTATTCCGCCTGACCGGGATAGGTCCTACCCCCGGATCTCCTCTTGCAAAGCCAACGCTGCCGATGTTGCTCGCCGTGTCACCCAGGCGAGAAGCTCCTGGAGAGGTTTTCTGAGACTGGGATCGGGCCAACCCGTGCGAACGAGCTCGACGACGGCCTCGTCAAGACCTCGTTCGTGGCTCTCACGAAAGGAGGGAAGAGATTTGGACAGCCACAAGATCCCATCGGGCAGAAGATCGCGAGCGCCTGGGGTCACCAGAAAGCGTGAGAGTTGCTTCACCGTCCGGCCACCGTTGAGGTGTTTTGCCGCCCAACTCCTGTAGAGCGGGAGAAGTCGGCCCACTGAATCTCGGAACTCTGCCGAGCCGTTCCAGTACAATCCCATGAGGAGATCCCAATCCACAGTTTTCCCGGGACCATCGTCCTCCAAAGCTGCCGCATAGCGGATCATTTCCTCCCAGCATTGGACGAAGAAGTCAGGAGATTCCGCCGCCGAGGGCCCGGCATCGAACCATGTCATCAGAAAGCTTCCGCCGAGGTCGCGGTCCAACGTTCCTGGGCTGAAGAGAGGCTCCCAGAAGGATCGTCTCTCCTTTTGAGCCTCCAGCCGAGGAATCAAGGCGCCTATGCGCCTGAAGATCCAACTCGTGTAGTTGCTGCCGGAGAGAGAAGAGTCCATGGCGAGCTCAAGCAGGCGGCGATGAAGCTCCAACCAAGATTCCTTCTCCTGGTTGTTTGAAGCGTGCTTCAGATCGGGCAGCCAGGAAAATGCAGCCTTGAGATCGTCGCGCTTGAAACCCGTGGCTGTGGAGCCGGCCGGGTGAAAATGGGGATGCGCAAATTCATCCTCAAGGGTTTCGACCTCTTTGCGATGGAAACGGCTCCGCAAGGAAAGCGTCACCCGCGAAATCTTCTTCCAGTCGAGGGGGTGGGATGACAACTGTTCCCGGACGAACCACTGGCGGAGCCGAAACGCCCAGCGGCGCAAAAGGGAATCCTCTCGGAAGCGGGAGCGATAGGCCATGGAAAGGAGCGAGGCCCATAAGGTGGCCAGGTTCTGCATGCGCCCCCAGTCTTCTCCAAGGCGATGACGCTCTTGGAAGCCACGGCTCATCGCGATTTCCGTCGTTTCGGCTTCGTGGCCTGGAAGGAGAACCAAGGCTGCGATGCCGGCTGCCAGCGCATCTGCATATTGATCCTCCCGCAGCAGGTCCTTGGTTTCCCTGATAGCCAGCAATTTACCCCAAAGGGCTTCTGCCTGCTCAAGGGTGAGTAATTCCTGGTCATCGAGCCGTTGCCGGCACTCGAAAGCGAAATTGGTAGCAGTGAGGATGGGCATGTGATCGGCCAGGAGGCGTTCACTCTCACTCCTGAGGAACGCTGGCCACTGGAACGACAAGATCTCTATAACGCCATCGGCGCGAAGCCGGTATTGATAGTTCTCGGGGTCAAGGCGGCGAGGGTGAAGGGTCTCACTCGACCCTGGGGCGTGAGCCCCAGGTTAGGGGCAACCATAATAATCCCCAGCCCCGCAGGGGCGGCAGCAGATGGTAGGCGAGGAGCCGGCGGGAAAACGTATTCCAGCGGTCTGCTGCCGCCCCTGCGGGGCTTTCTGATGGCTGGGAGTAAGCCTGGGGCTCACGCCCCAGGCTTTATGCTGCCGCCCCTTCGGGGCTGGATTCCGTGGCGGAACGCGAGCTGGGTGGGCGTGAGTGCTGGCGGGAGAGGGAATGGGGGTGAGGGTCCCGGCAAAGACGGCCTCTCCTGCTCCGATCTTCGCTTAACCGAACGCTATTGATCCTAACCCACCCTGAACAAACGAAGAGGGCCGCCTGACGGCAGCCCTCTCGTTGCTTCCCTTCAAGCGCCCCGCCGTTAGCTCTGCGTGACGTTCAGCGCCACCACCATCGCCTGGTTCTCAGGGGCGTGGACGCGGTAGGTACCCGGGTCGAGGTTCATTTCGACCGAGGCGGTCTGCCCGGGCTGCATGCTCGGCACCTTCTGGCCGGCCGGTCCCTCGATTTCAAGGCTCAGAGCCTGATTCCCTTCGTTGGTCACCTCGAACGTGGTCGGACCGGAGGGCAAGGACGCCGGCATCTGGATGGCGCCGTCCTTGAGATGGACTTCCACCGTCTGCGCCTGTGCAGTCTTCTGCTCGTGGCTGGTGCCACCGCAGGCGGTGAGGATCGGGAGAGCGGCCAGGGCCGCGGTGAGGACAAGACGCCCGAAGGCGGTTTTCGCGGAATTTTTGTTGGTGCTCATACATCCCCTTTCAGTTCGGTGGAATCGGGGGGGCGGGCCGGATGATCTGAGATGTTCATTTCCAATGTGTCCGGCCGCCCCTCTCATCCCACGCCAGGGATGTAATGCAGGACTCGGGCCAGGTGTGGCTATTCCGGGATCACTTCGAGCCGCAACATCTCATCCCGGTTCAAATAACTCTGTCCAGCCACATTCGTCCCCGTCGCCTTGTAGTTCCGGTCAGCCCCCATTCCCCACCCTTCCAGCACCAGCAGCGCGAACGCCATCACCGCGAGCGCCTGCAACAGCCGCCGAGGCGGATCGGTTTCACCGATCGGCGCCAGGCGCCAGCCTTCACCGCGGTCGCCGCGGTGCGTGATCCGCCGGGCGATCGCGGTCAACGCGGCGGCCACCAGCGTGAACCAGAACGGCAGCAGAAGCAGCCCCTGGCGGACGTAGCCGAAGAAGAGGCCGGTGGCGAGGAGGCCGAGGGCGGTGAGGAGGAGGACGAGGAGGGCCCAGCGGCGTGGGGCTCCGGGGGTGCCGAGGCAGAGGATGAGGCCCAGGAAGGCGAGCGGCGGACCGAGCCAGAAGCCTATGTTCGAGTCAGGGACGAAGACGTCGACCGGGCGGCGGGGGCCGTTCAGGCCTCCGGGGAAGTCCCATTGGGTCCAGCCGAGCTTCCAGGCTTCGGCGAAGAGGCCCCATTTGCGCAGGAGGAGGCGGCCGGCGGCGCCGGGGTTGTGGCTCGCCCAGTCCCAGGCCATGCGGTCGCCGTGGAGGAGGAAGCGCAGGTGCTCGGGGTCGGTGAGATCAAGGGAGGCCGACTGCGCGGCGGAGGCCATGAAGGCTCGCGAGAAGGTGCCGTCCGCCTGTGGATTGTTGGCGAGGGCGAGGTTGATGGGGCCGTAGACGGTCAAGGGGACGAAGGTGGGGAGCGGCTCGGCGAGCTGGCCGGCGAGGCGCTGGTTGGTTTCCCGGAGATGGACGGCGTTGCGGACGGTCCACGGCGCGACGAGGAGAATCCAGCCGGCGAGGACGAGGAGCCAGGGGCGGAGGAGCTGCCATGTGCGTTGGCGTAGCCAGCCGGTCAATCCGACGGCTCCGAGGAGGAGGCCGATGAGCGCTCCTTCCGCTCTAGTGAGAGCGAGGACTCCGAGGAGGAGTCCCAGGAAGAGGGCTCCAATCCATCCGCTCCGGCGGATGGGCTCGACCGGCGCGGACAGTGGATGCTCGAAGCGGCGGGTCCAGAGGAGGAGACAGAGGAGCAGTAGCGTCTGGTAGGTCCCCTCGGTGACCGGCGCGACGGCGATCACGTAGAGACCGAAGTGGTAGAGCGAGAGGAGGGCGGCCAGGAGGGCGGCGGTGCGGCCCAGGTAGGGCTTCGCCAGGAGATAGAGAAGGCCGACCGAGAGGCTGGCGATCAGCGCCACCGTGGCTTTGACGGCGAAGAAGGAAACGCTATCGACTCCCGATCCGGCACCGACGAGCGAATGAACGAAGGCCAGGACGTAGGCGAAGCCAGGCGGATGGAAGGGGATGCCGTTGTCGTAGAGCTGGCCGTTGAGGAGCGACCGGGCGTAGTTGTAGAAGGTCTCGGCGTCGCCTTCGTAGAAGATCGTGTAGGGCCAGCTCCAGTCGCGGTTCGAGCGCAGGAAGGCGAGGCGGTGGAGCCAGGCGAGGAGGGTGAGGCCGAAGGCCCAGGCGAGGTCCGTTCTTGATCCGCGGGAGGGGCGGGCGCGCTGTTCTCGTTTGCGTTGGCTCAAAGCGCGCCCGTCCCCTTTTCGCGGCTCCTACTCTACACCGTGCAGGCCGGACGCGCGCCGCAGGCGATGCCGTGGGCGCTGAAGGCGTCCCAGATGCGGCAGCCGTTGGGGGTGCCGTTCGCCAGATTGCCGTCGTCGTCGTCCACCGACAGGTAGACGGTGTACCAGTTGGTGGCGCCGCAGCCGTCGACCACGGCGGCGGTGTTGCACTTGCCGCCGGAGACGAGGCGGTAGGCGCTCTTGCTCGGCGTCAGGCTCTTGTACCAGATCGTGTCCATCGCCGCCCAGCCGGCGGTGGTGCCGAAGCGGGCGATGAGCAGCTCCGCGAGGTCCCAGTTCGCCGAGCTGGCGATGATGCTCTCGCAGTGGCCTTCATAGCCCAGGGGTCCCTGGTAGCCGGTCTTGGGGCAGGCGTAACGGTCGCAATTGATGCCCGCATCGTTCTTGGCGTTGGCCGGGGTGGCGATGACGGCGCTGCCGCCGGTGCCGAAGTCCTGCACGTCGCGCACGCCGGTGCAGGCGGTGCAGTTGACGCAGTTGACGCCCGGCTTGAAGTTCTGGCCGATGCAGGGGTCCTTGGTCTCGAGGAAGGCGAAGGTGTCGCCGACCGCCTCGCCGGAGGCCTGCTCGCTCGCCGCGCCGCCGGAGTTGGTGTCCATGCCATGGCCCCACTCGTGGAGGAAGACGGCCGCGATCTCGCCCGTGTTGGAGCAGCCGCCGCCGGAGCGGTAGAAGTTGACCGTGCTGCCGTTCCAGAAGGCGTTGCACGTGTTGTTGATGTTCATGTTGGCGGTGACCTTGCTCGCCAGCCAGGCGTTGCCCGGGAAGAAGCCGGAAGCTTTCCGGTTGATGTTGGTCAGGTGATAGATGCCGGTGCGCGAGGCGTGGGTGTTGCCGGCGCCGCCGATGCCGGGCGTGGTGCAGTCGGTGCCGCCGCTGGTGCCGAAGGCCAGGTCGCCGGTGGTGGAGTTGGAGAGCGAGATGGCGCCGCACTGGTCGCTCATCGCGAAGTACTTGCCGTTCAGGGTGTCGGTGGCGGTGCCGGCGGAGAAGGTGTAGTTGCCGGCGGCGTCCGTCGTCTTGGTGGTGCCGTTCGTCACATTGGAGAAAGGCAGGCCGCGCACGGACTCGGGGTCCGTGTTGGTCGTCGGATAGATGCCGCCGGTGACCTGCGCGTAGGTGTTGACGTCGTTGAAGCGCAGCACCTTGCCGGTCTGCGCGTCGACCAGGGCCTGATAGGTCGCGTCACGGCCGAGGCGGCGGAAGGAGAGCTCCCACACGAGGAGGTGGCGGTAGCCGTAGCCGGTGACTCCCGTATAGCGCTCGGCCGGACGCTCGCCCGCGGTGAGGACGGGGACGATCTTGAGCTTGCCCGGGTTGACGATGTCGGTGAGCTCGGCCACCTGGATGCCGGTCGCCTTGAGCACGGCCGCCAGGGCCTGCGCGTTGTCCAGGGCCGGCTTGGTGCCGGCCAGCCGGACCGGCGCGACCTTCTCATTGCCGAACTGCACGACGTTGCCATTGTTGATGCGGAAGAAGACGCCGGCGCCCTCGACCGGGATGCCCTGGAAGGTCTGCTGCAGCTCGACGAACCAGACGCTGCGCTCGGCGCCGAAGTTGCCGCTGGCCGCCGTGTTCAGGGTCAATTGGGACACCGGCGCGCCGAACATCTCGGGATAGCGGGCGATGAAGCCGCGGACCAGCTTGTCGACGTCGGCGAGCTGGGGCTCGCCGAGGATGCCCAGCCCGGAGCTGCTCAGCTTGTTGCCGCGGCCCGGCAGGAGGGGCACGCCGACGCCCTGGACCAGGTTCGGCAGATTGCTCCGCTGGTCCCAGCGCACTTCCCATTCCTGCGAGTTGCGGGCGAAAAAGCTCTGCATCGCGGCGAGGCCGGCGGCGGACGCGGCGCCCAGCCCGTGGGTGACCGTCGAGGGCTGGACCTCGAGCTCGGCGGCGGCGATGGCGTTGTCCGGAGCGCCGCCGGCATCTTCCGGCGGCTGGATCGCGGAGGCGAGGCCGGGCACGATGCCCAGGGCCGCCGCGAAGGCGAGGACAGTCAGGTGTTGTGAGAGACACTTACGTTTGGACACAGCTTCTCTCCTCCTCTTATCGACCATCATCAGGTTTACGACAAGGCGCTACCAAAGAAGGTGCCGCCCGGCCCGCGAGGCGAGCCGGGCGGCGGGGTCGAGCTACACGGTGCAGGCGGGACGCGCGCCGCAGGCGATGCCGTGGGCGTTGAAGGCGTCCCAGATGCGGCAGCCGTTCGGCGTGCCGTTGGCCAGGTTGCCGTCGTCGTCGTCCACCGAAAGGTAGACCGTGTACCAGTTGTTGGCGCCGCAGCCGTCCACCACGGCGGCCGGGTTGCACTTGCCGCCGGAGGCGACGCGGTAGGCGCTCTTGCTCGGCGTCAGGCTCTTGTACCAGATGGAATCCATCGCCGCCCAGCCGGCGGTGGTGCCGAAGCGGGCGATGAGGTTCTGCGACAGATCCCAGTTCGCCGAGCTGGCGATGATGCTCTCGCAGTGCCCCTCGTAGCCCATCGGTCCCTGGTAGGCGCCGATGAAGATGAATTGGAAGTAGGGGCAGGAGTAGCGGTCGCAGTTGATGCCGGAGTTGACCGCCACGTTGGCCGGCTTGGCGATGGTGGCGCTGCCGCCGAGGGCGAAATCGGCGACGTCGCGGACGCCGGTGCAGGCGGTGCAGTTGGCGCAGTTGACGCCGGGCTGGAAATTCTGGCCGATGCAGGGGTCCTTGGTCTCCAGGAAGGCGAAGGTGTCGCCGACCGCCTCGCCGGTGCCGGCGTCGCTCGCCGCGCCGCCCGAGTTGGTGTCCATGCCATGGCCCCATTCGTGGAGGAAGACGGCCGCGATCTCACCCGTGTTCGAGCAGCCGCCGCCGGAGCGGTAGAAGTTGACCGTGGTGCCGTTCCAGAAGGCGTTGCAGGTGGCGTTGATGTTCATGTTGGCGGTGACTTTGCTCGCCAGCCAGGCGTTGCCGGGGAGGAAGCCCGAGGCTTTGCGGTTGATGTTGGTCAGGTGGTAGAAGCCGGTGCGCGAGGAGTGGGTGTTGCCGGCGCCGCCGACGCCCGGGGTGATGCAGTCGGTGCCGCCGCTGCTGCCGAAGGCGAGGTCGCCGGTCGTCGAGTCGGACAGCGCGATGGCGCCGCAGTTGTCGGTCATCTTGAAGTATTTGCCGTCCAGGACCGACGTCGCGGTGCCGGCGGAGAAGGTGTAGCTCCCGGCCGCGTCGGTGGTCTTGGCGGTGCCGTTGGTGACCGCCGCGAAGGGCAGGCCGCGCACGGACTCGGGGTCCGTGTTGGTGGTCGGATAGATGCCGCCGGAGACCTGCGCATAGGCGTTGGCGTCGGCGAAGCGGAGCACCTTGCCGGTCTTGGCGTCGACCAGGGCGAGGTAGGTGGCGGCCTCACCGGTGCGGCGGAAGGAGAGCTCCCAGACCAGCGTGTGGCGGTAGCCGCCGCCCGGCGCGCCCTGGAACAGCTCGGCCGGCTGCTCGCCGGCGACCAGGGTGGGGACGATCTTGAGCTTGCCCGGGTTGACGATCTCGCCGACCTGGGAGAGCTTGAAGCCGGCCGCCTTGAGAGCCGCCGCCAGGGCCGCCGCGTTGTCCAGGAGCGGCCTGGCGCTCGCCAGCTTGACCGGCGCCACTTTCTCGGTGCCGAACTGGACGATGTTGCCATTGTTGATGCGGAAGAAAGCGCTCGCGCCGTCCACCGGGACGCCGCGCCAGGTCTGCTGGAATTCGATCAGCCAGACCTGACTGTCCTCGCCGACGTTGGCGCTCGATGCCGGATTGAGCTTGAAATCGGTGAGGGCGACCCCGAACATCTCGGGGTACCGGGCCATGAAGCGGCGGAGCTGGGCCTCGACGGTGGCGAGCTTGATCTCGCCGGCAATTTCGAGATCTGCGGCCTTCAGCCGGTTGCCGCGGCCGGGCAGGATCGGCACGCCGACGCCCTGCACCAGGTTCGGCAGATTGCTCCGCCGGTCCCAGCGGACCTCCCAGTCGGCGGAATTGCGGGCGAAGAAGCCCTGCATGGCGCCGAGGCCCGCGGCGGCGCGGGTGCCCTGCTCGTAGGCAGTCACGGACGGCTGGACCTCGAGCTCGGGAGCCGAGAATTCCCGCGTGAAGATCCCGGCCGCCTTGGCGGCCGGATCTTGATCCGCTGAATCCTCGGCAGGCTGGATGGCGAAGGCCAGGCCGGGCGCGACAGCCAGGCCCGCGATGAGGGACACGACGGCAAAACGCTGCGAAGTTTTGGTCACGGCTTCCTCCTTTGAGAGTAAAGGTGCCGTGTCCGGCGTCAAGCGAGCCGCGAATCCGCGGACGTCTATTCGAGCGCTCTACTCGATCACGACGTTCGAGAGGTCCTCTCCCGATTCCGGGGGCTGGAGGTCGAGCTTCTCCAGCGCGTCCACGAGGACCGTGGCCACCACCAGGTTGCGGTACCACTTCTTGTTGGCGGGCACCACGTACCAGGGGGCGTCCGCGGTGCTGGTCTTCTCCAGGGCGTCCTCGTAGGCCGCGGTGTAGTCGTCCCAGAGCGCGCGGTCCTTGAGATCGCCGAGGCGGAACTTCCAGCGCTTGAGGGGATCGTCGAGGCGCTCCTGCAATCTCTTCTTCTGCTCGTCGCGGTCGATGTGCAGGAAGAATTTGAGGATCACGGTACCGCTGTCGGTGAGCAGCCGCTCGAAGTCGTTGATCTGCTGGTAGCGCGCCTTCCAGACCTCCTCCGGGGCGAGCTTGAGGACGCGCACCGCGAGGACGTCCTCATAGTGGCTGCGGTTGAAGATGACCATCTCGCCGCTGCCCGGCACCCGCGGATGGACGCGCCAGAGGAAGTCGTGGTCGAGCTCCTCGGGCGACGGCGCCTTGAAGGCGGCGACCCGCACGCCGAGAGGATTGACCCCTTCGAAGACGTGGCTGATGGTACCGTCCTTGCCGCTGGTGTCCATCCCCTGGAGGACCACCAGCACCTTGTGGCGGTGGCCGGCCCAGAGCTTCTCCTGCAGCACGTCGAGGCGGTCGTTGAGCTCGGTGAAGACTTCCTCCGTCGCCTTCTTCCCCTTCGGTGCCGCGGCGGTGTCTCCCGCGTCGAGCTTGCCGAGATTCACCTTGCCGCCCGGCTTGATCCTGTAGCGCTTCATGCCTTTTTCCTTGGACATGGAAGGACGCTACCACAGGGCGGGCGGCGGAATCCTCTGGAATACACCCTTGTTGTCGAGGGTGGAGTGGAAAGGAGGGTGCCCGCGATGAGAGAGGGAATCGTCAGGACCTGCCCGTCCTGTGGCAAGAAGAACCGGATGAAGTGGTCCCGCCTGGGCCAGGAGGCGCAGTGCGGCTCCTGCCATGCCGCGCTGCCGCCGCCGTCCGAGCCGATCGCCGTCGACCAGGGGAGCGACCTGAGCGGCGTGCTGCGCGAGACGTCGGTTCCTGTGCTGGTGGACTTCTGGGCGCCATGGTGCGGCCCGTGCAAGTCGGTGGCGCCGGAGATCCACAAGGTGGCGCAGCGCAACGCCGGGCGCCTGCTCGTGCTCAAGGTGAACACCGACGTCGATCCCGCGGTGGGCGCCGAGCACCGCATCCAGTCCATCCCCACCATGGCCGTCTTCCAGGGCGGCCGCGAGGTCGGGCGCACCAGCGGCGCGCGGCCGGCCGCCGCCATCGAGGGTTGGGTCCGGCAGACGCTCCGCGTCTGAACGGAGACCTCTTTTCCGGGGCAATGTCAGGACCGTGTCAGGGTAGTGTCAGGGTGCGGTTTTCAGCGCGGTTTTCAGCAATAAGGGTCTCCGATTCTCTGTTGCCAGACATGCCGGGAGTGCTATCCTCAAGCACCCTTTGCATCTTTACATTTCCGTGGAGACCGCCGTGACCGAAGAAAGACCTCGTTTCAACATCACCAATACCGTCTTCCTTCTGGGAACCCTGCTCGTCGCCGCCGTCGGCGCGCCGTGGTACATCCTGACCCACGGGCTGGGCTGGCCCGAAACCCTCACCTTCATCCTCGTCTGGCTCGCCGTCGGTCTGTCGGTCACGGCCGGCTACCACCGCCTGTTCTCGCACAAGACCTACCAGGCGGCCTGGCCGGTGCGCCTCTTCTTCCTGGTCTTCGGCGCCGGCTCGCTGGAGAACTCGGTCCTCAACTGGGCGGCCGACCACCGCGTCCACCACGCCCACGTGGACGAGGAGCGCGACCCCTACAACATCCAGAAGGGGTTCTGGTGGGCGCACATGGGCTGGATCTTCTTCGAGAACCCGCTGCCGCCGAGCCAGTCGGTGGTCCGCGACCTCCTGGAAGACCCGCTGGTCGTCTGGCAGGACCGCTGGTACAAGACGATCGGCCTCGGCGTCGCCCTGGGCATTCCACTCCTCGTCGGCATCCTCAGCCACAACGTCCTCGGCTGCCTCCTGATCGGCGGCGTGACGCGCATCGTGTTCAGCCACCACACGACCTTCTTCATCAACAGCCTCTGCCACATGATCGGCACCCAGCCATACAGCCAGGAGCACAGCGCCCGCGACAGCGGCGTCATGGCGGTGCTCGCCTTCGGCGAGGGCTACCACAACTATCACCACAGCTTCCCGTTCGACTACCGCAACGGCATCAAGGCCTGGCACTTCGATCCCGCCAAGTGGATCATCTACCTGCTCTCCTTCGTGGGCCTGACCAGCGACCTGCGCCGGGCGCCCGAGGCGGCGGTCCTCAAGGCGAAGATCGAGCTCCAGTTCGAAGCCGCCAAGGCGCGCATCGAGCACGCCATGGCCCACGTGCGGGAGGACGCCGAGCGCCGCCTGCACGAGACGCACGCGGCCCTTCAGCAGGCCTTGCAGGACCTGCTCAGCCTGCAGCGCCGGGCGCGTCCGCAGGAGCCCGCTCCCGAGGTGGCGCACCTGCCCGTCGAGACGCGGATCGGCCTGACCTACCACGCCCTGGAGAAGGCTCTCGCCGACTGGAAACAGACCCTGCGCCAGACGAAGCGGCTGCCGGTGACGGTGGCGGCCTGATCCGCCGACATGCCGGGATGGCTTTCTGAAGCCAGATCCTGGTCTCTACCGATCGAACGCCGCCTTCCACCACGGAGGCGGCGTTTTTTATTTGGGAAACAGCCCGGTTTGTCCGTCCATTGCATTGGAACGGACGAATCGACATGCAATCAATCACCTACATCACGGATCTCTGGTATCCTTTCCCGCAAACGGAACCAGGATCTGAAAACATGAAGCGATTGTGGTGGTCTGTTGCGGTCGGCCTCGGAGTAGCCCTCGCGGCGGTGGCCGGGAAAGAGCTGTATTCCGGGATCAGCGCATGGCGGGACGGCGGGGACATCCGGAAGTTGCGGTTCATCCAGCCGCGTCTGACGATGGGAAGAGTCTATTCCCGTTGCGAGCCGCGCACTGAAGCGGGAATGGTTTCGGAGGTCTGGTGCAAGACTCCGCCGGGTGCCGGCCAGGCGGTGAGCCCATCCGCCGCCAAAGCCGCCGGGCACGCCGGCGAAGGGCCGAGCCGGGGATCTCTCCCCGCCGATCTCCACCTCGACGGAGCCGCCCAACTGATCACCTCCCAGGACCAGGAGTCCCTCGACCAGGCGGTCCGCCGCCTGGAGAGCGATGCGCTCAGCCGGCCGAATGCGCGGACCCTGAATGACCTGGCGACCGCCTATTTCGTCCGCGGGCAGCAGACCGAAAACCTTTACGACCTCATCCTGGCGCTCTCCACGATCGACAAGGCCGTCCGCGAAGACGGCCGTCTGCCCGAGGCGCTGTTCAATCGCGCGCTGTTCCTCCAGGAGATGTCCCTCCGCACCGAAGCCTGGCTGGCTTGGCAGAAATATCTGAGCCTGCCGGAGGAGACCGGCTGGTCCACGGAGGCGCAGGCGCGCCTGCAGAGCTTGAGAAGGATTTCCGCGGAAGATCTCTGGAAGCAACAACGGGAAGCGCTGGAGGCGGCGGCGCTGCGTGGCGATACGAGCACGGCCGAAGAGATCGTGACACGGTTCCGCCAGGCGGCCCAGAAATATGCCGCCGAGCAGGCTCTGGGCCAGTGGGGAGAAGCCCTGCTGGCGCGAGACGACGGCAGGGCCGGCCGTTTTCTCCTCATCGCCCGGACGATCGGCGAGGCCCTCCGCCAGATCGGCGGGGACGAGATGATCGCCGATACCGTCGCGGCCATCGCGGAGGCCCGGACAGCGCCGGCGGGGTCTGCCCGGCTGCACGGGCTGGCCGAGGGGCACCGCGCCTATTCCCAGGGAATGGCCGCTTTCAGTGAGCAGAGGATCGACGCGGCCCAGGCGCAGCTCGAAAGGGCGGAGAGAGCGCTCCGTGAGGCCCGGAGCCCCTTCCTGCCGTGGGCTCGCCTCCAGGTCGCCTCCTGTGATTATCACCACGACAAATTCGCCGAGGCCCGGCAGGCTTTGGAGGGGATCGATCAGTCGCTGCCGGACGACCGGTACCCCAGCCTGCGCGGCCGGATCCATTTCATTCTTGGCTCCGCGGACTTCCTGCAGGGCCGGCCGGGAGATTCTCTCCAGCAGCTTCAGCGTGCCCGAGATTTTTTCTCGAGAACCGGCGAGATCGAAAACCTCGCCACGATCAATCAGAATTTCGCGATCACCCTCGGCATCCTGGGATCGGACGATCTCTGGCACTACCTGTTCCATGCGCTGCGGCCCTTGGCGGAGATTCCTTCCCACCGCCGGGTCTTTGGAATCCTCGACGAAACAGGGGCGGCGGCGTTACGCGCCGGCCATCCCGAGGTGGCGCTCTATTTCGAGAACGAGATGCTGGAGACGGGACGGCACTTTCGTGACCCGGAACAGATCACGTTCGCGCTCCAGAGAAAGGCGGACACGCTCGCCGCGCTCCGCGGCCCGGCAGAGGCGATGGCCCTGTTGGCCCTGGCGTCCCGGGAGTCCGAGCTGATTCCCGATCCCAAGATGCGGGCGCGAGCGAAAGCGGGCGTCTCCCTGAGCTCCGGACAGGCCCGGCTCGCCGCCGGCCATCCCGATCTCGCCCTTGCGGACCTGACGCACGCCCTCGACTACCTGCGCGCCGCGGGTTACCGCTCGTCGATTCCCTTGGCTCTCTTCCTGCGTGCCCGCGCCGCCCTGGCGGCCGGGGACAGCCGGCGGGCCGCCGAGGACTTCGCGGCCGGGCTGGAAGAGATCGAGACCACGCGGGAGAATCTGAGCGACGAGACCCTGCGCATCTCCTTTACCGACCAGGCCACGCAGGCGTTCGACGAGATCCTGTCGTTCCAGGCCGGCGAAAAGGGTGGTGAGACGGCCGCCTTCGAGCTCGCCGAGCAGGCCCGCGCCCGCGAGCTGCTGGAAGATCTCGCCGTCTCCCAGCTCGCCGGCGAGGGCGCGCGCGCCGCCGGCCCGCGGCTCCTCACCGTGGCGGAGCTGCGGAACGCGCTGCCCGAGCGCACGCTCCTGGTGAAATACGCCGTCCTCCCGGACAGGCTCCTGCTCTGGACGCTCACCCGGCGCGAGCTCAAGCTGCGGACGATCCCCCTCCGCATGCAGGACCTCGACCACAAGGTGCGGCGGGTCCTGGCGGGCATGCAAGCGGGCCAGGGCGCGCCGGTTCAACAAGCGCTCGGCGAGCTCTACCTCCTGTTGCTCTCCCCCGTCGAGCAGGAGCTCCAGTCCGTGCGCGACCTCGTCGTCGTCCCGGACAAGAGCCTCCACCTTCTGCCGTTCTCGGCGCTCATCGATCCGCGCACGCATCATTATCTGATCGAGAGCCACGGCGTCGTCATGGCGCCGAGCGCCAACATCTACGTCCGTTGCCTGTCTCAGCGGGTGAATCAGATCCCGACGCCGCCGGTGAACGCCCTGCTGATCGGCGATCCGAAATTCGATCGACAAGAGTTTCCGTCTCTCGACCGCCTTCCGGATGCCGCGACGGAAGTGAAGACCATCGCGGGCATGTATCCGGCGACGTCTCTGCTGGTGGACGATGAGGCGACCAAATGGAACGTCCTTCACCAGATCGCCCGCGGCCCCGAGGTGATCCAGATCTCGGCGCATGCGCTGGAGAGCTCCGAGCACCCGGAATACTCGCGTCTCCTCCTCGCCGGCGACGCGCGGAGAAACGATAAGGGCTCTCTCTATCTCCACGAGGTCAGAAACCTGCACTTCAAGGGCACGCGCCTGGTGGTTCTCGCCGGTTGCGGCACGGCGGCCGGTCCGCTTTCGGCGAGCGAAGGATTTCTCAGCCTCGCGCGGTCGTTCCTGGCCTCCGGCGTGCCGGCCGTGGTCGCCACACGCTGGAATATCGACGATGCGACGAGCCGGCAGCTCGTCACGGAATTTCACCGCCGCTTGCGGTCCGGAGAAGATCCCGTCACCGCGCTGCGGCGGTCGCAAATAGCCCAGGCGAAAGACCAGGCACGCCACGCGGGCGTTTCCTGGAACTGGGCTTCGTTCCAATTGATCGGTGGCATCAACTCGACTGAAAAAGGAGACCGGTAATGAAAGTTCTGTTGGAGGTCCACGGCCTTTCGGCTTTTCTGCCGAAGCCCATCCTGGATCCGAAGACCCTGCGCATCCTCATCCCGGACGTCCGCGAGCCGGTGAGCCGCAAGGTCGGCGACCGGACGTTCGAAGTCTGCTCGCACACCCCCAAGATCATTTTTCCCAAGTCGGACGAGGAGTGGCCGCTCAACGGCGAGCACATCGTCTTCGGCGGCACCGCGGGAGATCTCGGCATCGAGAAGAACTTCCTGGAGAAGATCGCCGACATGGAGGAGATCGCTCCCGGCGCCGGCGTCCTCGACCGGCTCTATCTCGCCGACCCGCCGATGGCTCCCGGCCCGGACAACGTGCGGATCGTGGCCGACATGCAGCTCGAAAGCGGCCGGGTCCGCATCGGCGACCTGACGCCCGAGGTCGCGTTCCGCGCCAGCTACGCCGGAGAGGACAACGAGAAAACCGGCGAGGTGGCCGCCTATGTCTCGATCGAGATCGACGTCCCCGGCAACGAGCTCAACGTCATGACGCGGAAGTTCGGCACCCGCGAGATCACCCGCAACAAGGTCCTCAAGGGCACCTCCTGCGAGACCATCGAGGTGATCATCAGCAACGCGTGTGATCGCGAGGACGACCCCGAACGTCCCGACGAAGACTTCATCATCTATTATGATCTCAGCCATGACTACCTGGGCCCGAAGCTCATTCCCCACCAGCTTCCGCAGACCCAGCGGTCCGGAGTCAACGCAGGGGCGACGCAGCCCGGCAGTTGCATCGCGGGGCTCTTCAGCAGCAGCGGCTAAACACCGTGCGTGACGAGCTCGCCCTGTTCGAGCTCACGGCCCCGGTCTCTCCGCGACCTGGAGAGCGCTGGCCCGACTACAAGAGAAAGGTCGAGGAAAAGCTGGGACCCGTTCTCGAGCGGGCAACGCATTTCCTCGGCCTTGCTCCCCAACCCCTCTTTGCTGCCAACGGTTTTCATGGAAAAGTGAGCCCCGATCAGCTCCGGGAGCTGCGCCGCGACGTCCTCGGTCCATCCGTCCGCTGGATCGAATGGGAGCTGGAAGGTTCGGAAGTCGACGCCGGCCAGATCGCCATCGTCGCCCAAAGGATCGGCTGGGAGCGTCCGAGCTCCGCGCCGAAGCCCTTCTCCGGCCGCGGCGTCCGCGTCGCCGTGCTGGACTCTGGAATCGACACCACCCATCCCTTCCTGCGCGTCGCCGCATCGGTCTCGACCTGCGGCGAAGACGTCGACGCTCCCGGCCGCCACGGCACCTTCTGCGCCGGCGTCATTGCGGCCCGCCATCCGCAATACTCCGGCATCGCCCCCGCCGTCGACCTCCTCAACGTCAAAACCTCCCGCGCCGGCGGATCGACAACTCCCGCCTACCTCGCCCAAGGCATCGACGAAGCCCTCGACCGCCGCGCCGACGTCCTCTCCCTCAGTTGCGGCCTGAATCAAGCCGACCATCGCTGGCACTGCCTCGACGGCCACTGCCTCCTCTGTCGCGCCGTCGACAACGCCGTGACCTGCGGAGCCCTCGTCATCACCGCCGCCGGCAACCTCCACCGCCGCCACCCCGATCCCGCCACCCGGCCCCGCACCGAGCTCCTCTGCCCCGCTCAAGCCAGAAAAGCCCTCACCGTCGGAGCGGTGGAGAAGATCTCCTTCCCCAAGCTCTATCGCCCATCGAGCCACGGCCCGACCGCCTACGGTCTCCAGAAACCCGATCTGGTAGCCCCCGGAGGCGACGTCCTCTCGACCGTGCCGGTCCCCGCCGGGCACGAACAGGGCGATCCCTCCTCCCTGTTCCGCCTGTTCAGCCGGGAGAGCGGAACGTCCGTGGCTTCCGCCGTCGTTGCCGGAGCCGTGGCGCTGTTGATCGAGAAGAGAGCGCGGGAGGGGAGGGAATGGACGCCCGAGGAGATCCGGGAGGAGCTGCTGACGCGGTTCGTGCGGCGGCTGGATGGGGTGCCTTTGGAAGCGGTGGGGGCGGGGTGTCTGGATTTGTCGGGGCTGGGGTGAGGGAGAAAGCGCCTTCTCTCCCGTCCTTCCACCGCGCAGGTAGCACCGAAACCGTTTGAAAATCGAGCTCGGTCCCTTCGGAGAGGACCAGGAAAAACTGTGTCTTCGTCCGTCTAGGAAAGAGAACCGGCCAGAGCTGGCTGCGTCCCTCTGCTCTGAATAGGTTCATCTATTGGAAAGGAGATCTCATGTCATTCAACGCTCGCGTCGTGTTTACCGGTATTTGTGCCTTTGTGCCGAATTCATTGCCCAAGGAGGAGTCCGGCGTCCGGATATGTGTTGTCCTCCCGGACGGCCGCAGCAGAAAATTGAACGCGAAGCAGGGATTCGACGGAACGAATCTGAGGCGCCACCGTGGCTTCCTCCAGTTCAAGGCTCGTCAGCTCGTCGCTGCGATTGATCCCGAGACAGCGAAAACGATTCCCGATGATGCCAATGTCATCTGGTATCTCGATCGCCACCGCGTAAGCTTCGCATATGACCAGAATGCCAACGAGCCGGAGCTGCCTTTTCTTAACGGCCAGGTTCCAAACTCACTGGCAAAGATGGGAGAGATGCTGCCGAGATATGCGACAGTTGACGCCGACGTCGTCGGGGAAGACCGTTGGCAGAAGACCGTTGGCCAGATTGTCTTGCAGCGCGGAGTGTTGCGGGTCGCCAATCCAGGCGCTCAGTGGGTTTTCCCCAACGTACTGACGACGGAGGTCATCGAGCAAAATCTCGCTAACGAGATTCATCTCGAAATGAGTTATCTCGATGGCATTTCAATTGTGGCGACGCGGTATGGCCAGACCGAGCCGGATGTCCGCTGGGTGCTGCAGAGCGTTAAAGGGGAAGATGTGGAGATCACGGTCGCGAACCTTTGCGACGAGAACCCTCTGCGCTGGGAAACCGAGGTCGAGGAGTTGTCCCCGGAGGACGATTTCCGTTGGTATTACACGCTGCTCTCCGAGAATACGCAGCAAGAGCTTTTCCAGAAGCTCAAAGGGCTTCGCTTTCCCATCCCGCTACGCCCGGTCAATCAGGCAGGCAACGGCCAGGGGATGAATTGTGTCCCCCTGGGTACAGGAGCTCAAGAGATACCTACATCCTAGTGGTGGACAAAGGAGAGACGATCATGGGCAAGTCATTTTCTGATGAGATGGGGTTTCACAGCAACCTCATCCTGCAGCTTGGAGAGTCGACGACAATTGACAACGCAGCGAGGAGCTCTCCCTTCGGGGGTGAGGTGAGCTTCGTCGCCCATACGGATAGTAGCGGAACGGCACTCGAAGTGGAGCACCTCGGGATCTACGGCGCCGGGGTGACCACCGATTCTGGGGAAACAGGCAAGCTCAGCATCATGGGAATTTCCGGCCGTGGAGGTCTCGCGCTCAACAGGAAGAGGTGGGATTGTACGACCGCGATCCGGGCGCAGGTTCTTTACCGGGCGATCGAGAGAAAGAAAGGGTTCACTCAGGTAGAGCCGGGTCGCTATCAACCGGATTTCGCTTTGTACACAGGGCAAATTCGTCTCGTTCTCAAGGAGTACACGGAAGATGGCCAGCACGAGATGGAGGTCTCCTCTGGCGCTTTAGAGCTCGTGCATGAAGGCGGTGGCCTCGGCTGGCTCCAGTCGATCAACATGCCGCTCGTGGGCTCATCGATGTGGATCGCCAAGGCCTTCCCTTCGGATGCCGCTCCTCCCTGCATGGTGGACTGCCAAGCGGTCCGGCGGCAGCTCAAGATGAAACCTGTCTTCGTGAGCGAAGGCCCGGATCCCGGCCAGAGAGCTCGAAGGCTGTGGAGCAGCCAATTTTCCAATGCGAAGCGTATCTGGTCCCGTTGTTGTATCGATCTGATCGAGCAGGAGGAATTCATCGTCGTCGACTCTGTCCTCAAGAACAGCGCGAACCCAATTGCAATTCAGAGATCCTTCGAGGACCCGGCTCCTGACGTGATTGAGATCTTCTTGGTGGATGGTGAGCTGCCCAATGGCGGCGGCACGACCTTCAGCGGCGGCTCCAGCTTGGCCAAGATTGTGATCACCGAACGGAGCAGTGGGAACCCCCATCTGCTCGCTCACGAAGTCGGGCATGTCCTTGGTGGGCTCCATCCGGGTAACCGCCCGAGCCCTCCGAGTTGGCTCGCGGATTCGGACACCGTTCTGGAGCCAAGCGGCTTGCCCAACAAGCCGAATCCAGGGACGAACACCTTGCGCAACTGCCGGCGCGCCAATAACGCAGCGCTGGTGACGACCCGTGAGATCGGTTGTCTCCAGACTCCATGAGCCCGGAGGGCCGGCCTGCCCGCCTCCGTGGACGGGTTGGTCCTTTACGAAAAGGGAGAACCGGAACGCGATGATCCCAGATCTCTGGTATCCTCTCTACAGATCGCTCAAATGCCGTGCTTCGGCGCTGCCTGTTGAAGGCGCCTTTCCCGGAGGGACGTTGGAACACGGATTCGACTCTCTGAAAAAGGTCTGGGGGAGAGCGGCCCTCTGTCTCATGGTGGCCGTTGCGGCCACGATGGCATGGACGTTGGCACGCCCGGAACCCGTTGCGAGGTCGTCTGCGGTTGCCGATGCTCTTGGCCAGTACCGCTTCATCGAGCCCCGCTTTTCAGGCGGGTTCGCTTATGCGCCCTGTCAGTCGGTGCGAGAGCCAGGCCGTCTGATCCCGACGGCCCGTTGCTCCGAGCCTCCAGCCGAGGGTACAACAGAGCGCCGAGAGCTGGAGAAAGCACTTGGTAGAATCGTCAATGTGGCTGAGCATGGCCCGGTGGCGCGCCGGCTTGCGGCCAATGTGAGGCTGGTATGGCCCGAAGATGGGAATGGCCTCGATACAGCCGTTGACCAACTCCAGCAACTGGCGGACGCGTCGCCGAAAGATCCTGTCCTCCTGAATGACCTTGCCGCAGCTCGCTTCGAGCTGGCGATCCAGGAGGACGAGCCGGCCGAGCTCATTCGTGCCCTGGCCGCGGCGGAAACGGCTTACCGGATACATTCAATTCTCCCCGAGCTCTGTTTCAACCGAGCCTTGATCCTCGACCGCCTTTACCTTCGGGACCAGGCGGAGGCAGCCTGGAACGACTACCTCAAGCTCGACAGTGATTCCGCCTGGGCCGGTGAAGCCAGGAAGCGTCTGACCAGCCTGCGAGCGCCTTCGCCGGTAGAACGGTGGAAACAAAGCGTCGATTCTTTGGAGTCGTTGGCTCAAGCGGGCGATGCTAAGGCAGTACGCGAGATCGTAGCACTCGCTCCGGAGAAAGCCCGCGAGCATGCTGTCGAGCAGCTCCTCGGGCGCTGGGGAGACTCCATCGTTGCACGTCAGAAGAAGGCGGCTGAGAAGCCCTTGCACACTGCCAGGATGATGGGTGACGCGCTTCTCGCGATCGTTCGCGATCCCACCGTTGCCGAAGCGGTGCAGGCGGTCGACCGCGCGACGGCCGGACCTCGGTCTGATGAAGCCCTGGCGAACCTGGCTCGGGGGTTTCAGGCGTATCGAGACGGTATCGGATTTTTTCGCAAGCAGCAGATCGAAGAGGCTGCGCCGCGGCTCGAAGCGGCGCGGGCTTCTATGGCATCCTCCGGTAGTCCCATTGAGATCTGGGCTCTCTACGGGCTGGCAGGCATCGAGGGCTACCGATCTCGGTTTGCGGAGGCGATCCGAGCCTTTCGCACGGTGGCCGCGAGGGCGTCGGCTCTGGGGTCGCAAGGGCTCCAAGGGCGAGCTGAGCTCGGAATCGGCTGGGCGTTTCTCCGTGGTGGCCAGTTCTCCGAGTCGTTGAGCCATCACCAGGAGGCTGCGAAGCTTCTGGTCGCTGGTCGAGAAACTGAAGGGCTTGCGGGCGTCGACGACATGATCGCCGAGAGCCTGCGCTTCCTGGGGCAGAGCGCCGCGGCCTGGCGTTATCGCTATCAGGCCGCTCAGGAGCTTTGGGGATACCGAGATTCCATCCGCCTCCACAACTTGTCCTGGGAGAGTGGCCGCGCCGCCGTCGAGGACGGTCTCGCGGCAGCCGCTTTGCTGATCCAGGACGAAGGAATCGGCGTGGCGGAGCGTTCCAAGGAACCAATGATGGTGGCGGAGGCCTTGGCTTGGCGGAGCAAGATCTATCTTGCCTTGAGGAATCCTCGGACGGCTCTGGTGGATCTTGCTGAAGCTCGGCGTCGCCTGGCATCCAGCGAAGACGGCTTGGTGAAGCAGCGGGTCGCGATGGACATTGCTTATGCCGAGGGAGAGGCTATGCGGCTCCTCGACGCTCGTGCGGCCATCCAGCCCTTGACACAGGCGCTCGACTTCTACCGGAAAAACAATCTATTCCTGGATCAAGCCGGCGCCTATCTGAGTCTCGCCCGCGCTTTCCTGGCGTGTGGCCGCGAAAAGGAGGCAGAGGCGAATCTGGTGGAAGCAATCAATCTTTTCGAGAGCCAGCGTGCGAAAGTGACAGACAATACCTCGCGGCTCTCTTACTCCGAGGCGGCCCAAGGACTGTTCGACGAAATGATTCTCCTGAACGCCGAGCGACGCGGTGACTCGGAAGCAGCTCTCGCCATGTCGGAGCGGGCGCGAGCCGTTTCTCTTGCGGGGTTCTCCGGGATGCTGGCCGAGCCTGCTCCTGTCGAGGAAGCCCTCGGCGAAATCCCGGCGGACACCGTCCTGCTGGAGTACGCCCAGGTCAGCGACAATCTTTTCATCTGGGGCGCCAGCCGGGGCAAGGTCGAGTTCGTCCGCAGGGACATATCGACTGCGGAGCTGAACGGGCTCGTTCAAAAATTCGTAACCGGTATCCAGAACCGGATTCCCCAAGACAGGCTCTCCGAGATCTCCTCAAGGCTGCACGACCTCCTGATTCCGCAAGAGTGGGGAATTCAGCCGGGAGCCAAGCTCTGCTTCATTCCTGACAAGCGGCTGAATAGTATTCCCTTTGGTGCCTTGTGGGACGCGGAGCGCAGGAAGTACCTGATCGAGGACCATACCGTCCGTATTGTTCCCAGCCTTGCGTTCTACAAGGAGAAGCGTGCCGAGATTCGCCGCTCGCAGGGAAAGGCACTTGCCGCTCTTCTCGTCGGAGCCAATCAATGGAATCGCGATCTCTTTCGGCGGTTGGAGCCCTTGCCCGGTGTGGCTCGGGAAATCACGGAAATTCGAGCGCTTTACCATGACCCGCAAGTCATCGAGGGGATGGCGGCGACCAGAGAACGATTTCTGAACGAGCTCGACCAGTACGACGTCGTCCAATTCGCCGGCCACGCCGTTTTCAATCCGAGGCACCCTGAGCACTCGTATCTTGTCCTGGCCCCATCTCCTGGAGACACCGGCGCCCTTTTCGCGAGCGAGATCGCGGGTCGCCACTTCAGCCGATTGAGCCTCGTCATACTCGCCGCGTGCAGCACTCTGGGGCCGCTGGATTCCCGGACCTCCGGCCTCTCCGGTTTGGCGCGTCCGTTTCTGGATGCCGGAGCCACTGCGGTGGTGGGAACGCTTTGGGATACCCGGGACGCCGAGGCGGAGCGCCTGCTCCCCGACTTTCATCGGTGGTATTTGAAAAGTCGTAATGCTGCCGAGTCACTTCGCAGTGCTCAACTCGCCGCTTTGCGAAGCACCGATCCAACATCGCGAGCTCCCGCCACTTGGGCCGGGTTCCAAGTGGTGGGTATCACAGACTGAACGACTTACTGAAAGGAAGCTACCATGCCGTTCAAAGTACACGTTTCGTTTACAGGAATCTGTGCTTTTGTGCCTAACAAAGCCTTCGACAACTCTCCGACTAAGATCTCGGTCGTGCTCCCTAAAGGAGGGTCCAAGTACACATATCCCAAGGTGGCAGTTGATGGTACCCGCCTCCGGAGACACTTCGCCTTTGCCCAATTCAAGTTGAGGCATCTTACAACCAGTCAAGGCCTTGCTGACCAATTCGAGGGAATCTGGTATTGGGGGCGTCGGCGGCTGACATTCGGTTTCACTGGATATGCCAATGATCTATCAGTAGGAAATATGTCAACTCTGGCCGATATGTATAAGGTTGCTCCAAAATTTTCGACAGTAGATCCGCTAGCTTTGACTGATAGTCCGCCTTCTGATGTCCTCTGCGAGATATTGATTAATCGTGGCAGTCTAAGCACAGGAGGTATCCTTAAAACCTGGGTATTTCCCAACACCCTCTCTGGAGATACGATCCATTCTCAAACACTGACGAGCGAGGTTGTGTTAGAGTTTTCTGGGTTGGAGACTTTTGAATTGATCGCCACTCCTTACAATGCTGGCGCTCCAGAAAAGGTCTCCTTCTCGGCTCCCAATGACGTAACAGTCCCAATTGTATTGAGTAACCTCTGTGACGATAATCCCCTGAGATGGGAGACCGATGTCGCCGATCTCCCTCCGGATGAAGATTTCAAATGGTACTACCAACTGCTCTCGCGCTCGGACCGTGATGCTCTTTTTACAGCCCTTGGCGGTCTACCTCTACCATTCCCCTACAGTAAGGAGAGGCTTAATGGGCAGGGTATGAATTGTCTACCCGTTGGAACCAAGCCTCAGGTTTAAAAGGAGTCTACAATGGCTAAAAATTTTCTGGACAAAATAAGACTTGGGTCGAGGCTCTCGTTCTGGTCTAGCTCGGCGGCAGAATTAAGGGGGCCTCAAGGGCACGGTATCGGGACTTTTTTTCTAGGAAGCTCTCTGGTTGTAAGTCATCTAAGTGACGATGAAAGTGAGGTGGAGCCCGACTGTATTGGGATCAGGGGCGTTTGTCCTACAGGATGGCCAAGGCCCCTCGGGGAGTACAGCGCTAGAGTCATTGCTGATGCATGGAGGGGGCGCCTTCATGCACTAGACGAGGCGCGAGCCTCCTTGGATCTGAGCTTTCGAGCGCTCATGCTTTACGATGCTATCATTCAAAACAAAGGCTTCACGCGAGTCGGATCGGACATATATATGGCCCCCCAAGAGATATTCTCGGGTAACTTATTGGGAGAAATTCAGCAATCCGAGCTCGGCTGGGAGTTAGTTGAAGGCTCGGTCACTCTTGACCTCGTTTCGCAGGAACTTGGGTTGGGTGAGATTTTTGCGCTGTCTTCGAATTTGAAAGCCATACCACTCCGGTTATCAGCGGAGCCAGAGAAGGTCGGTGATTGCCCTCAAGAGCTAAGCACTGATATCCGTACAATTACAATCCGCCCCGTGTTTTTCCTCTATGATCAAGATGATCATGTCACCGGCTCATCGCTTCAAAGTCAGGTGGACGCTGCGCGCAGAATATGGGAAAAATGTTGTATTTACCTCGACGTTCTGGAACCCAAGAAAATTGTTGATAAGGATCGGAACAAGAGCAATAATCCAGAGTTCATAGCCAGCGGTTTTGACGACAAGCCGAACATTATTGAGGTCTACATGGTGAACGGTGATGTTCCTACCGGAGGCGTAACGCTTGGATACGGCCAATCACAGGCAAAGGTTGTCATTACCGAGAAAAATTTAACGAATAATAATCTTTTGGCCCATGAACTCGGGCATGTTCTTAACGGAGACCATCCAGGTTCTACTACCGATCCGCGTCTCTGGACTGCGGATTGGGGAACAGTGCTTCAGCCAAGTTGTCCACCGGGCGGGCTCAATCCCGACAAAAATACTCTTTGTAATTGCCGGCGAGCCTGTAATCCTGCAGCAGTGCCTTCTGGTGCTGTTGGAGGATGCTGCATGTTCCCAGATCTTATTATTATCTCTCCTGCGGCGGGTGAGCTTGGCGCGGTTAGTCGACCATGGGACCATGGTGAGTAGGATGCCGAGAGGCCGAATGCGGCCACCGGCATCCCACCTCACGCGTTCGGCGGCGGTGTCCTCCAAACCTGTGGTAGAGAGGAACTGCGAGCTTGACCGCCTCCACCCGATAGCGCTATCAATTCCAGGATGGCCCAGCTCATCGTCCGCAAACTCGACAACGATCTCATCCGCCGTCTCCAGCAGCGAGCGGCGGAGCAGGGCGTCTCCGTCGAAGAAGAGCACCGCCGAATCTTGCGCCGGGCTCTCTATGTCCCCGAGGAAGAGGAGTTTCCCGACCTCAAGGCTCTTCTCGTCATGCCCGACCTTGGAGAGGATGAGGACTTCGAGCGTCTTCGCTAGTGAAGCCTGCGGCCTCAAACCGAGCAGCGGCGGCCTGAAGGATCTGGGAGGGTGGCAGCTTTCCTCCGCCCAGATCCTTCAAGCTCGCACGGCTCGCTCTCAGGATGACAAGCTCTGAGAGGCTGGTGACCTCACAGCGATCAGGGAAAAAGCTCAGCTCTTTTGTCCAGAAGTGATCCAGATCAGCCGACTCGTTTCCTCGTGACCGCCGCCCCCCTACTCCCGCCGCCCCACCTCCCGGATCCGCAGCAAAAACTCCTCCGCCAGCAGGCGGTAGGCGGCGGCGCCTTTGGAGTGGGTGTCGTGCTGGAAGATGCTCAGGCCTTCTCCGGGGGCTTCGGCGAGGCGGGTGTTGATGCGGATCTCGATGGCGAAGACGAGGGGGCCGTGGTCGGTGCGGACCTGGTCGACGAGGCGGCGGGTGAGCTTGGTGCGGTAGTCGACCATGGTGAGGAGGATGCCGAGGGGCTGGATGCGGCCTCCGGCGTCCCAGCTCGTGCGCTCGACGGCGGAGATGAGGTTGGGCAGGCCGGCGGTGGCGAGGAATTGGGGGGTGGTGGGGGTGAGGAAGGCGTGGGCGGCGACGACGGCGTTGGCGGGGACGACGGTGAGGCCGGGCGGACAGTCGAGGAAGATGTCGTCGTAGATCTCGGCCAGCGGCGCGAGGGCGGGACGGAGGCGGAGGTGGCGGCCGCGGTAGCTGCCGAGCTGCACGTCGGCGTCCATCAGGTCGACGGAGGCGGTGATGAGGTCGAGATTGGGGATGCCGGTGCGGCGGATGAGGTCGGCGGCTTTGGTGGTGCGCAGGAGGAGGTCGGCGGAGGAGGGGGTGAGCTGGTCGTAGGGGACGCCGAGGGACATGGAGGAGGAGGCCTGGCTGTCCAGATCGATGAGGAGGACGCGGCGGTCGCGCTCGGCGAGGGCGGCGGCGAGATTCACCGCGGTGGTGGTCTTGCCGACGCCCCCTTTGCGGCTGATGACGGCGGTGATCATTTGAGGGTGAGGTCGGGGCTCCGAAGGTGGCCGGCGCGCAGGTAGATCGGCCAGGCGACGGGGCGCACCCGCTCGGCATCTCCCCAGGCGGCGAGGAGGGCGTCCCAGATCTCTTCCACCGGATCGGCCCCTTTCTCCTTGATGTAGCGCGCGGTGGCGGACCAGGTCCGCAGGTAGCTCACGTACTGCCAGAGGTTCCACTGCTCCTCGTGGACGAACGGCCCGACCGCCACCTCCTCAAAGGGAAATGGGATGGTGCGGTACTCCTCGTTCACCCAGCGCCGCTCGGGCGGCCAGTAGGGTCCGGCGACCTCGTAGGCCAAATGGTCCATCTGCGCGTCGACGCCGGGATCGACCCGCGCCAGGTTGTAGGTCCAGAGCGCCACGGCCCCCCCGGGCGCGAGCACCCGCTCGACCTCGGCGAAGAAGCGCTCGAAGTCGAACCAGTGAAAAGCCTGCGCCGCGGTGACGAGGTCGACGGAGGCGTCCGGCAGCCCGGAGGCCTCCGCCGGGGCGACGCGGTACTCGACGCGCGGGTGCGGGGTGGCGTGCGTGAGTTGGGACGCGCTCGGGTCGATCGCGACGACGTGCTCGAAATACTGGGCGAGGCCGAGCGCCGCCTGGCCGTTGCCGGTGCCGCAGTCGAGGGCGAGATGGTGCGCGCGGGGGAGCCGGGCGACGGCGGCGACGAGATCGCGCGGATAGCCGGGCCGGGAGGAGGCGTAGGCGGCGGCGTGTCCGGAGAAGTGGTCTTTGAACGTCATCGATAGGTCTTTCGAAAAGAGTCGATGCGACAGGATCGTATGATAAGCCGAACGGCTGGCGAGGGTTCCTATGCGTTAGCCTCTCCGGTCTGCGATGGTCACTCAGGACTTCCTCTTGACATCGTGATGAGAATGTAGAAATCTATGCGCACGGTAAACCTCCTCGCGCCAACTCCGGTGCGCGGGAGATCCGGGGGCCTGAGCGCCCTCAGAAAGTAGAAAGAGAGACAGGCCATGCCAAGAGAGACGACGTATTCCGGGATTCTGGGTGAGCTGCTGCGCTTCCAGGACTCCATGGAGGCCAGCTTGAGCGAGGTCCCGCACCTCGAATTGAGCCGCGAGATCCTGGGGGAGAGTCTCACCCGGGCGCAGGCTCTGGCGCAACGGCACGCGTCCGTGAGCACCGAGAGGCAGCAGCTCACGCAGCAGTTCAAGGCCGCGCTGAGCGACAGCCGCCGGATGGCGACGGTTCTGCGCAAAGCCCTGCAGCACCATTACGGCATCCGTTCCGAGAAGATGACGGAATTCGGTCTGCGGCCGTACCGTGGCCGCAAGATCGAGAGCCCCGCCGCCGAGTAGCGCCGTCCGAGCTCTGTCGCGATGTCCCAAGGGGGCGTGCCTGGCACGCCCCCTTTTTGCGTCTCCCCTTTTTCCCCTCCCTCGGCCGTTTCCGGCAGACGCCGCCGCGTATTCAACGGAAACGGCGCGTCGCCAAATTGCGTGGCGCGTTTTCTTTTTATACGGCGTGCCCCGGATTGGTACAGGGCGTCGCCCGGCGGTACGGCGAGTTTCCTCTTCGTACGGCGCGTCGCCGATGGTACGAAGCGTTACCAAGGGGTACGTCGCGCCGTCGGGCGGTACGCTGTGCTCCGGCAGACGCCGCCGCGTACGACACGGCGACGAGGCGTCTCCAGGCGGTACAACGCGTTGTCTCCTGGTACGGCGCGCCGCGGATGGGCACAGAGGATCGTCAAAGGGTACGGCGCGTGGCGGCAGACGACGCCGCGTACGAAACGGCGACGGGACGTCGTCAAGCGGTACGGCGCGTTGTCTCCTGGTATGTCGTGCCGCGGAATGGTATAGAGCGTTAGGATACGATGACCGTTCAAGACGAGGTCGAGCAATGATCCGAGGGACAACCTTCTGTCTGATCCTCCTTATCTTCGCCCACGCCCCGAGCGCCCACGCCCAGTCTCTCGACAAGGCGAAGCTGCTCTACGCCAACAAGCTGTACGACGAGGCCAAGAGGGAGCTCGTCGCGGTCGCGGTGTCCGAGGCGCCGGAGCAGGAACGCGCCGCCGCGCTCGATCTTCTGGGCTCGATCGCCGTGGATGAGGGGCACTATGAGGCTGCGGTCAGCAACTGGGAGCAACTGATCGCCAAGTATCCGGACAGCCCGGAGGCGCACGAGGCGCAGGGGAAGCTGCCCTTGGCGCGGAAGCTTCTCAGCGCCGGCCGGGCACCCGCGGCCTCGCCCGGTCCGAAGCCGCTGGCGCCGGACACGGTGCTCATTTCGGGCTCTGCTCCGGAGGCTCCCGAGTATGCGGACCAGGCGGTGCTCGAATTCATGAACCTGCTGACTTCGAACGGCGTCCGCGTTCAGAATGCCTCGGTCGGCAGGGTCAGCGACGCGGTGGGGCGGGCTCAACAGGGGACACTGCCGAATCTTCTTCTCGAGCACGCTCAGGAGACGAGCGCCGCGGGTGTTCTCTACGTGTTCATTCGCTTCAGCGGCATGGAGAACATGCGCGTCGAGTGTTACTCCTCCGACGGCCGCAAGCTGTGGGAGGAGAAGGTCGCCGCCTCGCTCAGCTTGACGGCGGCGGGGAAGACAGAGGGCTTCATCAAGCGGATGTCCAGGAAGCTCCTGGGGCGTGTCGGCGGGCCTTGTCTTCCGAGGCCGGGAATCTAAAACCGGTCCTCCCTACCCCTATCAGGGGGCGCGTTGGCGCTGGAGAGCGCCGCGGCTGGTCTGCTATCATTTCTTTATCATGCGCTCTAGATTCCTGGTCCTGGCGGCCTGCGGGCTCGCCCTCTGGCTCGCGGGACGCCCTGCGCATGCGCAGGAGACCGGACGACCGGAGCCGCAGGGCTAGGGGGCCACGGCTCCGTCAGGGTCCGGGCATGTCCGGGAGGTCCGGCAGCTTTTGCAGATTGGCCGCGTAGCTCGCTTCGTCGAAGGGCTTCTTGAAGACGAACTGGAGGAGGAGCTCGTGGGCCACGCAGAGGCCGATGAGACGTTTGGACAGCTCCGGGCTGTTGCCGAGGCCGATGAGGCGCTCGAAGGTGCGCCGGGTCTCCTCCGGCTTCCCTTCGGTGAGCTGGGTCTCGACGATCTCGATCACCTTGGCGTGCAGCTCGGGATCGGAGGCGGCGGCTTCGTCTCCGAAGGCGGGCTGGTAGATGGGTCCGAGGGCGGTGCGGCGGTCGTCCTCGAAGTTTTTCGCGAGGAAGAAGGACTTGAGGTCCGTAAAGCCGCGGGCGCGCAGGTGGCTCGCGAAGCGGTCGGGCGCGGCGACGAGATCCTGGTGGTCGTCGAAGATCACCTCGATCCGCGCTTCCGCGGCGGCGACGGCGTCGTCCTTGGTTTTGTACTGCTCCCGCGGATGGTAGAGGGCCCAGCGGAGCCTCTTCTTGCCTTGGGAGGTGATGTTATGGCAGGTGAGGACGGGGAAGAATCCATAGCCGTCGTCCCCCGACCCTCCTGAATACTCGACCTTCGACTCTTTGCTCATGGAGATCAACGCCGCGGCCGGACGGCGAATCCGAGGATCGGCGGCGGCGGTGGCACGTCGGGGAGCGTCTTCAGGTTGGCCGTATAGGTTGCGTCGTCGAACGGCTTGCCGAGGACGGTCTCCTGGACGAGCTCATGGGCCACGCAGTAGCCGATGAGGCGCTTGGCCTGCTCCGGGCTCTGGCCGAGGCCGAGGAGGCGCTCGAAAGTGCGGCGGGTCTCCTCCGGCCGGTCCTCCGCGAGCTGCCGGTCGACGATCGCCATGATCCGGGCATGGAGATCGGGATCGAAAGCGGCGGCTTCGTCTCCGTCGGCGGGCCGATAGGCGGCGCCGAGGGCGCTGCGGCGGTCCTCGTCGAAGCTCTTCGCGGTGACGTAGGACTTGAGGTCGGTGAACCCCCGTGCCTTCAGATGGCTCGCGAAGAGGTCGGGTGCGTTGAAAATGTCCTGATGATCCTCGAACACCAGCGCGATGCGCGCGTCCGCCGCGGCGAGCGCCTCTTCCTTGCCCCTGTACTGCTCGCGCGGATGATAGAGGACCCAGCGGACCCGCTTCTTGCCCTGGGAGGTGACGATGGAGCAGGTGATCACGGGGAAGAATCCATACCCGTCGCCGCCCGCGCCTGCCAGATACTCGACTCTCGGTTCTTTGCTCATAGGGTTGTCCGGAAGAGAGTCTATCTGTTCTCGGGAGGCGTGTCATCCTGGGGCGAGCAGCAGGATGATCTGGAACGGCGTATCCCGAGCCCGCGATGCAACCCAAGAGGCGACCTCTGGATTGGGCCTATACAGCCTCCTCTCCTACCCTGGCGCTGCCTTGGTGGGGCTTCTCGGAGGCGCCACGAGCGCTTGGTCACCTAAGCATGATCGTGTGCTTCTGGCGATGGCGCAGCGTGCTTGGCGCGCTGCGCCAAGATTCAAGTTAGTCATGAACTGCTTTTTTATCATTGGGGGTCAGTGCTTCATACTTCTGGTCGTAGGCGTGGATATAGGCCCGGAGGAAGGCGACAAAGGTTGGATTGAAGATGTCGCTGTGTTCGCTAATGATCCCTTTGTTGGCCTGAACTACGAGATAAGGTGAGTTGGAGTCCCAGCCTCGCTGGAGACGTCTCTTAGTCACTCCAAATCTCAGACCTCCTCCGATATCCTCTACCCCTGCGCTGGAAGTCAAGTTTACCTCAACTGGTGTGATCTCTGTAAGTCCCTGGACCATCTTCGAGCAACCACAGCCCCCAGAGACAACATCTTGAGAATTTGTTTGCCTCTCTGGTGCCTCCAGTCGGTGAGTTATTTGCGGTGCATAATGTCCCATGCCGGTCCAATAAGGTTTCGCGAAATACCGAGGGCGGATTAATGCCTCAATCCAGCGAGCCACAGGGAAGATTCTACCGACGGCAGTATCGGCTTCCGAAGCTACCGTCATCAAGACGGGCATTTGCAGCGGCGGGTAAGGCTGTGCTTTGTCATATGGCAATTGCTGGCGCACCAGCTCAGCTCTGCACGGAGGGCCAATACAACTCACCTTACTATCCTTAAGGTCATTATCGAAGACTTTGTACTCGCTTGCCTCGAGCGCTGGGTTGACTAGAACTACCAAGTCTCCGAACCCGGCTCGCCGCGCCTTCTCGTGCCGGAGCAGGGCGTCAACTCGACTCTCTTCAGTTCGTACCACTCGGTAGCTGCGAACCTTACCCAGCTCGATGTCCGAGATGTTGCCAGTAAGCCGCCCCTTTACCGCCTGAAAGAGGAGAGCACCACCTAGGCTGTGGCCAATGGTGACCATCGTCAAATCCGGGTTTCCACTCCACGCTCGCTCTTCAAGCTCAAGGAGGATCTCTTTTCCTGCGGTACGTCCGATGTGCTCGGCTATACGCTTGCGATCCCAAAGGGTCAAGACGTTCCAGCCTTTGTAGGGAAGAGACTCTCCTCGCCAGCCTAGAAACAGTCCAACGACCTTTCCTTTTCCGCCGGCTCCGGCTTTTTTTAGCTCGCTTAAAGCTGTCCTGAAGCAGCATAGGTCTCGATCGCATGTTCGGGCTCCGTGATGCCATCCATGCACAAAGACTACGAGAAGCCCTCCTTGAGATGTCTCTTGCTCAATCCAATCCATCACTTCTTCTTTCTGCCGAGGGTTGACTGCCCCCTCATCGCTGATTTCGATGACCCCTAGCGAGAAATCACTGTACTTTTCGATTGACTGGTGTTCCATCGAGATCTGCCTTGCTCGATGGAGCTCACTGTTGCCGATCAGGTCGTTATAGTTCATGGGGGCTAAGATCTCTTCGGTTCCACGGACCTGATAGTGGGTGGTGCAGCCAGGTAAGGTCAAAAGTATGGGAAGCAGCAATGCCAGCCGACGCATCGATTGCCCTCCTAAAAGCGTAAGGCGGAATCGCCTGTGGCCCTGAGGAGGAGACGGACACCGAGGTCAATTTTCCCAAGAGAGCCGGCGGTCCCTGCTGGCAGTATAGGGCTCGAGCTGACCTACCCATTCTATGCCGGGGAGAGAACACGTACGACTTCCCTCTTGAAATGCGTACGCTCCCCTGCTATCCTCCGGTCATGGCGATCAAGGCCTCTTCCCTCCGCGAAAACGTCTACCGTCTCCTCGACCAGGTCCTCGAGACCGGCGTCCCCCTGGAGATCGAGCGGAAGGGCAAGATCCTGAAGATCACTCCGCAGGAGACGCGGAGCAAGCTGGCGAATCTGTCGCCTCGCCCCTATCTGCGCTGCGATCCCGAAGAGCTCGTGGAGATGGATTGGTCCGACGCCTGGCGCCCCTGATCTATCTGGACACCCATGTGGTGGCCTGGATCTATGCCGGCAAGCTCGATCTTCTGACTCCCCGCGTCAAACAGCGGATCGAGGGGCACGATCTTCTGATCTCGCCGGCCGTCGAGCTGGAGCTGCAATATCTCTATGAGGTGAAGCGGGCGGCGGAGCCCGCGGCCACGGTCCTGGATGCTCTGGAGAAGGAGATCGGGCTCAAAGTCTGCAGCGTGCCCTTCCGGAACGTCGTCGAGATTGCTCTCGGCCAGTCCTGGACCCGCGATCCGTTCGACCGCCTCATCGTCAGCCAGGCCGTGTTCCGCGGCCTTCCTCTGATCACCCGGGACCGGCTGATCCGGACACACTGTCCGCTGGCTTTTTGGGAGAGCGGCCCCGTCGAAACATCACCCCAGCCCTCCCCATAGGACCGTCCTGGCCGTTCATCCGTGATGCCGGCGATGGTGCCGGACATGCCGCCGCACGGACCGCCGGATATGCCGGCGATGCCGGCGATGCGTGGAGCGGACGACGGCGTCCACCCGGGCGGGCGTCGGTACGTCGACCGAGGGCAGCGGCGGCAGCGGCGGCGCGGGGGGTAGAGGCGGTGCCGGCAGGCGCGGCGGGGAGGGCAGAGCGGGGAGGCCGGCCACGGCGGGCGGCATGGCCGCGGCGAAGCTGAGGAGTAGAAGGCTGGAAGCGAGCAAAGGGCGGATCTTCATGACGTCTTTCCTCCTGCCAAGCGAACCGTGAAGGTCGATCCCCGGCCGAGCTCGCTGGCGCATTCGAGGGTCCCGCCGTGCGCGGTGACCAGGCTCTGGCAGATTGCAAGTCCCAGGCCCGTGCCCCCCATCTCCCGTGCCCGTGCCTTGTCGACGCGGTAGAAACGCTTGAAGATCGATCCGCGCTCGTCCTCGGGGATGCCGATGCCGGTGTCCGCGACGGCGAGGACGGCTTCGTTACCCTCCTGGCGCAGGCGGACCCGGACCTTGCCGCCGTCGCGGTTGTAGCGGATGGCGTTACTCAGCAGATTGGTGATCACCTGCGCGAGGCGCTGCACGTCGCCGGTCCATTCCACCGGCTCCAGATCGAGATCGACGGCGATGTTTCGCTCCTCGGCGAGCGGCTGGATCAGGCCGGCGCACTCCTCGGTGCAGGCCTTGAGGTCGAAAGGCGCGCATTCGAGCTGAAGCATGCCGGCGTCGGCGCGCGCCAGGGTGAGGAGGCCGTTGACCAGGGTGCGCATGCGCTGGGCGGCGCCGGCGCAGGTGGCGAGCGCCTGCCGGTACTCGTCGCCCGAGCGCTCGCGCGCCAGGGCGAGCTCGGCCTGCGAGCAGATCACCGCGAGCGGCGTGCGCAGCTCGTGCGAAGCGTCGGCGGTGAAACGCTTCTGCTGCTCGAAGGCATCCTCCAGATGGTCGAGCATGTTGTTGAGGATGCGCGCCAGCGGGCTCAGCTCGCTCTCCGTGCCCGCCACGTCGATGCGCTGCGAGAGATTGCGGGCGGAGATCGCCTGCGCCGTCGAGCTCATCACGGCGATGGGGCGCAAGGCGCGCTCGACGAGAATCCAACCGCCGGCGAGGCCGACCAGGAGGACGCCGAGGCCGGTGCCGACCAGGATCCAGACCAGGCGCTCCGTCTGCTCCTCCTCGACGGCGGTAGAGCGGCCGACGACCAGGTAGCCGCCGCTGTGCCGCGGCAGGATCACCTCGCGCAGATCGCCGCGGCGGCGGAAGCGCGGCAGGTCCGGGTTTTCCCGGGCGAGCGGCTTGGGATGCGGCACGTCGGCGGGCGCCTTCGCCGAGGCGGAGCGCGTGCCGTCGCGTAGCCAGAGGACGGCATAGGCGGCCTCGTTCTCGTCGGCGCCGAAGCGCTGCAGCAGGGTCTCGGGGATGTCGATCGGCTCGGGCTCCGGGTGTGCCGCGCTGTGCCCGCGCGTGTGGTGGGCCGGGCGGATGCGCTGCGCGATGAGCTGCGCGGCGCTGGCGAGCTCGGTGTCGACCCGCTGGTCGCTCAGCATTTCCAGGCGGTGATAGAGAGTGAGACCGAACCCGGCGAGGACGGCGAGGAGGAGGGCCGAGTACCAGCCGAGCAGGTTCCAGCGGATGGAGCGAAACATTTCCGTACAATCGTTTCCCTGAGCACTTTACTCGACCACGTAGCCGTAGCCGCGGCGGGTCTGGATGAAATCCTTGCCGAGCTTCTTGCGGATGTTGGAGACGTGGACGTCCAGCAGGTTCGAGAAGCTGTCTTCCTCTTCGTCGAAGAGATGGGCGTAGAGATCGGTGCGCGTCACCACCTGGCCGCGGCGCAGGGCGAGCATCTCGACGAGAGAATATTCGCGGGCGGTGAGGTGGACGATCTCGTCGGCTCCTTCGGCGGTGCGCCGGACGACTGTGCGGGCGGCGGTGTCGATGACCACGCCGTCGATCTCGATCCGCGCGCTGGCTTGGCCGGCGGAGCGGCGGATCAAGGCGCGCAGGCGGGCGTGCAGCTCGGCGAGGGCGAACGGCTTGACCAGATAGTCGTCGGCGCCGGTGTCCAGACCGCGGATGCGGTCGGTGAGGCCGTCGCGGGCGGTGAGGATGAGGACGGGGACCGGCTTCGCCGCGGCGCGGAGGCGGGAGAGGACGTCCCAGCCGTTCATGCCCGGGAGCATCAGGTCGAGGACGACGGCGTCGTAATCCCAGGTCGTGGCCTTGTAGAGGCCGGTCTTGCCGTCCTCGGCGACGTCGACCGCGTAGCCCTCTTCGCGCAGGGCCTGTTCGAGGAGCCGGCGCAGGTCCGGCTCGTCTTCGACGACGAGCACTCTCATCGGCCGTCTCCTCGTCGTTGTTGTTGCAGCTTGAGGCGCATCTTGGAGATGTTGCCGGAAACGGGGGAGAGGGGCAAATCGGTCCGTGCGCGATCCCTTGCGCGATCCGGACCGATTGCCTCGGCTCGGCGGCGGCGGAGGAGACTACCGGGTGGGCTTCTTCTCTTCTTTCTTCGTGGTGACCGTCTTCTTGACGACCGTGTGGTGCTTGTGGGTCTTCTTCGCGGCCGGAGCCTTGGTCTCGGTGGTGGTCGTGGTAGTGGTGGAGGTCGTGGCGGCGGCGGCCGGGGCAGCGGCGGGCTTGGCGGCCGGGGCGGCGGCGAAAGCGGCGGTCGAAGCGGTCAGGGCGAGGACGGCGAGCGTCGAGGTGAAGGTCTTGGCGTTCATGGTTCGAAGTCTCCTTGGTTGGCGCGATTGAGGGACCCGAGGTCCGGTGCGCAAGATGAACCTTACAGGCGGCAACCTTTAGGAGGCATGAAGGCGTTCGGCACGGCGCGTGCATCCCTCCTGGAGCATCGGAACCATCCCCGGGTGAGCCGTCCCGGGCTTCGATGAATGCCGTAGAGCAGCATGCTGTCCGGAGGTCTTCGATGACGCAGGAATCGCCGCGGGTCGTTCGACTGGGTGGGCCGTTCGGCTGTGCCCTCACGGTGGACGTCGAGGAGTGGTACCACACCTGTCTCGTGCCCGATTACGTGCATCCGCAGGAGCGGCCCGAGCTGCCGCACGAGCTCGACCGGCTGCTCCCCGAGCTGCTCGCCACGCTGGCCGAGGCGGGCTGCACGGCCACCTTCTTCGTGCTCGGAGAGGTGGCGGAGCGGCTGCCGCGCCGCATCCGGGAGATCGCCGCGGCCGGCCACGAGGTGGGCAGCCATGGCCATCTCCACCTGCGGGCGTTCGACCGCTCGCCCCAGGACTTCGTGCGCGACCTGACGCGCTCGAAGGAGATCCTCGAAGACCTCCTCGGCGAGCCCGTCCTCGGCTTCCGGGCGCCCGAGTGGTCGCTGCGTAGCCTGTCGAGCCCCCGCCTGCCTCTCGTGGCCGAGTGCGGCTTCCTCTATGACAGCTCCCTGGCCCGTTGCGCCTTCTCCGGCCGGTCGGGCAACCCGCGCTACGCTTCGCGCTTGCAGTGGAAGAACGGCAGCCGCCGCGAGCTGCTGGAGCTCCTGGAGTTTCCACCGCTGACCTTCGGCGGCCTCTTGCGCCTGCCGGCCGGGAGCTGGACCGGCCGCCTGGCCAGCCCGGCGCGTCTCGTCGCCGCGGTGGACGACCATTTCGACGCCGGCGGCCTGCCGGTGGCGGTGGTCCACCCCTGGGAAGTCTCGGGCCGGCCGACTCCCGGCCGCCTCAAGGGGCTCGCCCGCTTCGTCCACGAGACCGGCCGCCTCGGCTTCGCGCCGCGCTTCCGCGAGCTCTTGCGGGGTGTCTCCTGGACTTCGCTCTGCACCGCCGCCGGGCTTGAAAGAGTCTCGCGGCAGGCTACCGCCGCGCGCCGTGCGGGCTGAGCGCAGAAAAACGGAGAGGAGACCGGGGCCACTAAAGGGCCTCGGCCTCCTGGGCTGCCCGGGCGAAGGGTCTTACCGTGTAGGGGGCTTCTTCTCTTCCGTCTTCGCGGTGGTGGTGGTGGTCTTCTTGGTGATCCGCTTGTGGGTCTTCTTGACCTTGGCCGGGGCGGGCTTGGTCTCGGTGGTGGTCGTGGTCGTCGTGGTGGCGGCCGCGGCCGGAGCCGGCGCCGGCTTGGCAGCCGGGGCGGCGGCGAAGGCGGCGGTGGAAGCGGCCAGGGCGAGGGCGAGAAGGCTCGAGGTCAGAGTCTTGGAAGTCATTCAGGTCTCCTTGAGTGGAACGGTCATGGGCGAAGCCCGGTGCGCAAGGTGAAGACTAGACCCCGCAACCTTTAGAGAACATGAAGGCGGTAGACGACAGGAGGGACGGGAAAACGCGGCTGCGCCGAGCCGACAAGGCTTCGCCTCGTGTATTCTGTGCCGGATTTGCTTCTGGATCCGCGTGGGATGGGTGAGAGGGGGGATGGTGCGAAAGGGGGGAATCGAACCCCCACGGCCTTACGACCACAGGCTTCTGAGACCTGCGCGTCTACCAGTTCCGCCACTTTCGCAACGCGGCTGATTGTAGGGAGAGAGGAGAGAGGATGTCAATCATAAATCCCGGGGCGGAAGGCCCCGCGAGAGAAAGAGCCTTCGCCGTCCTGGACAAAGCGGGACGGGAGGGGCTCACGGAAGAGCAGATCCGCCGTGCCTTGGAGGCCGAGATCGGCGGCCGGGAGCTCGACGCGGCGCTGCGCACCCTGAGCGAGCGCGGGCGCGCCGCCCTGGTGGAAGGGTACTGGTACGCCCTGGAGCACACGCCCTATGCGGTGGGGATCATCGATCCCGTGGACACCGGCGACGCCTTGCTGCGCCCCGGCTACCGCCAGGAGCCGGAGCTGTTCATCCGCCGGCGCAACCTCGGCGGCGCGCTGACCGGCGACACGGTCCTGGTGCGCCGCATGGGCCGCACGGCCAAGCCGACCGACTGGAAGCTCCCCGAAGGCGCCGTGCTCCAGATCCTCGCCCAGCGCCACGAGACGCTGGTCGGCACGCTCGACTCCGAGGGCGGCCGGCGCTGGCTGGCCCCCTACGATCCCAAGCTCTCCCTGGAGCTCACCGTCGCCGACGCGGACGACGTCCCCGAGACCCACTACGTCGTCGTCGGCATCGAGCGCACGCGCGGCGCCGTGGGAAGAGTGCTCGAGGACCTCGGCGATCCCGTCGAGCCGGGCGTCGACGTCAAGGTCGTCCTGCGGCACTATGGAATCCCCGAGGAGTTCCCGCAGCCCGTGCTCGACGCCGTCCGCTCCTACCCGGCCGATCCGCGGCCCCAGGACTGGGCCGGCCGCGAGGACCTGCGCGAGCGCACCATCCTCACCATCGACGGCGAGAGCGCCCGCGACTTCGACGACGCGGTTTCGATCGAGCGCCTGCCGAACGGCTTCTTCCGCCTCGGCGTCCACATCGCCGACGTCGCCCACTACGTCCAGGAAGGGACCCTTCTGGACAGCGAGGCCTACCGCCGCGGCACCAGCGTCTACTATCCCGACCGCGCCATCCCCATGCTGCCCGAGGCGCTGTCGAACGGCCTCTGCTCCCTGCGCCCCGCCGTGCCGCGGCTCACGATGTCCGCCTTCCTCGACATCGACGGCGACGGCCACATCGTCGCCAGCCGCTTCGCCGAGACGGTGATCAAGAGCGCCCGCCGCATGACCTACAACGAGGTGCGGCGCATCCTCGAAGAGCCGCAGGCCGCCGACGCCACCGAGTACGGCGCGGTGCTCCCCGTCCTCCGGGAGATGCACGAGCTGATGATCATCCTCAACCGCGCCCGCCGGGTGCGCGGCTCGATCGACTTCGACCTGCCGGAGGGAAACGTGGAGCTGGGCACCGACGGCACCGTCGTCGGCGTCACCGCGGCGCAGCGTAACATCGCCCACCGCATCGTCGAGGAGTTCATGATCGCCGCCAACGAGGCCGTGGCCCAGGAGCTGGAGACGCGCGGCGTCCCTGCCCTCTACCGCGTCCACGACGCGCCGAGCCCGGACCGCCTGGCCGAGCTGCGCGACCTGCTGGCGCCGCTCGGCATCACCCTGCGCGGCAACTACGACTCCCTGCACCCCACCTTCCTCCAGGAGGTCGTGAAACAGGCGCAGGGCACGCCCGCCGAGCCCTTCGTCTCCTCGGTCGTCCTGCGCACCATGCAGCGCGCCGTCTACAGCCCGGAATGCCGCGGCCACTACGCCCTCGCCTCGCGCTACTACGCCCACTTCACCTCGCCCATCCGGCGCTATCCCGACCTCGTCGTCCACCGCAGCCTCCGCGCCCTCCTGCGCGGCGGCGAGGAGCTCGTCGAACGGCTGAAGATCGCCGACCGCCTGCCCGCGATGGGGGAGCACACCAGCCTCACCGAGCGCCGCGCCGAGCAGAGCGAGCGCGACCTGCTGCAATGGAAGAAGGTCCGCTTCCTCGCCGACCGCGTGGGCGACACCTTCCCCGGCCGCATCACCGGCGTGCAGCCCTTCGGCTTCTTCGTCCAGCTCGACGAGCTCTTCGTCGACGGCCTCGTCCCCATCCGTTCCCTGGCCGACGACTACTACCTCTACGAGTCCGACGCCCACCGCCTGGTCGGGGAGCACAAGCACCGCATTTTTCAGCTCGCCGACGTCGTCGAGGTCGAGCTGACCGGCGTCAGCCTCCGCCACCGCGGCCTCGACTTCAAGATCGCCGGCATGCCGGACGCGCCGGCGCGGAGCGAAGGGAGGGGAAAGGAGCGAGGAAAGGACCGGGGCGAGAGGCGCGGGCGCGAGGAGCGCGAGCCGAAACGGGAGCGCGCGCGGAAGAAGCGGTAGGAAGCCCCCTCCCCTGGCCCCTCCCCCGTGCCTTCCTCCACGCACCCGCCCGGAACGGGAGAGGGGAACCCCCTTGTTCTAAGCGGGTTTTTCCTTTAGCATTCTAATAACTCCGGCTCACGGGACCAAGAGAATGCCTTCCTCCCGCAGGCGCAAGGCAACACCCCTTCCAGCGGTTGTCCCCGAATCCCCGGGGATCGGGGCGAAGATCCAGTCTCTGCTCCAGGAGAAGCCCAAGGAGACTCTCGCGGCGCTCGTGGGCCTCGGCGGCGTGGTGGGCAGCGCAGTTTACGGGCTGGGTTTCGTCACCCTGCGGGCGCGGGAGGCTCTCCTCGGTCTTTCTCCAGGGTTGACCTATCCGCAACAGGAGTGGCTCGTCACCGGTCTCGACGCCCTGGGCGCGCTCTTCCGGCGAGGTCTTGCGGTCCTTGCCGCGGACCATCCCGTGCTGCAGAGAAGCGCCTGGACCCTGCTGGTGCTCCTTCTCGCCGTCGTGCTCGCCGCGCGGGCGCGCCGGCCGGCTCTCCTCCTCGGGGCTCTCATCCTCTCCACCCTGCTCCTCGTCGTGGGGTGCGGCTTCTACCGGACCGCTCTCGCGGCCAGCTCTTCGCCCGATGAGGGGCCGAGCCGGGCTTTCCACTGCGGGACAGGGTTGAGCGCGAACCTTGCCGATCGGGCGGCCTTCGAGACCTGCTCCTGGCTGGTGAACGACGCACCCCGCAACGACGCGCGCCGCAGCGATCTCGGCGGCCTCCTGGGGTGGCTGCTCGCGGCCTGTCTCGCGACGGCCGTGGCCGGCGCCCGCGCCCCGGTGGCGAGCCGCTCGCTGTCACGCTTGCGCTGGGCGCTGGTCGGCGTCAATTCAATCCTGGGTCTCCTGCTGTTGTACGACCTGCCACGCGCTCATGCCTTCAGCACCTGGGGCTTGCGCTATCCCCAGGTAGGGATCCAAGAGAAGTGCGATCCGTTGCTCGCCCAGGCGACCCTGGCGAGGGCCTGCTGGGCCTTCGACGTTTCCGCCGATGCCGAGAACAAGGTGGTTTTCCTCCAGGGCTCCGGTTGTCCCGCAGGCCGCGAGGGCAGCTTCGTGCGCCTGAGCAGCGCTGAATGCATGGTCACTCTTTCTTCTCCACCGAGGGTCATCGCCCATGGACCGACTCCGTAACGTCCTGACGCGCTGCCGCCCCTTCTGGCCCCTGGGCCTCCTCCTCGCCGGGATCGCTCTGCCGGTGGTCGGCCAGGGTCTCGATCCCGGCCCTCCGGCGGGACTGGAGGTCGAGCCCAACGCCATCCAGAATCCGGCGCAGCCGATGGTCATCCGGGTGAAAGGAATCCCGCCCGGCGAGACCGTCCACTTCCAGGTGCTGCAAGACTGCAACGGCGACGACCGGCCCGACCTCTCGGGGACCGCGGGCTGTCCAAACCCGCTCCATGCATGGGACAGCGCGCCGGCAGGTGAGGACGGGGTCTGCGAGCGTCTGAGCTTCCAGAACCGGGGGCTTCCGGAGAATCGAAAGCTCTGGCTGCGGACCTTCCGGGAAGGCTCTAGCCAGGCTCTCTATGCCCTCTTCGGGCTGGTGAAAGATCCGTGCTCGATCTGGCAGAGCGTGCTGGCCACGTTTCAGCGCGGCTCCTGTGGCCTCAAGCTGACCCAGGCCCTGCGCCAGCCGCACCGGGGCGGCGTGGCGCTCTGGGCGGGTGATCGCCATGAGGTACGGCATCTGGACCTGGCGAAGAAGCACTACCGGCCGGTGACGGCTCCCGGGACGCGGGGAGCAACCGGGCTCGCCTGGTTCGATGACCGGACCCTGCTCGTCACGGTCGCGCCGGATGGCAGCCCCTCGCGGCTGTTGCGCGTGCCGCTGTCCGGCGGCACGGTGGAAGACCTGTGGAAGGTCCCCGCCGGAGATACGCGCAGCGCCACCGCGCCGCTCGCCCTCCCCGGCGGCCGGATCGCCTTCGTGCGTCAGACGCCGGCCGCCTCCACGTCCCTGTTGAGCGTGTGGGACAAAGGGAAGCTCGATCCGGCCGGGGATCTCGAGCTGCCCGGCCGCATCCACCAGCTCGTCGCGGCGAATCCCGCAGGTCAGCAGATCCTCGCCCTGACTCTGGGAGCCGAAGAGAGCCATCCGGCGTTCCTGCGGATCGATCTCGCGGCGCGGAGCGTCGAGAACCTGGGATTCGATCTCAAGCTCTACCGGGCGGTCTTCAGCTCGCCCCAAGGAGACCACCGTGCGATCTTCGCCTTCGAGGACAACGACGGTCAGAACGGCTGGGAGCTGAGGCTGGTCAATGCTTCCGGCTGGTACATTGACGTGCAGAGCCGGCGGGAGGACGACCTCCTGCCCGCCTGGCAGCCGAGCGGCGGCGAAATCGCGTTCGTGGCGCAGATCGAAGAGAAGGACGAGGCGAAGCGGAGGAAGCCATGAGAGCCTCCCTTTGGCTGACGCTGCTCCTCTGCGCCTGGTCTGCGGCCGCGCAGGAGACGGCCGCGCAGCAATTCTCTCTGGCCGAGAGCCACGTCCTTCTCGGGGAGAACCAGAAGGCTCTCGCAGCCTACAGAACAGCGCGCGAGCTCTGCGTTGCCGCCGGCGACCCGCTCGGTCAGGGATCCACCTGGAAGGGCGAGGCCGAAGTCCTCTCGCGACTCGGCGACGACCAGGCGGCCCTCGATGCGTACAGGCACGCCGGAGAGATCTTCCTTGCCGCCGGTGACCAGCTCGGGCAGGGAGACGCCTGGAGAGGCGTGGCCAGGACCCTCTCCCGGCTCGGCGACGACCAGCAAGCTCTCGTCGCCGATCAAACCGCCCAACAGCTCCTCCGCGCCGCCCGACAAGTCTTTCTCGCCTCCGGGGACGAGCTCAGGCTGGGACACACCTGGTACGGCGAGGCGGAGATCCTCAACCGCTTCAGCGAGAAAAAACCCGAGCTCGCCACGAAAGCACTCTACGATTACGAACAAGCCCTGAAGCGCTACCTTGCCACCGGCTCCAGACGCGATCAGGCAAACACCTGGAAAGGTGAGGCCGACGCCTACAGGCGACTCGGCGAGGACCAGAAGGCTCTCGTTGCCTATCGGAAGGCCCGGGAGATCTTCAAGGCGGTTGGCGACCACGAGGGACAGGGGGACACATGGTTTGGCGAAGCGCAGACCTTCATGGGGGAGAAACCGTCAGCGAACGATCCCGATACGGCCAGGATGGGTAGCGCCGTCAAGGCTGCGGAGGCCGCGATCACCGCCTACCAAAGTGCCGGTGTTGTCGCCAGCCAGATCAACGTCCTCCTCTTCAAAGCCGAGACGGAGGCGAAGAGAGAGAAGGCGGCAGAGGAATACGCGACGAATGGGCCGAAAATCCCCGTGGCCCAGGTGGGCCCATTGACGGTGGCAGTTTCATTCCCGGGGCTCTACAAGAAATTGATCCGGATGCTCGCCAAGCCGGACACCCACTCGCCAGAGGAAGCCATCCGCCTTCATGGCACTTTGCGCGGGACCGCGACCAGGGAGTCCGACCGCATCCGGCGAGAGGAGGAAATCAGACGAGCCTATGATCTCCTCGTCACCCTCCGCGCCCGCCAGAAGGGCCAGACGGCCGAGGCACTGCGGCTGGCCGAGGAGGCCAGGTCCCGCGTTCTCCTCGATCTCCTCGCCACCCCGCCGCCGCCTGGAGAAAAGGCCTTGGCCGCCGACCTGACGGCGGAGCGCGAGCGCCTTGAAACCGGGATCGCGCAGATTGAGGAGCAGCTCCGCGGCTCCCCGCCCTTGGAGAAACAGGAGAGGCTTCGCGCCCAGCGGCTGCAACTGGAGCTGAAGTGGAACGCGGTGGGGAAAGAGTCGTTGCTTGACGAGCATCCACTGGACGCTGCCGCCATGGAGAGCCTCGCCCGCGAGACCGGCCCCTTGCTGGTCTATTACGTCACCGCATCCGAAGTCTGGGGATTTCTGATCCGGCCCGAGACAGCGGAGATCTACTCGCGGTCGATCGCCGTCTCACAGGACGAGCTGGAAAATAGAATCCACGCCTTGCGCTTCAGCTTTTCCAATCCCTCACACGAACAGGATGCCCAGGCCCAGGCCCTCGCGCTCGCGCATCTCCTGATCGATCCGTTCTTCGATCGCCTTCCTGAGAGCGGGCCGCTGGTTCTCGTGCCCCATGGGCCGCTTCACGAGCTGCCCTTCGAATCGCTGCGCGATGCCGCGGGCAAGCGGCTGTTCGACCGTTGGCAGATCAGTCTCGCGCCGTCGGTCTCCGCCTTGGACCTGGCCCGCCGCCGCCACGCCGCGCCCTTGCCGAACGATACCTTCCTCGGTTTCGCCTCCGGCCGGGGATTGAATCTCCCGGCCGAGGAAGTCGCCCAGATCGCCGAGGTCTTTGGCGCCGACAAGAGCGCGTTCCAACCCGCCGTGGCCAGCTACCAGAGCTACGTCGACCACGTAGCCCAGGCCCGCCATCTGCTGATCTCCACCGTCGGCGTCGAGACCTACCTCGAGATCGAGGCGACCCCGAGCCACGACAACCACCTCACCGCGGCCGAGATTGCCAAGATCCCACTCCACGCCGAGCTCGTGACCCTGGCCGCCTGCGACACCTCGCACGGCAAAGCCCTGAAAAGCGACGAGCGCCTCGATCTCACCCGATCGTTCCTCATCGCAGGCGCCGCCGCGGTCCTCGCCGCCCGTTGGAGGATCCCGGAGAATTCGGCCACCAGTCATTTTCTCGCCGATTTCTACCAGGCCTACCGCCGTGGTGGGCCGGGAGGGACCGCGCTGCGCAAGGACGAAGCCTTGACCGAGGCCCGGCGCCGCTCCCGTGCGCGCGGCGATCCGGCCCAGGTCTGGGCGGCCTGGGTGCTGATCGGAGATGCGCGATAAGGGGCAGAGAGGGTTCAGTCGTCTGGAGCATCCGCTTGTGGGAGAATCCGTCCCCATGGAGCCCAGTGAGCCCGTGCCGACCAGCGCTTTGCCGATCTCGATCCATGATCTTCTCTACTCACGAGGGATCGAGACGGCGCGCGTCGAGCTCAAGAGCGGGTGGAATGAAGGGCCGACCGGGCAGCAGGTGCTCCAGACCATCTGCGCCTTTGCGAACGACTACTACAACGTCAACGGCGGCTACATTGTCCTGGGCGTTGCCGAGCGCGATGGAGTCGCTCAGCTTCCGCCTGTCGGTCTGAAGCCTTCCGAGCTCGAGAGGATCCAGCGCTGGATCCGCGGCAACTGCCAGCGGATGGAGCCGGTCTATCAGCCGGTCCTCTCGCATGAAGTGGTCGATGATCAGCACCTGCTGGTCATCTGGGCGTTCGGCAGCTCGAGCCGGCCGCACAGCCTGCCCGGCGAGAGAGCTGGCGACCGCCGGTTCTGGGTTCGCCTCGGAGCGGAGACTGTGGAGGCCCGGGAAGCTGTCCTGACCGAGCTCCTGCGGATGACGGCCTGGGTCCCTTTCGACGACCAGCCGGCGCCGCGCTTTCAAGTCAACGACCTGCGCTCCACTCTCGTCCGCGAGGTCCTCCAAGAGATCGGCAGCTCCCTCGTCGACGAGCCCGATGACCGGGAGATGTACCGCGCCCTGCGCCTCGTGCAGCGCATGAACGGTCACGAGGCGCCGCGCAACGTCGCCCTGCTGTTCTTCAGCGACTTCCCGGATCGCATCTTTCCCGGTGCCCGGATCGACGTCGTCCGCTTCCAGGACGACGCGGGCGGCGACGTGCTGGAGGAGCGCATTTTCCGGGGTCCACTCCACCGCCAGGTGCGCGACTGCCTGAGCTACCTGGGCAACCTGGTCGGCCAGTTCGTCCGCAAGCACCCGGACCGTCCGGAAGCGACGACCTGGGCCGCCTACCCCCTGGCGGCGATCGAGGAGGCGGTGGTCAACGCGGTTCACCACCGCGATTACCGCAGCGAGCAGCCGACGAAGGTCTATCTCTATCCGAACGAGCTGACCATTACGAGCTATCCCGGCCCGGTGCCGGGCCTGAGTCGCGAAGACTTCACCCGCGGCAAGCGGATTCCTCAGGTCCCGGCCCGCAACCGCCGGGTCGGGGAGCTCCTCAAAGAGCTGAAGCTCGCGGAGACGCGGAGCACGGGAGTGCCGAAGATCTTCCGCGCGATGCGGGACAACGGCTCGCCCGAGCCCAGCTTCGAGTTCGATGAGGGGCGCACCTACTTCACGGTTGTCCTGCCGATCCATCCGGAAAGCCTGGCCGAGCGGGATCTCGCCCTTGAGTTGCTGGCGGCCCGGGATGCCGCCGAGATCCTGGCCCGAGGTGGCCAACCGGATTCGCTCACGATCCGGGAGATCTCCCCTCTCCTGGCAGAGCTCATCGTAGGCTTCGCCGGTCGAGAGAAAGCCGTCGCCTGGGCCCGGACGGCGCTCAGCGGAGCTGCCGAACCGGCAAGAAAAAATGCACTCCTCATCCTGGAGCGGACGGGTGAGCTGAGATCTACCTGAGCCTGGGACGGGCGAGCCGACGAAAACAGCGGGGTTTGACGTCCCGCAACTGGTCATCTAAAGTGGTTACATGCTGGTGACGATCCTCAAGGGGGGCCGGGCGGTGGCCCGCCTCATCCCGCCGGCCCAAGGTGAGGGAAAATACCCGCAGGACTCGTTGCGGGGTACCGTGGAGATCCTGGGGGACGTGATGGAGCCGGTGCTTCCGGCAGGAGCTTGGGAGGCCGAGGGCGTCGGCGCGACCCTTCTGACACAGGACAGCCGGATCATCAAGGCTTTCCTGGTTCCTACCCTGACCTGATGCTCGTTCCGGCCGTCCCGCAGCGAGCCTCCGCCTCAGATACAATCCCCCGGCGAGCGGGATCCTCCCCGTCTGGCATCCGATCGGAATCGTCCTCATGTCTCTGACTCCTACCGTCGCCATCGTCGGCCGGCCCAACGTGGGCAAGTCGACTCTCTTCAATCGTCTGGTAGGAAAACGGCAGTCCATCGTGCATGACATGCCGGGGGTCACCCGGGACCGGATCACCGGCATCGCGAGCCTGACCGGCGAGCGCCATGTGCAGGTGGTGGACACCGGCGGCCTGGTCAACGAGGCGGACGATCCGCTGGGCATGAGCCAGCAGGTGTTCCTCGCCGTCGAGGAGAGCGACCTGCTGCTCTTCGTCGTCGACGGCAAGGCGGGCCTGGTCTCCGCGGACGAGGTGGTGTGGGACCGGCTGCGGCGCTATAACAAGCCGGTGATCCTGGTGGTCAACAAGGCGGACACCCGCGACGCGCAGGATCGCTTCAGCGAGTTCTACGGCCTCGGCATCGGCCAGCAGCTCCTTCTCTCGGCCGAGCACGGCAGCGGCATCGAGGACCTCCGGGAAGCGCTGGCCCTCGCCATCCCCGAGCAGCCGGAGGGACCGACCCCGGAAGCGCCGACGGTCGCCATCGTCGGCCGGCCGAACGTCGGCAAGTCGTCCCTCCTCAACAAGATCTCCGGCCTCCCGCGAGCGCTCGTCTCGCCCGTCGCCGGCACCACCCGCGATCCCGTGGACACCCTGGTCGAGAGGAACGGCAAGTCCTACCTCCTCGTCGACACCGCCGGCATCCGCCGCCGCAGCCAGACCTCCGGGCAGCCGGAAGAGCTGGCCGTGATGATGGCCCGCCGGCAGATCGAGCGCGCGCAGATCGCCGTCCTCGTCATCGACGCCTCGCAGGGCGTCACCAGCGGCGACATGGCCATCGCCGGCACCATCTGGGAGCTCGGCCGCGCCGCCGTCCTGGCGATCAACAAGTGGGACCTCCTGGACGGCGAGGCGCGCGAGAAGCTGGAGCTCTCCATGGAGAAGCTGGACGAGCTCCTCGCCGATCCCGGCCGCGTCAACGTCTCCGCCCTTTCCGGCCGCGGCGTCGAGAAGCTCTGGGGACCCATCGACAAGGCCCTCAAGGGCTACAACCTCCACCTCTCCACCGGCCAGCTCAACCGCATCTTCGAGGCCGCCATCAAGAAAGTCAGCCCGCCCGCCCTGAGCGGCGCCGCCTGGAAGCTCTACTACACCACCCAGGTCGCCGCCGCCCCGCCCACCTTCATGCTCTTCTGCAACCGCCTCCTGCCGCGCAACCACCACTACCGCCGCTACCTGGAAAACCGCATGCGGGAGGAGCTGGATTTGCCGGGCGTGCCGGTGCGGCTGGTGGTGCGCAAGCGGACGGAGTGAGGAACTGGGATACGATCCCAAGTGATGACTCCCGGCATCCGGCAGGTCCAGATCCAGAATTTCAAGAGCATCGAGCGCGCGGTGGTGGACCTCACGCCGCTCACCGTGCTCGTTGGGCCGAATGGAGCCGGGAAGAGCAACTTCGTCGAGGCGCTGGTGTTCCTCCAGCAACTGGTGAGCTCAGGCCTTGAGCAGGCACTGCGATCACGACCCATTCTCCTGCCTGAATGGGTGGATGGGAGTGGGAAGGAAGGACGCCTGCTGGGAGTGCGGGTCGATCTCGATTTACGAGATGGCTTGCGAGCGGACTATGCCGTGGAGATAAGGACTGAGCACGGTTCGCCAGCCACTGTGTCCCGCGAGCGTTGCCGCGTGGTGAGTGCTGCGAAACCAGAAGCCGTTTTCGAAGTGCTCCAAGGACATTTCGTACATGAGATTGCCGGCATCCGTTCTCAGCTTGTGCCCGATCGGCTGGCCTTGTTTGCTGCTTCGGCCACAGTAGAGTTCCGCCCGGTCTATGATTTTTTGAGCTCGATCCGCGCTTACTCGATCTTGCCGAAGGTGGTCACAGGGCTTCCTGGCAATACAGATTCCGGAATGTCTCTAGAGCGAGAAGGCAGAAACGCGCCTTCCGTCCTCAAGGCCATCATCGAAAAGTCCCCGGAGGATCATGCACGCATCGGTCGGCTCCTGGGCCGAGCCGTGGAAGGAATCACGTCGGTCGAGATCCAGGAAAGCGATGATAAGTTGCTGCGCCTATGGTTCAAGAAGGACGTTGGCGTGGACAGACCAGGCGCGTTCTCAGGCTCCTCAATGTCCGACGGCACCTTGCGCTTGTTGGGCCTGCTTCTCGCGATCTACCAACCGAGCCGCCCGTCTGTACTCGTCATCGAAGAGCCAGAAGCGACGGTCCACCCGGCCGTCGCCCAGCTCATCACCGAGATTCTCCTGGATGCGGCGCACGACCGACAGGTTCTGGTCACCACGCACAGCCCGGACATCCTCGATGCGAAGGAGCTTGCGGACGATCAGATTCGGGTGGTGACGCAGCGGCACGGGCGGACGATCGTGGCTCCGCTGGCTCAGGCGAGCCGCCAGGCGATTCGGGATCGGCTCTATACGCCGGGCGAGCTCCTGCGGATCAACGAGCTCGACGACGACGCGGACCAGGCAGTCGCGGCGGCGGAAGGACTCGATCTGTTTCCCTCTCTTCCAGATCACTGCGGGGGGGGCGCGGTATCCGCGCCAATGCCGCCAACCCGCCAGATCCCGAGGGGATTCGCGGCGCGAAGGAGAGGCTGACCAGGAATATGGAGGGGAACCGGCGGTATAACGAGGTGGATGACCAGCCGGCCTTCGCGGATCAGGTCGACTTGGCGGTTGCAATCCAGCGTTGCCCTTCCCTGGAGCGGCTGGCTCTGGGGCTCAAGGCGATGCTGGCCGAACCTTGAGCTGGTGCGCCTATGACGACGATCACCGCCACCGAAGCGCGCAAGCTTCTCTACAAGCTGCTGGATGAAGTGGCGGACTCGCATGAGCCGGTCCGGATCACCGGCAAGCGCGGCAGCGCGGTCCTCCTCGCGGAGGAGGACTGGCGGGCGGCCCAGGAGACCCTCTATCTCCTCTCTGTGCCTGGGATGAGGGAGGCCATTCGCGATGGCATGAAGACATCCGTTGAGGAGTGCGACGAGGAGCTGTTTTGGTGATGTGGAGGCTCATCTACACGAAGCAGGCGAAGAAGGATGCCAAGAATCTTGCCGGTTCGGAATCGGATTTGACACGGCAGGGGGCTCACGGCGTGGAGCGCTACGTTCAAGGCTATATCGAGCAGCCGGAGCGAACAGAGGAAGTCGACGCGATCCGCTCGGTGAGCTACGCGGCCCTGGCTGAGGAGCCTTGGGATTGAGGCGCTGTGAGGTCTGATGGGCGCCTTACTCGCCCTTCGGGGGGACGGGCTCTCTTGTCAGGCGCCGGCCACCCGGTAGACGGCGTCTTCCTCGTGCAGGTCGAGCTCGGCGGCGTGAGTCTGCACCATCTCCGAGTAGAAGGGGAGCTTGCCGAGGTCTTCCTCCCTCCGGTCCATTCGATCTCCGAAGACCAGCCGCCTCGCCTCACGCGCCCACCAAGCGCTGAGCTCGGTGAGAGTGTCCTTGCGGCGCTCACTCTCGCGGGCGAGTTGGGTATCGATCCAGAAGGCGAGCTCGCCCAGCTTTCTGCGGGCACCGGCTTCGCGAACCTGGCCGTCGGTCTGGCCGAGCCAGGTCCGCGCCTCGCCGAGCAGGGCGACCGCACCGAGCTGGGGTTCGAGCCGGGCCAGGCGCCGCCAGGGGCGAATGGGTGCATTCGGATCCCGGAGATCGAGCGCGCGTGCCGAGACGGCCAGGCGCTCCGCTCGTGCGAGCGCATAGCGCACACGGGCGCTCCCGGGGAAGCGCCGTACCGCCTCCCGCAAGAGCGCGAGCCCCTCTTCGAGGCTTCCTTCCGCGAGAGTGAGTAAACCGGCCTCTCCGGCCGCGAGGGAGCTCCGGTCTTCCAGGCGCAGGAGCCTCTCCAGGGCTGCATGCGCCTTCTTCCGAAGCTCTTCCGCCCGCCCACCGGGCTCGCGGCCCAACCCGCGCGACCAACGGCGGAGGAACAGCGCATCGGTGAGCAGGATGCTGAGATCATCGCTGCGGAGGGGATCGATCTGCCGGGGCGTGGAGCGCTCGAAAGAGATCTCTCCTCCTTCACGCCGAGCGCGCAATCTCTTGATGGAGGCTCGAGGGAGCTCATCGCGTGGATTAAGCCGAAGCGCCTCGGTGAGCAGCCGCTCGGCTTCGTCCAGCTCACCGCGATGGCTCAGCAGGTCGGCCAGGCTGTTGAGCGCACTCCTCACTTCCGGCCTTGCGTAGAATCGCTCGATCGTGTAGCGGAGGACCGCCTCAGCGTCGTCGAGCCGCCCCTGGGCTTTGAGAACCTCGGCGAGGCCGTTGTGAGCGACGGGGTCGTTCGGGAAGCGGCGCACCGCTTCCCGGGCAGCCTTGGCCGCTTCCGTGAGATAGCCGAGCGTGAGGTTCACGGCGGCGGTCGTGTTCCAGGCGAAATCGTTCCAAGGATCAAATTCCAGGGCGAGCCGGACCCACTCGAGAGCCTGGCGAGGATTGGACTTACGGAACCTTCCCGCAAAGTTGCAGGCCGACCTCACGACGAAATGAACGTCACCGGTCGCTTGCGCGTAGAGCCTTTGCTCCTCCAGCAGCACCTGGGCCAACGGCGTCGCTGCCGGTTCGCCCAGATCGAGTCTGACTTCGATCTCTTTTCTACGTGGCTTCCACTCCGGGTCCGGCCGGCTCCATCTGGGCCGGGCCGAGGGCCCCTTCTCAGTCACCTTATCGAGCTTCGGCGAAAGGTCGCGGACCCAGCGCTCGGCGAGCGGCTCGCGGAGGCGATGATCCTGGAGCACGTGGCGCCAGAAGGGGAGCCATTTCTCGCTTGGGAACGGGTAGGCTGCCATGGTCAGGCGGGCGGTGGCGGTGAATTCAGCTCGCGCCGTTTCGCTTTCGAGCCAGTCGTCCTCGACCCGGCGGGCGAGCGCGTCGGCGAGCCGTGCAAGCCCCTCGGGAACCTCTTTGGGGAATCCGCCCGCCAACTGTGGAGCTTCCGGCGGGAGCCCGCGGAGACCGTAGACGCCGAGCTCGCCGTGGTACCAGGGGACGTCAGGCGGCAGCGAGCAGAGCGACCACCAGCGTGGCAGAAGCGTCCGGTCCGCCTGATGCTCGGCGAGGGCCAGCCAGGCGCGGGCCTCGGGATCGCGGGCGCGCCCCTCCGCGATCGAGCGCAGGAAGGTGGGCTCCTCCAGAAGGCGCTCGCGGAGGACCTTGGCCGCGCCCGAAAGACCTTCTTCATCCGGGCAGCCGCCGATGAGGTCGGCGGCGCGGCACCAGGCGACGGCCGCCACGGCGGCGCCGAGACCCTTGGGATCTGGATCACCCCAGGAGCGGCCGATCCAGGAGGCGAGCGCGTGATCGACCGCGGCGAGCAGGCCGCTTCCGGGGCTGAGGCTCTCGATCCAGTCGAGGAGCACCCGTTCGGGATCGGCGGGGTTCAAATGCTCGAGATCGGCTCCGCCCAGGAGGAGATCCTGCAGGGCCTCGTCGGGTCCGGCCTCGAAACGGCGGAGCCAGGGAGGAACGCGGCGTCCCGCGAAGGTGTGGTCGAGCGCCAGAAGGCTCACGGCAGGTCCTTGTCGGTTCCCATGGCGTAGTCGGCGCGGCCGCTTGCCGTCCGGACCTGTCCGAGGTGGGCGGCCCGGGCGAGCGGCAGATTCTCAAAGTCTACCGGCTTTTCGATCCGTCCGATACGGAACAGGTGCTTGGCCTGGAGCCGCGTCTTCGGGTGGAGGACCTCCCGGGTCAAAGCCGGTCAAAGCCGCGTTCCGCAGGCGCCGCTCCTCCTGGGCGGCCCAGTCGAGATTCACCACGTGGCCGGTGAGCTCGCCGCGCGGTGGCGGGCAGAAAGCCGCGGAAAAATCGCCGTCGAGGACGGTCGGCGGTACGAGCGGGCGGGTATGGGTGGCCGCGCCGGCCAGACGGGCTACTTGGTTGACCGGGTATTTGAAAACCAGGACGTCGATCGGCTTGCCGAGCTCCCCGGGGTCCAGGTGAGCGAGGCCGAGCTGATCGCGGAGCGCGTCTGCCCAGTCCGGACGGCCGGGGGCAAAGACATCATCCACGAAATCGGCAAAGAACCCACAGTAGATGGGCCGCCCGTCCTTGGCCGCGAACCACTTCTCCAGGACACCCTCGAACGTGGCTCGCGTTTCGGGAGGAGCATCGTTCGCCAAGACGCCGGAGGCCATGGAAAGAATCGCGGGAGCGGTGAGCCGAGGCCGCACCAGATCGGCGATCGTGTCGACCCGCTCGACGCGGATCAGGTGCAGGCGCCGGTCGGTCGAATCGAACGGTGTGTGCCGGTCAGGGAAGCGGAACGTCTCCGGGCAGACGTCCTCGTCGTATGGATCGAGCGGCTCTTCCCAATGGACGAGCTGAATCCGCTCCTTGAGGTAGGCGCCGTGCTTCTCCTTCCAGGACTTGAAGTCGCCATGATCGGCAATCGCGCGCAGGGACAGATAGCTGTCCACCCGTTCGGGCCAGACCCCCTCGTCCAGAATGAAGTTGCGGGCCACGAAGGCACCTTGCGGGGTGGCCCCATCGCCGCCGAGGCGGCAGAGGAACCGGTCCCAATCAACATGGGTGCCGAAAAGCGTGCCTCGGCCCGTGAGGGGGCGATCCGGATCGTCAGCCATCATCCCTCCTGTGTGGAGAGAAATACGTTATCACACGACGCCTTACCCCGAAGCGCCCGGGGCCGCGAGACAGCGCGCCAGCAGGCGAGGATCTCCCAGGCGCTCCACATACGCCGCGAAGGCCGGCGTCGGTCCGCGCCACCGCAGCTCTTCGATGTCGTCGAAGAGGGGCGCATCGGTGCGCAGCGTCGCCAGATCCTTGAAGCGCAAGGCCAGATCGATTTGATCTCCCAGGACATTCGGCGGAAAGCTCTCGATCGCGCCGTGGCGGTTGAGCAGCAGGGCGGCGGTCTGGCGGCCGATTCCTTTGATGCCGGGATAGCCGTCCGCGGCGTCGCCGACGAGGGCGAGGAAGTCGGGGATCAGGATGGGATCGACGCCGAATTTCTCGCGGACTCCTGCGGCGGTGAGGATCTTCATGCCCCGGCGGTCGACTTGCACCACGCGGTCGCCGCGGACGCACTGGGCGAGGTCCTTGTCGGGAGTCCAGATGCAGACTTTCTGGACGTTTTCGTCGGCGGCGGCGAGGCGGGCGGCGGCGGCGAGGGCGTCGTCGGCTTCCAGATCGGTCATGGGCCAGACGGCGACGCCCATGGCGGCGAGGGCCTCTTCCAGCGGATGGAACTGCGCGAGGAGCGCGCGCTCGACGCCCTGCCCCGTCTTATAGCCGGGCCAGAGACGGTTGCGGAACGATTCGATGACGTGGTCGGTCGCCACGCCGAGGTGCGTCGCGCCTTTCTCGATCATCTCCAGGACGGTGTGGAGAACGCCGGCGGCGGCCCCGAAGGGCACATCCTTCCCTTTGTCGATCTTGCGCCGGCCGTAGTAGTGGCGGAACAGCTCGTAGGTGCCGTCGAGGAGATGGACCATCATCGAGGTGCATTATGCGGCAGCCGGCGCTCCGCCCCTCAGGCAGAAGAGGCTCCGCAGGCCGTGGCGCGATAGGGCGGCGATAGGCGAGCCGGGCTTGCTTCCCCATGTGCTATTCGTATACTTCTCTGGTTTGAATTTGAAAGGAGGCTCCATGTCGACGTCCCCTATCCCATACCGCCGGCTTGTCTTGCTCGGGATCAGCCTCGCTATCCCCTTCGTCACGGCGATGCTGGTCCCCGCCGAGTCGGAGGCCCTGCCCTGCAACTATGAGTACCGCTATTACAGCAACAGCAGCTACACACTGCAGATCGGTGCCCAGGGCAACCGGCCGCTGTCCTGCGGCTGCACGAGCTACAAGTGGGGGCAGCTCTCCGCATACCGGCTGAGCGGTTCCAGCTCATGCCTTGAGCCCTGACGCGCTCCTGCGAAGCCCGAGCCGCCCGCCCCTCGGATACAATCCAGGCGCACGCTGGATCTGAGCCGGGGAGGCGCAACAGGATGGAGATCGAGACGGAGAGCGGGGAGCGCTGGGCGACGCGGCTGGTCTGCTCCCGGACGGGGGTGACGGCAGCGCTGGACGCGCCGGCGTTCCTGTCGCCGGCGGGGGCGCCCTGGCTGGTGGAGTACGACCTGGATGCGGAGAAGGGCAAGCGTTTGAGGCGTGCCCTTTCCGGCCGTCCCTGGTCGCTGTGGCGGTACCGCGAGCTGCTGCCGGTCGCCAATTTTGCGGACCTCGTCGATCTGGGCGAGGGCGGTACGCCGCTGATCCGCCTGCGCCGGACTGCCCCTCCCGGCGTCGAGATCCTGATGAAGGACGAGTCTCTCAATCCAACCGGATCGTTCAAGGCGCGCGGGCTGTCGCTGGCGGTCAACCGGGCGCGGGAGCTGGGGGCGCCGGGGGTGCAGCTTGCCAGCGCCGGCAACGCGGCGCTGGCCCTTACCGCCTACGCCGCCGCGGCCGGGCTGCCGGCGCGCGTGGCGCTCCCCGCCGACACTCCGCGCACGATCTTCGAGCGGTGCCGGGCTTATGGCGCGGAGGTGCTCTCCTCGCCGGGCACGCTGGTCGACGCGGCGAAGCTGCTGGGGGACGATTTCTGGAACGTGTCCACTCTCAAGGAGCCGTACCGCGCCGAGGGGAAGAAGACGATGGGCCTCGAGCTGGCCGAGCAGCTCGGCTGGGAGCTGCCGGACTGGATCGTCTATCCGCTCGGCGGCGGCACGGGGATCGTGGGTATGCACAAGGCGTTCGACGAGCTGCGGCGGCTGGGGTTGATCGGAGTGAAGAAGCCACGGTTCGTCATCGTCCAGATGACGGGGTGCGCGCCGATCGTCCGCGCCTTCGAGCAGGGAGCGGAGGCGGCGGAGACGTGGGCGGAGCCGCGGACGGAGGTCTGGGGACTGCGGGTGCCGAAGGCGATCGGCGATTTCCTGGTGCTGCGGGCGGTGCGCGAATCCGGGGGACGGGCGGTGGCGATCGACGAGGCGCGCCTGCCGGAGGTGACCGCGCGGCTGGCGCGCAGCGAAGGGCTGCGCGTCGGCCCCGAGGGCGCCGCGGCGTTCGCGGCGGTCGAGGATCTCTCCGCCGCGGGAGCCTTCACGGCGGGGGAGCGGGTGGTGGTGTTCCAGACGGGCGATCCGGCGAATTACGTGTGAAAGGCCTCACCCCCTTTCTCGACGACCTGGTCGCCTCCAGCGCCGCCTCGGCTGCCGTCGCGCTTGCCGGCACGGCGGACCGCATCGCCTGGGAGGCGGCGGCGGGAGCTGCTCCAGAAACCCGCTTCGATCTCGCCTCTCTCACCAAGCCGTTCGTCTCCACGCTCGCCTTGGTGCTGGAGGCCGAGGGCGTCTTGCGGCTCGGCAGTCCCATCGCCGAGCTGTGGCCGGCGGCAGACCCGCGCCTCGGCCGCCGGCCGCTGTCCGATCTGCTGCGCCACCGCTCCGGCTTGCAGGCCTGGGCGCCGCTGTACCACCTGTGCCGGTCCCGGGAGGAGGCTCTCTCGCTGATCCTCGGTGGAACGTTACTGGGTGCGCGGGCGGGGACGTACAGTGATCTCGGGTTCATCCTGCTGGGCATGACGATCGAGAAGGTCACGGGCGAGGAGCTCCAGGCGGCGGTCCGCTCGCGAGTCCTCGGTCCCCTGGGGCTGAGCCATGTCGAGCCGAGCCCTGGAGATCAGCCGGACATTGCGGAGAGCCGCATGGACACGGGCAAGGAGGTGCAGCTCGCCGCGAAGATGGGGCTGACCGTCGCGCCGCTGCCGGCGGAGAAGGGTTTTCCGCAGGACGGCAACGCCCGGTTCTTGATCGGCTTGGCGGGCGGGCGGGGCCATATGGCGGGCCACGCGGGACTGTTCGGGCGGGCCCGCGACTTGTGGGCTCTCGGTGCGGAATGGCTCGCCCCCGGCCGGCTGTTGCAACCGGCAGCGGTCGCTGATGCTCTCGCGGGCGGCGGCGGCTTCGCGCTCGGCTGGTGGCGGCGGACTTTGCAGGGAAGCGCCGGCCGGGCGCTCTCCCGCGCTTCGTTTGGACACACCGGTTTCGCCGGGGGGAGCCTGTGGATCGACCCGGAAGCGGGGCGGATCCTGGTCCTCCTGGCCGCGCGGACGGATCCGATGGACAACTTCAACCGCAGGCGCCGGCGTTTCCACATATTGGCCTCTCATAGAATCTCTCCTGGAGGGACAACCTGATGAATCTTCGCGACCTGGTTTTCATCGACGGCGTGCGCACGCCGATGATCGACTACAACGGCGACTTCGCCGACGTCTCCGCCATCGACCTCGCCGCCCACGCCGCCCGCGCCCTGCTGGCGAAGACCGGCGTCGCGGCGAGCGAGATCGACCACACCATCGTCGGCAACGCCTTGCAGACCTCGCCGGACGCCATCTACGGCGCGCGGCATGTGGCCTTGAAGGCCGGCGTGCCCCAGGAGGTCCCGGCGCTCACCGTCAACCGCCTCTGCGGCTCCGGCATCCAGTCGGTCCTCTCCGGCGCCCACATGATCCTCGCCGGCGACGCCACGACCTGCCTGGTCGGCGGCATGGAGAACATGTCCCAGGCACCGCACGTCATCTGGGGCGCGCGCAAGGGCTTCAAGCTCGGCCAGGGGCAGCTCCAGGATCTGCTCATGGTCGCCCTCATGGACACCTATTGCGGCTGCTACATGGCGCAGACGAGCAACAATCTCGCCAAGGACTACGCGATCAGCCGCGAGGAGCAGGACCGTTTCGCCATCCGTTCCCAGCAACTCGCCGGCGCGGCCTGGGACTCCGGCAAGATGGCGGACGAGGTCATCTCCGTGGAGGTCGGGAAGGGGAAGCGGGCGAAGAAGGTCGAGCGGGACGACCACATGCGGCCGGCGACGACGATGGAAGACCTCGCCGGGCTGCCCCCCGCGTTCGACAAGGACGGCTTCGTCACCGCCGGCAATGCCTCCGGCATCGTCGACGGCGCGGCCATGATGCTCCTCACCACCGCCGAGCGGGCGAAGGCGCGCGGGATTCAGCCGCTGGGTCGTATCGTCTCCTGGGCCGTGGTCGGCGTCGATCCCTCGCGCATGGGGATCGGACCGGCGCCGGCGATCCGCGCCGCCCTCGCCCAGGCGGGGATGACCCTGGGGGACCTCGATCTGATCGAGATCAACGAGGCGTTCGCCGGCCAGCTCCTGGCGGTCGCCAGGGAGCTCGACCTCGGCGATCTCGGGATGGACAAGCTCAACGTCAACGGCGGCGCCATCGCCCTCGGGCATCCGCTCGGCGCTTCCGGCACCCGCCTCCTCATCACCCTGCTCAAGGAGCTGGGGCGGCGCGGCGGCGGCGTGGGTGTTGCATCCGCCTGTATCGGCGGGGGACAGGGGATCGCGATGATTGTCGAGACGGTCGAAGCCGGATGATCGACCTCAACGGCTACCGGGTGCTGGTGACGGGAGGCAGCCGCGGCATCGGCGCCGCGTGCTGCCGGCTGTTCGCGCAGGCGGGCGCCACGGTCATGGTCCAGTACCTGGCGAGCGGTGCCGGCGCGCGCCAGGTGCTGGAGGAGATCGAGCGCATCTCCTCGCGCCCGCACCGCAAGATCCGCTGCGACGTCACCGACCGCGAGCAGATCCGCGCGCTGTTCGACTTCGTGCGCCGGGAGTGGGGAGCGCTCGACTGCCTGGTCAACAATGCCGGCGTCTGGATCCACGATCCGCTGGTCGAGCTCGACAAGACGAAGCTCGACGCCACGCTGGCGGTCAACGTCGTGGGACCGTTCCTCTGCTCCGGCGAGGCGGTGCCCTTGCTGAAACAATCGCATGATGGCAGTATCATCAATATCAGCTCAACGGCTGGACAGCGGGGCGAGGCGTTCTACAGCCCGTATGCGGCAAGCAAGGGAGCCATGATCTCGGCGACTAAATCGTGGTCCATGGAGCTGGCGCCGGAGATTCGCGTCAACGCGGTGGCTCCGGGCTGGGTGGATACGGACATGACGGCGGAGGCCCTCGCCGGCGAAGGGCGGGCGAAAGCTGTCGCCGCCATTCCGTTGCAGCGCATCGCCACCGCCGAATGCATCGCCGGTCCGGTCATTTTCCTCGCCTCCTCCCTTGCCCGCCACATCACGGGCGAGATCCTCAACGTCAACGGCGGCAGCGTGCTCATCGGATAGCGCGCTGGTCCGGCGGGGACCGTGCGGGACATCCTGGCGAAACACCGCTGGCTCCAGCTCCCGGCGCGCGCCGCGGCCTCCGCGTGGCGGCGCCGGCGGCTCTCGGTGGCGCTGCCGGTCGCCGCGACGTTCACCTTGTCGGTCCTCCTTTTTTTCTATGCGAGCCGCCGGGAGCAGGAGGCGCTGCGCACGGCGTTCGAGGACCGCGCGCGGACGCTCGCCTCCGCGGTGCAGGCGAGCTGCGAAGGCCACATGGAGGTCCTGGTCTCCCTCGAAAGCCTGTTTTCGAGCGAGCCCTCGGTCAGCCGGGAGGAATTCGGCTGGTTCGTCACCAAATCGCTGAGCCGCCACCCGGGGATCCGCGCCTTGTCGTGGAATCCCCGCATCATGGCCGCCGACCGCGCGCGCTTCGAGGTGGAGGCCGGCGCTCCGATCACCCAGCGCGACGCGGCGGGCCGGAGAATCCTGGCGCCGCCGCGGCCGGAGTACGTGGTGGTGCTCTATGTCGAGCCCGCCACGGACCTGAAGGCCGTGGGGATCGACGTGGCCTCGGAGCCCGTGCGGCGCGAGGCGCTGATCCGGGCCAGGGACAATGGATTGATCGCGGCGACGGGGCCGATCCGGCTGGTCAACGACGACGGGGAGCTGCTCTCGATCCTCCTCTTCGCTCCGGTCTATGGCCCCCGATCGGCGCCGGTGGGCATCGCGCGGCGCCGCCGGGAGATCCGCGGCTATGCCACGGGAGCCTTCCGCCTCGCCGATCTCGTGGAGACCGCGATCCGCGATCTGCCGCGGGACGGCATGGCGCTCGCCCTGTTCGACCGCGCGGAGCCGGCGCGCTCCGGGTTGCTCTATGCCGATGCGCTGTGGCCTCTCCACGGAAAGAAAGCCGGCGGTCCGATCTGGCGGGAGCGCTTCGCGTTCGGTGGGCGTCCGTGGGAGGTGCGGGTGGCGGCGACGCATTCCTACCCGGAGAGCGACCGGTCGTGGCGTGTCTGGCTGATCCTCCTCGGAGGATCTCTCCTCAGCGGCCTTCTCGGCGCCTTCCTCTTCGTCGTCACGTCGCGGACGGCGCGGGTGGAGGAGCTGGTCGTCCAGCGCACGGCCGAGCTCCAGAACGAGCTCTACGAGCGGCATCGGGCCGAAGGGGTCGTCCGGCTCGGAGAGGCGCGCAACCGCGCCATCCTGCAGCACATGATCGGCGGCATGATCACCTTCGACGAGCAGAGCCGGATCGAATCGGTGAACCCGGCGGCGGAGAGGATGTTCGGCTACCAGGAGGAAGAGCTGATCGGCCGGAGCATCGTGTTTCTCCTCGCCGAGGCGCCGGCCAGCGATCAGGAATCGTATCTCCGCAGGGCGCACAAGGCGGCGCTCGGCCGGGTGACGGAGCTGGGTGGGCGCCGGAAGGATGGCGGGGTTTTCCCGGCCGAGGCGGCGCTCTTCGAGCTCGCGATTCCGGAAGGGCGCCGCTTCGCCTGCAACTTCCAGGACATCTCCGAGCGCCGCGAGGTGGACCGTCTCAAGTCCGAGTTCGTCTCCACGGTGAGCCACGAGCTGCGCACCCCGCTGACCTCCATCCGCGGCTCCCTCGGCCTCCTTGCCGCCGGCGTGCTGGGCGAGTTTCCGCCGCAGGCCCGGGACATCATCGGCGTGGCGCAGCGCAACGCGGTCCGCCTCACCGCCCTGATCAACGACATCCTGGACTTCGAGCGCCTGGAGAGCGGCCGCCTCGAGATGGAGATCGAGGACGTGGACCTCCAGCTTCTCTGCGAGAAGTCGCTGGAATCTGTGCGTCCGGTCGCCGACGAGCAGAAGATCACCGTCGTCTGCTCGCCCACCGGCCTCCGCCTGCGCGTGGATGCCGACCGCATCGTCCAGGTCCTGGTCAATCTCCTCTCCAACGCGGTCAAGTTCTCTGCTCCGGGCAGCGAAGTCCGCGTCTGGGCGGAGGAGAGCGGGGCGGACCAGGTGCGCATCTTCGTCAAGGATGACGGGATGGGTATCCCAACCGAGGATCAGATTCGGATCTTCGAGAGATTCATCCAGGTCGAGGCTTCAGACGAGCGCGGCAAGCGAGGCACCGGGCTCGGCTTGGCGATCTGCAAGGCCATCGTCGAGCACCACGGCGGCCGCATCGGCGTCGACAGCGCCCTGGGGAAGGGGAGCACCTTCTGGGTCGAGCTGCCGGCGGCGTGAGCCGGGCCCCCTGGGCCTCGTTCACCGAACGGTGTCAGTCTTGGCTGAGAACGCCTACTCCGGTCGCGGGCCTTTCCTGCCGGGGGCGGCCGGCCAGGAGTGGCGGCTGCGGGCTCGATTGTCCCGGTAGGGATAGCCGCTGTTCCGGGCGGTCTCCAGGTCCCTGACGCCTTCACGGCGCTCGGGGAAGACGGGAGCCTGGACCGGCTCCGGCTCCGGGGCTGGAGCTGGAGCCGCCGCCGGAACGGCGACCGGAGCCATGACGGCCGCGATTGGGGCGGTGGCGGCCGGAGTCGGCGCGGAGGCGGCGGCGGTGGCCGCCGCGTCCAGGCGCACGTTGCGGCGCTTCAGGGCCTCGACCCGCGCGTCGGCGATCCGCTCGAGCTGGACCCGGATGGCCGCGAGCTCCTTTTCGATGGCGCTGGTATCGATGGTGATCGTCATCGGGAGAGCGGGCATCGTGGGCATCGCAGGCATCGTGGGCAGCGCAGGCTTCGGAGCGAGAGCAGCGGGGACCGGGGCGGGCGGCTCGCGGCGCAGCAGCGCGGCAGGCACCGCCGCCGGCGCCTGGGGCGCCTGGGCGGCGAGAGGATTGGCAGGCTTGCGCCCGGGTTTGCTCTCTTTTCTCAGCCGCTGGAAAACTTTGACCGCAGGGCGCGGATAGCGGGTGTCCCGGCCAAATCCTTCGGAGGGGATCTCGTCGCCGTACTTGATGACGTAATTGCGCAGGGTTGCGTAAGAGATGCCGGTCTCCTCCGCGATATCCGTCAGTGAGAGAAGCTCTCTTTGTCTGGCCATTTCTTTATTTTTCATCCTTGTTTTGATCTGCTGTGTTTTCAACCGAACGAGAACAGGAAAAGTCAACTGAAAAAGGGCAGCCTGGATTCTACACCGAATTCGGTGCGTTTCTCACGTAGCGATGGATGCATCAGTTTTCTGTCAAAAAGGGAGAATCTCGTCGTCCGCCATCCGCAGCTCCGGCACCCAGGGGTCGAGCTCGCCCGGCTCGAAGCGGCAGAGAGCGATGGTGTGCCAGAAGCCTCCGGCGGGGAGACCTCCCAGCTTGTAGCGTCCGTCCGGCGTGAAAGCCACCCAGCCCTCGGCGAGGAGGCCGAGGATGGCGAGGCAGCGGCCGGAGGCGACATCCCAGAGGCGGATGGTGTTGTCGGCGGAGCCACTCGCGAGGAGAGTACCTTGCGGATTCCATGCCACGGAGAGGACGCGGTGGGAGTGCTCGTCGAAGCGGTGTTTTTCCTGCCCCACGGTGAGATCCCAGAGCCGGACGGTGCCGTCCAGGGAGCCGCTGGCGAGGGTGCGGCCGTCCGGGCTCCAGGCGGCCGCCCAGACGCCCTCGGCGTGCCCTTTCAAGCGCAAGGTCTCCTCGCCGCTCGCCAGGTCCCAGCACACCAGGGCACCGTCGATACAGCCGGCGGCCAGGGTCGCGCCGTCGGGGCTCCAGGCGACGGCGAGGGCGTTGCTGTGGTGGCCGCTCAGGCGTTGGATCTCGCGGCCGGTGCCGGTGTTCCAGAGGCGCAGGGCCGGATCGCCCGAGGCGGCCGCCAGGGCGGTGCCGTCCGGGCTCCAGGCCACCGACCGGATGCCGCTCGCCGCGCCGGCGAGGCGGTGCGTCTCGCGGCCGTCGGCGGCGTTCCAGAGGCGGACGGTGCGGTCCGCCGAGCCGCTCGCCAGGGTGGTGCCGTCCGGGCTCCAGGCGACGGACAGCACGCGCCCCGCATGCCCTTCCAGGCGGCGGATCGAATCGGGCTCCACGGTCGACCACAAGGCCACCGTGCCGTCCTCGCAGGCGCCGGCGAGCGTCCAGCCGTCGGGCCGGAAGGCGATCCCCCAGAGGCGCTCGCCGGGGGAGCGGAAGCGCTGCACCTCGCGGCCGGTGCGCACGTCCCAGAGGCGGGCCGTGCGGTCGTGCGAGGCGGCGGCGAGAGCCGTGCCGTCCGGGGAGAAGGCGATCCCGGAGACCCAGTGCTCCGCGCACGGGAAGCGGCGGGTCTCCTGGAGCGCGGGCACCGTCCACAGGCGCACCGTGCGGTCGCTGGAGCCGGTCGCCAGGGACTTGCCGTCCGGGCTCCAGGAGAGGCCGGGCACGCGGCCGGAGTGGCCGAGGGCGCGGCGCTCTTCGCGGCCGGTGCGCGCATCCCAGAGGCGGACGATGCGGTCCTCCGAGGCGCTGGCCAGCGTCTCGCCGTCCGGGCTCCAGGCGACGGCGAGGGCGAGGTCCTGGTGCGCCAGGCGGTGCAGCTCGCGGCCGGTTGCCGTCTCCCAGATCCGCACGGTGCGGTCGTCCGAGGCGCTGGCGAGGCGGCTGTCGCCGGTGTTGTCTCCATCCCCCCCCCAGGCGACGCACTGCACCCAGTCCTGGTGGCCGGCCAGCTCGCGCTCCAGCTCGCCCGCGGCGGTGCTCCAGAGGCGCACGGTGGCGTCGGCGGAGCCGGTGGCCAGGTGGTGCCCATCGCGGCTCCAGGCGACGCTCAGCACCCATGAGCCGTGGCCGGAGAGGGTGCGCACCGCGCCGCCGGTGCGCGGGTGCCAGAGGCGGGCGGTGCGGTCGTAGGAACCGCTCGCCACGAGGTCGCCGCCGGGATGGAAGGCGACGCTCGCGACCCAGCTCGCGTGCCCCCAGAGGCGGTGGAGCTCGCGGCCGGTCACCACCTCCCAGATCCGCACGGTGCGGTCGTGGGAGGCGCTGGCCAGGAGGTCGCCGTCCGGGCTCCAGGAGACGGCGCGCACCGTCCCTTCGTGGCCCGCGAGGCGCCGCAGCTCGCGGCCGGAGGCGGCGTCCCAGAGGCGGATGAGGTGGCCGTCGGCGGTGGCGAGGAGATCGCCGCCGGGGCTCCAGGCGACCGCCTGGCAGGGGAGGGCGGCGGCGACGTTCCCCTGAACGGCCGGCGGCACGGCGAGGGCGGCCCCCAGGAGGTCGCAGGCCGACAGGCCGCCTTCGCGGCGGGCGCCGATCAGCTTGGCGCGGCGCAGCACGGCGCCGTCGAGCAGGGCGCCGCGCAGATCGGCGCCGAGGAGCCGGGCGCCGGTCAGATCGGCGCCGCGCAGGTCGGCGCCGTCGAGGCGCGCCTGCGTCAGGTCGGCGCCGCGGAGCTTGGCCCGGCAGAGGCGCGCGGCGGTGAGGCGCGTCCCCACCAGGCGGGCGGCGGTGAGGTCGGCGGCGGTGAGGTCGGCGCCGGGCAAGTCCTCGCCGGAGAGGTCCTTGCCGCGCAGGTCGCGGCCGGCGAGGTCCACCGGCTCGCGCATCTCTTCTCCCAGGCGGCGGAGGACGAGGAGCGCGTTGCTCTTGGCGGCGTCACGCCCTTCACCGACCAAGGCGCGGCGCGCCCAGGCGAGGGCGGTCTCGTTCCCGGCGAGGGCGACGAAGAAGTCGGCCATCAGGGGCGACATCTCGCGCGAGGCCAGCGTCTCGGCCGGCGACTCCATCGCCAGCTCCTCGCTCGCCCGGCGCGCCACCAGCCATTCCAGCACCGAGGGGTGGAGAAAAGAGAACCCCCCGTCGTCGTCGCGCACCAGCAGCGTTCCCGATCCCACCTGGAAGGCCGCGGCCTCGGCGTCGATGGGGCCGCGGCGCAGCGCCGCCACGGCGCGGCTCACCTCTTCGGTGAGCTCCGAGAGGCCGAGGGAGGCGTCCTCGGTGCGCCAGAGGCGGAGGGCGATCCGCGTCACCGCCTCCAGCCGCTCGCTGAAGGAGAGGAGAGGCGGCGCGTGGACGCTGTCGGGGTGGGCGCGGTCGAGCTCCTGGCCCAGCCAGCGGCCGAGGAGCAGGCGGTAGAGCGAGGCGGCGGTGATCTCCCCTTGCATGGTGCGCGCCCGCCGCAGCCGCTCCTCGGGGAGCTCGGCGATGAAGCCCAGCATGCGCGGGTTGTGCGCCAGGCCGGCGAGATCGCCCACCTGCTCGATCAGGGCGAGCCGCGCCTCGCCGCGTTCCCGGTCGCCGGTCAGGCGGATGAGGAAGCCGCGGATCTGCTCGCGGTCGAACGGCTGCACGAAGGCCATGCGGCGGCCGGCGAGCTGCTCGACCTGCTCGCCGAGGAGCGTCTTGACCTGGCGCTCGGACTCGAAGTGCTGCCGCCGGCTGGTGACCACCACCTTGGCGGCGCCCGAGGCGGCCTGGAGGAGGGTGTCGAAGTGCTCGGCGGCGCGGGCGTAGGTGACGCGCGTCGCCAGCTCGTCGAAGCCGTCGAAGAGGAGGGCGATGCGCCCCTGCTCGAGCATGTAGCGGAAGCGGGCGGAGGAGAAGTCCTCGACCCCTTCGCGAGCGAAGTGCTGGCCGAGGAGCTGGTCGAGAGTGCGCGCCTTTTCGAGGTGGCGCAGCTCGATGAGGATGGGGATCAGACCCTTGCGCTCCGCCAGCCGGCGCGCCACCTCGCGGAGCAGGAAGCTCTTGCCCGCCCCGGAGTCGCCGACGGCGAGGATGAAGCGGCCGTGGGGCGAGACCAGCCAGTCGAGAAGGGTGCCGGCGGCGTCGTCCGTCTCCTCCTCGCCGCGGCCGGAGACGAAGCGCATGCGCTGCGGCACGTAGAGGGACGGCGGATAGACGGGGTCCTGGTGCAGGCGGTCCGATTGCCGGCCGACATAGGCGCGGAAGTCGATCAGCCCCTGGAATTCGAGGAAGCTGAGGAGGCGGACGCGCCGCGCCGCGGCGGCGCGCACCAGCTCGGGCGCCGCCGGCTGCTCGCCGTTGTAGACGAGGAGGGAGACCAGCCCGCTGTCGCCCTCGCGGTAGCGGGCGTCGACGCCCGCCACGAAGGCGGTGATCTCCGCCGGGTCGGCGCCGTTCTCCAGGGCGCCGACGGGATAGAGGCGGACCATGCCGCCCTCGGAGCACGAGACGCGCAGGTATTCGATCGCCGGCTCGCCGGCGGCGCCGGTTTCGCGGAGGCGGCGGACCTCGGCGCCGGGCTCGCGGAGCCGGCAGGCCGCCTCCACCCGCGCCAGGAAGTCGTCGCGGTCGCCTGGATCGAATCGCCCGCTGTCCCGTTCTTCGGGCGCCTCCTCGCGGTTCTTTTCCTGAGTTTCTTCCTGATCGGGGCCGCTGTGCTCCAGGCGTAGCAGTTGCGAGGGGGTGTCCATGTGCCCATGCAGGACCCCGTCGACGAGGCCGCCCAGGGTGCGGTGAAAGTCTTCCGCATCGCGCACCAGCTCCAGCGGATGGTGGACGGCGGCGAGGCAGAGCCAGCCGCGGCGGCGGTAGGGCTCGACGGCGCCGGCGAACCAGCGGAGCTGCTCCTCGCCGAGCAGCCCGTTGGTTTCAGGGAACCCATCGGAGCTCGTGAGATGGCTCTCCGCGGTCGTCGAGTTGAGAGCGGCCACCGCGATGCGCAGCTCCGGAATCTCGAACAGGCTCCACGGCACGCGCTCGGAGAAGGCCGCGCCCTGGACGCCGCCGTAGAAGCTCTGGAAGGCGGCGGCGAAGGAGCGCCATTTGGGACGATAGGGGAAGACCGGCTCGCGCTCCTCGGCCAGACAGTCGCTGAAGTAGGCGGCGCAGGCGTCGCGGTTGACGTCGCGGTCGCCGGGCAGGAGCACCACCCGCTCCCGCGGCAGCCGCAGCGACTGCGCCAGCCGGTCGAGAGCGGCCAGCGCCTCGCGCAGCTCGGAAGGCCGGCCGTGGGCGGAGAGGTCGCCGGTCACTATGATGAGATCGATGATGAGATCGGGCGCCTCACCCCCCGGGAGAGGGGGGGCGAGAGACGAGCAGTGCAGGACCGTGATGCTTGTCATCGGCTCGCCTCAGGCCGGAGACACGGCGGGATCGAGGAGCGGTGCGGCCGGACGCAGGCGCAGGCCGGGAACGTGGGCGTCGAGCTCGCCGGGCTCGAAGCGGCAGAGGCCGATGACGTGCCAGAAACCGCCGGCCGGCGTGCCGCCCAGCTTGTAGCGGCCGTTCGGCGTGAAGGCGGCCCAGCCCTCGGGGAGCAGGGCGAAGACGGCGATGCAGGCGCCGGTTTGCGGGCTCCACAGGCGCACCGTGTTGTCCTCGGCGCCGCTGGCCAGGAGCTTGCCGTCGGGGCTGAAGGCGACGCTCCACACCGGGCCGGCATGGCCGGCGAGGCGGTGGACCTCGCGCGGCGAGCCGGCGGACCACAGCCGCACCGTGCCGTCCATGGAGGCGCTGGCCAGGAGCTTGCCGTCGGGGCTGAAGGCGACGGCGAGGACGCCGGCGTGGTGTCCGGTCAGGGTCTGGGCTTCGAGACCGCTCGCCGCCTCCCAGAGGCGCACCGTGCGGTCGGTCGAGGCGCTGGCCAGAGTCCGGCCGTCGGGGCTGAAGGCGACGCTCCCCACCGGCCCCTGGTGGCCCACGAAGCGGCGGATCTCCCGCCCCGTTCCGGTGTCCCACAGGCGGACCGTGCGGTCCTCCGAGGCGCTCGCCAGGCGGCTGCCGTCGGTGCTGAAGACGACGCTCCAGATGTTGCTCTGGTGCCCCAGGCAGCGCCGCCGCTCGCGCCCGCTCTCGGCGTCCCAGAGGCGCAGGGTCTTGTCCATGGAGGCGCTGGCGAGCCACCGGCCGTCGGGGCTGAAGGCGACCGCGAGCACGCTCCCCTCGTGGCCGACGAAGCGCTGCAGCTCCTGGCCGGTCTGCAAATTCCACAGCCGCACCGCGTCGCCGCCGGCGACGCCGGCGAGGCGCGTGCCGTCGGGGCTGAAGGCAGCATTTCGTTCCCAGCTCGGGTGCCCCTTGAGGCGCTGCACGGTCTGCCCGGAAACCACGTCCCAGTAGCGGATCGAGCGGTCGTCGGCGAGGCTGACCAGGCCGCGGCCGTCCTGGTTGAAGCTGACGTTCCAGACGCCGCCGCGCCAGCCCGCCAGGCGGCGCGCTTCCTGTCCGCTCGCGCGGTCCCAGAGGCGGACCGTGCGGTCGGCGGAGGCGCTGGCGAGGCGCCGGCCGTCGGCGCTGAAGGCCACCGCCTGCACCGCCCCCTCGTGCCCCTGGAGGCAGCGCGCCTCGCGCTTCGTCGTCAGGTCCCACAGGCGCACCGTGCGGTCCTCGCCCGCCGTGGCGATGGCGCGGCCGTCGGGGCTGAAGGCGACCCCGTGGACCGGTCCCTCGTGGCCGGTGAAGCGGCAGAGCTCCCGCCCTTCGAGGTCCCAGACGCGGGCCGTGCGGTCCTCCGAGGCGGAGGCGAGATAGCGCCCGTCGAGGCGGAAGTCGACGGCGAGCACCGGTCCGGTGTGCTTGTCGATGCGCAGCGTCTCGCTGCCGTCGGCCAGGCGCCACAGGCGCACCGTGCCGTCCTCGCAGGCGGTGACGAGCGCGGCGTCGTCGGGGCTGAAGACGGCGCCGCGCACGCCGCCGCGCATCTCCTGGCCGGCCGCTCCGCGCAGGCGGTGCAGCTCGCGGCTGGCCGAGAGCGAGGGGCCCACCTCCCAGATTCGGGCCGTACGGTCCGCCGAGGCGGTGGCCAGCATCTTGCCGCTGTGCGCGAAGGCGACGCTCCACACCGCCCCGCCGTGCCCGGTGAGGCACTGGATCTCCTCCCCCGTCACGACGTCCCAGAGGCGCACCGTGCCGTCTTCCGCGGCGCTGGCGAGGAGATTGCCATCCGGCCCGAAGGCGGCGCCCAGCACCCGGCCGGTGTGGCCGAGGAAGCGGCGCACCTCGCGGCCGGCCAGGGTGTCCCAGAGCTGCACGGCGTTGCCGGCGGCGGCGGCCACCAGCTCCCCGGTGCCGTTCCAGGCCACGGCGGCGACCGGAAAGGAGGCCGCCACCAGCGCCTGCACCGCGGGGGGGACGGCGAGCGCCGCGCCGTAGGTGTCGCAGGAATCGAAAGCGTTCTTTTCGGTCTTCGCCCCCACCAGCTTGGCGCGCCGCAGCACGGCGTTGTCCAGACGCGCGGCGCGCAGGCTGGCGCCGAGGAGGCGGGCGCCGGTCAGGTCGGCCTTCTGGAGATCGGCGCCGTCGAGCTGCGCGCGGGTGAGGTCGGCGCCGACGAGGCGGGCGCCGGTGAAGCGGGCGTTGGTGAGGACGGTGCCGACGAGGCGGGCGGCCGACAGGTCGGCGCCGGAGAAGTTGCCGTTCGAGTAGTCCTGGCCGGACTCGTCGCGCCCGCGCAGGTCGCGGCCGGAGAGATCGAGCTGCTTCTCGAGCTCCTTGTCCAGCAGCTTGAGCAGGCGCATGGCGTTCTGCTTGGCGCCGGGGAAGGCGTCGCCGGAGAGCACCAGGCGCGCCCAGCGCACCGCCCGCTCTTTCTCGGCCAGCGTGGCGAAGAACTCCAGCATCAGGTCCGAGGCCTCGCGCACCTCCAGGATCTCCGGCGGCTGCTCTTCCTTCACCCGCTCGGCGGCGTGGCGGGCGACCAGCCATTCCAGCACCGACTGGTGGATGAACGAGAAGTTGCCCTCGTCGTCGCGCACCAGGAGCGTCCCCGAGCCGATCTGGAAGGCCGCGGTGTCGCGCTGGCGCTCGGTCAGCGCCTCCAGGATGAGGGCGACGTCCTTGGTCAGCTCGCCCAGGCTCACCTTGCGGTCGATCGCCCGCCAGAGGTGGAGGGCGAGCTCGGTCACCGCCTTCCAGCGCTGCTCGACGGTCAGCGCCGGATGCGAGCCGCGCTGGTTGACGCGCCAGAATTCGTGGCCGAGCCAGCGCGTGAGGAGGATCTCGTAGAGCTTGGGGGCGGAGATCTCCTCTTCATTCTTGCGCGCCTTGAGGAGGTCCTCCTCGGGAAGGTCGGCGATGAAGCCGAGCATGCGCGGGTTCTCGGCGAGGCCGAGGAGGCGCACCTCTTCGAGGAGCTGGAAGCGCCGGGAGGCCCGCTGGGCGTCGCCGCAGTAGCTCTCCAGGAATCTGCCGATCTGACCGCGGTCGAAGGGGAGCAGGGTGGCGATCCGCCGGCCGGCCACCTGGTCCACCTGCTCGCCCATCGCCATCTTCACCTGCTGGTCCGAGATGAAGTGCTGCTTGCGGCTGGTGACGATCACCTTGGCGGTGCCGATGGCGGCCTGGAGCAGGGTCTCCAGATGGTCGGCGGCGCGGTCGTAGGTGACGCGCAGCACGAGCTCGTCGAAGCCGTCGAAGAGGAGGGCGATGCGCCCCTGCTCCAGCATGTAGCGGAAGCGCGCCGGCGAGAAATCCTCCATGCCTTCCTGGGCGAAGTGCTGGCCGAGGAGCTGGTCGAGGGAGCGGCTCTTCTCCAGGTGCCGCATCTCGATGAGGATGGGGATCAGGCGGCCTTCCGTCGCCGCCACCCGGCGCGCCAGCTCGCGCAAGAGGAAGGTCTTGCCGGTGCCGGAGTCGCCGAGGAGGAGGATGAAGCGCCCCTCGGGCGCTGCGAGCCAGTCGAGGATGTGGGCCAGGGCATCGTCCGCGCCGCGTTCCGGATCGCCGTCCTCGAAGCGCATGTGCTGCGGCACGTAGTGGCCCGGGTAGTAGATCTGGTCGGTCTCCAGCCGGCGCGTCTGCTTGGCGACCAGGGGACGGAAATCGATCACGTCCTGGAGCTCGCGGAAGCTCAGCAGATGGACGCGGCGCGCTGTCGCCTCGCGCACCAGCTCCTCGGGAGCCCGGTCGCCGCCACCCCCTCCGGAACCGCCAAAGTAGACCAGGCGCGAGATCAGGCCGGTGTCGCTCTCCTGGTAGCGGGAGTGGACGCGGTCGACGAAGGCGATCAGGTCGTCCCAGATCACCATGCGGTCGACCACGCCGACCGGATAGACGCGGGTGATGCCGCCGTCCTGGACCGCGACGCGGAGGTACTCGACCGGCGGCCGCCCTTCGCGCATGCGCCGCACCTCGGCGCCCGGCTTCTCGCGCAGGCGGCAGACGGCCTCGACGCGCGACAGGAAGTCGCCGCGCTCGCGGGCGGCGATCGGCGCGGACGGCGCGGCGGACGAGAGAGGCGCGGCGGTGCCCTCCTTCTTGAGCTGCAGCAGCGTGGCTTCCGTCGGCTCGTAGAACGTGGCGCCGGTCTGCCGGAGCTGGACGGCGAGGGTCGCGTTGCCGCGCGGATCGTCGCGCCACATCGAGCGGCCCGGCGTGCAGATGCGGGTCCAGCGCCGGATGCGGTCCTTGCGGACCTGGAGCACCTGGTACTGGTTCGAGGCCTCGTCCGGCCCTCTCTCGGGGCGGGGCGCGGCGCTGCCGGCGGCGAAGACGGGGAGCTCGCCGAGCAGCTCGTGGCGCCCGTTCCAACTGTGCCCCTGGACGAAGAAGCTGACGCGGTCGCCGAGCGCCTGCACCAGCGCCTCCTGATCGCTCACTCGCTCCTCGGGCCGGGTGGGCTCGCCGCGCAGGTCGTGGTGCACGGCGGCGATGCGCAGCCACTCGTTGAGGCGCACCTGCTCCAGCTCGCGGGCGAACCAGTCGATCTGGACCTGGCCGACCAGCCCGTGATGGTCTTCGTCGCGGTGGCTCTCGGCCAGCGTCGAGTTGATCCCGGCCACCACCACCTTGAGGTCGGGGATCTCGAAGAACGTCCACGGCTGGGCCTCGGTGAAGGTCGCCGTCGAGACGTCGCGGTAGAGGTCCTTGAAGAACGTGGCGAAAAACCGCCACTTGGGCCAGAAGGGAGCCCGCGGCTCGACCTCCTCGGCGCGGCACGAGCTGAAATAGGCTGCGCAGGCGTCGCGGCTGACGTCATGGTTGCCGGGCACGACGACGACGCGGTCGAGAGGCAGCTTCAAGCCGCGGGCGAGGCCGTCGACGAAGCGCAGGACGTCGCGGAGCTCCGACGGCTTCGCCCCGTTCGTCAGGTCGCCGGTGAGGAGGAGGAGATCGGGATTGAGAGCGTGGCCGTCTTCGTCATGGAGGCTGCCGACGTCGGCGAGGAGGTGGGCGAGGAGCGACTCGAACGAGTCGTCCATGGGCAGCGGGGCGAGGCGGCCGAAGGGATGGTTCCAGCCGAACCGGAGATCGGAAAGGTGGAGGATCGTGATCGGCCGGCCCGGCTCTCGCGACGTCAAACAATCTCCTCACAAACCCGGCGCGCCAAACCTCCGGGAGACACCGGCGGAGCGGTCCGCCTGTGTGTGCGCTTCGCAATTTTGCGAAATGGTATCAGGTCGGGAGGGTGGGGAGGAAGCGGGTACAATCCTTGCTCCCATGAATCCTTGGTTGTCGACAGGGGGCAGTCGGAGGAAGACATGACGGGATCGATCGCGTCCAGCCATGCTGGACCTGATTTCCTCTTCGGCGGAGGAGAGATGGGCGCCCGGATGCGTGCGCGGGACTGGTCGGCGACACCGCTCGGGCCGGTGGAGCTCTGGCCGCAGAGCCTGAAGACCGCCGTGCGCATCATGCTGACCTCCCGCCAGGCGATGTTCGTCTGGTGGGGGGAAGAGCTGATCAATCTTTACAACGACGCTTACAAGGCCATCGTCGGTGGCAAGCATCCGGAGGCGTTCGGGCAGCCCGCCGCGCAGGTGTGGCGGGAGATCTGGGATCAGGTCGGGCCGCGGGCGGAATCGGCGATGCGCGACAACGCGGGCACGTACGACGAGTCGCTGTTGCTGATCATGGAGCGCTACGGCTACCCGGAAGAGACCTACTACACCTTTTCTTACAGCCCGGTCCCCCACGAGCGGGGCGGCACGGGCGGCATCCTCTGCGCCAACACCGACGATACGCGGCGCATCATCGGCGAGCGCCAGCTCGCGCTGCTGCGCGAGCTGGCGGCGCGCACGGTCGACGCCCGCACTTTCGACGAAGCGTGTACCCTGAGCGCCCGCTGTCTGGCCACCAATCCGTACGATCTGCCCTTCGCGATGATCTACCTGATCGACTCCGGGACGCGCCGCGTCCTCCTCGCCGGCGCTTGCGGGATCGAGCCCGATGATCCGGGGGCTCCGGCGGCTCCCGCCGCGGCCTCTCTCGACGACGCGTCGGTCTGGCCCTTCGCCCAGGTCATCGCGGAGCACAAGGCCTGCCTGGTCTCCCTGCCCGCCGCGGTCGCCGCCACCCTGCCGGCCGGCGCCTGGGACCGTCCGCCGCACCAGGCGGTGGCGGTGCCCATCGCGCCTTCCGGCCAGACCGGCAAGGCCGGCGTCCTGGTGGCCGGCCTGAATCCGTTCCGGCTCTTCGACGACGACTACCGCGGATTCATCGAGCTCGTCGCCGCGCAGATCGCGGCGAGCATCGGCAGCGCCCAGGCCTATGAAGAGGAGCGCAAGCGGGCCGAAGCGCTGGCCGAGCTCGACCGCGCGAAGACGACGTTCTTCTCGAACGTGAGCCACGAGCTCCGCACGCCTCTCACGCTCATGCTCGGGCCGCTCGCCGACATCCTCGCCAAGCCCGCCGGAGAGATTTCGCGCGACGACCGCGAGCTGCTGACGATCGCTCACCGCAACGGCCAGCGCCTCCTCAAGCTGGTGAATGCCCTGCTCGATTTCTCCCGCATCGAGGCGGGCCGCTTGCGGGCGGTGTACGAGCCGGTGGACCTGCCGGCCTACACGGCGGAGCTGGCGAGCGTCTTCCGGGCGGCGGTGGAGAAGGCCGGCATGCGCCTGATCATCGACTGTTCCCCTTTCCCCGCGCAGAGCGCCGGCCCGGTCTTCGTGGACCGGGACATGTGGGAGAAGATCGTCCTCAATCTCGTCTCGAACGCCTTCAAGTACACCCTGGACGGGGAGATCCGGGTCCGCCTCCACGCCGAGGATGGCGCGGCGGTGCTGTCCGTCGAGGACACCGGAACCGGGATTCCGGCGACGGAGCTGCCGAAGCTCTTCAACCGCTTTCACCGCGTCGAGGGGGCGCGCGGCCGGACCCAGGAGGGGACGGGCATCGGCCTGGCGCTGGTGCAGGAGCTCGCCCGGCTCCACGGCGGCACGGTCGCGGCGGAGAGCGTCGACGGCATGGGGAGCACGTTCAAGGTCTCCATCCCGCTCGGCCGGGAGCATCTGCCGGCGGACCACGTCAGCAGCGCGACAACGCCGGCGCCGGGGGCCTCCAGGGCGGACACGTTCGTCGAGGAGGCCCTGCGCTGGCTGCCGGGCGACGGCTCCGAGGACAGCGGCCTGTTCCGCATCCTGTTGCCGGTGGCGAGGACCGAGGCGGACGCGCCGCGGGCCAGGATCGTCCTCGCCGACGACAACGCCGACATGCGGGATTACCTGCGCCGGCTCCTCGCCTCCCACTACGAGGTGATCGCGGTCAAGGACGGCCGGGAGGCGCTGCAGGCCATCGAGACCGCGGACCGGCGGCCGGATCTGGTGCTCACCGACGTCATGATGCCCCATCTGGACGGATTCGGTCTGCTGAAAGCCCTGCGCGAAGACCTGCGCACCGCTTCCATCCCGGTCGTCATGCTGTCCGCGCGGGCCGGTGAGGAGGCCCGCGTCGAAGGTCTCCAGGCGGGCGCGGACGATTACCTCATCAAGCCGTTCAGCGCCCGCGAGCTGCTCGCCCGCATCGGCGGCACGCTGGCCCTGGCCCGATTCCGCCGCGAGACGGCCGATGCGCTCAAGGAGGCGGACCGCCGGAAGGACGAGTTCCTGGCCACCCTGGCCCACGAGCTGCGCAATCCGCTGGCGCCGATCCGCAACGGTTTGCAGATCATGCGCCTGGCGCAGAGCCCCGAGGTCGTGGAACGCGCCCGCGGCATGATGGAGCGGCAGCTCCAGCAGATGGTCCGCCTGATCGACGACCTGCTCGACCTGAGCCGCATCAGCCGCGGCAAGATCGAGCTGCGCAAGGAAAGGGCCGACCTGGCGTCCGTGGTGCGCATCGCCGTCGAGACCAGCCAGCCGATGATCGACCAGGCGGGGCACCGGCTCACCGTCCATCTCCCCGCCGCGCCGGTCGCGGTGGAGGCCGACGTGACGCGGCTGGCCCAGGTGATTTCCAACCTGCTCAACAATGCCGCCAAGTTCACGGAGAAGGGTGGACAGATCTGGCTCGACGTCGAGGACGCGGGGAGCGAGGCCGTGATCCGCGTCAAAGACAACGGCGTCGGCATCCCTCCGCCCATGCTCCCCCAGGTCTTCGAGATGTTCACCCAGGTGGACCGGTCTCTGGAGAAATCGCGGAGCGGGCTCGGCATCGGGCTTTCCCTGGTGAAGAAGATCGTCGAGATGCACGGCGGCACCGTCGAAGCGCACAGCGCCGGCCACGGCCTGGGCAGCGAGCTCATCGTTCGCCTGCCGCGCCTGCCGGCCCTCTCCTCTCCAGCCCCCGGCGAGAAGCCGGCGGCCGGCAGCCCGGAGCCGGGCGGAGCGCCGGCGCGGCGCCGCATCCTGGTGGCGGACGACAACACGGACGCCGCCGCCAGCCTGGCGATGATGCTCGAGATCATGGGCAACGAGGTGCGCACCGCCGTGGACGGGCAGGAGGCTGTCGAGACCGCGGAAAGCTTCCGGCCCACCGTGATCCTGCTCGACATCGGCATGCCGCGGCTGAACGGCTACGACGCCTGCCGGCGCATCCGGGAACAGCCCTGGAGCCACGGCGTCTTCCTCGTCGCCCTCACCGGCTGGGGGCAGGACGAGGACAAGCGGCGGTCAAAAGAGGCGGGGTTCGATCACCACCTGGTCAAGCCGGTCGAGCCCGCGGCGCTGGAAAAGCTGCTGGCGAAACTGCTAACGCACCGGCTCACCTGAGCCTCTCCGGCGCACCTTTATTGATGTGAGGCTCCCCGCGGCACAGAATGAACGTATCCTCATCGTGGCCCATGAGCCCGGTATCCGCAGTGTGCTGGTGAGCTGCCTGGCCGCCCAGGGCTACGACTGCCACACCGCCTGCGACGGGCTGGAGGCCCTGGATCTGGCGGCGCGGGAGCCCCGGCCCTCCCTGGTCCTGGCGGACCTCGAGATGCCCGGCATGTCCGGCCTCGAGCTCCTGCGGAGCCTCCTCGAAGTGAATGGATCGAACGGGTTGGGCTGCCACCTGCAGGTGGTGATGATGTCGGGCCTCCACGACCTGGACCTGGTGCGCCGCTGCATGCGCCAGGGCGCCTACGACTCCATCGTCAAGCCGATCGAGCCGGAAGACCTCCTCAACACGGTGCGGCGGGCGATCGAGCGCGCCCGGCTCCTGCGCCAGAACGAGGAGTACCGCAGCAACCTGGAGCGCATGGTCCACGACCAGACCATGGAGATCCGGCAGACCCGCGACATCGCCCTGCTCACCCTGGCGAAGCTCGCCGAGTCGCGCGACAACGCCACCGGACAGCACCTGGAGCGCATGGCCGCCTACAGCCGGCGCCTCGCCGAGCACCTCGCCGGCGGCCCCTACGGCGGGCAGATCGCCGAAGACTTCATGGATGACCTGTTCAAATCGAGCCCGCTCCACGACATCGGCAAGGTGGGCATCCCCGACTCCATCCTGCGCAAGCCCGGCCCCCTCGACGACGGGGAGCGCGCGGTGATGCGCACCCATCCCAAGATCGGCGGCGACACGCTGCGCAAGGTGATCGAGAGGTTCCGCGGCAATTCGTTCCTCACCATGAGCATGGAGATCGCCTATCACCACCATGAGCGCTGGGCCGGCGGCGGCTATCCCCACGGCCTCGCCGGCGAGCGCATCCCGCTCGCCGCCCGCATCGTGGCGGTGGCCGACGCCTACGACGCCATCACCAGCGAGCGCCCGTACAAGCCGAGCTACGAGCACAGCGAGGCGGTGCGCCTGATCGCCGTCGACCGCGGCCGCCACTTCGACCCGGTGATCGTCGACGCCTTCCTCGCCTGCGAAGGGGAGCTGACCGGGATCCGCTCCCGCTTCCTCGACGGCGCGCCGCCCGCTTCCCCCAGAGCGCCGGGCGGCTGGGCGGGGCTCGTGACGCCTATCTGAGACGGGTGCCGAGGGGCCGGGAGCCCGCCGGCGTTTCACGGCGCCAGCGAATTCCACAAATGCAGCGTCGCGTAGCCCCGCCACGGCCGCCAGGATTCGCCGAGGCTGACGATCTCTTCGATCGTGAGGCGGTCGCCCTGGGGGAGGAGGGCGCGGAGGGCTTTCACGACGCCGAGGTCGGTGGCGGGAAAGGCGTCGCGGTCGCCCAGGGTGCGCATGCGGACATAGGACGCGGTCCATGGGCCGATGCCGGGCAGGGCGACCAGGGCGGCGTGGCACGCTTCGGCGGTGCCGCACCGCAGTTTCTCGAAATCGATCCGGCCGTCGGCGGCGGCGCCGGCGATGGTATGGAGCGCGTTGGCCTTGGCACGCGTCAGGCCGGTCTGCAGGAGGGCCTCCGGACCGGCCGCCGCGACGGTCACCGGCAGGGGGAAGGAGAGGAAGAACGTGCTGCCGAGGTCGGGCGCGGGCTCGCCGAGGAGGCGGACGAGGCGGTCGACCATGGTGCTGGCCGCGGTCACGCTCACCTGCTGGCCCAGGATCGCCCGGCAGATCCCTTCGAAGGGATCGATGAGCTGCGGCAGGCGGATGCCGGGGCGTTTCTGCACCAGATCGCGCAATACCGGGTCCTCCTCCGCCATGGCCTGAAAGGCGGGGAGCTCCGCCTCCAGATCGAACATGCGGTTGACGATCCGGCGGAGCTCGGGGGAGGGAAGGTCGGGCGCCGCGCGGACCTCCAGCGCGGCGCCGTCGCGAATGGGGTGGATCTCTACGACGACCGGCACGCCGTCGCGGCGGATGCTGCGCCGGTAGGTCCCGTCGTCCAGCGATTCGAGCGACGCCACGGTCCGCGCGGCCAGGAAGCCGAGCGTCCATTCGAGATCGAAGAGCGGCGGGAGGGTGATCTTCAAGCCGGAGAGCTCGCTTCCCGCTCCCTTTCCAGCAAGCGCTGCTTCCGCTCGGCGCCCCAGCGGTAGCCGCCCGCCTCGCCGGAGGTGGCGAAATCTCCGCGCACCACGCGGTGGCACGGCACCACGAGAGCCACCCGGTTCGAGGCGCAGGCTCGGGCCACCGCGCGCGACGCCTGCGGCTGGCCGATCGCCGCCGCGATCTCCCCATACGAGCGGGTCGCGCCGTAGGGGATCTCCTGGAGCGCCTGCCACACCCGGCGCTGGAACGCGGTCGCCTGCACGTCGAGCGGCAGCGCCAGGCTCGGCTGCGAGCCTTCCAGATGACGGACGACGGCACCCAGCCACTCCTCCAGATGAGCGTCCTTGTCGTTCGTCCGCTCGATCCGCGCCTGCGGATACTCGCGCCGGAGCGCCGCCTCGAGGTCGCCGTCCGAATCGCCCAGCGTCACCGCGCAGACCCCGCGCTCCGAGACGGCCACGAGCAGGCGTCCGAGCGGCGTTTCCGTCGTGCCGTAGCGGATCGTCACCCCCGAGCCGCCGCGCTTGTAGGTCGCCGGGGTCATCCCGAGCTGGGCGTCCGCCTGCTCATAGACCCGGCTGCCGGAGCCGTAGCCCGCCTCGTACGTCGCGTCGGCGACACCGTCTCCCTGCTGGAGACGCGCCTTGAGCCGCTCGACCCGCCGCGCATTCACATACGCCTTCGGGCTCACGCCGGTGACCCGCTTGAACATCCGCTGGAGATGGAACGGACTGACTCCGATCTCCCGCCCGAGCATCTCGAGCGTCACCGGCTCATCAAGGTGGGCTTCCAGATAAGCGCACGCCTCGCGGACCGTCCGCTCGGCCGGAGCCAGCGTGCTCTTGGGAGCACACCGCCGGCACGCCCGGTACCCCGCGCGCTCCGCCTCCTCCGGCACCGAGAAGAACGCCACGTTCTCCCGCCGCGGGCGCCGCGAAGGGCACGACGGCCGGCAGAAGACCCCCGTCGTCGCCACCGCGTAGACGAAACGGCCATCCTGCCGCGTATCCCGCTCCAGCACCGCCGTCCAGCGCGGATCGGCGGCCTGGGTCTCTCTCTGGTCCGTGACTTCCATCTCTTTTGGCAATGCTTGCATGTTCGTCCCCTTTCAAGAATGCCACAGTTGCAGAGTAGCCGTGAGGCCGGGGGACGGGATATCCGGATCTTGCGCTCGAAGCGGGGACGTTCTTCTTGCCGGGTGGTTATCATGGGCAGGCTGGTCTTGGAGGTGATCCATGCGTTTCGCTCTAGCTCTCCACACAGACGACGGCGTCAAGTACAGCGTCACGGTGCCCGACCTTCCAGGCTGCTTCTCCGCCGGAGACTCGCTGGATGAGGCGGTCGAGATGGCCCGGGAGGCTATCGACGCTCATTGTGAGCTCCTGGCCGAGAAAGGTTGGGACATTCCTGCCCCGCGCCCTTTGGCGGAGCATCAGGCCAACCCGGACCTGGCGGGGGCGGTCTGGGTCATGATCGATGTCGACGTGGAGCGGTATCTGGGGCGTGCCGAGAAGATCAACGTCACCATCCCAGCCCGCTTGCTCCGGCGCATTGACGAGTACGCCAAGAGCCAGGGAGAGAGCCGCTCAGGGTTTCTGGCACGCGCCGCGGTCCAGGCGATGGGGAACGTCCGGTAGGCCCGGCTCGGGGAAGTCATCATGACCCTGCTCGCCGAGCCCGTTCCAGCCGTTGCCCCGGCGCCGCCGATCCTCACCGGAGAGGACTACGTCCGGAGCCTCCGCGGTCGTGGGCTCCGGGTCTTCCTCTTCGGCGAGCTCGTCGACGAGCCGGTGGACCATCCGATGATCCGGCCCTCGATCAACGCCGTGGCGGAGACCTACGACCGGCTCGCGGGTGTGGAGACGGAGGAGGCGGTGCCGGAGGAGGATGGGTACTTCGAGCGGGTCTTTGAGCCGGAGCTTCCCTGAGGCTGGCCAGATCGCGGCGGAAGTCATCCGCGTCGCGGCAGGAATGAAGTCCGCCGCGGCAGGAATGAAGTCTGTGGCGGCAGGAATGAGGTCCGCCGCGACAGGAATGAGGTCCGCCGAGACGGAGGTCTCGGCTGAAGCGGCAGAGGGTCGCCAGGTCTGGACCGGACAAGGCCCTGAAGCGACGGGGTAGAAGTCCGTCGCGATCGGGCATCGTCCCGTCGAGACGGCAGAGCGCTCCGTCGCGGCAGACTCCGGGTCCGCCGGGACCTGGCACAGTCCCGTCGCGACGGGAATGAGGGCGATCACGGCGGGCCCAGGCCCGCCGCTTCAGGGGCGGCTCCAGTCTCGGCGGTGGAGACTCCTGCCGCGTCCTGCCTCGGGGTGGCCGGGACTTGGACCGGTCCTATCCCAGTGTCGGCGAGATGCGGCGCTTACAGTAGACTCAAGGCAAATGGAAAGAACCGAGAAGCTGAATGAGGCAAAAGATCAAGAGGTGGAAGATCGTCGTTCGTTGGCTCAGTTCTTCCTCGATTCCCCACTGGCGGGTTCGGGATTGGACCTGGAGAGGGACCGCAGGCCATGCGCTCCTGACAGGTTTCTTCCTGATCTCGCCTCTGAGGAGGTCCCGTTGCATTGCGCCCCACTTACGCCTATCCTGAGGAAGTTATGAGCGAGCATTCCGCCATCGAATGGACCGACGCTACATGGAATCCGGTCCGGGGCTGCACCAAGATCAGCTCCGGATGTGCGCACTGCTACGCGGAGACCTTCGCGGAGCGATTCCGCGGCGTCCCCGGCCACCCCTACGAGCAGGGATTCGACCTGCGCCTGGTCCCAGAGAAGCTGACACAGCCGCTGCTCTGGCGAAAGCCGAAGATGATCTTCGTGAACTCGATGAGCGACCTCTTCCACGAGGATGTCCCGGATGACTACATCGTCCGGGTCGTCCGCGTCATGCAACTCGCGAGTTGGCACACCTACCAAGTCCTAACCAAGCGTTCGGAGAGGCTCCACGACCTTTTGAAGACGAAGCTTCGGTTTGCGGCGGAAGAGCCGCATATCTGGTGGGGCGTCAGCGTTGAGAACCAAAAGCAGGGACTTCCCCGGATCGACCATCTACGAGCCGCGCCAGCAGCGACCCGCTTCCTCTCCATAGAGCCTCTCCTGGAATCCCTGGGCAGCAGAGTCGATCTGTCAGGGATCGGCTGGGTCATTGTCGGTGGTGAGAGTGGCCCCGGTGCTCGCCCGATTCAGGAGTCTTGGGTGATGGAGATCCGTGACCAATGCCGGAGCGCGCGCGTTCCTTTCTTCTTCAAGCAGTGGGGTGGAAGGCAGAAGTCGAGGACCGGTAGGGAGCTTGGGGGAAAGACGTATGACGAGATGCCGCGCCGATTATTACGGACTGTGAGCGATTCGGATTCTCTACAGAGAGCACTTGCCGAAGTCTTGTAATTTACCCCGATGTATCAAAAACAGGCCGGGTAGCTTCAGGATGTGGAGGGGCTGTGGCCGCTAAGAAATTCTTCGAGGAGTCGAAGGAACAGTCGCAGGTTAAGGCAGCCATTGTGTCCAAATACTTTGGGGCATGGGCCAAAGTTATCATGCCCTGGGCAAAAAAAGCTGGTGGCAAAATAGCCTATCTGGATCTGTTTGCAGGACCTGGACGGTACAAAGACGGAACCAAGTCTACTCCTATTATGATTCTAGAGCAAGCAATCTCTGATCCTCAAATGAGTAAGATGCTTGTCGCTATGTTCAATGATGTGGATGCTGACAATAGTGAATCGCTGGAGCGTTCTATTGGAGAGATTTCCGGAATTGAGACGCTTCGTTATAAGCCCATGGTTTACAATGAAGAGGTTGGGGAGGATATAGTAAAACGCTTTGAAAGCGTGCGCTTGGCACCGACATTGTTCTTCGTGGATCCATGGGGATATAAGGGCTTGTCTCTGCGTTTGATTAATTCTGTTCTTCGAAACTGGGGGTGTGATGCGATCTTCTTCTTCAATTACAATCGCATCAGTATGGGAATTTCGAACAGCTTAGTGGAGGAGCATATGAATGCCTTGTTTGGCGAGCAGCGTGCTAAGTCACTGCGCGCTGCTGTTAAGGATCTCACTCCAGAAGTAAGAGAGGCGACAATCGTCGAGGAGCTCGCCAAGGCCTTGAGGGAAATGGGAGGGGAGTATGTCCTGCCGTTTCGCTTTCGAAATGCAGACGGCAAGCGCACCAGTCATCATTTAATCTTTGTCAGCAAAAACATTCGCGGATATAGCATCATGAAAGATGTCATGGCGCGCGAGAGTTCTAAGGAAGAGCAAGGGGTGCCTACCTTTGAGTATAATCCTTTCATTCTTGATCAAGGGATACTCTTTGAGTTGAGCCGGCCGTTAGATGAACTCAGAAATATGTTGCTTGAACAATTCGCAGGCAGAGCTTTGTCTGTGGAAGACGTCTATTCGCCGCATCACGTCGGGCGACGGTTTATTAAGAAAAATTATAAAGATATCCTCATGAAGCTGGAATCCGATGGCATCATAAAGGCAAGTCCTCCAGCAGCGAAGAGACGCTCAGGCACTATGGCAGACCACGTCATCGTGACATTCCCAACAGCAGCGTCTGGACCGAGGTCGAACTGATTCCTTCCGATCTGTCCAGGTACTGAGATCCCTTCGCCAAGCCGATCAGAGGAGCGGCGTCAGCCATGACCGGGAGGCCCGGTCAACGCGCGGCCTCGAGCTCCTCCGCCAGATCTTCCGGGGGATAGCGCACTGCGTCGATGCCGGACTGCCTCAGCAGCTCGATGAAGCCCTCCAGGGAGAGTCCCGCAAGTTTCGCGCCCTGAGAGAGTGTGACCTGCTCAGCTTCGAACAGGCGGAGAGAGCGCTCGCGTAAGTCCTGTACGGTAAAGACGTTGAGAGGTTCCATCATTCTCTCCTCCTGTGCCCACAAAGCGGGGCACACCTGGGATTATGGCAGCTCTTTGGAGGGGAAATGACGCTCCATCCATCGTGCCGGCCTGTTCGGCGAGCTACGGTTCGGCATAGACTCTCGGCCGAGGACGTGGACGGTATGCTGAAGAAGATCCGACTGACCAATTTCAAGAGCTTCGTGGACGAGGAGGTCGAGGTCGCACCTCTGACCCTGCTCGTCGGCGCCAATGCGTCGGGGAAGAGCAACTTCCTGGATGCCATCCGGGTCCTCCAGGGGCTCACGCTCGACCTGACAGTGCGGGAAGTCCTCGACGGGGAGGAGAAGGCATCGTCGGACGCATGGCCGGGGATCCGCGGTTCTTCCCAGGAAGCAGCCTGGAGAAGGGCGTCGAGTTTTTCCATCGAGAGCACATGGTGCGCACCGAACGATGAGACACGCGGCTTATACGGGGCCGAGATCGGGCGGATCGAGCAGGAGCCCCAGCTCATTGACATCACCCATGGAATTGCCTGCCGAACTGCCCCCTCGATCGTCTGCGAATCGGAATGGATTGAGCGGGGTGGTGTCCGGATGCCGTCTCCCTTCAAAGACGACCAGAAAAGCATCCTGGGCTCGTCCAATCTTGTTCGGCTATCTCAAACTAGTAAATCACTGCAGGGCATTCAACTGCTCCCCCTCCGCTCCCTGCGCTTTGCCGTCGAAGGAGCTCGATTTCTGGAGATCCAGCCTGCGGCGATGCGTGAATATGGCCGCCGTGGCGCGCCGCTGGGCAATGAGGGAAAGAACTTCTCCGGGGTGCTCGCGGATCTCAGCGAAGACCCGATCGTCAGGCATTCCTTCGTCACCTGGCTACGAGAAGTCTGCGCGCCCGAAATCAAAGACCTGGATTTCGTGGAGGTGAAGGATCTCGGCGATGTCATGGCTTTTTTCGTCGAGAAGGAGGGCACCCGGATATCCGCCCGCAGTCTTTCCGACGGCACTCTCCGGTTCCTGGGGACTCTCCTCGCACTGCAAACTGCGCGCTCAGGAGACGTTCTCCTGATCGAAGAAATCGGAGAAGGTCTTCACCCGACCCGCATCCAGTTCCTTCTTGAGCTGCTGGAATCCGCCGTTCGTCAGCGCAACGTTCAGGTCATCGCCACGACTCACTCTCCTGTCGTGCTCCAGTGGCTGACTCCGGAAAGACTGCGTGAGGTCATCGTGTTCGGTCGCGTGCCCGATCGGCCGGGATCGCTCATGCGCCGGCTCGGAGAAATCCCCTATTTCGAGGAGGTTATCCAGCGCGAGGAGATCGATGAGCTGTTCTCGACCGGCTGGCTGGAGACGGCTTTGTGAAGGTCTTGATCATCCCGGAAGACCCGACGCTCGACCGGTTCATCTTGAAGCCCGTCGTCGAGAAGATTTTTGCGGAATTTGGAAAGTCTCCCTGGATCGAGGTCCTCTCCAACCCGCGTCTCAGGGGAGTTGCACAGGCGTTAGATTCCGCCATCCTTGCTCGCATCGTCGCTGCGCGTCCGATGATCGACCTGTTCCTCGTCCTCATCGATCAGGACGGCGATGCCCGGCGGGCCGCCGTGGCAGGTCAGCGCGAGGTTGAGCATCAGGGAAGGCTGTTTGTCTGCTTGGCCATCGAAGAGATCGAGGTCTGGATGCTTGCGATCCATCGCAGAGACCTGAATCTTTCCTGGAGCCAGATCCGCAGCGAGGTTCATCCCAAAGAACGGATCGCCGAGCCATTCTTGGAGGAGAAGGCTCTGAAGCTCAATCGTGGCGCGGCCCGCGCCTGGGCCATGCAGGGGCTCGGAGCGCGCTGGAAGGGTGTGATCCGGTGCTGCCCCGAGCTCAAAGAGCTCCAACAGCGGGTCGAGCGATGGCTGGCTGAGCGGTAGACCAGCCGGCGGCCGGCGCTTTTTCGACTTCGAGCCGACCTGAGGCCCGCCTCGGACCCCGGTCAGAGCCGTTCGTACCGGGAAAAAGTCCGTCCGTGCCGAGAGCAACGTCAATTTGCCCGGTTGCAACGTCGATCTGCCACGCTGCAAGCTCGTCCGTACCGAGAAAAGATCCGATCTGCCCCAGGGCAGATTCATCCGTACACGCTGCAGATTCACCCGTACCGAGATCCGCTCCCTTCTGCCCTGGAGCATCGTCGATCTGCACGAGGGCAGATTCATTCTGCTCGCGGGCAGATTGAATCCTGCACGTGGCAGAGCGAATCTTTTCTCGGTACGGACGAGCTTGCAGCGTGGCAGATCGACCATGCAAGAGGTCCGCGCCGATCTGCAGCAGGCACGGCTCGATGCGGAGAGGGGCAGCTTTTACCCGTTCGCCCTCAGCTCCCGCACCACCATCTCGATCTGCTGCTCGGGCTCGTCCATCAGGGGGATGCTGCCGGCTCCCTTGTGGCCGCCGCCGCCGTAGCGGGCGGCGAGCTCGCCGACGTTGGTGTTGCAGGTGCGGTTGAAGATGCTGTGGCCGAGGAGGAGCATGGGGAAGCTGCGGTTCGGGCCCCAGTGGATGCGCACCGAGACGTTGATCTGAGGGAAGATGGCGTAGACGAGGAAGCGGTTGCCGATCGGCGTGTGGTCCAGGTCCCGGAAGTCGGTGATGACGACGTTGCCGTCCACCCGGCTGTGGGTGCGCAGCTCGGCCTGGAAGAGCTCGCTTTCGCTGTCCAGCATCTCGCAGCGCCTCTTCACGCTGGGGTCCTTGAGGACTTCTTCGATCGTGGCACCGGAGCGGAGCAGCTCGACGAGGTTGAAGAAGTACTTCTCGAAGGTGCCGAGGCCGGTGCGGCCGTCGATGGTGAAGCCGAGCTTGATGTAGTCGCGGGGCATGAGGACGTCGCCGGGACCCAGGTTCGCCGAGTCGAGGCGGTCGGTCTCCCGGACCAGCTCGGCGAATTGCGGCATCGTCTCTTCCCCGCCGTAGTACTGGTAGACCAGCCCCGCGGCCGAGGGGGCCTCGGCGAAGCGGCCCTTGATGTTGCCGAGCGGGACGTTCGCGGTCGCGGTGTGGAGATGGTGGTCGAACCACATCTCGCAGTTGGGGTGGTAGGGGAGGTTGGCGATGATGTCGCCCGGCCGGATGTCGGCCCGCCCTTCCGTGATGTCCTGAGGGTGGATCAACGAAATGCTGTCGATCTCCTCGTTGAGAGTCAGGAGCACGGCACAGGTCAGGCCGTCGAGATCACCGCGTGTGACGAGGCGCATGTGCGTAGTATAGCGATTCGGCCGCCGGGAGAGTTGTATGATGCTGCCACCTGCGATGCGCTGCTGTTGCCGTCGATCCGGAGGGAGCCCACGAGAAGATGACGATCGAGACCGAGAAGGACTTCGAGGGATTGCAGCGCGTCGGCCGTATCGTCGGTCTGACCTTGCAGGAGATGGGGAAGCGGCTGCGCCCCGGGATGTCGACCCTGGAGCTCGACGAGATCGGCGCGCGCTTTCTCATCGAGCAGGGGGCCCGGTCGGCGCCGCAGATGACCTACGACTTCCCGGGCGCCACCTGCATCAGCATCAATGAAGAGGTCGCCCACGGCGTGCCCGGCGACCGTCTCATCGCGCCGGGCGACTTGGTGAACATCGACGTCTCCGCGGAGCTCGACGGCTATGTGGCGGACACCGGGGGCTCGTTCGTCGTGCCGCCGGGGACGCCGCAGATGCTGCGCCTCTGCCATTCGACGCGGCTCGCCCTCCGCGACGGCATGGCCCAGGCCGTGGCCGGCCGGCAGCTCAACTACATCGGCCTCGCGGTGCAGAAGGTGGCGAAGCAGAAGGGCTTCAAGGTGATCAAGAACCTGGGGAGCCACGGCGTCGGCCGCCACCTCCACGAAGAGCCGCGGTTCATCGCCGGCTACTATGATGCGAACGACCGGCGGACGCTTTGGGACGGCCTGGTCATCACCATCGAGCCGTTCCTCTCCACCCGCACCGAATTCGTCGAAGAGGGGGAGAACGGCTGGACCTTGAGCGGCCCGCGCGGCAGCCTGTCGGCGCAGTACGAGCACACGGTGATCATCACGCGCGGGCAGCCGATCCCGGTCACGGCTGTGTAGAGCGCCTTCGATCTATTGATCTCTCCGAATATCTTCTGTACTCTTAATGAGTGAAATCCCTTTCAGGGCTTCTGGCCCTCTTGTTGGCGGTGTCCTTCGGGTTCCCCGTGGTCGCCGCGGCGGCACCGCTCACCGTCTACGACGATCAGCTCCGCAACGGCTTCGCCGACTGGAGCTGGGCGACGCACAATCTGGGCCAGTCCTCGATCATCCATAGTGGCACGGCGGCGGTTTCCTTCGAGCCGGACGGCTGGACCGCCCTCTTCCTGCACCGCGATGCCGGCATCGACACCGCGGCCTACTCGGCGGTCGACTTCTGGATTCATGGCGGACCGGCCGGCGGGCAGAGCCTGCGCATCGCCCTCACCGTCGGCGGCTCGATCGTAGGCAACGATGCCGCTCTGGCGCCTTTCATTGTTGGCGGAACCGTGCCGGCGGGGCAGTGGGCGAAAGTCCACGTGCCCTTCGCCAGCCTCGGCGTCAGCTCCGGAACCTTCGACGGCTTCTGGATTCAGGACGGCACCGGCGGCAACCAGGCCGCCACCTATGTGGACGACGTCCAGCTCCTCGAGAACACCACCCCGCCGCCGCCGCCCACCCCGGTCACCGTCACCGTCGATCCGGGAGCCGACAGGCATCCCATCAGCCCGCTCATCTACGGCGTCAATTTCGGCAGCCAGGCCCAGGCGGAGCGGCTGCACTGGCCGGTGCGGCGATGGGGCGGCAACGCCACCACCCGCTACTCCTGGCAGCACGACATCGCGAACCGCGCCATGGACTGGTTCTTCTACAACATCGAAGAGGACAATGCGAATCCGGGCGCGCTGCCCAACGGCTCCGCGGCGGACGTCTTCATCGACCAGACCCGGGCGGCGGGCGGCGAGCCGCTGATGACCGTGCCGACGATCGGCTGGACCCCCATCGACCGCGTCCGCCGCTGGGGCTACTCGGTCAGCAAGTACGGCGCGCAGCAGCAGACCGAATGCACCGCCACCGGCAACCCCTCCTGGTGCCAGCCCGACGCCGGCAACGGTCTCCACACCAATGGCACGCCGATCACCGGCAACGATCCACACGACACCTCGCGCGAGATCGGGCCGCCTTTCGTCACCGGCTGGATGGCCCACATCGCGGCGCGCACCGGCACCGCGGCGCAGGGCGGCGTCCGCCTCTTCGCCCTCGACAACGAGCCGGCGCTGTGGAACAGCACCCACCGCGACGTGCATCCGAATCCGCTGACCTACGACGAGCTCTGGCAGCGCACGCGGGACTACGCGGCGGCGATGAAGGCGCAGGACCCGAATGCGCGCATCCTGGGACCTTCCGACTGGGGCTGGTGCGCCTACTTCTTCTCCGCGGCCGACGGCTGCGCCGCGGGTCCCGACGCGGCGGCGCACGGCAACCTGGCGCTCTACGACTGGTATCTGAAGCAGGTCAAGGACTACCAGACGGCCAATGGGGTCAGGCTGATCGACGACCTCGATCTCCACTACTACCCGCAGGGGACCAACATCGCCCTGTCCGACGACGAGTCGGCGGGCACCGCGGCGAAGCGGCTGCGCTCGCTCAAAGGCCTCTACGATCCGACTTACGTCGACGAGTCGTGGATCGGCCAGCCGGTGCGCCTGCTCCCGCGCATGAAAGAGTGGATCGCGGCGCGCCTGCCCGGGCTCGGGCTCGCCGTCACCGAGTACAACTGGGGCAACGACAACGGCCTGAGCAGCGCCCTCGCCAACGCCGAGGCGCTGGCCATCTTCGGCCGCGAAGGCGTCGACCTCGCCGCGCGCTGGGTGGCGCCGGCGGATGACAGTCTGGTGGAGGACTCCTTCCGCCTTTATCTCAACTATGACGGCCTGGGGAGCAAGGTCAGCGGCGACAGCGTGCGGGCGCTGACCTCCAACGTCGACGCCGTGGGCGCCTACGCGGTGCGCGGCGCGGGCACCCGCCTGTTCGTCCTCCTCTTCAATAAAGACACGGCGGACCGCCAGACCACGGTGCAATTTCCGGCCGGCACTCTCAGCGGCACGGCCGGCTCGCTCTGGCGCTTCGATGCGGTCCACCGCCTGGGTGCCGCAGGTACCGTGACGCCGGGCGGTGGCGGGCTCTCCCTGACCCTGCCGGCCCGCTCGGCGACCCTGGCCGTCCTCGAAACCGGGCCGCCCCCGGCGACGAATTTCTATACCGTGATCCCTTGCCGGCTGGCCGATACGCGCGACAGCGCCGGCCCCTACGGCGGTCCGGCGCTGACCTCCGGCGTCGCCCGCGCCTTCGATCTGGCGAACCGGTGCGGCGTCCCGGCGACGGCGCGGGCGGTGTCGTTGAACGTCACCGTGGTGTCTCCGGAGACCGGCGGCGCCGTCGTGGGCTATGCGGGCGGCACGGCGGCGCCGAACACCAGCGTCCTCAGCTTCAGCGCCGGCCAGTCGCGGGCGGATTGCACCGTGCTGCCCGTCTCCCAGGACGGGAAAGCCACGCTCATGGTCAAGGCCAACCTCACGGCGGGCACGGCGCAGCTCATCCTCGACGTCAACGGCTACTTCCAGTAGGTTAATCTCAGGGCGTGGCCGACCTCCTGATCCTGGCCCACGGGGGCACCTGGGAGATGCGCTTCCAGATCTCGTCGCTCGCGGCGAGCGCGGCGGCGGCGGGGGAGCGGGTGGACGTGGCCCTGTTCTTCGCCGCTCTGGACGCCTGGGCGCGCGGCCGTTGGGACGATCTCGATCCGGCGCCGCCGCTCACCGCCGAGCGCCTGGAATCCTTCGCCATGCCGCCGCTCACCGAGATGCTGGCCTCCGGCCGCGAGGACGGCATGATCCGCCTGTATGCGTGCAGCGCTTCGACCCGGCTGCTCGGGCTCGACGCGGCGGCCGTGCAGGCATCGGTCGACGTGCTCCTCGGCTGGCAGAGCTTCGCGCGCATGATCCGGGAAGCGGGACGGGTCGTCACGCTGTAGGGTAGGATCGGGATCATGCGACAGTTGCTCGTCCTCCTTCTGGCCCTCTCCCCCCTGTCAGCCCTGGCCCAGCCGCCGGAAGACGCCGTGTGCAAGGGCGCGAAAGCCGCCATCACCCTGGACCGGCAGGCCGTCGAGAAGGGCGTCATCAAGACGGGCGGCACCTGGCAGGTGAGCGGGGGAGCGGTGGGCGTGCTGATCGAGCCGCGGATCGAGGCGGACCGCTGGCAGTCGGAGACTTTTACCGGGAAATCGGGGACATGGGCCTTCGACCAGGCGTTCAAGTGGGCCAAGTGCGGCCACTTCGCTCTCCGTGTCTATGCCTATCCGAGCGTCAAGGTGAACGGCCACCTCTATCACTGCCTGGAGAACGACAGCTCCGTCCCCTGGCGCTTCGACGTGCCGTGCGGCGCCCTGGCGGAGATCACGCGCTGCGACTGGGAGTGCGGCGAAGGGGAGGAGGCCGGCCGGTGCGTCGGCACCTGCATCGCCTCGGCGGCGGCGGGAATCCCGCCGTATCAACCCTTCTGGGGATTGAACGACGCCGATTACAGGCCTGGGGAGAAGTCCGAGGCGGGTCCGTGGTCCGAGGTGGTCCACTGCAAGGCCGGCGACAAGGTCGCCTTCAAGGTCCGCGACCGCAACGGCGGCGGCAAGATGTCGCCGCCCGTGCTCCTCGACTGCGGCGCGCAGCCCAAGCCGTAGATCACTCTTTCGTGCGGAGCAGGAACGTCTCCTCCCCCACGACCTCCGGATCGAGCGAGAACTCGTAGAGATCGAGGCCGCCGAAGAGCGCCTTGACGCGCGGCCAGCCGGCGCCCTGCATGTGGCGGGCGCCGTCGACCGCGGTGGCGCCGTCGTCGTCGAACAGCACCACGTCGCGGTCGGCCGGCGGCGACCAGTCCGGCCCCGGATAGGGGACCGCGCCGGCGAGCGAGAGCCGCCCCGGCTCCGGGCGCACGTCAATCAGCAGGGGGAGCAGCGGCGGATCGCCGTCCTTCAGCCGCCGGAAGAGGGCGAACGGCGAGATCTCGAGCTGCGGATCGAACTGCACGACCGGCGTGGCGTCGTCGAGGAAACGGGTCGGCATGGCGGCATGGTAGCTCAGGTCGGCGCCGCTCGGATTCCGGGAGCTCCTGGGAACGGTCACGCCCGCAACCGCATCACTTTGCGGATCTTTGCGGCGAAGGTGCATTTTTCCGTCCCCGAGTCATCGCTTTGCGCTAAGATTCCGCCCCGCGGTTTCCTGATCCTGTCCAACGATGACGAGCCCGACTTCTCCGCGGAGCGGCGCGCGGGTGGTCCGCGTCCTCCATGCCTGCCTGGAGCCCCTGCCGGGGGCTGTCCCTCTGGCCGAGGCTCGCCTCATCGACCGGCAGCGTCTCGCCGTGCTCCTCCAGGCGGCGGGGCTCCTCTCGACGCTCGAGCGGGCGGGGTGGCGGATCGCCGACTGGGGTGCGGCGCGGGTGTCGCCCGAAGGCCGGCTGACGGTGGAAGGGGAGGAGCCGGGGCGGCCGCGCCCTGCCCAGGAGACGCTCTACGGCCTTCTCGAGCGGCTCTTCGGCGGCGTGGAGAGCGCGCGCCTGCCCGGGAAGGGGGCGGCGCGCCAGGCCGTGCGCCCGCTCTCCGAGAGCTGGCGGCAGTCGCTCCTGCCTCTCTCTCCGGACGACGCCGTCGCCCAGATCCTGGACGCCGCGCCGTTCCTCTGGGAGCCGGCGGCGGCGGCGGCGCGCGGAGCCCTCGCCGGCGAATTGCGCGTGGCGGCGGTGCCTGGAGATCCCGGCGGCGAGCGCGCGGTGCTCTGGATCGCCGGCCCTCCCGCCTTCCGCCGCCTCCTGCTGGCGGGCGGCGCCGATGCCCGCGGCCTCGCCGCTCTCCACGCCAGGCTGGCGGGCACGGAGGCCCAGGCCCTCTGGCAGGGACTGGACGGGGGGGATCCGCGCGCGCTCACCGCGGTGTACCGTTGGCGCTCCGCCGTGGCCGCCTGGAGCCGGCACCCGCCGCAGAGCGAGGACGACCGCGTCGCCTTCGCCCGCGCCCTCGCCGCGCTCGGACGGTTCGAGATCGCTCTCGCCGCCCTCACCGGGCTCTCCTCCGTCGCCGCGCGCATCGTGCGCGCCGACTGCCAGGCCTGGCTGGGGCAGCTCGGCGCCGCCCTGGCCACCCTGGACAGCCTGCGCCGGTCGCGTGCCCCGCTGTCTGCGGAGGAGGCGCTGGAGCTCGCCGAGATCGCTTCCCGCGTCCAGGCCAACCGCGGCGGCCGAGGGCGGCGGAGTGAAGAATGGCTGCGCGCGCTCCTCGCCAAGGCGGCGGCGGGGGAGCCGCGCATCGCTTTGCGGGCCACTCTGGTGGCCGCCCTGGCCGCCTGGGATGAGCGCGACCTCGCCGCGATGGCGCGGCACCTGGAGGCGGCGCGGCCGGGCGTCGTGGCGAGCGGCGACCCCGATCTCTCGTGGCGCTGGCACCACGCCCGGGCTCACCTCGCCATCGACCGCGACGGCGACAGCGTGGCGGCGACCGGGCACGCGGCGTGCGCTCTCCGCGTCGCCCGGCGGATCCTGCCGCGCCATCGCGCCGCCGGGCTGTGGAACGACATCGGCCTGGGCCGCGCTCCGGCCGGCGACCTCGCCGGCGCCGAGCGCGCTTTCCGCCACGCCCACCGCCTCTTCGCCGGCTGTGACGGGCCGCGCCGGACCACCCTCGCTCTCACCAACCTGGCCGAGATCCGCCTGCGGCGGGGGCACCTCGCCGGCGTGCGCGAGATTCTCGACCGCTCGGCGGCGGAGAACCGGGCGGCCGGCAACCTGCGCGGCCTGACCCAGGACGCCGGGATCCAGGTGCGCTGGGAGCTCGCCGCCGGCCGCCCCGAGGCCGCGCTCGCGCTCTGCCGGAGCACCCTCGCCGACCTCGAGCGGCAGAAGCTCGATTGGCACCGCGAGGTGCTCCGCCTCCTCGCCGCCCGCGCTCTCGGCTGGCTGGGCCGCCCGGCGGCGGCGGCGGCGGAGCTCGCCGGCCTCCCCGCCGCCGTGCTCTGCGAGCTCGAGCCGGAGGAGAGGCCGGCCGTCCAGGCGCTGGCGGAGCGCCGCGCCGAGGCCCGCCGGGAGGCCGCCGCCCTCGCCGCGCCCGCCCTGCGCGCCCTCTGGGAGGCTCTCCTGCCCGCCGATCCGCCCGCCGGTCCCGCCCTCGTGCCCGCCGCGCTCTGGGAGGCCGCCCTGGCCGTCCTGGAGCCCTGGCGCGCCGCCCGCCTCGTCTTCGACGCCGAGCGGCTCTCTCCGGGCGCCGCGCCCGCCGAAGCGTTGCGCCGGGCCGCCGCCACCCTGCGCGAAGCCGGCGCCGCCCCGTTCGCCGCGCCGCTGGAGGCCCGCGACCTCGGCCCCTGGCGCGCCCTCGCCGCCTACTGCGCCCGCGAGCCGGGCGACCCGGCGGCCCTCGCCGCCCTCTTCGCCGGCGCCGGCTGCCCCGGGGCCGAGGTCCTCCCGGAGAGCGCCGGCGGCGAGCGGAGCGCGGCCGATCCGATTTTGCGGGCACTGCTCGCCCTGGCCCGCCGCGACCTGGCGCTGGCCGCCTCTCTCCAGGAACCTGTCCAGGCACCTTCTCCGCCTCCGACTCCGACATTCCGCGCCTCCGCCGGCATCGTGGGCGACAGCCCGGGTCTGCTCCTCGCCCTCGAACGTCTCGACCGCCTGGCGGGCGACGAAATGCCTCTGCTGATCCTGGGCGAAAGCGGCACGGGAAAAGAGCTGGTGGCGCGGCGCGCCCATCGCGCCAGCCCGCGGTCGCGCGGACCTTTCATCGCCGTCAACTGCGCGGCGCTCTCCGAAACCTTGATCCTTTCCGATCTCTTCGGCCACGCCAAGGGCGCCTTCACCGGCGCCGACCGCGACCGCGCGGGCGTCTTTCAGGCCGCCTCCGGTGGCACGGTTTTCCTCGATGAGATCGGCGATCTGCCGCTCAATGCGCAGGCGATGTTGTTGCGCGTGCTCCAGGAAGGCGAGGTACGGCGGCTGGGAGAAAGCGAGCCGCGGCGGGTGGACGTGCGGGTGCTCGCCGCCACGCATCGCGATCTTCCGGCCATGATCCAAGCGAAGACATTTCGCCAGGATCTCTATTACAGATTGAAGGGCGGGCTCATCGAGCTGCCGCCCTTGCGCGATCGCGGTGACGATCTGCTGCTTCTCAGCGAGACCTTTCTTTCACGGCTGGACCGCCGGCCGGCGCCGCGTTTGTCGCAAGAAGCGAGCGCCCGCCTGCTCGCGCACGGCTGGCCGGGCAATGTGCGAGAGCTGGAGAATGTGCTGCGTACCGCCGCGGCTCTCGCCGGCAGTGATCCGATCCAGCCCGGGCATCTCGACCTGCCGGTGGTCGAAAAAGCGTCCCCGAGGTTTTATCACCGCGCGGTCGAAGCGGTACGGCGGCATGAGATCGAGTCGGCTCTCGCCGCTTGCGACGGCAACCGGGCCAAGGCCGCGCGCCGGCTCGGCATGTCGCGCCAGGGCCTTTCGTATCTGATGCGGCAGCTCGGAATCGCCTGAAAAGGCCCGCCGCGGCACGGAATGCCTTGGAACGTTTTCAGGACTTTTTTTCGCGGACTATTGACTTAAGGCTCCTCATTTTTGATAATCACTACGGCTCAGGTAGGAAGCGTGACCCCTTTCTAACTTTTTCTTGGTCAAAACAATGGAGGCGAGGAACTGATGTCCGAACCGGATTCGCCGCAAGGCAAGCTCTATACACTCTCCGAAATCTCTAACAAGACAGGCATTTCGATGCCGACTCTTCAACGCTACAAGAAACTTTACCAGGACCGCATCCCCGCCGAGGGCAGAGGGCGCAAACAGCGTTATCCCGAGAGCTCCCTCCCCGTCTTCGATCAGCTCAGGAACGAAAACCTGGGCCGGCGTGGACGGCCGCGCAAGGATCCGAACGCTCCGCGCCCGGCTGCCGCGAAGAGCACCGGCAGCAAGCGGTCCGCGGCGAAAGGGCGTCCTGCCGCCGCTGCGGCGCCGGTGAAAGCCGGTGCGGCGCGCGGTGGCCGCCGCGGCGCTGCCAAGCGCGCGGCGGCTCCGGTTGCGGCTCCCGCACCGGCGCGGCGTGGCCCCGGCCGCAAGCCCGCGGCGAGCGGCACCGGTAAATTGATGACTCTCACCCAGATCAGCGAAGACACGGGGATCTCGTATCCGACCCTGGTCCGCTACGTCCGCCTGCACGGTGATCGCCTGCCGCACGAGGGCAAGGGACGCGGCCGTCGTTTCTATCCTCAGGCTGTCGACGTGTTCCGCACGCTCCGTTCGGAGAGCGGCCGTGGCGGGCGCAAGCCGAATGCCGCCAACACCGCGAAAGCCGCCGCGCCGACGGGCAAGCGCCGTGGGCGTCCCCCGGGCTCCGGCGCCGGCGCCCGTGCCGCCGCCGCCGTCGCTTCGATTGCCGCTTCGGCCGAAGGCGGCCTCCACAAGCGGCTGAAGGCGATCGAAAAGTCGCAGGAGAGCCTGGAAAAGAAGTTCCGCGGCTTCGTCAAGAGCTTGCAGACTCTCTTCCGCTGATCGTTCGGGCCCTGCTCCCTCGGAAAGCCCCGGCTCAAGACGCCGGGGCTTTTTCTTTTTTCTTCACCGCCTCCACCGCTTCCAGATGATCCCAACCGATCTCCGGCAAGGGAGCGCGGACACCGCCGCGGCGCAGCGCGATCTTTTTCCCGCCTGTGATGCGGCCGATGCGGCGGCAATCCGCGAGGGGCGGCGCGATCCCCGGCGGCAGGGTGAACAGCAGAACATAATCCTCACCGCCCCCCAGCGCCAGCGCCAGCGGATCGGCGCCGAGCGCCGCGCACAGGGGTGAAAATCGATCGGCAAACGGCAGGTCCTCGGCGGTGATCTCCGCGCCTGCACCGCTCTCCCGGCACAGGCGGTGGAGATCGCGCGCCACGCCGTCCGAAACGTCCATGGCCGCGCCTTCGCTCTGTTTGCCAAGCCAGAGACCGAGATCGATCTGTGGCGCCGGCAGGATGTGGCGGCGGACGGCGCGGCGCGCGGCTCTCCGCAATGCCGGCGGCAGATCGGCGAAGCCGCGTTCGATCAGCAAGCGGCCGGCGGCCGATTCTCCCACCGTACCGCCGAGCCAGAGATCGTGACCCGGCAGCGCCCCGGCGCGCCGCAGCCAGCGGCTGCGCAACGGTTTCGTTCCCAGCAGGGTGAGCGTCGCCACGACGTGCGGGCTGCCCGCCAGATCGCCGCCGGCGAGCCGGAGAGAGACGCGGCGGCAGCCGGCGACGAGGGCGCGGAAAAAACGGCGGTGATCGAAGCCGGCCGGCGCCGAGAGAGCGAGAAATGCATAGGCGGGGCGCGCGCCCATGGCGGCGAGATCCGAGAGATTCACCGCGAGGAGGCGGCGCGCCAGCAGAGCGGGGTCGAGATCCGGCGTGAAATGAACGCCGGCGATCTGACTGTCGACGGTGACGGCGAACGGTCCGCCGGCCGGCAGCACGGCAGCGTCGTCACCGATCAGGGGAGTCTCGATCTGGTTGAGCTGTGAGCGCAGCCAGCGGAGGAGCCGGTCTTCTTCTCCCAAAAACGGCCTCCCGATGGATCAGGCTGGCGTCAGGAGAGACGCCGGGGGCGGATCCGGCTTCGCCTCGCTGGGCGTCGCGAGACGGTCGAGCAGGGCGATCTCCAGAACCTCGTCCATGTGCTCGACGAAATGGAACGTGAGATCCTTCTTGATCGTCTCCGGAATCTCGACGAGATCGCGGCGGTTGAGCTTGGGCACGATCACCGTGTGGACGCCGGCGATCTTGGCGGCGAGGACTTTCTCTTTCAGACCGCCGATCGGCAGCACGTCGCCGCGCAGGGTGATCTCACCGGTCATCGCCACGCGCCGGTTGATCGGGCGTTGCGTCAGCACCGAAAGGATCGCCGTGCCGATCGTGATGCCCGCCGACGGGCCGTCCTTGGGGATCGATCCCGCCGGCACGTGCACGTGAATGTCATGCTTGGCGAAGAAATCCTCGGCGACGCCGTGGGAGCCGGAGTAGGCGCGGGCATAGGAGAGCGCGGCCTGCGCCGATTCTTTCATCACGTCGCCCAGCGAGCCGGTGAGCAGGAGCTGTCCCTTGCCGGGCACCGCCACCACCTCGATGAACAGGAGATCGCCGCCCACCGCCGTCCAGGCGAGGCCGGTGGCGACGCCGACGCGATCTTTGCCGAGCAGCTCTTCGGCGAAATGCTTGCGAGGCCCCAGCAGCTCTTCGACTTTGGGCGCATCGATCACGACCTGCTCCGGCTCGCCGCGCGCCACGCGCACCGCCACCTTGCGGCAGACGGCGGCGAGCTCACGTTCGAGATTGCGCAGGCCGGCCTCTCTCGTATACCCGGAAATGACGGCCTTGACCCCCTCGTCGGCGAGATCGATGTTTTCGCCGGTGATGCCGTTCTCGCGCATCTGTTTGGGGATCAGGTGCTGCCGCGCGATGTGCAGCTTTTCCTCTTCGGTGTAGCCGGAGAGGCGGATCACTTCCATGCGGTCGAGGAACGCCGGCTGCACGGGCTCCAGCATGTTCGCGGTGGCGATGAACATGACGCGCGACAGATCGTAGGGGACGCCGAGGTAGTGATCGACGAAGCTGAAGTTCTGCTCCGGATCGAGCACCTCGAGGAGCGCCGAGGATGGATCGCCGCGGAAGTCGGCGCCGATCTTGTCGATTTCGTCGAGCACGAAAACCGGATTGCTCGTCCCCGCCTGGCGGATCGCCTGGATGATCCGTCCGGGGAGCGCGCCGACGTACGTGCGGCGGTGGCCGCGGATCTCCGCCTCGTCGCGCACGCCGCCCAAAGAGATGCGCACGAATTTGCGGCCGAGAGAACGCGCGATCGATCGCCCGAGAGACGTCTTGCCGACGCCGGGCGGGCCGACGAAACAGATGATCGGACCGCGGGTGTCCGCCTTCAGCTTGCGCACCGCGAGATATTCGAGGATGCGCGCCTTGATCTTTTCGAGATCGTAATGGTCCTCGTCGAGGACCTCCTGGGCGTGGTCGAGATCGAGATCGTCCTCGGAGAGCGTGTTCCAGGGGAGGGCCGTCAACCAGTCGAGATAGGTGCGGATGATCTGTGTCTCGGCGCTCTCCGGATGGCTGCGCTCGAGGCGGCGGATCTGGCGCTCGAGCTCTTCGCGCGCCTCCTCGGGGATACCTTTTTCTTCCGCGAGGCGGCGGTAGGTGGCGACCTCCTCGGAGAGCTCCTCGCCTTCTCCGAGCTCCGTCTGGATGGCCTTGAGCTGCTGGCGGAGGAAATACTCGCGCTGGCTCTTGTCCATCTCGCCGCGCGCCTGCGACGAGATCTCCTGCTGCATGGTGAGCACCTGGATCTCGCGCGCGATCATCTCGCTCACCTTGCGCAGCCGGTCGATCGGATCGATGGTCTCCAGGATCCCCTGCGCCTCGGCCGGCTTGAGATCGAGGTTGCTCGCCGCGAGATCGGCGAGGCGGCCGGGATCGTCCAGGTTGGCGGTGATGACCATGACCTCGGGGGAGATCGCCTTGCCGAGGGAGACGGCGCGGTCGAGGCTCTCCTTGACGCTGCGCAGCAGCGCTTCGATCTCCAGCGGCTCCGCCTCCGCGCGCGGCTCGTCGACCCGCTCGATCTTGGCTTGCAGGTAGGGCTCGGTCTGGCTGATGTGGTTGATGCGGGCGCGCGCGAGCCCCTGCACGAGGATACGGATGCGGCCGTCCGGCAGCTTGAGCATCCGCATGATCACCGCCGCGGTGCCGAGAGCGAAGAGGTCGCCCTCGCCGGGGTTGTCGTTCGCCGCGTCCTTCTGCGCCACGAGCATGATGACCCGGCTCTCGGCGAGGGCGCGGTCGACCGCCAGGACGCTCTTGTCGCGCCCGACGGAGAGCGGGAGGATGATGTACGGGAAGACGACCGTGTCTTTGAGCGGCAGGACCGGCAGGACGTCGGGGATCTTGATGGCCTCGTCTTGGTTCTCGCCTGGCGGTTTGCTCATTCCCTCATTCCTTCACTCCCTCGCGGGCCTCTTCAATCCGCTCTTCGATCGGCAAGACGCGAGCCTCTTGCCGCTTCTCCTGAATCTTGGGGAGCTCGATCGTCAGCAGCCCGTCGACCAGCCGCGCCGTCCCGTGATGGGTATTGACGGGAGAGAAGAGCTGGATCTCGCGATGGAAGCGGCCGTGGCCGCGCTCCATGCAGTGGAACTTGATGCGCTGGGCCTCCGGCAGCCGCGTCGTCTTGGTGCCCGACAGGATGATCAGCCGCCCGCGCACCTGGAGGACCAGGTCGGCGGCGGCGAAGCCGGGCACCTCGGCGAGGACCATCACCGCCGTGGGGGTCTCCACGACGTCCACGGAGGGCTGCCATTCGCCCATCGGCAGGGCGCCGTCGCCGAGCTGCATCACCTCGTGGAAGAGGCGGTCGAGCTCGGCCTGGAAGCGGGAGACGAAGAACAGGGAGGCGTAACGGCTGCCCATCGCTCAGCTCTCCTTCTCCGGCGGCAGGAGCGGCGTCACGACGTCCATGAAGGAGCCGACGTCCTGGAAACGGCGGTAGACGGAGGCGAAGCGGACGTAGGCCACCGGATCGAGGACGCGGAGCTGCTCCATGACGAAACCGCCGATCTGCTGGGTGGAGATCTCGCGGTCCTCGCGGTCGTGCAGCATGCTCTCGGCCTCGTCGACGATGGTCTCCAGGGCGCGGGCCGGCACCGGCCGCTTCTCGCAGGCCTTGAGCAGGCCGCCGAGCAGCTTTTTGCGGCTGAACTCCTCGCGCGAGCCGTCGTGCTTGACGACCATGTAGGGGATGTCCTCGATCTGCTCGTAGGAGGTGAAGCGGCGGCCGCAGCTCAGGCATTCGCGGCGGCGGCGGATCATGGCGCCGTCGCGGCTCTCCCGCGAGTCGACGACGCGGTCGCGGTTCTCGGAGCAGAAGGGGCACTTCATGGCGCCCTCTTACTCTTTGGCATTGAGGGCGATGTTGAGATGCAGGAGGAGCTTTTCGAGGCTGCCGGCGTCCTTGATCTCGACTTGCAGGTCGCGGACGGCGTCGACGATGCGATGCTGATCGTCCTCGACCTGGAAGCTGACGAGAAAGCGGCGGGCGCGCTGGAAGTCCTCGCGCTTCAGGGTCATCTCGATGTTGCGCGACAGCTCGCCGCGGCCATTGTTGCTGGTGGCGGCGCTGCTCGCCGCGGCGGGCGCGGGCGCCGTCACGGCGGCCGGAGCCTGGATGCGGTGAGCGCCCGACGGCGGCCCGCCCTGGGCCTGCTTGCGCAGCTTCTCGAGCTCGCCCAGCACGTCCATCGAGCCCTTCCTGGCCGCCGGCGGCTTGGCCGAGGGGGGCGGGGGAGGTGGTGCCGCGGCGGCGGGGCGCGGCGGTGCCTGCGCGGGAGGCGGCTGCGGCGGCGGGAGTGGGGCTGGCGGGCGCGGCGGAGTGGCGCTCTGCGGCGGCGCCTGTGGAACCGGTGCCGGCGGCGGGCTCACCTGGGGGTGCGACTGCGGATTTGCCTGCGACATGGGGCGCGGCGGCATCGGCGCGGCGCCGGGCGGCGGCAAGGGCCGCGGCGGCGGGCCGGCCGGGCGCGGCGCGGCCGACGGGCTGTCCGAGCCGCGGGCGAGGCGCTTCTTGAGCGACAGCAGGGTGACCTTGGAGATCTCCTTGAGCGTCTCGAAGACGCCCATCCCGGTCACCGCCGAGGACTCGACGAACGACCAGTTGTTCCGGTTGAGGGAGCGGTTCAGCTCCTCCACCGTGAAGATGTCCGGCAGGTCGCGCTTGTTGTACTGGATGACCAGCGGCAGGGTCTCGGAGGACAGCCCCATCTCCGCCAGGTTCTCCTCCAGGTTGTGGAACGACTCCTGGTTGGCCTGCAGCATGGCGCGCTGCGAGTCGGCGACGAACACCACCCCGTCGACCCCCTTGAGGACGAGCTTGCGGGTGGTGTTGTAGAAGACCTGGCCGGGGACGGTGTAGAGCTGGATGCGGGTATTGAAGCCGGCGATCGTCCCCACGTCGATGGGGAGGAGGTCGAAGAAGAGCGTGCGGTCGGTCTCGGTCTCCAGGGAGACCATCTCGCCGCGCGACTCGCCGGTCGTATGCTGATAGATGTAGTGCAGGTTGGTCGTCTTGCCGCAGAGGCCTGGACCGTAGTAGACGACCTTGGCGGCCATCTGCATTGTGCTGTAGTTGAAGAAGACCATTTCGGTAGACGTCGGCCAGGATGGGAGACGCAGCATAGCACCCGCTCCCGAGAGGGTCAACGCGGAACCCGTGGTACCCGATGTGGTACCGTGCCTTTCCGCGACGATGCGCCTCGCCTACTTCAGCCCTCTGCCCCCCCAGCGTTCGGGGATCGCCGACTACAGCGCCGAGCTCCTGCCTCACCTCGCGCGGCATCTCGAGGTGGAGCTGTTCGTCGACGAGGGGGTGAGAGCCGATCCGGAGATCACCGCCCGCTGGACGGTGCGCGGCGACCGCGCCTTCCCGGCGCTGTGGGAGGCGGGCCGCTACGACGCCGTCCTTTATCATATGGGAAATAATCACGAGTACCATGCGCGCACCTGGCGGATGTTGCAGCTTTTCCCCGGCATCACGGTGCTCCACGAGCCGATGCTCCATCACCTGGTGCGTGGGATGACGATCGCCCGCGGCCACGCCGAGGGTCTGGACGGCTTCGTGGAGGAGATGCGCTACGCGTACGGGCGCACCGGCGAGGCGCTCGCCCGGCGCAGCCTCGGCACCGGCATCCCCCTGGATGCCTGGAGCTATCCGCTGTTCGAGCGGGTGGTGGATTCGAGCCTCGGCCTCATCGTCCACAACGGCTGCACCCGCGACCGGGTGCTGGCGAGCCGCCCCGGCGCCCGCATCGCCACGGTGCCGCACCATCTGAGCCTCGGCGGCGCCGCGGAGATCTCGCCGGCCGCCGCGCGCGCCGGGCTGGGACTGCCGGCGACGGGGCTGATCTTCGCCTCCTTCGGCTTCATCACGCCGGCGAAGCGGCTCGACGTCGCCCTCCGCGCCTTCGCCCGCCTGCGCCGCGAGGTCGCCCCGGACGCTCTCTATCTGCTGGTGGGGGAGGTGTCGCCCTACTACGACTTCAGGAGCCTTCTGACACCTGCGCTCTCCGAGGGGGTCGTCCTCGCCGGCCGCACCGAGCTGCCCGATTTCCTGCGCCATATGGCGGCGGCGGACGTGACGATCAACCTGCGCCATCCGTCGGCCGGCGAGACCTCGGGCACCCTGATCCGCCTCCTCGGCCTCGGCAAGGCGGTGATCGTGAGCAACACCGGCGCCTTCGCCGAGATCCCGGACCACTGCTGCGCCAAGATCGACCTCGACGCCACCGAGGAGGAGCTGCTCTTCGCCGTCCTCCGCGCCCTGGCCACCGATCCCGGGCTGCGCCGGCGGATGGGCGACAACGCCCGCCGCCACATCGCGGCCCACCACACGCTGGAGGGCTCGGCCCGGGCCTACGCCGATTTCGTCCGCGCCATCGTCGAGGCGCGGCCCGCGCCGTTCCGGCCGGTGCCGCCGCTGGCGGCCTATCCTCCCGAGGACGTGCTCTCCGACATCGCGGGCGCGGTGGCGGCGGAGGCGGTCGACCTGGGAGATTCTGATGACGAGATCCTGCGCGAGCTCGCCGCGGTGATCGTCGACCTGGGGTTGGGGAGCAGGCCATGCTGAAGCGCTTCCGCGGCCTCATCCTGGCCCTCCTCGCTGCCGTGCTGCTCGCCGGCCACATCTTCTATTGGTACATGCCGCGGGCCCGGGCGGCGGCGCCGGAGCCCGGCAGCCTGCCCGCCCGCCTGCTCGCCGCGGGCGCCGCCGGTGCCTACGACGCCTGCTTCTGGGTCCCCTATCCGCACCAGAACCTGGGCATCCTGCGCAGCCGCCTCGAAGACGGCGCCGCCTGGCTCGCCGCCGTCGCCCGGGTCGCCGGCCTGCCGCCGCCGGTGCTGCCCGGCTTCGGACCGTTCGCCGTGCCGCCGTCGAGCGAGATCGCCGCCTGCTCCGACCTCTCCGGCGACCGTTTCTTCCTCGTCGCCCGTGTCTATCCAGCCCTCTCCGCCGTCGCCCGCCTGTCCGGCAAGATGGCGGACAACCCATGGCTCGCCGGCGGCGAGGTCCGCGAGCCGCGGGGGGGCGACAACCCGGAGGAGCGCCTCATCGAGGTCGCCTGGCGCGAGGGGATGTGGACCGTGTCCTCCGGCGGCGGCGAGCCCGATCTGTCGGCGGCGGCCGGCGCTCCTTCCAGACCGTTCCCCGCCAGCTTCGGCCTCTTCCGTCTCTTCAAGGACGTCTCCGAGCTGCCGACCGGCGACTACCTGTTGCGGCGTGAGGGGGATGATCTGGAGGTGACTCTGGACCGTCCCGATGCCGTCGCGGCGCCCGAGCTGCCGTCCGACCTCACGCCGGTGCTCCTGGCGGTGGCCGGCCCGAGCTGGCCGCCGGCGGAGACGAAACCGCTGCCGCCGGCCGCCTTCGCCATTTTCGACATCGGCGAGGGCGGGGAGACACCCGGGGAGACGCCGGGGCGCGCGGCCTTCGGGCCGCTCGGCGCCCTGCCCGGCATCGCCGTCTTCCATCCTCCCGGCGGCCGGCGCTGGGAAGTGCCCACCCAGGGGCTCGCCGGCCTGCTCACGGGCGGCCTGCCGAAAGGGAATGCCGCCGGATGGCAGATTGTTGCCGTCGATGCCGCGAGCCTGGCCCGCGCGGAGGAGCTGGCGCCGCGGCTCTCCGCCCTGGCGCCTCCGGACGGCACGGCGGACAAGGGCCGCCTGGTGCTCGGCCTCTGGGTCCGCCCGGCTCCCGCGGTCCGCCTGGTGTCGCGGGTGCGCAAGCTCTTCGAGAAGATCCCTGTGGTCGAGTCGCGGCAGGTGCAGCGCTGGAAGGACTGGGAGACCCTGCTCAAGCCGCTCGCTCCCTGCGAGCGGATCGCCCTCGCGGCGACCCAGGCGCCCCCCTCGTTCCGCCTCCGCTTCCACGGCTGCGCCGGGCAGGGCCGCTGAAAAGCGGCTGAAATTTGACAACCGGGTGATCATCCCTTAGCCTTCGCGGTTGCCCGGTTGGAGGTCAGTGTATGCAGATTTGGCTGGATCAAGTGCGCGACGAGCCTTTCAACTGGGACGAGACGCAGAGCATTTCGCCCGAAGCTCTGGAGCGGCCCGAGCTGATCGCGCTCGGACCGGTCGCGTGGAAAGGCCAGGTGGTTCATACCGACCCCGGGTTCTTTCTGCGCGCCCACCTCTCTTATGAGCAGACCTTGTGTTGTAATCGGTGTCTGACGCCGATCGTCGAGCGGTCCGAGCCCGACGTCGAGCTGATGATTCTGGTGGAGCACGAAGCCGGCGGCGGCGGCGAGCATGAGCTGAAGGACCAGGACCTCGAGGCCCTCTATCTGGAAGAGGAGATCCTCCAGACGGACCCGATCCTGATCGAGCAGCTCCAGCTCAACGTGCCGATGAAACCGCTCTGCCGTCCCGATTGCCAAGGGCTTTGTCCAGTTTGCGGGGCCGACAGGAACGTCGGCGCCTGCTCCTGCAAGGAGCAGGCGGTGGACCCGCGGTGGGCATCGCTCGCGGCGCTGAAGAGCCGGCTCGACGGTGAGTAGCCGGTAAGACCCAGAACCCTGTCCGGATCCATTGAAAGGCACGACGATGCCGAATCCAAAGCGACGCCATTCCAAAGCCCGCCGTGACAAGCGGCGGGCTCACGATGCCCTGGCAACCCCCGCCATGTCGACCTGCCCCAACTGCGGCGAGGTCAAGCTGCCGCACCGCGCCTGCCCCAAGTGCGGCCACTACCGTGGCCGGCAGGTGATCGAAGGCAAAGAGGCCCCCTAGAAGCCCGGCATGCCGATCGCGGTAGATGCCATGGGTGGCGATCATGCGCCGCAATGCGCTGTCGAAGGAGCCGTGCGCGCCGCCGTCGAGGACGGCGCGTCCATCCTCCTCGTCGGCGACAAGGCGCGGATCGAGGCCGAGCTGACCCGTCTCGGCTATGCTCCCGGCCACCGGTCCGGACAGGGGCGGATCGAGATCGTCCATGCCGACGAGGTCGTCGGCATGGACGAGCCCGCCATCACTCCCATCCGCAGGAAGCGCCGCTCCTCGATCCGCATCTGCGCCGAGCTGGTGAAGGAGGGGAAGTCGCACGCCCTGGTCACCGCCGGCAACACCGGCGCCGCCATGATCTGCGCCAAGATGATCATCGGCACCGTCGCCGGCGTCGACCGCCCCGCTCTCGCCGCCGTCCTGCCCAACGCCACCGGGCGCACCGTCCTCCTCGACGTCGGCGCCAACGTCGACACCAAGCCCGTCCACCTCCGCGAGTTCGCCGTCATGGGCCACTTCTACGCCCAGGAGGTCATCGGCACCCCTTCGCCGCGCATCGGCCTGATGTCGATCGGCGAGGAGGAGGGGAAGGGCAACGACGTCACCCGCGAGGTCTTCAAGGTGCTCAAGAACACCGGCCTCAACTTCGTCGGCAACGTCGAGGGACGGGACGTGTTCAACGGCGCCGTCGACGTCATCGTCTGCGACGGCTTCGTCGGCAACGTCATCCTCAAGAGCGCCGAGTCGCTGGCCGAGCTCTTCGGCGGCATGCTGCGCCAGGAGCTGAAGCGCAGCGCCCGCGTCAGGGCCGGCTATCTGCTCTGCAAGCCGGCGTTCGACAACTTCCGTGCCCGCACCGACTACACCGAATACGGCGCCGCGCCGCTCCTCGGGGTCAACGGCGGCTGCTTCATCGGCCATGGCCGCTCCAACGCCCGCGCCATTCAGAGCGCCGTCCGCCGCGCCGTGGAGTTCTCGACCGCGCGCCTCGACCGCAAGATTCACGACAAGATCGCGGAGCTCCACAGTCAGGAGGAGCGCCTGCTCGGTGGACCCCAGGAGGTTTCAGCCGGATGAAGAAGAACGGGAACCGGATCATCGGACGCATCACGGGCACCGGCCGCGCGGTCCCGGAGAAGGTGCTGACCAACAAGGACCTGGAGGAATTCGTCGACACCACCGACGAGTGGATCTTCACCCGCACCGGCATCCGCGAGCGCCGCGTCGCCGGCCCGGACGAGTCCCTCTCCACCTTCGCCCTCCCCGCCGCCCGGGCCGCCCTCGACATGGCCGGCGTCGCCGGCAAGGAGGTCGACCTGGTGATCTGCGCCACGGTCACCCCCGACATGCCGTTCCCCGCCACCGCGAATCTCATCCAGGACCGCATCGGCGCCGCCCGCGCCGCCTCCTTCGACCTCGCGGCCGGCTGCACCGGGTTCGTCTACGCCCTCGGCGTGGCAGAGCGGTTCATCGAGAGCGGCGGCGCGAAGAACGCCCTGGTCGTCGGCGGCGAGGTGCTGACCAAGATCATGGACTGGACGGACCGCACCACCTGCGTCCTCTTCGGCGACGGCGCCGGCGCCGTGCTCCTCCAGGCCTCGGAGGAGACGGACGCCGCCGAGCCCCGCGGCATCATCGGCTCGGCCCTGCACAGCGACGGCTCGCTCGGCGACCTGATCTGCCTGCCGGCCGGCGGCAGCAAGACCCCGATCTCCCCGGCGGTCTTCGACGCCCGCCTCGCCTATATCAAGATGAAGGGGAACGAGACGTTCAAGATCGCCGTCCGCTCCCTCGCCGAGGTGAGCGACGAAGCGCTCAGCCAGTGCGGCCTCGGCCACGGCGACGTCGCCTGGTTCATTCCCCATCAGGCCAACCAGCGCATCATCGACGCCGTCGGGCAGCGGCTGGAGATCCGCCCGGGCCATACCTACGTCAACATCGACCGCTACGGCAACACCTCGGCGGCGTCGATCCCCATCGCGCTCGACGAGCTGAACCGCGACGGCAAGATCCAGCCGGGCGACATCCTCCTGTTCTCCGCCTTCGGTGCCGGTCTCACCTGGGGCGCCAACGTGGTTCGATGGTGATGAAAAAAATCGCTTTCGTGTTCCCCGGCCAGGGCTCCCAGAAGGTCGGCATGGGCCGCGCCTGGGCCGAGATCTCCGCCGCGGCCCGGCGCACTTTCGAAGAGGCTGACGACGCCCTCGGCTTCGCCCTTTCGAAGCTCTGCTGGGAAGGCCCCGAGGAGGAGCTCGGCCTCACCATCAACACCCAGCCGGCGCTGCTGACGGTCTCCACCGCCATCCATCGCGCGCTCGCCACGTTCGCCGGCGCCGAGGGGCTGACCCCTCTGGCGATGGCCGGGCACAGCCTCGGCGAGTACTCGGCGCTGGTGGCGGCCGGCACGCTGGAGCTGGCCGACGCCCTCCGGCTCGTGCGCCGCCGCGGCGAGCTCATGCAGGACGCGGTGCCGGTGGGCGTCGGTGCCATGGCCGCGGTGATCGGCCTCGACGCCGAGGCTTCCGCCGCCCTGGCCGCCGATGCGCAGAGCGCGGCCGGAGAGGGGCAGCTCTGCGCCGTGGCCAACCTGAACGGCCCCGGGCAGACCGTCCTCGCCGGCCACAAGGCGGCGGTGGACCGCGCCGTCGCCATGGCCAAGGAGCGCGGCGCCCGCAAGGCCACGCTCCTCGCCGTCTCGGCGCCCTTCCACTCGCCGCTCATGCGACCCGCCCGCGAAGGCATGGCGGAGGTGCTGGCCCACGCCACCTTCCGCGACCCGCGGGTGCCGGTGGTGACCAACGTCGACGCCGCGCCGGTGACCACCGGCGCCGCGGCGCGCGACGCCCTGGTGCGCCAGATCGACAGCCCGGTGCGCTGGGTGGAGACGGTGCTGCGGATGGTGGAGGATTTCGGCGTCGATACCTTCCTGGAGATCGGCCCCGGCACCGTGCTCTGCGGCCTCAACCGCCGCATCGCCCAGGGTACGATGTCGGCCAGCTTTTCCGATCCCGAGCAGGTGGCGAAGCTGCTCGCCGGCAGCAGTGGAGAGGAGAAGGAGGCCTGATGTTTCGACTCGATGACAAGACCGCGCTGGTGACCGGCGCCTCGCAGGGGATCGGCGAGGCGGTGGCGCGCCGCCTGGCGGCTCAGGGCGCGCGCGTCGTGCTGGCCGCCCGCAATGAAGAGAAGCTGCGCCATCTGGCCGCCGAGATCGAGGCCGCCGGCGGACGCGCGCACCCGCTCGTCCTGGACGTCAGCCAGCCCGAGACCTTCGCGGAGAAGCTCAAGAGCCTGCCCGAGGACCTCGCGGCGGTCGACGTCCTGGTCAACAACGCCGGCATCACCGCCGACAACCTGCTCGCCCGCATGTCGCTGGACGACTGGGAGCGCGTGCTGCGCACCAACCTGACCGGCGCGTTCGCCCTCACCAAGGAGGTCGTGCGCGGCATGATGAAGCGGCGCTGGGGGCGGGTGATCAACGTCTCCTCCGTGGTCGGCCTGATGGGCAACGCCGGCCAGGCCAACTACGCGGCGGCCAAGGCCGGCCTCATCGGCTTCACCAAGTCGCTGGCCCGCGAGATCGGCAGCCGCAACATCACCGTCAACGCCGTCGCCCCCGGCTACATCGAGACCGCGATGACCGACCGGCTGCCCGAGGCGGCGCGGGCGGAGCTCACCGGTGCCATCGCCCTCAAACGGCTGGGCACGGTGGAGGACGTGGCCTGGTCCGTCCTCTACCTGGCCAGCGAAGAGGCCGGCTACGTCACCGGGCATGCGCTGAACGTTTCCGGCGGGCTGTATATTTAATGGACTCCCGCAGGTCTTGTATGCTAGAACCGCAGTCCGCGCGCGAAGCGCACGTCGATCCAAGAAATCAAGGAGGGATTCCCCATGGGTGTTCAGGATAGGGTCAAGAGCATCATCGTCGAGCAGCTCGGTGTGGACGAGGAAGAGGTCACCCTGGATGCGAGCTTCACCGACGATCTCGGCGCCGACTCTCTCGATATCGTCGAGCTGGTGATGGCTTTCGAGGAAGAGTTCGGCATCGAGATTCCCGATGAAGAGGCGGAGAAGATCAGCAACGTCAAGGAAGCGGTGGACTACATCCAGAACAACGCCGGAGATCAGAACTGAGCTTTTCCGAGCCGCCGCCGCTGCCGCCAAACACCGCCAACGATCCAGCCGAGACTTTGAGCCATACCTTGCGCCGCCGCGTCGTCGTCACCGGGGTAGGGCTGGTGTCCCCCCTCGGCGTGGGGACCGCGCAGAACTGGGAAGCTCTCCTCGCGGGGCGGAGCGGGATCGGCCCCATCACGCGTTTTGACGCGCGAGAGTACCCGTCGCGCATCGCGGGCGAGGTCAAGGGGTTCGATCCTCTCGACTATCTGGACAAGAAGGAAGTCAAGAAGAGCGACACCTTCATCCACTATGCCCTGGCGGCGGCGCAGTTCGCGGTGGATGATGCCGGCCTCACCGTGCCGGAGAGCGAGGCCGAGCGGGTCGGCGTGATCATCGGCTCGGGGATCGGCGGCCTGCCGCTGATCGAGTCGATGCACCGCATCCTGGTGGAGAAGGGGCCGAGCCGCGTTTCGCCCTTCTTCATCCCCGGCCTGATCGTCAACATGGCGGCCGGCCAGGTGTCGATCCGCTACGGCGCGCGAGGCCCCAACACCTCGCCGGCCACCGCCTGCACCACCGGCCTGCACGCGGTGGGCGACGCCTTCCGTCTCATCCAGATGGGCGAGGCGGACGCCATGATCACGGGCGGCGCCGAAGCGGTCATCACCCCCCTGGCGGTGGCCGGCTTCTGCGCCATGCGCGCCTTGTCTCACCGCAACGACGAGCCGGAGAAGGCCTCCCGTCCCTGGGACGCGGGGCGCGACGGTTTCGTGATGAGCGAGGGGGCGGGGATCGTGGTCCTCGAAGAGCTCGGCCGGGCCGTGCGGCGCGGCGCGCCGATCTACGCCGAGGTCGTCGGCTACGGCATGAGCGCCGACGCCTACCACATCTCGGCGCCGCATCCGGAGGGAGCCGGGGCGGTCCTGGTGATGAAGGCGGCGCTCAAGGACGCCGGCATCGCCGCCGAGAAGATCGGCTACATCAACGCCCACGGCACCTCGACGCCGCTCGGCGATCTCTCCGAGGTCAAGGCGATCAAGACCATCTTCGGCGAGCACGCCTACAAGCTTGCCGTCTCGTCCACCAAATCCGCCACCGGCCACCTCCTGGGCGCCGCCGGCGGCCTCGAATCGGGCATCCTCGCCCTCGCCGTCAAGAACCAGATCCTGCCGCCCACGATCAACCTGGACCACCCGAGCGAAGGCTGCGACCTGGACTTCGTCCCCCATCATCCCCGCAAGGTCGACCTGGAGTACGCCCTCACCAACTCCTTCGGCTTCGGGGGGACGAACGGCGCCGTGATCCTCAAGCGGTACGCAGCCTAGCCGCCGTCCGCTCACCGCAGTCAGTGGCCCGCTCCCCGTAGGGAGCGGCCCGCTCACCGCAGTCAGCAGCCCGCTCACCAGAGCCAGCGGCTCGCTCACCGGAGTCGGAATGGAAACGAACGTCTCGAGATTCAGATCGCGGACCAGCGTCTTGACAGCCTGAGCCGCCGCCGGCTCGTCACTCCAGGCAAGGACGATCACCGCCGCCTTGCTGCGGTCGTAGACCGTGAACGGCCGAGACGCAACCTGGCCGGCGCCCGTGAAGGCCGGCCAGGACGCTTCATCCAGAAACCCCTGGATCGGCTGACTCGACAGCGCCATCGCGAGATTCAGCCGGCCGAACCCCTGCGCCGTATTGGGCCGCGCGTTGATCGTCGAATTCCAGAGATCGTTGATGCCGCCCTTGAGAGACACCGAGCTGCCCACCAGCACCGCCTTGAGCGCCGCCGGCGACAGAGCCGGCAGAGAGCCCCAAAAGGCATTCACCACCGCCACCGCACCGGCCGCCTGCGGAGCCGCGAAGCTGGTGCCGGTGTCGATGGTGTAGAGGCCGTTGACGCCGACTCCGGTGGGAAGGTTGGGATCGGGTTTTTATACGCCATCAGACACTTGAACACAGAAGCCGTTCACGAAAGCCAGCGCGTAGTCGTTATGGCTGTGGGTCTGAACCACAGAGTGAGATCCTCTCCGTACTTTCTCGCCGATCGCATCGGGCGCCCAAGTTGAAATGTTGCCGCAGATATCTTTGGAGTCAATGATTCGTTGCACATAAAGACCCGCTCCAGGAGCGAGGCCCATGCCATAGTGGAAGGACTGAGTCCCTTTGAGATCCTGCGGCGAGCCGCTCGGATTCCCAACAGCCAGCCCGGCGACCAGAGTGCCGTGTCCTACTTTGTCGACTCCGAAGGTCGTACCACCGCCACAGTAGTTTCTATACGTAATCGTCATGTTCTGGAAATCGGGAGGTAGTTGCTCGGAGCCGCCAGCAAAACCTGTGTCTACAGCCGCGATCATTTGAGCACCAAGCCGAGAGGGCAGAGATGTGATGCGATTGGAAAGCCAGCTTTTGTAGTCCCCGGCTGGCTTGAAAGGCTGTGTGCCATCCTGGTAGGGCTCGCTGGCCGAAACCACACTCCCTGTAGAGGCGATTGCCTCGCGCTCTCCTGAGAGCATCGAGCCGGGAGCCCGCTCGATCGCGACAACGCGAGGGTCGCGGATCAGTTTGCGAAGGATCTCCAACGAATTGGATGACGTAACGGCCGGCTCGGTTGTTCGAAGCCAGATCTACCGGCTGTGCTCGAAATGCGGGTTGATAGATGGAGGACCATTGGATGTGCGGCTCAGCCGCGAGCCGAGCGACGGCACTCTGGCTGCCATAGACAACGACGGCATTGTTGGGTATGTAGGACACGTAGAGGAGCCCAGCCTTCGAAATCTGGTCTGTCCACTCGGAGTCCAAGGGAGCTTCGAACTGGACCACATAGAGGCCTTCGCCGCCTGGGTAGTCACTCAGAACCGCAGAGGAGTCCGGAAGACGGGGGTTTCTGGTATCAACCTCGAGACCAGGTGTAAAAACAGAATCCCAGTCATCTTGGATCGTGGCACGGAAACCGGCAGCCTCAAAAGCGCTTTCGATCTCTTGGCGGCGGCTCTCCGGTACGCGAATGACGGTGTACGCAGAGTAGGACTTCACAGACGCAGCCGCGAGCCTGGCAAGAACCTCAGCAGGCGGCCTTCCGGTCCGGCCTGCGAGAGGCTCTACCATGACCTTGACGTACCCAGGCCTTGCCTGCGCCTGTATGCCCATCAGAACCACGGCGAGGAAAGACATGAAAGCCGCTTTCACCCAGAGTCTCATGCGTTGCCTTTCGCCCAATATGGGCCTCTTGCCGGTTAGAAGAACTCCGTGTCGATGATATTGAGCCGCTTCCCTGGAGGGTTCGTATAGGTTTTCGTCGGGCAGCCTGCCGGTACGCAGTTGCTATGGTTGGTGACCGTCACGGATAAGCCGAGATCCGTCATTCCAGCGAGGAACAACCAATAATGACCATTGACCAGGTGGCCATCGAGCAACTTGACGGTGACTTCGATGTTCTCGGGATTGAACAACCAGAAGTATCCCGAGTCGCTTGTCAGTTGGACGGCGGAAGCGTCACGCGCTGGCCCGACTCTAGGATCAGTCAGGCGTAGCTTCGCCGTTAATAGTTCCTCTCCCGGGAAGACGAGAGCTTTGAGGGGGCCGAAGACCTCCAGACGCTGCGACAAGATGAGCAAGTCCTCATCCATGACTTCTATACGGTAATCTCCGGGAGTCGTAAGCTGAGGAAGAACGATATCATAATCCCAGCGAATCGGCACGCACTCAAAGACAGGCCCGGCTCGGTGACCCTGGAGCCTCACTCGGAATCCGTCCACCTGTGGAGGAGTTCTGAAGAACTCGAGACCGACACAATCTGGAGTGTCATTGCCGGTGAGAAAAACGTGAACGCGGTCCTCCGTCGTTGGGCGCACCGGGGTGGTGTTGACCGCCAGATCCCAGTCGATCGGATCGGTCGCCATGCTTGGTGCGGCCAGGCTGAGGCACGCCACAGTGGCCAGCGCGAACGCCAGCCGGCCCGTCCTCGAAGCAGCGGAGCTCGCGCGCTGAAGCTCTCGGACTACGACATTGGCCCATGCCACGACTCCCGCGGGCCATTCTTTCTTCTCCATGGGTGATCTCCTAATTCCTTGCCGGGTGTTGAGTCTGTTCGCACCGCCTCCAGGGGCTGACGCGAAAATGCGTTGATAGCATATCTCTGGCAGGGCTCTCAAAGGAAGGAGGGCTCGGGGCGAGCCGAACGGGACAGCCGGCATGATCGACACCCCCCGAGCCCAGTCCGGTCTTGGAGTGACAAGACGGCACGCCGTCGATTACACTCAGCGGACAAATTGCGATGGGAGGTACCATGGACAAGACATCGTCGTCGAAGGAGAGGCCGGCTCCCGCTGAAACCGAGCGAGCCCTGATTTTGATTCTGGTGACCTCCCTTCTCCGGCACTATGACGAGTCGCTGGAGGGGAAGCCCCATACGGTCCCTGGTTTCGAGGCCGTCGTCCCCCACTTCTGGATCACCATGGCGAGGGCCGCCGCCGTGTTGGCCGCCCAGGAGTCTGAGAAGAATCCGGAGGCCGACCATGATGAGATGACCGAATTGGTTCGGCGCTGGGTTCACAACGGGGTGCTGCAGTCCTACGTCGCCGACACTCTGCATCCCGCAGGACAGATCCTCATGAAGATTGGCCATCTTGGGATCGCCGTATCCGAAGAAGAGGTGGTGACGGGGAATGACGACCAGCGCTTCTTCGAGGAAGCCTCGGTCCTGCTCGCCGATGCCACCAGGATCTCCCCTGGCCGGCATGACATCCTCGCGGACCTGTGCCAGGCGCTCACGGTCCGCGCCACTCTGGGAGGCGCCGGCTCGGCGGCGCACCTGCGCGATGCGTTGAAACGTGGCGACCAGGCCCTCGCGAGCTTTCCCGAAGCGGACCGCTACATCGTGAAAACCGGAAAGCTCCATCCCTCGTATGGAGCGCTCCTCTCGACAGCCGGCATCCTCCGTTGGTTGGCCGCGGCAAAAGCGAAGGACGCCAAGAAAAAGCGCCCTCTCCTTGAAGAAGCCTGCCGCCTGATGCGGCTGGTGATGAAGAAGGGGGACATCGACAAGCCGGAGCTGCGCATCGCCTATGACAGGGCCGCCGAGGACTTGGCGCAGCTTCCAGGCTCGGACGGTGCTTCATCGCCTCGGTGATGCCGGTCTCTCCATATCCTCCTGTCGACCAGCTTTAGCCTGTGCAAACCCTCTCCCGACGGGCCGTTCTAACACTAAAACGGGCCGTCCAGAGTTACGACGGGCCGTTCTAACTCTAAAACGGGCCGTCGAGAGTTACGACGAGCCGTCCAGAGTTACGACGGGCCGTTCTAACACTAAAACGGGCTGTCGAGAGTTATGACGAGCCGTCCAGAGTTACGACGGGCCGTTCTAACACTAAAACGGGCTGTCGAGAGTTATGACGAGCCGTCCAGAGTTACGACGGGCCGTTCTAACTCTAAAATGGGCCATCCAGAGTTATGACGAGCCATCCAGAGTTATGACGGGCCGTTCTAACACTAAAACGGGCCGTCCAGAGTTATGACGGGCCGTCCAGAGTTACGACGAGCCGTTCCAGCACTAAAACGGGCTGTCTAGAGTTATGACGAGCCGTCCAGAGTTACGACGGGCCGTTCTAAC